>R14__coassemble_19_pt1 | contig 158908 bp, 158 predicted proteins | sample R14__metabat2_high_PE_015 | metagenome-assembled genome bin R14
TGCTGTTTACGCTGCCCGCGCAGGCGCTGGGGATCTGGAAGTGCGCGGAGGATGGCCGGCTGAATGCCACCGATGTTTGCCGGGAATGCGGAAAGAGCCGCGAAGACGCCGAGATCGAGCACGTTCATCCCGCTGTCCATATACCAAAGGCGGGGGACCACTACACCTTCGGCCATTATGAGCAGGACAACGATCTGACCAACGGCGCGGAGCCGATCGACTGGGTCGTGCTGGAGGTGCAGCAGGACAGGATGCTGCTGCTCAGCGCCCAGGTGCTGGTTCCGGTACAATTTACCAACCGCAACGACGGTACCGGCTGGGCCGGCAGTACGCTGCGCTACTATCTGAACAACCGCTTCATCTATGCGGCGTTCAACGAAAAGGAGCGTGCCTGCATTGCCGAAGCAGAGGTGAATAACGGGGGAACGCAAAGCTATCAGGGACCATATAATGGGTTCACGGTTTCTCCCATGAAAACGGAAAATACCACCGACCGCATCTTTCTGCTGAGCTGTAAGGAATGGAATGACTATAAGGCGAAGCTTGGCACCATGCCGACGGAATATTCCGCTTATTCCGTGCGTACCCTGGCCAACGAAAACAACAAAGTCGGGCAGGAATATCTGCGCTCCATGAGTACACTACATGTATTTTATTATACAAATGCCATCAACAAAAACAATCCGGAAAAGGGACCTGACATAGGAACATAGTATTCGGGATGCTATATTGAAGGTGCCCGCCCGGCCATGTGGATCCTGCTGAATACACAGCAGGCCATGGCACAGGCTGAAACGACAGACGGACCCCAGGTGGGGGACACAGTGGTGTTCGGCACCTGGAACGATACCCCCATCGAATGGGAGGTGCTGAAGGTCGAGGACGGCAAATGCATGCTGATGAGCAGCGAGGTGCTGTAGGAAAAAGCGTGGCATGAGATCGATGTCAGGAAGCATGTGCTTTGGAGCGAATGCACGCTGCGGACATGGCTGAATGAGGATTTCTATGAGGCGGCGTTTACCGACAACGAGAAGGCCTGCATCGAAACAACGACGGTGGATAATTCGGCATAGCAGGGTCTGGGATATAGTCCTGGTGAAATGAAATGGGAATATGTCGCGGGCCCGAATACCTCGGACAAGGTTTATCTGCTGAGTGCCGTTGAGTTCAGTCAATATTTCGGAAATGATGAGCAGGTGGACTGCTGGAGCCGTTCCCCCTATAATGATACGCTGAACGGAAAAAACTGGGCGGTCGCGAAGGGATATGATGACAGAGACACCGATACCCACGGCGTGTGCCCGGTGGTTTGGGTGAATATGGACGCTTTTCCGTACTCGGATACCGACTATCTGATCGAAATCGCGCCGAGAAGCGCCGATGATGCAACGCAGTCAGCACAATAAATTCGGGCAGGGAGCAAGAATGACAGGAGGAAACAACAAAATGAATACAAAGCGGATCGCAGCCCTGATCGTCGCACTGGCGCTGGCGGCGCTGCAGTGTGTTCCCGCGCTGGCGCAGGACAGCCTGCAGTAGCAGCGCGGCGGATATGGTACGCCTGTTGTGCCGGGCGATACGGTTTTCTACGGAAGCTATCAGTCTGACGTGATCAAGTGGTATGTTGTGGACGTCAACCGGTCCGCCGATACCGCGCTGCTGGTCAGCTGTCAGGCGATCGATGTTGTGCAGTATCATCATTCAACCTCCAGGACCTCCTGGGGACAGAGCGATATCCGCAGCTGGCTGAACGGTGATTTCTACTACGGCGTTTTCACCAATTTTGAGCGGGGGCATATCGTTTCCACCCGTGTGGAGGACAGCGTGGACTATGTCTTCATCCTCAGCGCCAATGAGGTGCAGCGGTATCTGTACTACCTGGGCGGCAATGCCCGCCTGACCGGCACGAGCTTCTGCAGGACCAACAGGACACATACCGGCAAGCCGATCTATGTGAACAGCGAATACGGCACATCCTCCTGGTGGCTGCGCTCCGCCTATACCGACAGCAAAGCGGAATTCGTGACCGGTGCGGGCAAGATCAACGGCGGCAGCAATCCGCCCACCGCCACCGATAACGGCGTGCGACCCGCCATGTGGGTCAGCATGAGCAGCTTCCGGTAATATCCCCGGCGATCCGATCCCGCAAGCAAAGGAGCATCCGACGATGAAGAACCGTGTACTGTGCCTGCTGACGGCCCTGGCCGTGCTGTTTACGCTGCCCGCGCAGGCGCTGGGGATCTGGAAGTGCGCGGAGGATGGGCATCTGAATCACGGCCTCACCTGCGCGGCCTGCGGGAAGTACCGCAGCGCGGTGCAGCAGCTGCCGACGCATCCCGGGGTCCAGGTGCCGAACGTCGGAGAGTACGTTACCTTCGGCCATTACGAGCAGGACAACGACCTGACTGACGGCGACGAAGCGATCGAATGGCAGATCCTGGAGATCAGCGACGGCAAGGCGCTGCTGCTCAGCCGGTACGGACTGGACGCGAAGCCGTACAACACCGCGAGCAGAAACATCACCTGGGCGGACAGCAGCCTTCGGAAATGGCTGAACAACGATTTTCTCGAAGCTGCTTTCACGGAGGAAGAGCGGGGACAGATACAGACAACGAAGGTGAACAACAGCAAGGCCCAGGGCTATACCGTGGACAGCGTCAGCGGAGGCAACGATACGAGGGATCAGATCTTCCTGCTGAGCTATGCGGAGGCAAACAAATACTTTGCTTTGAGCGCGGGAAGCTGCGTGGGTGCCCGTGTGCAACCGACCGCCTATGCCATCGCGCAGGGCGCATATACCAGCACCCATGATCAGACCTGGGATGGCGCGGCGGCAGGCCGCTGGTGGCTGCGCTCCTTCGGCTACGATCAGTAGCATGCCTCGTTCGTCAATTCCGAAGGCACCCTCAATTACTACGCCGTCAGCTACACCTCCGGCTGCGTCCGGCCCGCGATGTGGGTGAGCCTTGAATCGCTGTTCACACTGACGCCGCTCTATGCCGGTCAGGATTGTTATGTGACCTTTGGCGCCTATGAGCAGGACAACGACCTGACCAACGGCGCGTAGCCCATTGAATGGCTGGTGCTGGATGTGCTGGACGGCAAGGCGTTGCTGATCAGCCTGTATGCGCTGGATGCGCATCGGTTTGATGAAAACGCATACCGGGGCTGGGACAAGAGCGAGATCCGTGAATGGCTGAACAGCACCTTCCTGAACGAAGCCTTCACGGCCCAGGAGCAGGCAAGTATTGTAACGACCCAAATAATTACCCCCAGATATAACAGATTAAGCGGCGGAGCTGATACGGAGGACAAGATCTGGCTGCTTAGCAGGGACGAAGCAGAAATGTATTTTAGTGATAATACCAGATAGGCAACGCCAACCGGATACGCGGTTGCACGGGGTGTTAACCAAACCGGCAGCAACAGTCTGAATAGCATAGTGCGCTGCTGGTGGTGGCTGCGTTCGCCTGGCGGCAGCAGTAACAGCGCCTCCAGCGTCCGCAACGATGGCTTCATCCGCGCCCTCGATGGCGTGTACGACACAACTGGTTCCGTTCGTCCGGCATTCTGGCTTGATATGAACTCGGCTGGCATCTCTATTCATTAAAGTGGAGCAAAGAGGCCGAATCTCCCGCCTCCGCGGAGAACGTCTCCCTGGCGAATCATCCAAAATCCTCCGGCGCGGTCATGCAGCAGCAGGCCGCGCCGTTTCATGTACGGCTTCCTTCTTCAAAAATGTAATCTTTTGGCACAAAGCCCTTGCGCAACGGCCGTTCATCTGCTAAAATAACGCCAACGGATCATGATGAGAGGATGCGCAAAGCATGAAACACGCAAAACTCTGGGCCCTTGCGGTGCTGTGCATGGTATGCATGCTGGTCTGCGGATCGGCCTCGGCCCGTACCACCACGGTAATGATGTACATGTGCGGTACCGATATCCAGGAGGACGGCCTGCGGGACCTGCAGGAGATCTGCACAGGCGCCACGAGCGAGGATATCCGCGTTGTGGTGCTGGCGGGCGGCACCGAAGGCTGGTCCGACCGGCGGCTGAACAACGGCAGGCTGAACCTGTTCACCATTCAGCAGGGGCAGTGGTCGGAGGTGACGGACTGGGGCACCGGCAGCATGGGCAGTCCGGATACCCTGGCCAGGTTCGTGGAATACTGCTGGCAGAACTGCCGCGGCGACCGCAATATGCTGATCATGTGGAACCACGGCTCCAGCGCCTTCGACGGCCTTTGCTTCGATGAGCTGTACAGCGACGACAGCCTGACCGTGGCGGAGCTGGGCAGCTGCTTCAAGGACCTGAGCGCGCGTCTGAGTGATTTCCATCTGGATATCGTCGGTGCGGACGCCTGCCTGATGGGCTGCTACGAGATGGCCGTGACCCTGGCGCCCTACGCTGACTGCTACATCGGCAGCGAGGAGCTTGAGCCCTGGCTGGGCTGGTATTACACCAACTGGCTGCAGGAGCTGAGCGCCAACAGCGAAATGACCTCGAGGGAGCTGGCCGCGGCTGTGGTCAATGCCTTCGAGTACTGCGCCGAGCGGGACGATCCCAACGATTACCTCACGCTGTCGGCCATCGACCTGAGCAGGATCCCCACGCTGCGGGAGCACATCAACAGCCTCGCCGCCACGCTGACGAACGTGGTGAACGGCAGCGGCCTGAACGACATCAGCCGTACCGTGCGCAGCATGTATGTGTTCGGCAGCTATGACGACGCGGGCTCCGACATGGTGGACCTGAACGAGTTCCTGACCATGTGCGGGACCTACGATCCCCAGACCGCCGCGCAGGCCAAAACGGCCCTGAAGGAAGCGGTCATCACCAGCTACGCCAGCAGCAGCGTGCCCGCGGCCACGGGTCTGTCCATCATGGTGCCGGTGGAGAGCAGCGATTATCTTTATACCTATATGCGGGATTACACCTCCGACGCGCTGAGCGGCTACAGCAGCTTTGTTACGGCCTTCGCGAACGCGGTCAGCGGCGGCAGCTACACCTTCAGCGCGTCCTCGCAGTCCACGCAGGTGAGCAGCAACGTGACCATTGCCGGCAGCGCCGGGACCCCCGCCTATGGCAGCGGCTACGGCTACAACACCTCCGGCCTGGTGATCGCGGGCTCCGCGGGTCAGCAGACGGCCACGGCGGCGCCCGCCGCGCAGGATACGGCGGCGCCCGGCGGCATCGTGATCGCCGGCTCGGCGGGTCAGCAGACGGCCACGCCGACGCCCGCCCCGCAGGATACGACCGCGCCCGGCGGCATCGTGATCGCCGGCTCCGCCGGTCAGCAGACGGCCACGGCGGCGCCCGCGGAGGCCACACCCGCGCCGACCGCCGCTGCCGGAACGGTCGCTTCGGCCGATACGAACGGACAGTATACCTTCAGCGTCAGTCTGACGGATGAGGACCTGCATTACCTCTCCTACGCGGAGCTGCTGGTGTTCCAGGACTTCAGCGACGGCGGTGTGTGGGATCTGGATGAGCTGGGCAGTGTGCGCGATACCCGCATCGACTGGAACAACGGCGTTGTGTACGCGGTATTCGACGGCACCTGGCCCGTCATCGGCGATGTGTACGTGGTGATGTATGAACAGAGCCGTACCGATTACGGCCGCCGCTGCATCATCCCCGTGATGCTGAATGACACCACGAAGACCTATCTGGTGGTGGAATATGCCGCCGGCTCGCAGGAGGGCACGATCCTCGGCACCAGCCGGGGCTGGACGGAAAACGGCCTGCCCGTGCGTGGCGTCACGCCGCTGGAAATCGGCGACATCATCAGCCCCATCTATCCCACCTACACGTCCACGAGCGAAACGGAGCCGGCCGTCGATGAGATGAGCACCTCATGGCAGGTGTACAACGATCCCGAGTTCCGCATCACCTGGGACGGCACCCAGAAGGTGACACAGGCCGCGATGTCGGCGGATACACCCCTGCGGATGGCCTTCCGCCTGCATGATATCTTTGGCGGCAGCACCACAACGGCGCTGACGAGCATCACCCTGAACCAAGAAAACTGAAGGAGCGTGTGAACCATGAAGAAGCTTGTACTGACCCTGACGATGATCCTGGCGCTGCTGATCTGCGGTACCGCCCTGGCCTCCGGGGTCACCCTGGGAAACACAGGCATCACCCTGACCCTGCCCTCCGGCTATCAGGAGGATACCCTGGACGCGGAGGATATCTCCGAGGGCGCCGTCGGCTGCTGGATCGGCAGCAGGCTGGTTGTGATCGCCTATGTCGCCGATGACGACGCGACGCTGGACGAGGTGCTGACCGATTATGCCTCCGAGTCCGGCACCGTGGGGTCCGGCTATTGCAGCAGCCCGCTGGGCGGCCTGACCTTTGCCTATGTGGTGTATGAGGAAAGCGACACGGACGGCACCTACTACGGCGCGGATTACTTCACGGTGGTGAACGGCCGGCTGGTCGATATCTGCTTCTTCGCGGAAAGCGAGGATGACCTGCAGCTGGCGGAGGATATCATGAGCACGCTGAAGTACAGCGGCAATACCGCCACCGTGACTGTCGCGGAGCCCGTCGCGCCGTCCGAGACCGATGAGGCTGTGGCCGCTGAGGCGGGCCGTACCATGCTCGGGAACACCCGGGTCAGCATCGAGCTGCCCTCCGGCTATATGGCCAACCAGCTGACGGAAGACGATACCCTGAACGATGAGGTGAACGAGTGGTACAGCGATACGCTGTTTATCATGGTCTATGTTTACGCGGCGGACGGCGCCACGCCCGAAACCATCGAGGCCTCCCTGGCAAGCGAAGGCTACAGCACGCACGGCGTGACCACGCTGACGAGCAGCGGCCTGACCTGCGCCTACGGCGTGTACAACGGTGAAGAGAGCGGCACGGGCTATACCGTTATCTCCTACATGACGGTGGTGGATGACCAGGTGGTCCAGCTGGCCTTCATGATGACCGATGACGACGTGGCTGTCGGTTCCGCCGCGGCCGCGCAGATCATGGAGTCCATGGCCGTGGCCCAGTAATCATAGCGAACCCATTTTCTGCCGGAGCACAGCGCTCCGGCATTTTTTGACGGCGAGGACCGCCGCAGCATCAAAAATCCGCGCGCATACTTGCAACAATCGCGCGGAGTGGCTATAATACAAAGTGGTCTATTTTGTACACGGGGAGGGAAGGGCTTGTTCGCGCAGGTGATTGTGGACATCGTTCATGAAAATGTGGCGCACAGCTTTACCTACCGCGTGCCGGAAGGCATGACGCTCTCGGTCGGCCAGCGGGTGGAGATCCCCTTCGGTCCGCGCCGCAAGGAGGGCATCGTGACCGGACTGACCGAAACCACCGATGTGCCTGAAAGCAAGCTGAAGAGCATCCTCGCGCCGCTGGAGGATTATCCCGCGGTGCTGCCGCCGCTGATGGCGCTGGCTGAGCGCATGGCGCAGGCGAACCACTGTCCGCTGGCGGAAACGCTGCGGCTGATGCTGCCGGCGGAGATGCGCGGCGGCCGCGTGAAGGTGAAAACGTAGACCTGCGCCCGGGCGCTGCTGCCGGAAAGCGGGCTGATGGCGGCCGCGGAGGCGCAGGGCCGCTCGGCAAAGCGCCGCAGGCTGCTGCTGCTGCTGGCGGACGGCGCCTGGCATGCCGTGGCGTAGCTGGGGGAGGTCGTCAACACGCCGCTGCCTCCGCTGCGGCAGCTGGCGGAGAGCGGCCTGATCAAGCTGGGCGAAAGGGAGCTGCTGCGCGTTCCCGCCGGGGACGAGGAAACGGTCTCCGTGCCCGATCCGCCGCTGACGCCGCATCAGCAGGAGACGCTGGAGGCGGTGCGGGATGAGCTGAACGCCGGCCGCGGACGCTATCTGCTGTACGGCGTGACCGGCAGCGGCAAAACCGAGGTCTTCATCCGCATGGTGCGGCAGACGCTGGCATTGGGACGCTCCGCCATCATCCTGGTGCCGGAGATCGCCCTGACGCCGCAGATGGTCTCCTGGTTCCGCGGGCGCTTCGGCGATGTGGCCGCGGTGCTCCATTCGCGCCTGTCCGCCGGGGAACGCTTCGACGAATGGCGGCGCATCCGCCGGGGAGACGCGAAGGTTATCATCGGCGCGCGGTCGGCGGTGTTCGCGCCCTGCGAGCACCTGGGGCTCATCGTGGTGGATGAGGAGCATGAAACGACCTACCTCAGCGACCGGCATCCGCGCTATGACGCACGCGAGGTGGCGGAATGGCGCTGCGACCGGGAGGGCGCCGCGCTGGTGCTGGCCTCGGCCACGCCGTCGATCCTGTCCTTTGCCCGGGCCCGCCGGGGGGATCTGACGCTGCTGGAGATGCCCGTCCGCGTGAACGACCGTCCCATGCCCGTGGTGGAGCTGGTGGATATGCGCGGGGAGCTGAACGGCGGCAACCGTTCGATCTTCTCCGCGCTGCTGCAGCGCCGGCTCAGAGAGTGCGTACAGGCGGGGGAGCAGGCCATCCTGCTGATGAACCGCCGCGGCTACAATTCCTTCGTATCCTGCCGCAGCTGCGGCAAGGTCATCAAATGCCCGAACTGTGATGTGGCGATGACCTACCATCTGGCGGCAAATGACGGCCGGCTGCACTGCCACTACTGCGGACATACGATGCCGGTGCCGGAAAAATGCCCGGAATGCGGCGGACCGCATATCCGCTACTTCGGCGCGGGCACGCAGAAGGTGGAGGAGGAGCTGAAGAAGCTGCTGCCCGGCGTGACCACCGTGCGCATGGATGTGGACACCACCTCCGGCAAGGACGGCCACCGGAAGCTGCTGGAGATCTTCCGCAGCCGCCGGGCCCAGGTGCTCATCGGTACGCAGATGATCGCGAAGGGACTGGATTTCCCGCACGTGACGCTGGTAGGCGTGGTGGCGGCGGATCAGACGCTGAATCTGCCGGATTACCGCTCCAGAGAGCGTACCTTTCAGCTGCTGACGCAGGTGGCGGGCCGCGCGGGACGCGGAGCGCTGCCCGGGCAGGTGATCATCCAGACCTACAAGCCGGAGGACGAAACGATCCTGGCGGCATCCCGGCAGGATTACCGCGCCTTCTTCGAGATGGAATTCGCCCGCAGGCGCCGCGGCCTGTATCCGCCGTTTACGGTGATCGCCCGGCTGCTGGTGGAGGCCTCCACGCCCGAAAAGGCCAACGGCGTCTGCGTGGCGCTGCATGACCGCTGCCGCGCGCTGCTGGAGGCGCACCCCGACTGGCAGCGCCGCGTGCTGCTGCTGATGATGGATATCCCGTCCGTCAGCATGCTCCGCGGCAAATACCGCTGTCACATCGTGATGAAGCTGCTGGTGCATGAGACCTCCGAGGCGCTGATGGCTGCCTGCGAGGACATGACCAGAGAGGAGCATCCCGGCGCGGAGGTCTGTTTTGAAGTCAACCCGATCAATATGATGTAATAATAGAAAGAATGCGGCGCCGCCGCACGGAGGAAGAAAGCCATGGCGATCCGGAACATTGTCAAGCTGGGTGACGATACGCTGCGCAAGGTGTGCAGAAAGCAGGAAAAGTTCGATCAGCGCCTGTGGACGCTGCTGGACGATATGGCCGATACGATGTACAAGGCCAACGGCGTCGGCCTGGCCGGGCCGCAGGTGGGCATCCTGCGCCGCGTGGTGGTCATCGATGTGGAGGACGATCACGGTCTGCTGGAGCTGATCAACCCGGAGATCACCGCGTCCTCCGGCAGCCAGTGCGGCCGTGAGGGCTGTCTGTCCCTGCCCGGACGTCAGGGCATCGTGACCCGGCCGAACCAGGTGACCGTCCGCGCCCAGGACCGCAACGGCGCGTGGTTCACCCTGGAGGCTGAAGGCTTCCTGGCCCGCGCCGTGTGCCACGAGCTGGACCATCTGGACGGCACGCTGTATATCGACGTGATGGACCGTGAACTGACCGAGGAAGAGATCGAAGGCCGGGTTCCGGAGGACGGAGACGACGAATGAGGATCGTATTCATGGGTACGCCGGATTTCGCGGTGCCCTCGCTGAGGGCGCTGGCGGACGCCGGCTATGAGATCGCCGCGGTGTTCACCCAGCCGGACCGCCCCAAGGGACGCGGCAACAAACTGACGCCCTCCCCGGTGAAGGTGGAGGCGCAGAAGCGCGGCATTCCGGTGTATCAGCCAGAGCGCATCCGCAAGGATGGCCTGGAGGATCTGCGCGTCCTGAAGCCGGATCTGTGCGTGACCGCGGCCTTCGGGCAGATCCTGTCACAGGAGATCCTGGATATCCCGCCGCTGGGCACCGTCAATGTGCATGCCAGCCTGCTGCCGAAGCACCGGGGCAGCGCGCCCATCGTGTGGGGGATGCTGCAGGGCGACGCGTAGGCCGGCGTGACCACCATGATGACCGACCGCGGCATCGATACCGGCGATATGCTGCTGCAGCGCGAGGTGCCGATCCTGCCCACGGAGACCGGCGGCGAGCTGACGGACCGCCTGGCGGAGGAGGGCGCAGCGCTGCTGCTGGAGACCCTCCGCAGCATGGAGCAGGGGACCCTGAAGCGCGTCCCGCAGGATGAAGCGGCGATGACCTACGATCCGAAGCTGGAGAAGAGCCTGGGCTGCGTGTGCTGGGAGAAATCCGCCTTCCTGGTGGCACGGCAGATCATGGCGCTGAATCCCTGGCCGGGCGCTTCCGTGCCTTACGGCGATGGCAGGCTGAAGCTCCTGCGCGCCGAGGTCACCGAAGGCAGCGGCGAGGCCGGCACGGTGATCGTGTCCGATCCGAAGAACGGCCTGGTCGTGGCCTGCGGATAGGGCGCCGTGCGCATCCTGCAGCTGCAGGCCCCCGGCGGCAAGCCGATGAACAGCAAGGACTATCTGCGCGGACACCCGGTGCAGACCGGACTGGATATGAAAGAGGCACAGCAATGAGCGACGAGCAGCACAGCAAGGGCGGCAAGAAAGCCTACACCCGACCCAATACGAAGGACTTCCGCGGTGACCGCAGGTCCTATGGCGATAAAGAGCATTACGGCAGCAGGAACGGAGAGCATCGTTCCTACGGAGAGCATAAGTCCTTTGGCGACCGCAAGCCCTACGGTGACCGTCCCCAGGGCGACCGCAAGCCCTACGGTGACCGTCCCCAGGGAGAACACAAGTCCTTCGGCGAGCGCAAGCCTTACGGCGACCGTCCCCAGGGGGAGCGCAATTCCTTCGGCGACCGCAAGCCCTTCGGCGACCGTCCCCAGGGCGAACGCAAGTCCTTCGGCGACCACAAGCCCTATGGCGACCGTCCCCAGGGGGAACGCAAGTCCTTCGGCGACCGCAAGCCCTATGGCGACCGTCCCCAGGGCGAGCGCAGGTCCTTCGGCGACCGCAAGCCCTACGGCGACCGTCCCCAGGGCGAGCGCAAGTCCTTCGGCGACCGCAAGCCCTACGGCGACCGTCCCCAGGGCGAGCGCAAGTCCTTCGGCGACCGCAAGCCTTACGGCGACCGTCCCCGCGGCGACCATCGTCCCGCGCCGGAGCGCCGTCCCGGATCGGACGGCATGCCGTCCCGCCGCATCGCGCTGGATGTGCTGCGCGCGGTGAACGAACGCGGCGCCTACGCGTCCCTCGCGCTGGACGAGAAGCTGAAGAACTGCGGCCTGACCGTACAGGACCGCCGCCTGGTGTCCCGCATCGTATACGAAACGCTGGAGCATCAGATCTATCTGGATTATGTGCTGCGGCAGATCATGGCGCGCCCCGATACGGACGCCAAGCTGCTGAACATCCTGCGCATGGGCGCCTGCCAGCTGCTGCTGCTGGACCGCATCCCTGAAAGCGCCGTGACGAACACCAGCGTCAACCTGTGCAAGGAGGTCTTCACGGCCGCCGGCTGCGACGAAAGCTCCGTCACGAGCATGGCCGGCGTGTGCAACGGCATCCTGCGCAACCTGATCCGCAAAAAGGACGAGCTGACCTTCCCGGATGAAAACGAGGATCCCACGCTGGCCCGCAGCATCCGCTACTCCGTGCCGGAGTGGCTGGTGGAGCGTCTGACCGCCGACTGGGGCGTGGAGACCGCCGACGCGCTGATGGCCTGCCGTGCCCAGGAGGCCGTGACCATCCGCCCGAACCTGACCCGCCTGGCGGAGGATGAGTTTGAAACGCTGATCCGCCGCAAGGTATGGGAGCTGGAAAAGGGCCGCGTGGCGCATGCCTGGCATGTGCGCGGCGCCGCCGATATCGGCGAGGACAGCGACTTCACCGCCGGCAACTTCTCCATCCAGGGCGAGAGCAGCATGATGGCCTGCTATGCCCTGGCGCCGCGCCGCGGCATGCAGGTGCTGGACGCCTGCGCGGCCCCCGGCGGCAAGGCCTGCTTCCTGGCGGAGCTGATGGACGGCACCGGCCGCGTACACGCCTGGGAGCTGCACCCGCACCGCACCGCGCTGATCGAGGCGCAGGCCAAACGTCTGGGTCTGGAGAACATCCGCCCCGTGGTGCGCGACGCCACGAAGCCCAATGAGGAAGCCGTGCGTTCCATGGACGCCGTGCTGCTGGACGCGCCCTGCTCCGGCCTCGGTACCATGGCGGACAAGCCGGATGTGAAGCTGCGCGCCACGCCGGAATCCGTGGCCTCTCTATGCGAGCTGCAGGAAACGCTGCTGGACAACATCTGCCAGATGGTAAAGCCCGGCGGCGTGCTGGTGTATTCCACCTGCTCCGTGCTGAAGTCCGAGAACGAATACCAGATTGAAAAATTCCTGGCCCGCCATCCGGAGTTCACGCCGGAAAAGCTGCCCGAGACCATTCCGGAGGAATTCCGCCGGTACGAGGGCACCGGCCTGCAGCTGCTGCCCAGCCGTGACGGCGTCGGCGGCTTCTACATGGCGCGCCTGCGGAGGGCGAGGCTATGACCGAGCTGACGGGCATGACGGCCGCCGAGCTGACGGCGTGGTGCCGGGAGCAGGGCTGGCCGGCCTTCCGGGGAAAGCAGCTCTTCTCCTGGATCCACCGCGGCGCGGACTTCGATGAAATGTCCAATCTGCCCGCGGCCATGCGCGATTTCCTGAAGGAGAACGCCGTGGCGCAACCGGTCACCATCCTGGAGGAGCGCCGCTCCCAGCTGGACGGCACAGTCAAGTTCCTCTTCGGACTGAAGGACGGCAACTGCGTGGAGGGCGTGCTGATGAGCTATCATCATGGCCACACGCTGTGTATCTCCACCCAGGTGGGGTGCCGCATGGGCTGCACCTTCTGCGCCAGCACGCTGGAGGGCTGCATCCGCAGTCTCACCGCCGGCGAAATGCTGGGGGAGGTGCTGGCTGCCAACCGGTATATGAAGGGGGAGGACCGCGTCCACAACATCGTGCTGATGGGCAGCGGCGAGCCCCTGGACAACTACGACAATGTGATGAAGTTCCTGCGCCTGCTGCGGTAGGAGAACGGCGTGCAGATCGGTCTGCGCAACGTGTCGCTGTCCACCTGCGGCATCGTGCCGAGAATGTACGACCTGGCGGAGGAGGATCTGCCGGTGACGCTGTCGGTATCGCTGCACGCGCCCAATGACGAGATCCGCCGCCGCACGATGCCCATCGCGAAGGTCTACCCGATGGAGGACATTCTGAAGGCCTGCCGGAACTATATCGACAAAACGGGCCGCCGGGTGATCTTCGAGTACGCCCTGGTGGGCGGGGTGAACTGTTCCAACGCCTGCGCCGAAGAGCTGGCGTCGCGGCTGCGCGGCATGCAGTGTCACGTGAACCTGATCCCGCTGAACGCGGTGGAGGAGCGCGACCTGCAGGGCGTGAATGAGGCCACCGTGCGCCGCTTCATGGAAAAGCTGGAAAGTCTGCATATTTCCGTCACCCGCCGCCGTGAAATGGGCGACGATATCGAAGGCGCCTGCGGACAGCTGCGCCGCAAAACACTCAACGCGCTGCGGGCGGAGGAGTCCGCGCGCGAATGAAGCATGACAGGAGAGGATGCCCGGATGAGACGCAAATTCCGCTTCACGGATGAGACCCTGCGCAGCGCGCTGCGCTTTGGAGAGCAGCTTCTGGGCATCCGCCAGGAGGAAACGGCGGAGGACAAGGAGCCCGAAAAGCAGGAGACTGCTCCCGCGGCGGCTGAGACCGTACCGGAAGCCCCCGCGAAAGCCGCGGAGGCCGTGCCGGAGCAGACCGGAAACGGGCAGGGCAAGAGCAGGAAGAAAAAGAAGCAGAAAAAAGCCGCGCCCGAAAAGGCTCCCGCCGTGCCGGAAACGAAGGAAGAAGCGCCGGAGCAGCCGCAGCCCGTGAAGGATCAGCCGGCGCCGGTGGAAAGCGCCGCGGATGAAAAGCACCGGGTGGCCCGCACGGACATCGGCCTGGTCCGCAGCAGCAACCAGGACGCCGTGATCCTGGACGAGGGGCTCTGCGGCATCGCGGACGGCATGGGCGGACACAACGGCGGCGAGGTGGCCTCCGGCATGACCAGGGACCTGATCCGCGATCTGCTGAAGGACAAAACGCCCTCCATGGAGCTGCTGCAGCGCTGTGTGCAGTCCATCAACCGCCGCATCTACGAGCGGTCTCTGGCCGAGCCCGCGCTGGAGGGCATGGGCACCACGCTGACCGTGCTGTGGTACAATGAGGAGAACCTGTTCATTGGCCATGTGGGCGACAGCCGCGCCTACCGCCTGCGCGACGGCGAACTGAAGCAGATGACCGAGGACCATTCCTATGTGGCCGAGCTGGTGCGCCAGGGGCTGATCACCAAAGAGCAGGCGGAATGCCATCCGATGCGCAACATCATCACCCGCGCCGTGGGCACGGAGGAGGGCATCGAGACGGATATCAGCTGGCACAAGCGCCACCGGGGCGACCGCTGGCTCATCTGCTCCGACGGCCTGTACGGCATGGTGGCCGAAAACGAACTGAAGCTGCTCATGGAGCGCCAGCCCATCGGCGAGGCCGCGGACGCGCTGCTGAAGGCGGCGCTGGATGCCGGCGGCCGGGACAACGTCTCCCTCGTGCTGTTCGATGACGAGGAGGCGTCGGCATGATGGAGAAGGTACTTGCGGACCGCTACCGCCTGGTCGAGCAGATCGGCATCGGCGGTATGGCCATCGTTTACAGAGCCGTGGACAAGCGCACCGGTCATGATGTTGCCGTGAAGGTGCTGAAGCCGGAATTCAACCAGAACGCCGAGTTCGTGTCCCGCTTCCAAAGAGAAGCGGAGGCCGCCAGCAAGATGACGCATCACAACATCGTCAATCTGCTGGATGTGGGCATGGACGGCGGCAACCGCTATCTGGTGATGGAGTATGTCCCCGGCAAGACCCTCAAGCAGGTGATCCAGGAAAAGGGCCGGCTGAACACGGCCACGGCGGTGCAGATCACCATCCGCATCCTGGCCGCGCTGCAGCATGCGCATCAGAACGGCATCATCCACCGTGATATCAAGCCTCAGAACATCCTGGTGCACGCCGACGGTCACATCAAGGTGGCGGATTTCGGCATCGCCCGCATCGCCAACGCTTCCACGCTGACCCATGACGACAGCGTGATGGGCACCGTGCATTACCTCAGCCCGGAGCAGGCCTCCGGCGGCGACGTGCGGGAGACCAGCGATATCTATTCCGTCGGTGTTGTGCTGTATGAGATGCTCACGGGGCGGGTGCCCTTCGACGGGGACAACTATGTGGCCATCGCCATGCAGCACCTCAAGAACAAGCCCGCGCCCATCGAGCAGTTCGCGCCCGAAACGCCGCCCGCCGTGTGCCGCGTGTGCATGACGGCGCTGGAGAAGAATCCGCGCTTCCGCTATCAGTCCGCCACGGATATGGCGATGGATCTCCGCCGCGCCCTCGAGGGCCGCTACGATGAGATGACCGCCACCGCCGCGCTGGAGCAGATGGCCCGGCAGAACGGCGCCGTCTCGCCGCAGCAGCCGCGTCCCCAGGGCCAGCAGTCCGCCAAAGCGGCCGACCGCAGCCGTCAGGACAGCCGGCCGAAGCGGATCGCGCGCATCGCCGTGACGCTGCTCATCGCCGCCGCGGTGTTTGCCGGGCTGTATGTGGGCAGCGTGCAGATCTATGATTATGTGGTCAACACGACCTCCGTGCCGCTGCTGACGGGCGAGACCCAGGAGGCCGCCGAGTACGACGCGGCCAAGGCCGGACTGACGGTCACCGTGGTCACCGTCAGCAGCACGGCAACACAGGGGCAGGTCATCTCCCAGATGCCCGAGAACGGCGCGTCCATCCGCAAGGGGGACACCGTGGTCATCACGGTGTCCAGCGGGCCGAGCACCCAGTCGCTGCCGGCGGTCACCGGCATGACCGTGACCGAGGCGGCCGATGTGCTGTCGCGCTACGGCCTGACCTACACCGTGGTGGAGCGCGTGGTCTCCATGGATACGGCGGCGGACATCATCGTCAGCCAGTCGCCCGAGGCCGGCAGCGAATGCCACAGCGGCGATATCGTGCAATTGGCCGTTTCCGGCGGCTACGCCCTGGTGCCGGACTGTACCGGCGCGACGCTGGAGGAGGCCAAGGAAATGATCCGCTCGGCGGGTCTGTCCCTGAACGCCACGCTGCAGTACATCGAGACCGACGATCCGTCGCTGCACAATCATGTCAGCATGCAGACGCCCACGGGCAACACCGAGGTCATTCTGGGCGCGTCGGTGACGCTGTCCATCTACCGCGATCCGGCGCAGACGCATACGGCGCAGATCACCCTGGAGCTGCCGGAAAGCCAGACGGAGTTCAGCCTGCGGGTCACGCTCTCCACCGAGGAGGGTGAAACGCTGATCTACCAGGGCACCGTGGCCACCGACGCCACGCGGCACCCCGTGCTGGAGATCAGCACCCAGGAAAGCGGCACCTACACCTACCGCGTGTATGTGGACGATCAGTTCCGCTACCAGCAGCAGGTGCAGGTCGAATAAACGTGACGGGAGGGATCTTTACGGAGAACGGCCTGCTGAAGGGAACGCTGGTGCGGGGCATCGGCAGCTTCTACTATGCCGCCGCGGGCGACGGCACCGTATACACCCTTCGCTGCAAAAAGAAATTCCGCCACGCGCGCATGACGCCGCTGGTGGGGGATGAGATCCTGTTTTCACCGGGCGAGGGCGAGGAGCACGGCTGGCTGGAGGAGATCCTGCCGCGCCATACCGAATGCCTGCGGCCGCCGGTGGCCAATGTCACGCTGCTGCTGCTGACGGTGGCGCCCGTACCGTAGCCCGATCTGCTGCTCATCGACCGGCTGATGCTCCGGGCGCGCAAGCAGGATATGAAGCTGGCGCTCGTGGTCACCAAGGCGGATCTCGATCCGACGGCGGCGGACAGCATCCGTGAGCAGTACCGCGGCGCGGAGGTGCCTGTCTACGCGGTGTGCGCGCGGACAGGCGAGGGCCTCGACGCGCTGCGGGAGGCCATGCGCGGGGAGACCTGCTGCATGTGCGGCCAGAGCGGCGTGGGCAAATCCACCCTGCTGAACAGTCTGCTGGGCCTGGAGCTGGAGACCGGCGATATCAGCCGGAAGATCCAGCGGGGCAAGAACACCACGCGCCGCGCGTAGCTGCTGATGAAGGATGGCCTGCGCGTACTGGATACCGCCGGCTTCAGCCTGCTGGAGCTGGAAAATGATGACCCGGTGACCCTCAAGGACGGGTACCCGGAATTCCGCGAATACGAGGGCCTGTGCCGCTTCGGTCCCTGCTATCACGACAGGGAGCCGGGCTGCGCGGTGACCGCCGCCTGCGCGGAGGGCAAAATCGACAAACAGCGCCTGGAAAGATACAGGCTGCTGCTGAACGAAGCTAAAGAAGCATGGAGGGACAGATATGATTAAGATCGCACCTTCGATCCTGGCCGCGGATATCCTGAACCTTGGCGACGACATCCGCCGCATGGATGAGGCCGGCTGTGACTGGCTTCACATCGACATCATGGACGGCCACTTTGTGCCGAACCTCTCCTTCGGCCCCACGGTGCTGGCCGGCGCGAAGAAGATCAGCGCCAAAACCGCCGATGTGCATCTGATGATCGACAATCCGGAGAAGTATGTGGATACCTACATCGACCTGGGCGCCGATGTGGTGACTGTTCACGCGGAGATCCCGGGCGACCCCGCGGCGGTGCTGAAGCACATCCGCGGGCGCGGCGCGATGGCCGGGCTTTCCATCAAGCCGAAGACCGATCCCGAGGCGATCCGGGCGCTGCTGCCGCTGTGCGATCTGGTGCTGGTGATGACCGTGGAGCCCGGCTTCGGCGGCCAGAGCTTCATGCCGGACTGCGCGCAGAAGATCGCGAAACTGCGGGAGATGGGCTACGAGGGCCTGATCGAGGCGGACGGCGGCGTTTCCGGCAAAAACCTGCAGCTGCTGATGGATCTCGGCCTGGATGTGGCCGTGATGGGTACCGCCCTGTACCGCGCCGAGGAGCCGGCGGAGGACATCGCGCGCTTCCATCAGATGGAGAAGCAGGCGTAAAATGCTGCCACTGAGGCTCCGGATCGCGTAAATCTTTTGGCTTTGCCCTTGCGCAATCAACAAAAATCCTGTATACTGAATTTGCCCCTGCTATCTGGAGCTTCTTTGGCACGGCCGGAGACGGCTCCGCCAACTTAACAAGAGGAGGCTGGGTAACACTATGGAATGCAAGGTTAGCAATGACATTGGCACCATTTATATCACGGAAGATGTGATGCTGAAGGTCGTCGGTACCGCCGCCCTGGAATGCTACGGCATCGTGGCCATGTCCTCCAAGCGCGCGAAGGACGGCTTCGTGGAATGGCTCGGCCGTGAGAATCTGTCCAAGGGTGTGCAGATCCGCAACGTCGGCGATATGCTGGATGTGGACCTGTTCATTATCGTGGAATACGGTATCTCCATCGCGGAGGTCTGCAAGACCATCGTGGAGACGGTTCGCTATAAGCTGGAGAGCATGACCGGCGTGAAGGTGCGCAAGGTCAACATTTCCGTGGAGGGCATCCGCGTGTAACGGACCCTGCGACGGAGCGGAAGATGTGAACGGAGGAAAAATCCTTTGATACAGCATACGACAATTGACGGGCTGCTGCTGCGTGACATGGTCATGGCGGGCACCGCGCTGCTGGAGAAGCATCGTGATGAGGTGGACGCGCTGAACGTGTTCCCCGTGCCCGACGGTGATACCGGTACCAACATGAGCCTGACGATGCGCAGCGCCTGCACGGCCATCAACAGCCAGGAGTATCTGCGCGCCGACCAGGCGGCGTCCGCCCTGAGCAAGGGTGCCCTGCGCGGCGCCCGCGGCAACTCCGGCGTTATCACCTCTCAGCTGTTCCGCGGCTTTGCCAAGGCGCTGGACGGCGTGGAGAAGATCACCCCCGTGCAGTTTGCCAACGCCCTCAAGAAGGGCTCCGATCTGGCCTACAAGGCCGTGATGAAGCCCAAGGAGGGCACGATCCTGACGGTGGCCCGCGTGGTGGCGGAGGAAGCGCTCAAGCAGGTGCAGGCCGAGCCTGACAACTACGACGCGCTGATCAACGTGATGCTGCGCAGCGGCGAGGCGATCCTGAAGAAGACCACCGACATGCTGCCCGCGCTGAAGCAGGCCAATGTGGTGGACTCCGGCGGCCGCGGCCTGCTGTGGATCTACGCCGGCTATGCCGCCGCCATGCGCGGTGAGGACATCAGCGCCATGGAGGAGGAGAGCGCCTCCGAGGAAGAGGACGGCGGCGAGGTCCGCTATACCTATGCCGTGGAGTTCACGCTGCGCGGCATGGGCGAGGTCATCACCGACGGCGATATCGATTCCTTCCGCCGCCGCCTGAACCGTATCGGCGACCATGTGAAGGTCAGCGGTGACAGCACCGAGGTCAAGGCCTCCTGCCACACCGACAACCCCGGCAAGGCCATCGAGGACGGCCTGGAGCTGGGCGAGCTGTTCGACATCACAATCGAGAACCAGCTGGGTGAGCAGCACATGGCCGAGCTGGCTGAGGCTGCCCGCCAGGCTGAGGAAAAGGCTGCCGCCGAAAAGGCCGCCGCAGAGGCTGAGGCTGCCGCGAAGGCCGAGGAGGAGCGCCGCAAGGCCGAGCCCTCCAAGACGTATGGCATGGTGGCCGTGTCCCTGGGCGCCGGCTTCTCCGATATCTTCCGCGATCTGACGGTGGATGTGATCGTTGAGGGTGGTCAGACCATGAACCCCTCCATCGACGACATCCTGCAGGCCATCAACCAGGTGGACGCGAAGTGCGTCTTCGTGTTCCCGAACAACGGCAACGTGATCCTGGCGGCCCAGCAGGCGGCCGAGCTGGCGGAAAAGGAAGTCCGCGTCATCCCCACCAAGAACGTGGCGATGGGCATCGCCGCCGCCGTGGCCTTCCAGCCCGAGGCCGATATCGACACCAACGCCGCCGCCATGGAGGAAGCCTCCCAGCATGTGCGCACCGCCACGGTGACCTACGCCGTCCGCGACAGCGAATACAACGATGTGGAGATCCACCAGGGCGACATCATCGGCCTGTACAACGGTCAGATCACCTGCTCCGGCAGCAGCGTCCATGACGTGGTGACGGAGATGATGAAGACCATCGTGACGGAGGATGACGAGCTGCTGACGGTGTACTACGGCGCCGATACCTCCACCGAGGACGCCGAGACCCTCACCGCCGAGCTGGCGGAGACCTATGACTTCTGCGACGTGGAGTGCCACGCCGGTGGTCAGCCCCTGTATTACTACCTCATCTCTGTGGAGTAAGCCTTTGGAATTATCTGAGTTGAAGGGCGTCGGCCCTGTACGCCTCGAAGCACTGCGCGCAATGGGCATCGTCTCATTGCGCGATTTTTTATGGACGCTGCCGCTGCGGTACGAGGACCGCACCCGCGTGACGCCCTGCACCATGTGCCTGCCGGGCATGACGGTGCTGGCGGAGGGCGAGGTGGAGGCGGACCCGAAGTACAATCGCTTCAACGGCATCACCCGGGTCACCGCGGCGGTGCGGGATGCCTCCGGCCGGCTGCCGGTGGTATGGTTCAATCAGCCATGGATGGCGCAGCAGCTGAAGGCCGGGCAGCACATCATGCTCTACGGCCGGGTCGGCGACAGGAACGGTCGACGGGTGCTGCAGTCGCCCCAGGTGGTCACGGAAAAGAGCATCGTGCCGGTCTATAAGGCCGCGAAGGGCATCCCCGCGAAGAGCTTCCGTGAGCTGATGACCCTGGCACTGGAGCAGATCGATGACTGCTGCCCCGAAACGCTGCCCTCCGCGCTGCGGCTGCGCCACGGTCTGTGCGAGCTGAACTATGCCATCCGCCAGGCGCACTTCCCGGACAGCCTGGAGGATCTGCGCCGCGCGCGGCATCGTCTGGCTTTCGAGCAGATGCTGATGTACCAGGTCGCCGTCAGCGGCAGCCGGGGCAAAAAGCAGGCGGGCTTCGCGATGACATTTCCGGAGACCGCGGCGGAGGACTACTGGCACACGCTGCCGTTTCCGCCCACCGGGGCCCAGAAACGCGTGCTGGACGCGATCCTTGGAGACATGACGAAGGATATCAGCATGAGCCGGCTGGTGCAGGGCGATGTCGGCTGCGGCAAAACGGCCATTGCCTTCGGTGCCATCGCCGCCGCGGTGGGGGCCGGCTATCAGTGCGCCATGATGGCCCCGACGGAGATCCTGGCCCGGCAGCACTGGCAGTCCGCCTGCGCGACACTGGAGCCGCTGGGCATCCGCTGCGGTCTGCTGACAGGGAACCTGAAGGCCTCCGAAAGGAAGAAGGCCCTGGCCGCGCTGGCTTCGGGCGAGTGGCAGGCCGTGTTCGGCACCCACGCGCTGATCAGCGAGGGCGTGAATTACAACAGGCTGGGGCTGGTGATCACGGACGAGCAGCACCGCTTCGGCGTGCGGCAGCGCAGTACGCTGCAGGCGCGCGGCGAAAGGGAAGACCGGGCGCCCCATGTGCTGGTCATGTCCGCCACGCCCATTCCGCGCACGCTGGCGCTGATCCTTTACGGCGATCTGGACGTGTCGGTGGTGGACGAGCTGCCGCCGGGCCGCACGCCGGTCAAAACGCGGCTGGTGCCGAAGGAAAAGCGCGAGGGCATGTACGGCTTCCTGCGGCAGGAGGTGTCCAAAGGTCGGCAGGCCTATGTGGTCTGTCCGCTGGTGGAGGACAGCGAGCAGCTGCAGGAGGTGCGCTCGGCCAAAGCCACCTTCGATGAGCTGCGGGACACCGTGCTGAGCGGTCTGCGCCTCGGCCTGACCTGGGGCACGCAGAAGCCGGATGAGAAGGCCGCCGTGCTGGCCGCCTTCACCGCGGGAGAGCTGGATGTGCTTGTTTCCACCACGGTGATCGAGGTGGGGGTGAACGTGCCCAACGCTTCGGTGATGGTGGTGGAGAACGCCGAACGCTACGGCCTGTCCCAGCTGCATCAGCTGAGAGGACGCGTGGGCCGCGGCTCCGCCGAAAGCTGGTGCTTCCTTCTGGCGGAGGGCACGGAAAAGCTGCGCATCCTGACCCAGACGAACGACGGCTTCCTGGTGGCGCAGAAGGACCTGGAGCTGCGCGGTCCCGGCGATCTGATGGGCACGCGGCAGTCCGGCGAGGCCATGAACGGCATTCCGCTGGACGGCGATGTGCGTCTGCTGGAGGAGGCCGCGGCCTGCGCGAGGCAGCTGCGCGCCGATCCCGCGCTCCTGGGGGAGCTGGAGACGGTCGAAGCGGAGGCCGCCAGGCACTACAATATCACCGTTGCGCTCAACTGACATACTATACAGGATAACCGGACAGCGAAGAAGGAGGAACATCCCATGGAACCGGAATGCTTCATGAACCGGTAGCTTTCGTGGCTGCGCTTCAACGAACGGGTGCTGGAGGAGGCGGAGGACGGCCGTGTGCCGCTGTGCGAGCGGCTGTCGTTCCTGTCGATCTTCCAGAGCAATCTGGATGAGTTCTTCATGGTGCGTATCGGCAGCCTGCACGATCAGATGCTGCTGGACGCCGAGAGCCGTGAGAACAAGACCCACATGACCCCCGGTGAGCAGATCGACGCGGCGCTGGCCCGCATCCGCGAGCTGTGCAAGCGGCGCGACAAGGCGTATGCCGATCTGCTGGATCTGCTGGAGGACCAGGGCATCTCCATCGTGGACTTCAGCAGGATCAGCGCCGAGACGGAGAAATATCTGCGGCAGATGTTCAAGCAGGAATACATGCCGCTGCTTTCGCCGTCCATCGTGGCCAAGAAGCAGCCCTTCCCGTTCCTGGCGAACAAGGAGATCTACGCCGTGGCGGTGCTGGCGACCAAGGCGGAGAAGGAAAAGCTGGGCATCGTGCCGTGCCGCAGCAGCGTGTTCAACCGGCTGATCCCCATCCCGGACCGTACCGGTTGCTATATGCTGGCGGAGGAGCTGATCCTGCACTATCTGCCGCTGCTGTTCCCGGGCTACCGCATCGCCGGCAAAACGCTGGCCAGGATCACCCGCAACGCCGACATCGACGCCGACGCCATCTATGACGAGGACCTGAACTACCGCGACCACATGGCGGAGGTCGTGCGCCGCCGCCGCAAGCTGTGCCCCGTGCGCCTGGAGCTGAGCCGGAACCTCGACAAGAACACCATCGAGCATCTCTGCGCCAATCTCGGCCTGGACCAGGCCCGCGTGTACGAGTACGATACGCCGCTGGACGTGTCCTTCATGTCCGGCATCCGGGACGCGCTGCGCACCCATGCCGAGCTGTTCTACGCGCCCCGTCATCCGCAGGCCACGCCGGATCTCTCCGACAGCCGCCCGGTGATGGACCAGATCGCGGAGCACGATGTGCTGCTGCACTATCCCTACCAGAGCATCCGGCCCTTCCTGCGGATGCTGTCCGAGGCGGCGCGGGATCCGAAGGTCGTGTCCATCCGCATGACGCTTTACCGCCTGGCCAGCGACAGCAAGGTCATCGAAAGCCTGGTGGAGGCCGCGGAGAACGGCAAGCAGGTGGATGTGCTGGTGGAGCTGAAGGCTCGCTTCGATGAGGAGAACAACATCGAGTGGAGCCGACGCCTGGAGCGCGCCGGCTGCCACGTCATCTACGGCATCGACCACCTGAAGGTCCACAGCAAGCTCTGCCTGATCACCCGTCAGACGGAGGACGGCGTGCAGTACATCACCCAGGTGGGCACCGGCAACTACAACGAGAAGACCAGCCGCCTGTATACCGACCTGAGCGTCATGACCGCCAGCCGCGAGATCGGCGAGGACGCCTACACGGTGTTCCAGGCGCTGCTGCTGGGGGAGACGGTGGATCACATCCAGCACCTGCTGGTGGCGCCGCACTGCCTGCAGAACAAGCTGCTGGACATGATCGACGGCGAGATCCAGAAGTGCCGCAGCGGCGGCCAGGGCCACATCCGGCTGAAGATCAACAGCCTGACGGACAAGGTGCTGATGGACAAGCTGGTGGAGGCCTCCCAGGCCGGCGTGAAGATCGAGATGATCGTCCGCGGCATCTGCTGCCTGCTGGGCGGCGTGCCGGGCAAAACGGAGAACATCCATGTCATCAGCATCGTGGGCCGCTTCCTGGAGCATTCCCGCATCTACATCTTCGGCGATGGCGAGGAGGCCCGGTACTACATCGCCAGCGCCGATTGGATGACCAGGAACACCCTGCGCCGCGTGGAGGTTGCCGCCCCCATCACGGATGAAAAGCTGAAGGCCCGCATCGAGAACATCTTCCACGTGATGTGGACGGACAACGTGCAGGCCCGCGACCAGCTGCCGGAGGGCAGCTATGTGCGCCGGATGCCCGGCACCGCCACGCCGCTCTCCAGCCAGAACTGGCTCTATGACGAGGCCTACCGCGCCGCCGAAAACTGCGCCAGAAAGAATACTTCCGAGAAGGAGACAAAGGAATGATGAAAAAGCTGCTGGCCGCGGTGCTGTGCCTGCTGATGCTGTGCGCCTGCGCCCTGGCTGAGGAAGTCAGCGCCACGGTGACGCTCTCCGATGAAGGCATCAAGGTTTCCGGCTCCGGCGTTACGGTGGAGGGCCGCAAGGTCATGTTCATCAGCGGCGGCACCTATGAGGTGACGGGCAGCCTGTCCGACGGCCGGCTGATCGTGGACGCCGAAAACGTGACGCTGCGGCTGGTGGATGTGACCCTCGGCTGCAAGGATAACGACGCCATCACCGTGAAGAAGGAGCAGTCCGCGGTGATCGAGATCCCCGAGGGCACGGAAACGGTGCTGACCGTGACCGGCTCCGCGGACAATATCAAGGGCGCCATCCGCAACCGCGGCAGCCTGAGCGTGACCGGCGCCGGTACCCTGACGGTGGCCGGATGCCCCGCCGCGGGCATCCATTCCTCCGCCGACCTGAGCGTGACCGGCGTCACGCTGTCGCTGCGCACGGAGGGCGACGGCATCCACGCCAAGGAGGATGTGACGCTGACCGGCGTGAGCGGCACGATCGAGGCCGGCGACGAGGGCATCCAGTGCGGCGACGACGGTGAGAACATCGAGGGCGATCTGCGGCTGAACGACTGCGATCTGCGGCTGGTGACCGCCGGCGACGCGCTGCGCACCGACCTGGGCGATGTGATGATCACCGGCAGCACGCTGAGGGTCATCGGCGAGAAGAACGCCGTCGAAACACCCGGCACGCTGACGCTTGAAGAAAGCACCCTGGCGGCAATCACCGGCAAGGCCGCACTGAACGCCGGCGCGGCGGAGCCCGACTTTACCTGCAAGCTGGTTTCCCCGCTGGCGGAGGGCACCGCGGTGACGCTGACGGACGGCACCGGCAACGTGCTGCTCAGCAGCGATGCGCTGCCCTGGGAGCTGAAGCGCGTCACGGTGACCGGCACGGACACCGCCGGCCTGACGCTGACCCGCGACGGCACGGCGGAAACGCTGAACTAACGTTACTGCTCAAACCTGCGGTTTGAGCAGTAGAACAGATTTTGCTGGTCGCTTCGCTCCCGGACGCAAAATCCGCAAGGAAGCTCTTTTTGCTCCCGCATCGCAGGCGATGCTCCGCAAAAAGAGTCCTCGTGCCGGCAAAGCCGGCATTGCGGATTGAAGTCAAGGGGCTGCGGCCCCTTGACAATTCCCGGGGGCTTGAGCTGTAACAGGCACGGCGGTTTGACCGGTTAATCGCCGGTTAATCGCCTCAAACTCGTTCTTGATTTATCCCGCGCCGGATGGTATAATATTCGTCCGGACGGAGAGCGATCCGTCCGGGCGCGCCAAGGCGCGTTCTTCCGAATGGACAAAGGAGCGTAACAATGGTTAAGATCAACATTATTTCCGGCTTTCTGGGTGCCGGCAAAACGACTCTGATCAAGAAGCTTCTCGGCGGCTCCATCCGCAACGAGAAGGTCATTCTGCTGGAGAATGAGTACGGCGAGGTCGGCGTGGACGGCAGCTTCATGAAGGATGCCGGCATCACCGTGACCGAGCTGAACTCCGGCTGCATCTGCTGCACCCTGGCCGGTGATTTCCAGAAGGCGATCGACGAGCTGATCGCCAACTACAACCCCGACCGCATCCTCATCGAGCCCACCGGCGTCGGCAAGCTGTCCGAGATCATCGCCGCGGTGGAAAAGGCGAAGGCCCGTCACGATGACATCGTCGTGTCCGGCTGCGCCACCGTGGTGGACGCCGGCAAGTGCCGTATGTATATGAAGAACTTCGGCGAATTCTTCCTGGACCAGGTCAAGAGCGCCGCGACGGTCATCTTCAGCCGCACCCAGCTGCTCAGTGCCGAGCGCGTGGAGAAGAGCCGTCAGCTGATCGTGGAACAGCATCCCGACGCCCGCGTCATCACCACGCCCTGGGACGATATGGACGCCGACATGATCCTGGAGGTCATCGAGTCCGGCAAGCCCATCGAGATCCATGTGGATGACGACGATGAGGACGAGCATGAGCATCATCACCATCACGACCATGATGAGGACGAGCATGAGCATCATCACCATCATCATGACGACGACGATGATGATGACGACGATGACGAGCATGAGCATCATCACCATCACGACGACGATGACGACGAGGACGAGCATCATCACCATCATCATGACGACGACGATGATGATGATGACCACGATCATGATCATGAGCATCATCATGAGGATGAGCACGGTCACTGCTCCTGCGGCCATGATCACCACCATCATCATCACCATCACCACGGCGAGCATGACGCCGACGAGGTGTTCCAGAACATCGGCGTGGAGACGGCCAACCGCTATGAGCAGGCCGAGATCCGCGAGATGCTGGGCAAGCTGGCCGACGAGGAAGAGTACGGCCAGATCCTCCGCGCCAAGGGCATCCTGCAGAACGCCGCGGGCGAGTGGTTCCAGTTCGACTATGTTCCCGGCGAGATCCAGATGCGTGCCGGCACGCCGGACTACACCGGCCGCCTGTGCGTGATTGGTGCCAACATTGAGGAGGCGGCGCTGAAGGCGCTGTTCAGGGTCTGATGAGTCAGCAAGATATCATTCCGGTCTACCTGGTCACCGGCTTCCTGGAAAGCGGCAAAACGACGCTGATCCGCTCCATGCTGGAGGACAAGAACTTCACCCGCGGCCAGCGCACACTGATCATCGCCTGCGAGGAAGGTGTGGAGGAGCTGGAGGGCGATCTGCTGGATGACAGCTGTTGCACCTACGCTTCGCTGGAGAGCGTGGACGAGCTGACCCCCGCCACCCTCCGCAAGCTGAACGAGGAGTACAAGCCCGAGCGCGTCATCATGGAGTACAACAGCGTGTGGACCATCGAAAAGCTGGGCCAGACGCCGATCCCCGCCAAATGGCGCGTGGTGCAGTGCATCACCATGGTGGATGCCACGACCTTCGACAACTACCTCAACAACATGCGCAAGATCATCACCGACCCGATGAAGGAAGCGGACCTGGTGATGTTCAACCGCTGCAAGGAGGAGCATCCGAAGAGCACCTGGCGCCGCATGATCCGCGCCCTGAATCCCAACTGCGATATCCTGTTCGAGAACAGCGACGGCAGCACGGAGGACGGCATTGCCGATGAGGATCTGCCCTACGATATGAAGGCGGACATCATCGACATCACCGATGAGGACCTGGGCATCTTCTACATCGACTCCCTGGATCATCCCCAGCGGTACGACGGCAAGACCGTGCGCTTCGTCGGCCAGGCCTTCAAGGAAAAGGGCCTGCCGAACGGCTATTATTACTTCGGCCGCCTCGCCATGACCTGCTGCGCCAACGACATCGCACAGATCGGCTGGGTCACCAGGGGCGACGTGAAGCCCGGCTCCCGCCGCTTCGTGAAGCTGACGGCCCGCTGTTCCATCGTGGAAACGCCCGAGCAGCCGATGCTGATGTTCACCGAGCTGCACACCGAGCAGGCCGCCGCCCCGAAGGAAAAGTACATCACCTTCGGCAACGCGTAATTCCTTTTGTGATCCCATCCACCGGACGGCTTCGGCTGCCCGGTGGTTTTTTGCTGCATCCGGACAGCAAAACGCCCCGTTCCCGGTATGCGGGGGAACGGGGCAGAGAAAAGTGGGGGAGAATCATTCCACGGTGACGGACTTGGCCAGGTTCCTGGGCTTGTCGACATCGAGGCCGCGGGCCACCGACAGATAGTAGCCCATCAGCTGCAGCGGAATGACCGCCAGCGAAGCCGCGAAGTGGGGATCGGTACGGGGAATGTACACGGTGAAATCGGCGGTGTCCTCAATGGCGTACTGGCCGTAGGAGGTCAGACCCATCAGGTAGCCGCCGCGGCTGTGCACCTCGGCCATGTTGCTGATGGTCTTCTCGAACAGCGCGGCCTGGGTGGCGATGCCGATGACCAGCGTGCCCTGCTCGATCAGAGAAATAGTGCCGTGCTTCAGCTCGCCGGCGGCATAGGCCTCGGAATGGATGTAGGAGATCTCCTTCATCTTCAGGCTGCCCTCCAGGCTGACGGCATAGTCCAGCCCGCGGCCGATGAAGAACACATCCTTCGCGGAGGAGAACTTGGCCGCGAACCACTGGATGCGCTCCTTGTCCTCCAGCACGCGGGTCAGCTTGTCCGGCAGCGCCTCCAGCTCGGATACGAGGCGGGCGCGCTCCTCGGCGGAAACGGTGCCGCGGATCTCCGCGAGGCACACGGCCAGCAGGTCCATGGCGATCAGCTGGCAGGAATACGCCTTCGTCGTGGCCACGGCCACCTCGGGACCGGCCACCGTGTAGAACACATGGTCCGCCTCGCGGGCGATGGAGCTGCCGATGACGTTGACCACCGCCAGCGTGGGGATGCCGTGCTCCTTCGCCAGCCGCAGGGCCGCCAGGCTGTCCGCCGTTTCGCCGGACTGGGAGATGATGATGACCAGATCGTCCGGGAAGAGCAGCGGCGTGCGGTAGCGGAACTCGCTGGCCAGCTCCACGCGCACGGGGATGCGCGCCAGGTCCTCCAGCACATACTGCCCGGCCACGCCGGCATGATACGCCGAGCCGCAGGCCACGATCAGGATGCGGCGGATGTTCTTCAGCGCCTCCGCGGTGAGGGAAAAGGCCTCGGGGCTGACGGCGCCGTCACGGATGGCGGAGACCAGCGTGTCCCGCACAGCGCGGGGCTGCTCGTGGATCTCCTTCATCATGAAGTGCTGATAGCCGCCCTTTTCCGCCGCCTCGGCGTCCCAGGCGATCTCCACGGGCTCTTTTGCCACGGGCTCGCCGTCCAGGTTGTAGAAGGTCACGGCGCCGGGGGTCAGGCAGGCCAGCTCCAGGTTGCCGATGTAATACACGCTGCGGGTGTACTTCAGGATGGCGGGCACATCGCTGGCCAGCCAGGTCTCGCCGTCGCCGAGGCCGATGATCATCGGGCTGTCCTTGCGGGCGACCCAGATCTGCCCGGGGCAGTCGCGGAAGAGCATCGCCAGGGCGTAGGAGCCGCGGATGCGCAGCATGGCCCGGGTGATGGCGTCCGCCGGGCCGCCGTTGTACTTGCGGTAGTAATAATCCACCAGCTTCACGGCGACCTCGGTGTCGGTCTGGGAGTAGAAGCTGTAGCCCTTGCGGATCAGCTTGTCCCGCAGCTCCTGATAATTTTCGATGATGCCGTTGTGAACGCCGGTCACGCTTTCGGCCACATGGGGATGCGCGTTGGTTTCGCTGGGCTCGCCGTGGGTGGCCCAGCGCGTATGGCCGATGCCGCAGGTGCCGGGCAGTGTGCTGCCGCCGTCCACCTTCTCGCTCAGCACCTTCAAACGGCCCTTGGCCTTCACGACCACGATATCGCCGTCGCCGTCACGCACCGCCAGGCCCGCGGAATCATAGCCGCGGTATTCGAGCCGGGAAAGACCGTCCAGCAGAATGGGCGCCGCCTGTCTGGAACCGAGATAGCCTACAATGCCGCACATAATGGATATCCTCCGGAAAAGAAAATTTGTATTATGTTGTATTATCCGTGAAGCATTATACTCCAACCGCACGGCGTTGGCAAGGGGGAAATACAACCTTCTGTTACAAAATCGAAACAAATATCGGACAAGAACACGAAAAAAACAAAGACGGTAATTTTTTCCCCTTTACGAACGGCATGCGAATGAATTATAATAACGCATGATGTTTTCATGGTGGCGCAGTCTGTCATGCGCTGCCGCGAAGAGCATCGGAAAGCTTCTATTTAAGGAGGAAAAACCAATGAAGAAGTTTGTTGCGCTGGTGCTGGCCGCCGCCATGCTGCTGACTGCTGTCAGCGCCCTGGCTGACGCGTTCGTCGTCGGCACCATCGGACCCACCACCGGCCCCTATGCCCAGTACGGCATGGCCACCGAGAACGCCTGCATGATGGGCGCCGAGGACGTGAACGCCCTGGGCGGCGCCATCCAGTTCGTTGCCTACGGTGAGGATGACCAGGGCGACGGCGAGCTGGCTGTGAACGCCTACAACACCCTGATGGACAAGGGCATGCAGATGCTGCTGGGCACCACCACCTCCGGCGCCTGCATGGCTGTTGCCGCTGTGGCCAACGAAGAGCGTGTGTTCATGCTGACCCCCTCCGCCTCCAACGACCTGGTGAACCAGTCCGGCGACCAGATCTTCCAGGTGTGCTTCACCGACTCCAACCAGGGCACCTCCTCCGCGATGTGGATCCAGGCCAACCGCCCCGATGCCAAGATCGGCATCATCTACAACAACGCGCAGGATTACTCCATGGGCATCACCACCTCCTTCAACGCCAAGGCTGCCGAGCTGGGCCTGAATGTGGTTGCCCAGTCCGCTTTCTCCGACGATACCGCCGCTGATTTCTCCGTGCAGATCGCCGCGATGAAGGATGCCGGCGCTGACTTCATCTTCCTGCCCATCTACTACACCCCCGCCATCACCATCCTGACCCAGGCCGCTGCTGCCGGTTATGCGCCCACCTGGTTCGGCGTGGACGGCATGGACGGTGTGCTGGGCGTGGAAGGCCTGGATCAGTCCATCGTTGAAGGCGTGTATATGCTGACCCCCTTCGATGCCACCGCCACCGACGAGGCCACTGTGGACTTCGTGACCCGCTACACCGAGAAGTACGGCGAGACCCCCAACCAGTTCGCCGCCGACGCCTATGACGGCATGTTCATCCTGGCCCTGGCCCTGGAGACCGCCGGCTGCACCGCCGATATGTCCTATGACGAGATCTGCGAGAAGCTGGTTGCCGTGATGCCCACCATCACCTACACCGGCCTGACCGGCGAGATGACCTGGTCCGCTGACGGCACCGTGACCAAGCTGCCCAGCGCCGTGATGATCCATGACGGCATCTATGTGACCGCGGAATAATTTTCAAACCATTGGGCGGCCCGGCCTCCGGGTCGGGCCGCCTGTTTTGAGGGATACCAGCCATAGTTCACGCAATGGGGCGGATTATGGCTGGTAGCCCTTTGTGTCTTTTCCGGGATGTTGATATTTCAGCATAAGATTCCCCGCAAGGAGGTTGTGAAATGGTCTCGTTCCTCAACCATCTGGTGAACGGCATCAGCCTGGGCAGCGTGTACGCCATCATTGCCCTGGGCTATTCCATGGTGTACGGCATCGCGAAGATGCTGAACTTTGCCCATGGCGATGTCATCATGATCGGCGCGTATGTATCCTTCTGCGTCGTCAATTACCTGAACTATCCGCCCATCGTGTCCGTGCTGCTGGCCATGGCCGTATGCACGATGCTGGGCATCATCATCGAGCGGCTGGCCTACAAGCCGCTGCGGCAGGCCGGCTCGCTGGCCGTGCTGATCACCGCCATCGGCGTCAGCTACTTCCTGCAGAACATCGCCCTGCTGATCTGGGGCGCGAACCCGAAGGTCTTCTCCTCCGTGGTCAGCATCCCCGCCATCGAGATGTTCGGCGGTGAACTGCGCATCACCGGCGAGACCATCGTGACCATCCTGGCCTGCATCGTCATCATGGTCGCGCTGACCTGGTTCACCGGCAGCACGAAGATGGGCCGCGCCATGCGCGCCGTGTCTGAGGACAAGGGCGCCGCGCAGCTGATGGGCATCAACGTGAACTTCACCATCTCCCTGACCTTCGCCATCGGCTCCTGCCTGGCGGCCATTGCCGGTGTGCTGCTCTGCTCCAGCTACAGCACGCTGCTGCCCACCACCGGCTCCATGCCCGGCATCAAGGCCTTCACCGCGGCCGTGTTCGGCGGCATCGGCTCCATTCCCGGCGCCATGCTGGGCGGCATCCTGCTGGGCCTGATCGAGATCTTCGGCCGCGCCTACATTTCCACCGAGCTGGCGGACGCGCTGGTGTTCGCCGTGCTGATTATCATCCTGCTGTTCAAGCCCGCCGGTCTGCTGGGCAAGAATGTGCAGGAGAAGGTGTGAGGTGCGCCATGTGGAAGAAGAATAAAAGCATCATCATTCCCATCGCCCTGGTGGTCATTGCCTACATCGTTTGCGTGGTGATGATCAACGGCGGCATGATGAGCCGTTCCCTGAAGGGCCAGCTGATCCCCATCTGCGCCTACATCGTGATGGCGATTTCCCTGAACCTGGTGGTCGGTGTTTCCGGCGAGCTGAGCCTGGGCCACGCGGGCTTCATGAGCATCGGCGCCTTCTCCGGCGTGGTGATGTCCGGCTGGCTGCTGAACGCCTTCCAGATGGAAAACGAGTGGCTGCGCCTGCTGCTGGCTATCATCTGCGGCGGCGTGTTCGCGGGCATCGGCGGCGTGCTGATCGGTATTCCCGTGTTGCGCCTGCGCGGCGACTATCTGGCCATCGTGACCCTGGCCTTCGGCGAGATCATCCGCAACGTGCTGAACTGCCTGTATTTCTCTGTGGACGGCACCCGCCTGCGCGTCACCTTCAATGACCCGAACATCGCCGGCACCATTCTGGTGAACGGCCCCCAGGGCGCCATCAAGGTGGAAAAGATCGCGACCTTCGGCGGCGGCTTCCTGCTGGTGCTGTTCTCCCTGATCGTGATCCTGAACCTGGTGCACAGCCGCTCCGGCCGCGCCATCATGGCCATCCGCGACAACCGCATCGCCGCCGAGACCACCGGCCTGAACGTGACCAAGTACAAGATGATGGCCTTCGTGCTGTCCGCGGCCCTGGCGGGTATGGCCGGCGCGCTGTACGGCCTGAGCTTCTCCACCTTCGCGTCCGCCAAGTTCAAGTTCGATACCTCCATCAACATCCTGGTGTTCGTGGTGCTGGGCGGCATCGGCAACATGACCGGCTCCATTATCGCGGCCACCATCCTCACGGTGCTGCCGGAGACCCTGCGCGCCTTCAGCGATTACCGTATGCTGGCCTATGCCGTGGTGCTGATCGTCGTTATGCTGGTGACCAACAACGCCATGCTGAAAAGCTACGCGAATCAGGCCATGGGCAAGCTGACCGTGAGAAAGCCCAAGGTGGGGAAGGAGTTTTACTGAGCATGAGCAGGAAGCTGAATGAAAATGTGCATTATAACGATATTCCGTCCGAGGTGCGTCTGACGGACCGTGACCTGAACGAGCCGCCTGTGCTGGAGGCCCGGCATCTGGGTATCGAGTTCGGCGGTCTGAAGGCTGTGGATGACTTCAACCTGACCATCGGCAAAACGGAGATCGACGGCCTGATCGGCCCCAACGGCGCCGGCAAGACCACGGTTTTCAACCTGCTGACCAAGGTGTATCAGCCGACCCACGGCACGGTGCTGCTCAATGGCAAGGACATGGCTGACATGACCGTGACCACCGCCAGTCAGGCAGGCATCGCCCGTACCTTCCAGAATATCCGCCTGTTCGACAAGATGTCCGTGGAGGACAACGTCCGCATCGGTCTGCACAACCAGATCAAGTACGGCATGTGGAGCGGCATCTTCCGCCTGCCCGCCTACTGGCAGGGGGAGAAGAAGCAGCACGAGAAGGCCCTGGAGCTGCTGTCCATTTTCGATATGCAGGGCATGGCGGACGTCAAGGCCGGCAGTCTGCCCTACGGCGCCCAGCGCCGTCTGGAGATCGTGCGCGCCCTGGCCACCAATCCCAGCCTGCTGCTGCTGGACGAGCCCGCCGCCGGCATGAATCCCCGCGAGACCGAGGAGCTGATGGAGACCATCGCGAAGATCCGCGATGATTTCCAGATCGCCATCCTGCTCATCGAGCATGACATGAACCTGGTGATGGGCGTGTGCGAGGGTATCTGTGTGCTGAACTTCGGCAAGATCATCGCCAAGGGCACCGCCGCGGAGATCCAGTCCAACCCCACCGTCATCGAAGCCTACCTCGGCAAGAAGAAGGAGGCGAAGTGATATGTCTGAGCGCAAAGCGCCTCTGCTGAAGGTCGACAACATCAATGTGTATTACGGCGCCATCCACGCGATCAAGGGCATCTCGCTGGAGGTGTACGAGCATGAGATCGTGACGCTGATCGGCGCGAACGGCGCCGGCAAGTCCACCACGCTGAACACCATTGCGGGCCTGCTGCGGCCCCGTTCCGGAGAGATCGTGTTCGACGGCAAAACGCTGAACAACGTGCCCGCCCACAAGGTGGTGCCGCTGGGCCTGTCCCTGTGCCCGGAGGGCCGCCGCATCTTCCAGCAGATGACCGTACGCGAGAATCTCGAAATGGGCGGCTTCACCCGCGCCGACAAGGCCGAGATCGGCCAGACCATGGACGATATGTTCCAGCGCTTCCCCCGCCTGAAGGAGCGCGAAAAGCAGATCGCCGGTACGCTCTCCGGCGGCGAGCAGCAGATGCTGGCCATGGCCCGCGCGCTGATGTGCCATCCCCGCCTGCTGATGCTGGACGAGCCCTCCATGGGCCTGGCGCCCATTCTGGTGGAGCAGATCTTTGATATCATCGTGGAGCTGCACAAGGCCGGCACCACCATCCTGCTGGTGGAGCAGAACGCCCAGATGGCCCTCTCCGTGGCCGACCGCGCTTATGTGCTGGAGACCGGCAACATCAGCATGAGCGGCAAGGCGGAAGACCTGCTGCACAACGATGCCGTGCAGAAGGCTTACCTCGGCAGCTGAGAGACCGGAAAACACGATAAAAGGCACAGTCTGTCACGGCTGTGCCTTTTATCGTTCGCCCCAACAGACCGCAAATACACGAAAAATACCGTAAAAAACAGTCCGGATGTTCAATTGACGGTTGAAACGGGAAACAAACTGTGGTAAAATGACAAAAAAGCCGCGTCAGAAGGCGCGGAGCAAGGGAGTTATGAACCGTGTCTGCCAAGGATTATCTCTATGACGGAGAACGCAAGCTCGATCTGAATACGGTGTCCACCGGCGCGGGCAGCCATAAAGCAGAAAAGGAGACGCTCATCGCCAAAACCGCCGAGAACATCACGCTGGCCGCGGAGCTGCAGGAAAAGCTCATGGCCGAGAAGCGCGAGGGCCTCGTCATTGCCATCCAGGCGCGCGACGCCGCCGGCAAGGACAGCCTGATCAAGCACGTCTTCTCCGGCCTGAATCCCGCCGCCGTGGAGGTGCATTCCTTCAAAGCCCCCAACAGCACCGAGCTGAGCCATGATTATCTGTGGCGCATCAACCAGGCGCTGCCGCCCCGCGGCACCATCGGCATATTCAACCGCTCCCAGTATGAGGATGTGCTGGTGACCCGCGTGCATGAGATGGAGAAGAATTACAGCATCCCCGCGCGTTGCCTGACGCCGGATTTTTACCAGCGCCGCTACCGTCAGCTGCGGGACTGGGAGCTGTATCTCTATGAGAACGGCTACCGCATGGTGAAGGTGTTCCTGAACGTGGGCCAGGATACCCAGAAGCAGCGCTTCATGGACCGCATCGAGCGGGACGACAAGCACTGGAAGCTGTCCACCAACGACATCAATGAGCGGATGCTGTGGGCGGAATACAACGCCGCCTACGAGGACTGCATCAACGCCACCGGCACGAAGGAAGCGCCGTGGTACGTGCTGCCCGCCGACCAGAAGTGGTACACCCGGTATCTGATGTCCGAGATCCTGCTGCACACGCTGGAGGATATGGACCCGCAGTGGCCGGAGCTGTCCGCCGCCGAGTCCGCGAAGATCCCCTCCGTGCTGGAGGTGCTGGAGAAGCAGGTGCATGCCAAAGAGTAAGGCATCTCTTGACGGGAAAAGCCAAAGGAAAAGAACGGAGCGCGGTGCCCCGTTCTTTTTTTGCGGTGATCATTCGGCCAGGTCGGTCGGCGTGGCTTCCTCCGCGGTCAGCTCCGGTGTAAAGGTCATGCCGTTTCGCACCAGATAGAACAGCGCGTAGCCGTCCACATACACGGCATCGTGCAGGGCGTCGAAGGGCGCCAGATCGACGGTATGCGTGCGGCCGGATTCGGAAACAAAAACATAGCTGGTGTGGGGCGTTTCCGCCAGCGCCCGGCTTTCCGGCAGGCTGCCGGACACGGTGACATTCTCCAGCCGGGCGTAGGCAGCCTCGAAGGCGTCGTAGCTGATCTCCCGGCCGTTTGCAGTCACGGTGACATCGTAGACCGTATTGCCGTCGTCGTCCTTCACGATATTGCCGTCCTCGTCGAGCTGCTCCACGCGGGTCAGCACATACTCCACATCGTTGCAGGTCATGGAGGCCAGCTTTTCCAGCGCGATCAGCACGGGATAGCGGCTGACGGTGTTCAGCGGGTCCATATTCATGAAGGTGGCCATGCTGTAATGGCTGGTGAGGTAGATGGCGCCGTCGTACAGCACATAATCCACATTGTCGTTCTTCGCGCCGCCGACGGTCACGGTCACGGTGCTTTCGGGCCATTCCACCTGGGCCACGCTGCCGTCCTCCTGGGTGGAGTTCATCAGCCCGGCGGCCATGTGGATGGTCAGCACAAAGCGCGGGGAGAGGAAGCCGTAGCGTTCCAGATTGGCGTCGGTCGCCTCACCCATGTACGCGCCCAGGCGGACATTCACCAGGTTGTCCCGGAGATTGTCCATGCTTTCGGCGTCCGCGGGGTAGGGACACGGCGCGGTGAGCCGCCAGCGGCTGCCGGAATCGTCATCTGTGATGCTGCCGTCCAGCACCCACGCGGCCTGGACCATACCGTCGCTCCCGGTGAAGGTGACGGCGTCGATGCGCGCCTTGTGGATCGTGGGCTGCACCACTGTGTGCAGCAGCTCGCGCTCCACCATCAGGTCCTCCACGGTGCCCTTGTCCAGGGCCAGCAGGCGGTCATCGCCGTCCAGCAGCATATAGGACCAGGTATCGTCGTCCAGAAAGGCGGTATCACCGACGCGGATGTGCGCCGTGGTGCCGTCGGAGTAGGTGAAGGTCGCGTCCACGCGGGGATCCTCCAGGCCGAACTCGTCCAGCCGGTCGAGATAATCCGCCGTGTCCTCCGTGATGATCTCATCGTAGGAGATGGTGGCGGCGGCGCGGGTGAGGGAGGTAACGCGGCTGTCGGAGACCACGAAGGACGGATCGTCCTCCAGCACAAAGCCATCGCCGCTGCGAACGGCGACCCAGCTGTTGCCGCCGCGGAGCGTCACGGCGATGCGGGTGACGTCGTCCTCGCTGTGGGAGATGATCTCACCGTAGGTCGACGCGGAGACGGGAAGCTCCGAGCTGAGGCGGGTGGCAAGCACATAGCCCGTCACGGAGCCCGCCAGCAGCAGCACGGCCGTCAGCAGCCAGAGCCATCTGCGCCGTTTGCGCAGGGGACGACGCCTGTGCAGATCAGGTTGAATGAGCATGGGTGGAAACCTCCGAGGAACGCCTGCGTCTCGGCACCAGCACGATGACGGCGGCGATGATCACGGAAACCGGCAGCAGCACCAGCACCACGGCGCCCGGTGTCACGGAGCCTGCGGACAGCTGCGGCCTGATGGCGGCCTTGGCGGCAATGTTCAGATCGACGCCGCTGCCGCCGGAGAGATAATCCGCCACGGTGAGGATGAATTCCTCCGCGTTGGTCATGCCGTAAAGCTGGGAGGAGGTTAGCAGCGTGGAGCAGCCCAGCACCACGCAGCGGGTGATGTTGCCGCTTTCCGTAACGCGGCGGGCGCGGGCGGCCAGCGTCATGGCGCCGGTCTCGTCGCCGTCCTCCTTCGTCAGCGACATACCGGAGGAAACATCCTTCAGATAGGAGGCGCTGCCGCTGGTCAGCACGGCGGCGACATCCAGGGAGCGGTCGGTCTCCTCCGCCAGGGTGAAGGCGCGGGAGCCGGCCAGCAGCAGCACACAGGTGCCGGATTCCACCAGTTCGTAGGTCATGTCAGTGGACTGCACCGTGGGCAGCAGATCGATGCGGATGTTGTTGTAATAGGTGCCCGGCTCATCGGCGGAGGCCACCACGATGCCGTTCTTCGGCGTGATGCCGTAATAACGCAGCAGGCTCTGGTAGTTGGGCATATCGTCCACAGGATCGGTGTAATCGCAGGTGATGAGCAGGCTGCCGCCGCCGTCGATGAAGGTGGTCAGCAGCGTCAGCTCGGCGTCCATCAGATCATGCACGGGGGACAGCAGCAGCACCACATCGGCGGGATCGATGCTTTCCACACTGTTCAGGTTCAGCGTGTCCACCTCGTAATCGTTGTTCTCCAGCAGCTCGATCAGGTCCGCGGCGGTCGCTTCATCCAGCTCGTGATGCCCCTGCACGAGCCACAGCTTTTTGATGGTGGCCTTCTGCACGTACACGATGGCGTTGGTCAGCTTGCTTTCGTAGGTGATGCCGGCGGGCTCGTAGACGCCCTCATCGTAGTTGTAGCTGACGGACACGAAATCCGCCGGAGAGAGGATACGCCAGCGGTCCGTGGCCTCGCAGTAAACGATCAGCGAGTCGCCGGTCACGGCGTCCTCCGTGTCGCCGCTGAATTTGGACAGCAGCGCCGGGTTGAGGCTGGGGGATGTCTGCTCCCAGGTGAACAGGGGCGAGAGAGCGGCGTAGCGGTCCAGCAGCTCCATCAGCGGCTCGTCCTCTTCGCCCTTTTCAAAAAGGGCATACACGTGTACGGGATGCTCCAGCGTATCCAGAACGGCCCTCGTTTCCTCGCCGGTGGTGGTCAGGGCGTTGAAGGAGAAGTCGATGCGCCAGCCGTTTTTGCGCTCCAGCACGGTGGCCGCGGCATTCAGCGCCAGCAGCGAGGCGATGACCAGCGCCACCAGCAGGGTGGAAAACGCGCCGTAGCGCAGGCGCGGCCGCTGCCACAGATGAGGCTTTCCGGCGCGCGTTTTTTTCAGCAGCGGCGCCTTTTTTTCCTGGTTCCTTTTCACGGTCACACCCCCCTGCACCGCGCCATATCCAGGTGATGGATCGTCAGCGCGAGAAAGGCCGCGGTAAACGTCAGATCAAAGCCGATGGAGGCGAAGGACAGCTGCCCCATCAGGAAGGGCTCGTTGCGGCCGTACAGGCTGAAGAAGGACAGCAGATCCGAGAAGGTGCCGATGGGCACGGCGTCCACCAGCAGATCCAGCAGCCATACGAGGAAGTTGGCGCCGAAGGCCAGCAGCGCCGCGGACACGGTGCCCCGGGTGCGTCCGGAGAGATACAGGTCCATGGCCAGGAAGGCGCAGCCCTCCAGGATGAAGCCCAGATAGCCCACCATCAGCTCACCGGGATACACCGCGCCGTACACCGCGATGATCAGCACGAAGAACAGCGTCATCGCGACCGTCAGCAGCAGCACGGAAACGGCGGCCAGATACTTGCCCAGCACGATGCCCGGCAGGGAGACCGGGCTGGTCAGCAGCAGCTGGTCCGTTTTGCGGACGCGCTCCCCGGCCAGCAGACGCATCGTCAGCACGGGGGAGAGCAGCATCCAGAAATAGCTCATCAGCCCGATGAAGGTCAGCAGATCGCTCGAGCGCTGCTGCAGGATCTGCATATAGAAAAGGATCGAGCAGAGGAACAGGAACACGGCCATGAACACATAGCCGATGGAGGTGTGGAAATAGCCCTGCAGCTCGCGTTTCCAGATGGAGAGCATGGCACGCTCCTTTCAGCGTTCGTCGGTCCCGGGGGAGTTGTTTTCTTCCGCGGTTTCTTCCGTGAGATCGTCCTCCCCGGCGGTGAGGCGCAGGAAGTAATCCTACAGTGTGTGGCGGAGGATGTTCAGCTACAGCAGCGGCGCGTCCATGGCGGCCAGCAGCCGGAACAGCTCCGCCTGGGGGTTACCGTCCGCGTCGCATTCCAGAACGACCTCGGTGACGTTCCTGTCCGCGGCGGTGCCCGGCGTCAGCCTGCGCAGGCAGGAGAGGGAACGCAGGGCAGGCAGCACCCGCGCGGGCGGCGCGCCGATGGTGGCCCGCAGCCGCAGCAGCCGGCCGCTGTCGGTGATCTGCGCCATATCGCATTCCCGCACCAGCCGGCCCTTGTGCAGGATCAGCACGTGATCGCACAGCTGCTGCACCTCGGAAAGGATGTGGCTGGAGAAGATGACGGTGTGCCGCAGGCCGAGGTTCCGCATCAGCGCGCGGATCTCCACCACCTGCACCGGATCCAGGCCGATGGTGGGCTCATCCAGCACGATGATCGGCGGATCGCCGCACAGCGCCTGGGCGATGCCGGCCCGCTGCCGGTAGCCCTTGCTCATGCTGCCCAGCAGCTGATCGCCGGCGTCCGTCAGGCCGCACAGGTTCATGATGTCCCGGATGTGCGCCGGGATCGCCTTCGGCCGCACCTCGCGGAGGCGGCATACGAAGGACAGATACTCGGCCACAGTCATCTCATCATAAAGCGGCGGCTGCTCCGGCAGATAGCCGATCATCCGCTTGCAGCCCCGCGGATCGGCCAGCATATCCGTGCCGTTGATCAGCACCTGGCCGGAGGTCGGCGGGAAGTAGCCGGTGAGCATGTTCAGCGTGGTGGTTTTGCCCGCGCCGTTCTGACCCAGCAGGCCGATGATCCTGCCCGCCGGGATGCGGAAGGTCAGCCCCTCCACAGCCGTGAAGCTGCCGTAGCGCTTCACGGCCTGCCTGAATTCGATCATGTCGCTCATGCCGGTCCCGTTCCTTTCCCGGAAAATGTTTCATCCTATTATAGCATGGTTGCGGCCGTTTTGCTGTAAATATTCTGTGAACCGCGGCGGGAAAAAGCCTGAAGTTCGGGTGAATGGTATTGTTGTCCAAATTTACTGCCAAAAACAACCTATAAATTTATAGAAATCAAACAAATATACGATTAGACAAAAAAATAGCTTTTCAATTGGCACAATTTGTTGTAAAATAAAAACAACTATATGAGCCTGAAAGGGCTTGCGGCGATGTCCGGCCGCGACGCGGCGGCGCATGGCCTTAAAGAATGATTGGAGGTATTCCCGATGGCTGATTATGTAACGACAAATATCCGCAACATCGCCCTCATGGGACATGGCGGCGAGGGCAAAACGACGCTGACCGAAGCGATGCTCTACGCCGCTGGTATCATCGATCGTCAGGGCAAGGTCGAGGACGGCAACACCGTGACCGACTTTGAGCCTGAGGAAGCCAAGCGCCACTGCTCCATCTCCGCGGCCTGCGCGCCCATCGACTGGAACGACAAGATGCTGAACATCATCGACGTTCCCGGCTACTTTGATTTTATCGCCGAAATGGTCGGTCCGCTGCGCGTTGTTGAGACCGCGGGTATCGTTGTGTCTGCCGTGACGGGCTTCAGCGTCGGCGCCGAAAAGGCGTTCAAGCATGCCGTGAAGAGCGGCGTCGGCCGTATGTTCATCATCAACCAGATGGACCGCGACCATGCCAATTTCGATAAGGTCGCCCAGCAGATCCGTGAGCGTCACGGCAGCTGCGTGGTGCCCGTGCTGATGCCCATCGGCGACGGCGACAGCTTCCGCGGCGTCATCAACGTGCTGGAAAAGAAAGCCTACGAGGGTGCCTACAAGGAGAGCCACGAGGTGCCCATGCCCGCCGGCTACGAGGACAAGGTCGAGCAGGCCTTTGAATACCTGACCGAGCAGGCCGCCGCCGCGGACGACGATCTGATGATGAAGTACCTCGACGAGGGCGAGCTGACCTACGAGGAGATCGTTGAAGGCTTCCACAAGGGCATGAAGGACGGCAGCATCGTGCCGCTGGTGGCCGTGTCCGCCGCGACCGGCGTCGGCATTGCCCGCATGATGGACCTGATGGCGAAGTATCTGCCCTCTCCCGCGCACGTCGGCATCGAGCATGACGGCTTCAATCCCCGCACCGGCGAGGCCCAGGTCCGCGTCTGCAAGGACAGCGAGCCCTTCTCCGCCTTCGTTTACAAGACCATCGCCGACCCCTTCGTGGGCAAGCTGAGCCTGTTCCGCATCTTCTCCGGCAAGCTGACCAGCGATACCACCCTGTACAACGTGAACAAGGACAAGACCGAAAAGACCTCCGGCATCTACATTCTGCGCGGCAAGAAGCAGGTGGCCAAGAAGCTGCTGCATGCCGGCGACCTGGGCGCCCTGGCCAAGCTGCAGTACACCGCCACCGGCGACACCCTGTGCGATTACAACAACCCCATCCAGTACCCCAAGCTGGCCTTCCCGGCTCCCTGCTTCAGCAAGGCCGTGTATGCCGCCAAGCAGGGTGAAGAAGACAAGGTCTTCTCCGGCCTGGCCCGTCTGCGTGAGGAAGATCCTTCCATCACCATCGAGAAGAACACCGAGACCACCGAGACCCTGATCTCCGGTCTGGGCGAGATGCATCTGGACGTCATCCGCAACAAGCTGGAGACCAAGTTCGGCGCCAAGGCCCTGCTGCAGGATCCCAAGATCCCCTATCGCGAGACCATCCGCAAGAGCGTGAAGGTCCAGGGCCGTCACAAGAAGCAGACCGGCGGTCATGGCCAGTTCGGCGATGTGTGGATCGAATTCAGCCCGACCCTGGACGGCAGCACTGACTTTGTGTTCGAGGATGCCGTGGTGGGCGGCGCCGTGCCGCGTAACTTCATCCCCTCCGTGGAAAAGGGCCTGCGTGAGTGCATCGTGCACGGCGTGCTGGCCGGTTATCCCATGGTGGGCCTGCGTGCCAAGCTCTACGATGGCAGCTACCATCCCGTGGACTCCTCCGAAATGGCCTTCAAGACCGCTGCCCGCCTGGCCTACAAGAAGGGCTGTGCCGACGCCGCTCCCCAGCTGCTGGAGCCCATCCTGCATGTGGAAGTGACCGTGCCCGATGAGTACATGGGCGACATCATGGGCGACATGAACAAGCGCCGCGGCCGCATCATCGGCATGAACCAGACCGACGGTCAGCAGCTGGTGGTTGCCGAGGCGCCCCAGTCCGAGATGCTGAAGTATGCCACCGATCTGCGCTCCATGACCCAGGCCCGCGGCTCGTTCACCATGACCTTCGAGCGCTATGAGGATGTTCCCGCCGCCGTGGCGGAGAAGATCATCGCCGCCAACAAGGTCGAGGACGACGACGACGAGTGATCCCTTCCGAAACCCATTCCCGTCCGGAGCGATCCGGGCGGGATTTTTTGCGCCGAAAAAACCGCTCCGGAAGCGTCCGGAGCGGTCGGATCACAGGGAAAAACGGATCAGTCGTCGCCGAAGGAAATGCCCATGGTGCGGGCGATGCGGATCATGGTGTCGTCGGCGGGCACGAGCTTCGGCACACCGGCGATATCCGCCAGCGCGTTGTGGGAGATCTCGTTGCCCTTCAGGGCCACGGTCACGCCGTACACATCGTCGCGGATCAGCTCCGCCGCGTGCACGCCGAACTGGGTGGACAGCACGCGGTCATACGCGGAGGGCGTACCGCCGCGCTGGATGTGGCCGGGCACCACGGAGCGGGCCTCCACGCCCACCAGCTCGCTCAGCTGACGGGACACATAGGCGGCGGAGGAGAAATGCTCCGCGGCGCGGCGTGCCTCGCGCTCCTTCTTCTTCAGCCTGGCCTCCTCGGTGTCCATGGCGCCCTCGGCCACGGCGATGATGGTGAAGCCCTTGTTGTTGCGCGCGCGGCGCTCCACGACCTTCGCCACGTTGTCGATGGTGTAGGGGATCTCGGGGATCAGCACCACGTCGGCGCCGCCGGCCACACCGGAATACAGCGTCAGCCAGCCGGCCTTGTTGCCCATGATCTCGATGACCATGCAGCGGCCGTGGGAGGCGGCGGTGGTGTGGATGCGGTCGATGACATCGGTGGCGATGTCCATGGCCGTGTGGAAGCCGAAGGTGAAGTCGGTGCCGTACAGATCGTTATCGATGGTCTTGGGCAGACCGATGACATTCAGGCCCTCCTGGGACAGCAGGTTGGCCGTTTTGTGGGTGCCGTTGCCGCCCAGGGTCACCAGGCAGTCCAGCTTCAGGTCGCGGTAGGTCTTCTTCATCGCGGCGACCTTGTCCACATTGTCGCTCTCGATCTTCCGCATATTGCGGAAGGGGGTGCGGCTGGTGCCGAGGATGGTGCCGCCGAGGGTCAGGATGCCGGAGAACTGCTCCCGGGTCATCACGGAAAAGTCGCCGTCGATCAGGCCGCGATAGCCGTCGTGGATGCCGATGATCTCGCAGTCGAACATCTCATAGGCCGCGCGGGCCACGCCGCGGATGGCCGCGTTCAGACCGGGGCAGTCGCCGCCGCTGGTCAGGATACCGATCCTTTTTTTCATGAAAAACGCCTCCTTGTGCTTGCCTGACGGTGTGATTGATGATATTATACCATCCGTAAGGTGGAATGAAAAGGGCCGCGGCAAAATTTTCCGCCGTCTGGCCCGGAGGAAGGAACAACATGTCGGAGAAGGAAGCTGTCCTCGACCGTATCCGCGCGCTGGATGTGCCGCATGAGGAGTGGTTCCACGAAGCGGCGCACACCATGGAGGACTGCCTGCGGCTGCCCTTCGCGGCGCCGGAGGTCACCATCTGCAAGAACATGCTGCTGTGCAACCGGCAACAGACGGCGTACTATTTTTATATCACCCTGTGGAACAAGCGCTTCCGCACGGCGGACGTCAGCAGGCTGCTGGGCGTATCGCGGCTGTCCTTCGCGCCGGAGGAGGCCCTCACGACGCTGCTGCGCACGGAGAGCGGCTCCCTCGCGCCCTTCGGCCTCTGGTATGATACGGAGAAGCGGATCCGGTTCGTGGTGGATGAGGCCGTGCTGCAAACGGAGCGGATCGCCTTCCATCCCTGCGACAACACCGCGACCGTGGTCTTCAGTCAGCGGGATTTCTGGGACCGGATCGTGCCCACGCTGGGACATCCGCCGGTGTTCCTGAAGGTGCCGTCAGCCGAGGCTGCGGGCAGTATCCAGGAGTGACAGCATCACCGGCAGCACGATAGCGGGCTCGCCGCTGGTCAGCAGCTCCGCGTGGCCCTCGGCATTCGGGGAGAGCAGCGCGTTCCGCTCCAGCACCCGGTGGGTCTGCCGGGCGGTGCCCTCGTTGCCGTCCAGGATGTATACATGGGACGGCAGCAGCCTCCGCAGGATGGGCCTGAGGAACACGTAATGCGTGCAGCCCAGCACCACCGCGTCCAGCGTTGACGGATCGTAGGTCACCAGCAGCTCGCGGAGATAGCTTTCGGCCAGGGACCAGTCCCGGCGCTCCACCAGCTCCATCAGTCCGGGGCAGGGGACCGGCACGGCGTCGCGGCCGTAGCGCTCCATCAGCCGGCGGAACTTGGCCAGCCGCAGCGTGTTCGGCGTGGCCATCACCAGGATCTGCCCGCCGCGGTGCAGCTCGGAGGCCGGCTTCAGCGCAGGCTCCATGCCGATGATCGGCAGGGACAGCTCGCTGCGCAGCGTTTCCGCCGCGATGCTGGTGGCGGTGTTGCAGGCGATGACGATGGCCTTCACATCCCGCGCCAGCAGCGTATCGATGATGCGGCGCACATGGGCCAGCACCTCAGCCTCAGGCTTGGTGCCGTAGGGCGCGTTGGCGGTGTCGCCGTAGTACAGAAAATCCTCGCCGGGCATCCGGTTCATCAGGCTGCCGAGCACGCTGACGCCGCCCACGCCGCTGTCAAATACGCCCACCGGACTGAAACGATCCGCCATGCTCCGCCTCCGCTCCGGCCGCCGCGCGGCCTGTTCTGTCTGTATTATAAGGCTGCTGCGGCGGAAAAGCAAGCCAAAACCAAAAGGAGGAACGCGGTCATGTGCTGCCGGTATGTCATCTACAACGACAACGAATAGATCCGGGAGCTGATGGCGTAGCTGAACCGCCGGGAGCCGGAGGCCCGACTGTCCGGCGATTTCCATCCGGGCGAGCCGCTGCCGGTGCTGGCGAACAACCGCCGCCGGGTGCCCACGGCCTTCGCCATGCACTGGGGCTACCGGCTGCCGGACGGCAAGCTGCTGATCAATGCCCGCTCCGAAACGGCGGACACGAAGCCGCTCTTCCGGGAAAGCCTGGCGCTGCGGCGCTGCGCGCTGCCCGCCAGCGGCTATTATGAGTGGAATGCGGGACGCGAGCGTCACGAGGTCCTGCCCACGAAGGAAAAAACGATCTACCTGGCCGGGCTGTACCGACTGTAGGCCGGCAAGCCGGTCTGCACCGTATTGACCAGGCAGCCCACGGAGGCGCTCGCGTTCCTGCACCCGCGGATGCCGGTCATCCTGAGCCGCGACAGCGTATCCGTATGGCTCGATCTGTCCCTGGACGGCCGCGACGCCCTGGCGGCACCGGTGCCCGCGCTGACGGCGTATCCCTGCCATGACCGGGGCTGGGAGCCCATCTCCTTCCTGGAGGAATGAACGAAAAGGAACCGGCGGCCGCTCCGATGTGAGAACGGCCGCCGGTTTGCCTATGCTGTCAGACGGCCCTCATGCCGTAGCGCGCTTCAAAGTCCCGCACGATCCGCGAAAGCCTGGGATCGAGGAAGCGCGTCATGGCATCCTCCCGGTACTGCCGCGGGATCCCGTAGTACGCCTCCGCCACGCTGCCGGCAATGGCCGCGATGGTGTCGCTGTCGCCGCCGAGGGACACGGCGATACGGATCACATCCTCGTAATCCGTGCCCTCGGCGAAGGCCTCCAGCGCCTGGGGAACGCTGTTCTGGCAGGTCTCGTTGTGCACATAATCGGGCCGGATGCCGTCGATGGTGAAATCCAGCGTATAGTAATCGCGGTTGACGCAGGCGATGATCTCCTCTTTGGTCGCGCCGTGCAGCGCCATCCAGGTGGCGACGGCGGTCGCCTCCGCGCCCTTCAGCCCCTCGGGATGATCGTGCGACACAGCGGTCACGGCCCGGGAGAAGGCCTTGCATTCCTCCAGGCTTCGGGCGGCCCAGGCCACCGCGCTGACCCGCATGGCGGACCCATTGCCGTAGCTGCCGTAGGGCTTCGGATGATCGGTGAACATCCAGGAAATGAACCGCCCGCCATAGCCGCAGCAGGGATAGTGACGGCCGATCGCCTGCATGCTGACCACCGCCTGCTCCGGCAGCGCGGAGAGGTCGCCGGCGCTCTTCAGCAGCGCGTCCGCCACGGCGACGGTCATCACGGTGTCATCCGTGAAATAACAGCGGTCCGACAGGAACTCGAACTCCTTCGACAGGTGATTGTGAAACTCAAAACGGGAACCCACGATATCGCCGATGATCGCTCCAAGCATCTTCCGCGTCCTCCTTGTCCGGCTTGCCGGTTGATGATGCCATGATACACCGGCGTGGCCTCCCCGTGGTCGTTTCCCGGGGGACAAATGAAATACCGGAAAAAACATCCCGCGGAGGCAGTACGCATCCGCGGGATGAGCCATTGAAGGGAATGGATCAGGGAATGGATCAGATGCGTTCGGCCATCCGTCCGGCCTCCCGGCGCAGCAGGATATCGAAAACGATCGCCAGCACGATGGGCACCGCGCAGAGGATCCCAGTCAGCAGAGGAAGCGTCGAGACCTCGATCTCACCCAGCACCACCATGCCGCCGATCACCACCACCAGGCAGACCATCAGCGCGATCAGGCCGGGCACATTGTTCTTGCAGGCGTCGGACTCCGCCTCCCAGTTGAGGTTGGGCTTCTTCACGCCGAACAGGCAGCACAGATCCACCATGAAAACCAGCACGGCCACGCTCTCGATCAGCGCGACGGCAATGGTCCAGGCGGGCATCAGCTGCAGTGCAACGCCCGCGATGACGGCGATGACGGGAAACAGCACACCGGAGATACCGTTGAACATCAGCGCCAGATCGCGCTTGATCATCACAATGGTCCGCATCGGCACAGGCAACGCCTTCAGGGTGCTGTAATCCTTGCCCTCGCGGCTGATCAGGCCCCGGGAAAGCACGGACAGCGCCACCGCCGTGGTCGTCATCAGCAGCACAAGGCCGATGATCATCAGCGTCCAGGCATACCAGGTCATGTTCATGTCGGCGATCATGGCGCGGATCTCCGCCAGGCCGAGACTGACGCCGCTCTTTTCCAGCTCCTCGTTGATCGATCTGTACAGGGTGACGGCAACGGGCACCAGCATCGCCACGGGCATCACGATGGAGTACAGATAGCCGTTGGTGATGAGGGAGGGCGTACGCAGGATAGTGCGCAGCTCACGGCGGCGCAGCGCCTTCCGCAGACCGGTGGCGCGGACGCTCTTCCGCAGCTGGGCGTCTGTCATGCCGCCCTTGCCGGCAGCGGCGTCCTGCATGCCCAGGGCCGCGGAGAAGTAGCACAGCCGGGCCACGAGCATCACCACAAGCACCGCAGCCGCGGTGATGCCCACAGCGATAAGCAGCGGCACAATACCGCCGCCGGTCATGCAGCGCAGGCACTGGTCGATGACGGGTATCAGCTTGCCCACGCCGGACAGGGCGTTCGAGAGGATCACAAAGGTCTTGTCCGCCTGTACGATGGCGTTGCTGTTGTTCATCATCACATAGCCCATGGACAGAGCGAACATCAGCAGCGTGCTCAGCACGGACAGCAGATTGCGGTTGCGGATGAAGCGGAAAACGCGCATCAGCAGGATGATCAGCACAGCGGCAGCGGCCACCATGCACAGGGCCAGCATCGGCGCGGACAGCACCACGCCGATCCAGAACATCGCGTCCATGCCGCCGGCGGTGATTCCGAAGCCGAGACCGCAGGGGATCACCAGGCCGCAGCACAGCAGCATCGGCAGGGTGCTGACGCTGGCGAGCCTGGCCGCCACGATCTGCATATCGGTCAGGGGCAGGGTGATCAGCACATCCAGATCATTGCTCATATACAGCTGGTTGATGACCTGGGGGATGGCCAGGAAGAAGGAAATGAGGCAGCCCAGCACCATGATGGTGTTGAAGATGCTCTCCACAGAACCCATCGTATCCTGATGCTGCGCCAGCCAGCGTCCGGCAAAGAACATGCCCACCGCGAGCAGCACGCCCAGAACGGGCGTCATCAGCGCGGAAATACTGCCGGTGTGAGCGGATTCGGCCTGGGTATCCTTTTCCGCGCGTCCGCATCTGCGAAGCACACGGATCAACAGCAGCAGCTTTTTCATTCGGCATCCCCCGTCAGATGGAGGAAGATCTCCTCCAGGCTCGTGCCGGCGGGATATTGTCCGATCAGCTCGTCCAGCACACCGGCGAAGCGGATCTGGCCCTTGCGGATGATGACCACCTGGTCGCACAGCTTTTCGGCCACCTCCAGCACGTGGGTGGAGAACAGCACGGAATTGCCGGCAGCCACATGCTCGCGCATCAGCTGCTTCAGCTCGAAGGCGGACTGGGGATCCAGGCCCAGCATGGGCTCATCCAGGATCCACACCTTCGGGTTATGGATCAGCGCGCCCATCACCATGATCTTCTGCCGCATGCCGTGCGAGTAGGAGAGGATGGGGCTCTTCAGCGCGTCGGTCATGCCGAAGCGCTTCGCCATATCGGTGATGGCATCGGCGCGGCCCGCCGCGGGCATTTCGTACATATCCGCCATGAAGTTCAGGTACTCGATGCCCTTCAGCCGCAGAAAGTGGTCGGGGGAGTCGCTGACATAGGCGAAGCTCTTCTTGACGGCAATGGGCTCGCGGGTGATATCCTTGCCGTCCACCAGGATGGTGCCGGAGGTGGGGCGCTCGATGCCGGTGATCATGCGGAGCGTGGTGGTCTTGCCGGCGCCGTTGGGGCCGATGAAGCCGGTGATGGCCCCGTCGGGCGCGGTCCAGGTGGCATGGTCAACGGCGTTGTACCGGCCATAGGTTTTGGTGAGATCGCGGATTTCAATCATGGGTCTGATTTCCTTTCGTGACCGGATGCGCGTCTGCGCTCCGGAAAATATCCGGAATAAAAGACAAAAGCCCGTCATGACAACGGACTTTTGCCGGATACGGATTACTGCTTGTCCTTCTTGACGAGGGTCTTGCCCGCGGACACACCGGCGATGACGACCGCCAGCACAGCGACCACGATGCCGCCGATCAGCAAAGGCATTTCCTTGATGCCGATGACCAGATACAGGTCCAGCAGCGCCACGGCAACGCCGATCAGCAGCTCAGCCAGGCCGAAGGGACGGGCGAACTTTGCCAGGGACTCATCGGTGTAGTCCTTGGCGGCCTTGCCGAAGCCATAGACCTTGCCGGTAAAGATGCAGGCCAGACCTATCACCACAAAGTATCCGACAAACAGGATGCTGATGATGGTGCTCAGGTTCAGCTCGAAATTGTAGGAGTAGGAGCTGCTGGTGGCCGTCGTGGTCACAGCTTCAGCGAGGGCGGAAGCGAACATGGAACATTCCTCCTTGTAAGGCGTCCTTGGCGCCTGATTCGTTTCCGATTATAGCATAACGAAAGGAAACTGACAAGCGGGAATGTTGAAGAAGCAGCAAAAAATCAAACCCTGACCGTCTTCCAGCGTCCACCATGGAAGCGTATGAGCAGCAGCGCGCTGCGCACCGCCAGATCGAGGATCATGGAGAAGTAAATGCCCATGACGCCGTAGCCGAGGGTAAAGCCCAGCAGGTTGGAGAACACGATACGCACGGCCCACATGGTCACCAGGCTGAATACGAAGGGCATCCGGGTGTCGCCCGCGCCGTTCAGCGCGCCGACGGTAACGATGGTCAGGGCGTTGAAGGGCTGCACCAGCGCGCAGAGGATCAGCAGCCGCACGGTCACGGCCAGCACCTGCGGATCGGCGGTAAACAGCCCGGCCAGCGGCTGCCGGAGCAGATACAGCAGCCCGCCGATGACGGTCAGCAGCCCCAGCGCGTACAGGATCGCCTTGCGGCCGAGCCGCTGGGCGGCTTCCGGCTCCTTCGCCCCCAGCTTCTGCCCGACCAGCGCGGTGGCCGCGGCCTGGAAGCCGTTGGCCGGCATATAGCCCAGCGCTTCGATGTTGGTGGTGATGTGGTATGCCGCCAGCTCCGCCGTGCCGATGGAGGAAATGTATCCGGCGAAGAGGATCTGGCCGACATTGATGGAAATGCGCTCCAGGGCGGCGGGCGCGGCGATGGTCAGCACGCGCTTCAGCAAAGGAAGGTCCCAGGAGGAACGCAGCGAAGGACGCAGCCGTAGCCTGCAGCCGGGGGACAGCATCCGCACAAGGATATACAGTCCGGCAATGCCCATACTGACGGCGCTGGCCAGGGCCGCCCCGCGTACGCCGAGACCGGCGCCCCACACAGTGACCCGGATGCCGAACAGCGTCAGCTCACGGGTGGGATAGATCATCAGGAAATTGCCGAGGATGTTCAGCACATTGGCCATCAGACCGGAGATCATCGGCGTGCGCGTGTCGCCGGCACCGCGCAGCAGCGCACCCATGCACATGCCTGTATAATGGAAGAGAAAGCCGCAGGCAAAGATGCGGGCGTATGCGGTGGCCTCCGGCAGCACCTCCGCGGAGACGCGCATCATCCGCGGGATCAGCCCGGCGCCGAAAAAGAAGAAGCAGAACAGGGCGATGGCCAGCAGTACGGCGGTCCTGAAGACCTGGGAGGCGGTATGCTCCGCGCTGCCCCGGTCATCCGCGCCGATGGCTCTGGCCACCAGCGCCGTGCCGCCGACGCCGAGGGAGCGGACAAGTCCGTTCAGCAGCCAGACCGGCGTGGTGCAGGCGCCGACCGCCGCCGTGGCCACAGCCCCGATGGAGCCCACCATGGCCGTATCCACCAGGGATACCAGTGTTGAGGATACATTCTCCAGAATGCAGGGCCAGGCCAGGGAGAGCATCAGCAGCGTTTCCTCCCGGCTCCGGGCACTTTGCTTCAAAACGATCGCCTCCGTGCGGCGGCCTGACGGAAGCCGGGCCGCGTTCACCGCCAGTATAGCACATTCCCGGACCGTCTGAATCGAAAATGCAAAGAAAGAACAGCGCCGCCGGGAAGTGCCGCTTGACACTGCATAAAAAGGGGGTTATCATGTATAAGTATTCCGATTCCCGTCATTCATAAGCGATGGAGGAGATTTGCCATGAAGAAGTTCCTTGCCCTGCTGCTGGCGGCCATGATGCTGCTCTGCTGTGTTTCCGCGATGGCCGAGGAGGCCAAGCCCCTGGCCGGCCGTACCCTGCGTATCGGCCTGAGCCCCACCTTTATGTATTTCGAGACCCAGAACGAGGCCGGCGAGTATGAAGGCCTGGACATCGATATCATCAACAAGCTGAGCGAGATGCTGGGCTTCGACTACGAGATCGTGCCCATGGACTTCTCCTCTCTGATCGGCTCCCTGCAGACCGGCGACCTGGATGTGGTCATCTCCGGCCTGAGCTACACCGATGAGCGCGCCCAGGTGGTCGATTTCTCCGACACCTACTGCACTACCGATGTCGGCTGCGTGACCAAGGCCGATTCCGGCATCACCTGCACCGCCGATCTGGCCGGCAAGGTCGTGTGCTGCTCTCAGGGCACCACCTACGAGATCCTGCTGCAGGATATGGGCGTGGATCTGCGCACCTTCCAGGGTACTGCCGCTGTCGGCGCCGCTGTGACCAACGGCCAGGACAACGTGGTGGCCGGCGTCACCTCCATCAACGGCGCCAAGAAGCTCGCCAACCAGAGCGACGGCGTGCTGACCTACTTCATGCTGGAGGGCGAAGGCACTGCCGACCAGTACAACATCGCCTTCCAGAAAGGCAGCGACCTGACCGAGACCTTCAACGCCGCGCTGAAGGAGCTGCAGGACAACGGCTGGCTGGCCGAGCGCATCCAGAGCTGGCTGTACTGATCGCCGTCCGTCAGCAACCAAGAACATTCGGCGGCGCTTTCCGTTGCGATGGGGAGCGCCGCTGCTTCTCTTTCCGGCATTCTGAATCTGTGGAAGGGTGATCTCCCGTGACGCTGGATTTTTCCATCATCATCCCTTACATCCCCGCCTTCGGCAGCGCGCTGCTGGTGACCGTTGAGGTGACCATCTGCTCCCTGCTGCTGGGCATCCTGCTGGCGATCCCGCTGTCGCTGTTCAAGATCTGCAACATCAAGCCGCTGCAGCTGTTCGCGGATTTCTACACCTCGGTGTTCCGCGGCGTGCCTCTGCTGGTGCAGGTGTTCATGATGTATCTGGGCGTGCCGCTGGTCACGCCGCTGAAGTTCAGCGCTTTCCAGGCCGGCGTGCTGGTGTTCTCCATGAACTCCGCGGCCTACCTGTCCGAGAGCATGCGCGGCGGCATCAAGGCCATCGACAAGGGCCAGTACGAGGCGGCCATGGCCCTGGGCGTACATTACGGCTCCATGATGAAGGACATCATCATCCCGCAGGCCATCAAGAGCGTCATGCCGAGCCTGGTGAACGAATTCATCAGCCTGATGAAGAACACGACCCTGATCGCGTCCATCGGCCTGATCGATATCCTGCGCTGGGGCCAGCAGATCCAGGCCCGTACCTACCGCGCCTTCGAGCCCTTCTTCGTGATCGCCGTATTCTATTACATCCTCGTGATGATCCTGTCCTACCTGGGCAAGCTGCTGGAAAAGTGGGTGAACAAGAGTGATAGACGTTAAAGACCTGCACAAAAGTTTCGGTTCGCTGAAGGTGCTGCAGGGCATTGATCTTCATGTGGACCAGGGCGAGGTCATCTCCATCATCGGCCCGTCCGGCAGCGGCAAGTCGACGCTGCTGCGCTCCATCAATCTGCTGGAAACGGCCACCCGGGGCGAGATCTGGGTGGAGGGCAAGCTGATCACGGAGCCGGATCCCTATCTGCATCCGGATATCATCCGCGCTTCGGAGACCTTCCAAGCGGCCCGTCAGCCCGGCGAATCCGACGAGGCGCTGATCGCCCGCATCAAGGCGGAGGACCTGCTGAAGAAGCGCGAGGGCAGCACCTGCGACGCCATGCTGAAGAAGATCAGGGACGAGTCCTTCGTGGACGCCTACACCGTGCGCCGCAAGGTGGGCATGGTCTTCCAGCATTTCAACCTGTTCCCGCACAAAACGGTGCTGGAGAACATGATCTACGCCCCGATGACCGTCAACAAGGTGCCGAAGGAGCAGGCCGTGGAGACCGCCCGGAAGCTGCTGGACAGCGTGGGCATGCTGGAAAAGATCGATGTCTATCCCGGCACCCTGTCCGGCGGTCAGAAGCAGCGCGTGGCCATTGCCCGCACCCTGGCCATGAACCCGGATGTCGTGCTGTTCGATGAGCCCACCTCCGCCCTTGACCCCGAGATGGTCAAGGAAGTGCTGGATGTCATCAAGAGCCTGGCGAAGACCGGCATGACGATGCTGCTGGTGACCCACGAGATGGGCTTTGCCCGTGAGGTCAGCGACCGCATCTGCTTCCTGGACCAGGGCGTGCTGATCGAAGACGCGCCGCCGGAGATCTTCTTCGCCACGCCCAAGAGCGAGCGCGCCAGGACCTTCCTGGACAAGGTGCTGTAAAAAACCTCACAACAAAGGACCCTTCGGTTCATCAAACGACCGAAGGGCCCTTTTTGTCGATGCTGTTTTTGTCTGTCAGATGATCAGGATGCGGCCGCAGGTCTCACATTCCACCAGCGTGCCGGCCTTGATCTTGCTCAGCTGCGCGGAGGCGAGGGAGGTGCAGCAGCCGCCGCACTGGTTGTTGTTCAGCCGGGCGAGGGGCGGGGAAACATGCTTTTTCACCTGCGCGTAGGCCTCCATCAACTCCGCGGGGATCGACGCGGCCCTGGCGGCGGCGGCGGCGCGCTGCGCTTCATACTGGGCGCGCTGCTCCTTCACCTCGTTATCGTAGGAGACCTTCAGCGCGTCGAATTCCTGCTTCACGCGTGCCGCCTCCAGGCGGAGATTGCGCTGGGTGGACATATTCGCCCTGGTCTCGCGCACGATGCCGTTGAGCTCCTTTTCATAAGCGATAATGGTTTCACGGCAGCGGTTCGCTTCCTGCAGCAGCGCCTGCACGGCGGCGGCATCCGTCGGAGGATTCTGCTTCAGCGTTTCGGACAGCTTCTGCAGCTGCTCCTCACAGTGGGGAAGGGCGTCACGGATCATGTCCATGCGGTCGGCCATCACACTGTTCTTTTCCTCCAGCCGCTTGAACTGCGCCTGCTGCTCCTTGATGAAATCGCGGTCCTTTTCAAGCTTCTGACGGGTCGGGGACTTCCGCATTTCGGCGGCGATTTTGTCCGCCTTGATGTCCTCATGCTGATACTGCCAGAGCATTTCCATCTGATCCATGGGTGAAACCTCCTTATATGGTCAACCGCGCGGCCCTTCGGGATAGCCTCCGCACCGCGACTTTGTGATACGCAATCTCCATTGTAACGCATCCGCGTCCTTTTGTAAAGCGTCGGCAAGGGCAAAAATGCCGGGCTCCTCCGTGGCAAAATGGCCGCACTCCAGCATCGTGACGCCCGCGGCCGCGGCGGCCATGGCGTGATGATGCTTGCACTCACCGGTCACAAAGGCGTCGATGGCGCCGGCGTTGGTCCACTCGTCGCCGCCCGCGCCGGAGCAGAGACCGACACTGCTTACGAGCCTGTCCTCGCGGCCCATGATCCGCACCACCGTGTTCAGCCGCTGCCCGACCTGCTCCGCAAAAGCCTTCGCGCTCATCGGCTCAGGCAGCCGGCCGACGCGGATGAAATCCTCGCCGCGGATATCGGTCAGCCCGATGCGTTCGGCCAGCACATCGTTGATGCCTCCGGGTGCGCGGTCCAGATTGGTGTGCGCGCTGATGAGCGCGATGCGATGCCGAATCAGCAGGCACAGGATCGCCGCCTCGGGCCGGTCCTCCCGCAGCGACTGGATGGGGGAGAACATCAGCGGATGATGCGTGACCAGCACTTCGGCACCGGCGGCGATCGCTTCCCGCACGGAGGCGTCGGTGGCGTCCAGCGCGAAATGGACGGCGGTGATCGGCGTGTCCGGACTGCCCGTCAGCAGGCCGGCGTTGTCAAAATCCAGCTGGGTGTCAAAGGGCGCCCGGGCATCGATCCAGCGATAAAGCTCCATCACGTTCATCGGTCGAGCCTCCTGTCAAACCATTCGAGATCATGCCGGAGCTGCGCCGCTTCGGCGGATTCCTGTTTTCCGGCGGCGCACAGCGCGTCCAGGCGGACCTCCGCGTGGCTGCGCCGCCAGGTGTAATACGCGCCGGCCAGCGGATGCGCGTCCAGCAGCGGGGTGCCCAACCGCAGCGTATCCTCTGTCCAGTCGCCGTCGCCGGGCTCGGCGCGCCATACCAGGTACATCCGCCCGGCGGAAATACACGGCTCCTCGCGCACCAGGTGATACCGCAGCGCCTTCAGCGCCCGGCGGACCTGCTCCTGCTCCGTGTGGGCGGACAGCACCAGCACGGCGCCGTGCAGCCGGTCGCGGCCCTCCGTCAGGATACGGGCCATGGTATCGCCGCCCATGCCGGTGATGGAGATGCATCCGCATGGCTCGGAGACACCGAAAAGGCCGTCGGCGCACACAGGCACCGCGGCCTTCTCAAGCTGCCTCGCCGCGACCTGCGCCCGGGCATGCGCCAGCGCACTGGGGCTGATATCACACAGCAACATCCGCTGACAGATCCCCGTCTCCAGCAGGTAACAGGGGAGCAGTCCGTGGTCTGTACCGATATCGGCGCCCAGGTCGCAGGGCTCATACATCCGCGCGGCCAGCAGCAGACGATCATCCAAAGGGCGCATTATTCGGCAGCGCTGCCGAGCATGGCGGCGCCGATAATACCGGCATCGGGGCCCAGACGGGCGGCCTCGATGCGGGCCATGGGCATGGTCTTGAAGATCACATGCTTCGGCACTTCCTCGCGCAGCGGCACCAGCAGCGCGTCGCCGGACTTGGAAACGCCGCCGCCCAGCACAACCACATCGGGGTCGAAGAAGTTGCAGATGGAGGCGATGGCCTGCGCCAGATAGCTGATGTAGCGGCGGAACACCTTCGTGGCCGCGGGATCACTCTCGGCGGCAGCGTCGAAGACGATCTTGGCGTTGATCTTCGCGGGATCGCCGCCGGCCATGGTCAGGATCATGCTGTCGGGATGGGTCGCCACGGCCTCGCGGGCCATGCGGATGATGGCGGTGGCGGAGCAGTAGCGCTCCAGGCAGCCGCGGTTGCCGCAGGTGCAGGGCTCGCCGTCCAGCTCGAGGATCATGTGGCCGATCTCGCTGCCCACGCCGTGGGAGCCGCTCCAGATCTTGCCATGCACGATGATACCGCCGCCGACGCCGGTGCCCAGGGTCAGCATCACGCTGGAATCGGAGCCGGCGGAAACACCGGCCACGCTCTCGGCCAGGGCGGCCACGGTGGCATCGTTGTCGATGTAGACCGGCTTGTCGATATGCTTCTGGAATTCCTCACGGAAGGGCACGTTGTGCCAGCCCAGGTTCGTGCAGAAGGGAATGACGCCGGTCTTCTGATCGGCGATGCCGGGCACGCCGACACCGATGGAGCGGATCTCGATCAGGTCGTGACCGGACTTCGCCAGAGTCTCCAGCGCGCAGTCCGCCATGTCCTTGATCATCTTCTCGTAGCCTTCCTCGGGACGGGTCACGATGGCGCCCTTCTCGATGATGGTACCCTTCTCGTCAACAATGCCGATCTGGATGCCGGTACCGCCGACATCAATGCCGATATACAGCACGGGAATCTACCTCCAAGTGTTATTTGTTTATGAATCAGGCATCGCCGGTGGCGATGGCGGGGGAACGGAATGCTTACGGTCTCATGGGAGGCGTTTCGCCGCCCATGCGGGCCACGGCCTCGTTCAGGCGGCGGTCCAGTTCACGCGCGGCGCTGTAGCCCATGTTCTTCAGGCTGTGGTTGCAGGCCGCGACCTCGATGATGACCGCCACATTGCGGCCGGGCTTCACCGGCAGGATCTGATAGGGGAGCTTGATGCCCAGGATATTCACCGAGTCCTCGGTCAACCCCAGACGGTCATACTCCTTGTCTTCCTTCCAGTGCTCCAGGTGGATCTCCATGTCGATGGCCTTGCTCTGCATCACCGCGCCGACGCCGTACATGGCGCGGATATCGATAATGCCGATGCCGCGGATCTCCATCAGATGCCGCACCATCTCGGGGCATTCGCCGATCAGCAGTGAATCGTTGACACGGACGATATCCACCACATCATCGGCCACCAGCTGATGACCGCGCTTGATCAGCTCCAGGGCGGCCTCGCTTTTGCCGACGCCGCTTTCGCCGGTCAGCAGTACGCCGACGCCGTTGACGTTCACCAGCACGCCGTGCCGCGTGACCCGGGGCGCCAGGCAGCGGCTCAGATAATTCTGGATGCTGATGGTGAACCGCGTGGTCACCTGCTGCGTCTGATACACGGGGATATCATGCGCGGCGGCCTCGGAGAGCAGCTCCGGCGGCGCCTTCATGCCGCGGCAGATGATCACACATGGAATGTTGTAGGAGAAGTAACGGCTGAGCATCTCATGCCGCGCCTCGGAGGGCAGGGATTCAAGATACGTCATCTCGACCTTGCCGATCAGCTGCGGACGCTCAAAGGCGAAGTATTCGTAATAGCCGCAGAACTGCATGCCGGGCCGGTTCAGATCGGCCGAGCGGATGTCCCACTCCGTCTTTGAAGAGGGAACAAGCTCCAGCAGATGCAGCTCCTGCACCAGGTCCTTCACATTGATCAAGGGGACCGGCCTCCTTCCCGAAAGGGATTGCGCGGGGACAGGGAACATGTTTAACGATCGCGGCAATCGAGGATGTGCTCCTGCAGGAAGTGCGCCACGCCGTCCTCCTCATTGCTCAGGCACACGGTGGGCACCAGCGCCTTCACCTCGGGACGGGCGTTGTTCACAGCCACGGCCAGGCCGGCGGTCTCCAGCATATTCATATCGTTGAGGCTGTCGCCGAAGGCCACGGTCTCGTCCATCGTGAAGCCGAACAGCTCGCCGGCGCGCTTCAGAGCGGTGCCCTTTTTGGCCCGGGGCGGGGTGATCTCAAGATAGGTGGGCTTGGAGCAGGACGCGTTCACCTTGCCGTTCATGCGCTCCTGCACAAAGGGGATCAGCCGCATGACCTTCTCCGGCTCCGCCAGCATCAGCATCTTCGCGGAGGGCTTGTCATATGCCGCCATGCTGCCGTACAGCACGCCCTGCAGCGCCGTGGCCTTGCCATAGGCGTCCGCGTAGGGCTCGTAGTGGTTGTACAGGAAGGTGTTCCCGTCATACACGTGACAGTAGGTGCCGGTCTCCTCGGCCAGCTGATACAGCTCCCGTATCGTTTCACAGTCCAGCTCCTCGCGGAACACCGGCGTGTGATCCGGGTACCACAGCTCGCCGCCGTTGTAGGCGATGTAGCAGGTGGCGCAGCCGATCTGGTCGACATAGGCCTCCATGCTCTTGCGGGCGCGGCCGCTGGAGGGGATGATGCGCACACCCAGCGCGGCGCATTCCCGCAGCACGCGCACGGTGTAGTCAGAGACGGTGCGGTCATTGCGGAGCAGGGTATCGTCCATATCGAAGGCAACGGCACGGATATTCACGGTCAGCTCACCCCAAAGCAAAAATTCACTTTTTCTATTATAGCAGACTTTGCGCCGGATTGCCATAGCTATTCGTGAAAAAATGTGAAAGAAGTCATTTATCCGGCTGTTTTTTCCATCCGATGACGGTGAAAATGGCTCAGCGGTTGGGCAGCAGCGCCAGGATCTCCTTGATGGACATGCACAGCTCATCCGCCTCGCTGCTGCGGCCGGCCCGCAGGATCGTCTGCGCGGTCTTCTGCATGGCCGGGAAGGCCGAGCGGATCAGATGGTTGGCGTGGATGACGATGTTCACGCCGTGCGCCGCCAGCTCCGCCTCGGTGGTGTGGTTGTAGGTGGTAGGCACCACGATGATCGGCGTTTCGGGATCCTCCGCGCGGAAGGCGTCGCAGAAGGCGAACACCTCGTCCGGCGTCTTCTGCCGGGAATGGATCATGATGCCGTCCGCCCCGGCGGCCACATAGGCGCGGCAGCGGGTCAGCGCGTCCTCCAGGCCCTTCTCCAGGATCAGGCTCTCGCAGCGGGCAAAGATCATGAAATCGCGGGTCTTGCGGGCGCTGACGCCCGCGCGGATCTTGGCGCAGAAGCTTTCGACGTCATCCTGCTGCTGCCCGGCGCCGGTGCCGAAGAGGCTGTTTTTCTTGAGGCCCTTCTTGTCCTCGATGATGACGGCGGAGATGCCCATGCGCTCCAGCGTCTGCACATTGTACACGAAATGCTCGATCTGTCCGCCGGTATCGCCGTCCAGGATGATGGGCTTGGTGGTGACCTCCATGATCTCATCCAGCGTGCGCAGGCGGCTGGTCATATCCACCAGCTCGATATCCGGCTTGCCCTTGGCGGTGGAATCGCACAGGCTGCTGACCCACATGGCGTCAAACTGACGGATGCCGCCGTTCACCTCCACCCGGGTCTTTTCCACGATCAGCCCGGTCAGGCCGTTGTGCGCCTCCAGCACGCTGAGACACGGCTTGACTTTCATCAGCTTCTTCAGGCGGCTGCGGCGCATCTCCGGCAGGGACAGCAGCCGCTCGATGGAGGAGAGCGTCTCCTCGGTGGGCGTTACCGTGTAGGGGAACTCCACCAGCTCGCCGCCCCAGCCCTTCAGGGTTTCGATGACCCCGGCGCGGATCTCCCGCTGGAAGCCGGTCTGCCAGTCGTCGCCGTGCACCACGATATCGGGCTTCAGGTCGAGGAGGGTCTTCGTATAGTCCAGCTCCTCCTGCACCACCACATGGGCCACGTCCTTCAGACTCCGGAACATGCTGATACGCTCCTGCTGGGGGATCAGCGGATAATGCTTGAAGGAAGCCACCGCCTCGTCGGACAGCACGCCCACGGTCACCTCGCCCAGCTCCGCGGCGCGGTGCAGGATGATCAGATGCCCGTTGTGCAGTATATCGGTGCTGAAGCAGATATAAACGCGTTTCATCAAAGATTCATCTCCCGAAGCATCGTTGCGTAGGCGGCGCTGACGCGCTGAAGGTCCTCCGGCGTGTCGATCTCGCTGCAGAGACGGCCTTCCGCCTCCAGCGGATACAGCGGGATCTCCGCGGACGCGGCGTTGAAGGCGTTCTCCGCGTAGCAGCCGCGTTCGCCGCGCTCCACGAAGCGGACGATCTCCGCCATCCAGCGTTCAAAATCGGCGCGAAGGAAATGATACGCCGGCTGACTGGCCTCGCAGTCCGGGCCGAAGCGGTCGATGCCGATGGCACGGATCCGGCCGTTTTCCAGCCGCGCCTTGAAGTCCTTTTCCGGCAGCGGCAGCGTGCGGTCGGTCACGCAGCGGCTCACATCGGAGGAGACCAGCGCCTGCATCAGCGCGGGATGCAGTACCAGATCGCCGTGCAGCAGCAGCACATCATCCCGCAAAAGCGCCCGGGCGAGATACATACTGTAGATATAGTTGGTTTCCGCGTACAGCGGATTGGCGACATAACGGAAGCGGATGCCGCTGTCAAGGCTCTCCAGGTGATCCCGCAGCAGCTCCGCGAAGGGGCCTGTGGTCACGACGGCTTCGGTGACGCCGCAGGCGCGCAGCAGCCGCACCTGCCAGGAGATGATGGTCTCCGTGTCGCTGATGCGGGTCATGCACTTCGGATGCTCGCGGGTCTCATCGCCCATACGGGAGCCGCGGCCGGAATTCAGCAGCAGCGCGATCATGCCTTCACCCCCAGCTCCGCCATGAAGGCGTCCCGGTTCTGGATGGGCGTGGTGGTGGGCCGGCCCAGATCGCTCCGGGCACCTGGGGCGCAGCGGACGATGACCATGCACAGCTGCCCGGCTCCGGCGGCCTGCGCCAGCGCCGCGTCGAGGCTTTCCTCACTGTCGGCGGTCAGCACCAGCGGATAGCCGGCGGCCCGGGCCAAAGCGGCCCAGTCGGCGCCGCCTTCGCATACGGGCATGCCGCCGACGGTCTCATGCGCGCCGTTGTCCATCACGATGTGGATGAGGTTGGGCAGCCGCTTCCGGCCGGAGACAGCCAGCGCGCCGAGGTGCATCAGCACAGCGCCGTCGCCGTCGAGGCACCACACGCGGCGCTCCGGCCGCGCCAGGGCAATGCCCATGGCGATGGAGGAGGCGTGGCCCATGCTGCCGACGGTCAGGAAATCATGGCCGTGACCCTCGCCACGGGCCTCGCGCAGCTCGAAGATCTCCCGGCTCAGCTTGCCGGTGGTGGATACGATGGGATCACTGCCGGTGAAGGCAAGGATATGCCGGGCGGCCTCCTCGCGGCTCAGGGTGCCGCGGCCGCTGTAATCCGGCTTGACGGAGGCGGTCAGCGCGCCCTTGCGGACGACGAACGCGGCGCATTTGCCGGCCTTCAGCGCAGCCATGGCGGCGGAAAAATCGCGGCGGAAGCCAGTCTCGTCCGTCGTTTTGTCGAGGATGAAGGCCTGCACCCCCAGCAGCTTCAGCTGGTCCAGGGTCACGGCGCCCTGGCGGATGTGCTGCGGCTCATCATGCACGCCGGGCTCGCCGCGCCAGCCGACGACCAGCAGGCAGGGGAGACCGTACACCCATTCATCCATCAGCGAGGTCATGGGGTTGACGATATTGCCCAGGCCACTGTTCTGCATATACACCAGCGCGGGGGTGCCGGTGGCGAGATAATGCCCGGCGGCCAGACCGATGGCGTTGCCCTCGTTGGCAGCCACCACATGCTGTGCGCCGCTCACGCCGTAACGGGCGTAAAGCGTATCGCACAGGCCGCGCAGCTGGCTGTCCGGCACACCGGTAAAAAAGGAAATACCCTGTTCAAGGCAGGCGTCAAGCAGCAGGGAAGCGTCCATCAGATCAAACCCTCCGATCGGTCAATCCATAAAAATCCACCATGAATTATAAGAGACCGCGGCCTGTCCGTCAAGGGCCAAAGTGCTGCACGGCACGGTTTACGCATGAAACGCGGCTGCCGCTCAAGCCTCCCGGGAATTGTCAAGGGGCCGGGCCTCTTGATTTCGATCCGCAATGCGGGCTTTGCCGTTCTGCTGATCAACCCGCAGGTTCGGGCAGGAGCATTTTTTGAATGTTCCGGTTCGTTTTGGCCCGGGAACGGTATTGCGAAAGGTACGGCTTCATGCTATAATAACCGCGAAACCAACGGAACGGAGGTCTTGTACGGTGCGTACACTGGGCTTTATCGGCGTCGGCAACATGGGCAGCGCGATCCTGCGCGGCGCGTTGTCTTCCGGCTTTCTGACGACAGATCATGTGGTGGTGAACGACAAGAACCAGGCCGCGATGGAGCAGCTGGCCCGTGAGCACAGCGGCATCACCTTTATGAATACCGATGTGGAGGTCGCCGAGGCCAGCGACATCGTGCTGCTGGCGGTGAAGCCGTACTCCATGCGTGAAACGCTGGAGAGCATCGGTCCGCACCTGAAGGACAAGGCGGTGATCTCCATTGCCGCCGGCTGGACCTCCACGCAGCTGGAGCTGGCGCTCAGCGGCAGCGGGGCGACCTGCCTGCGCGTGATGCCGAATACGCCGGCCATGGTGGGCGAGGGCATGACCGCCCTGTGCGCCTCCAACACGCTTTCCTCGGAGGATATGGCCTTCGCGAAGGGACTGTTTGAGTCCATCGGCCGCGTGGCGGTGGTGCCGGAGCATCTGTTTGACGGCGTGGTCGCCATCAGCGGCTCCAGCCCGGCCTATGTGTATATGATGATCGAAGCCATGGCGGATGCCGGCGTGCGTGAGGGCCTGCCGCGGGCCCAGGCCTATGAGATGGCCGCCCAGTCCGTGCTGGGCTCCGCGCTGATGGTGCTTTCCAGCGGACTGCATCCCGGCGCGCTGAAGGACGCCGTCTGTTCGCCCGGCGGTACCACCATCGAGGCGGTGGCGGCGCTGGAAAAGACCGGCTTCCGGGCCTCGGTGATGGACGCCATGAAGGCCTGCGCGGACCGTTCGCGCGAAATGTCCCGTCAGTAAGGAGTTACGATGACACAGGTACCGAGAAAGCTTGTAACGATCTACACCGACGGCGCGTGCTCGGGCAATCCGGGCCCGGGCGGGTGGGGGTGCGTGCTGATGTTCGGCCAGCACCGTAAGGAGCTCAGCGGCTACATGGCCAACACGACCAACAACCGCATGGAGATGTTCGCCGCGATCAGCGCGCTGGGGGCGTTGAAGGAGCCCTGCGATGTCAACCTGTATTCGGACAGCAGCTATCTGGTGCAGGCCTTCAACGATCACTGGCTGGACAGCTGGCAGAAGCACGGCTGGAAGAAATCGGACGGAGCGCCGGTGGAGAACCGGGAGTTCTGGCAGATCCTGCTGATGCTGACGAAGAAGCATCACGTGACCTTCATCAAGGTGAAGGGCCATGCGGACAATCCCGAGAACAACCGCTGCGATGAGCTGGCTACCGGCGCCATCAAGGAATACAGGCGCCTGAACGCCGAAAAAGAGGAAGACTGAACAGGCAGGGGGGAGAACCCTCCCTGCCGGTCTCAATCCTTGGAACTATTCGCTAAACCATAGTTTCACGAAAAGATAGGGGTATTTTTAGGACCCCGGGGAGGATTTATGCCTGAGCTGACCTACCGTGAGCAGATCGACGCCGCCCGCATCCTGAAGATCCGTGGAATCGTCCGCGAGCTGCCGCCGGCCTGCTATGACTTCATGAATTCCATTGCCGCGACGACCGGTACCTTCACGCGCCTTGCGTACGCGCTGGATCTGCGTACCTTCTTCCAGTTTCTGATCGCCGAGCGCGCCGCCTTCAGCGGTCTGAAGCTTTACCAGTTCACCGACCGTGAGCTGGCGTCCGTCTCCCAGACGGATCTGACCGCCTACATCGATTACCTGACGCTCTACTACAAGGCCGACGCCGATCAGCCCGACGCGCTGGATCTCAGCAAGCCCGTTGTCAACCACGAGCTGGCCATCAAGCGCAAGCTCTGCTCGCTGCGCTCCTTTTACGAGTTCCTGTTCATGAACAAGCGCGTGCCGGCGAATGTCATCCAGCTCGTCGCTCTCCCGAAGATCCATGAGAAGCCCATCATCCGCCTGAACGACGCCGAAATGGAGAAAATTTTAACAATCGCCCGGGACGGCGATGAGCAGATGAGCGAGCATCAGAAAAAATATCACGCCCTGACCGCCAGGCGTGATTATGCCATGCTGATGCTCTTCCTGGGTACCGGCATCCGTGTATCGGAGCTGATCGGGCTGAACATCGAAGACTTTAATATGTAGGAACGCGCCTTCCTCGTCACCCGCAAGGGCGGCAATCAGGTGATCCTTTATTTTCCGCAGGCCGTGGCGGACGCGCTGAACGATTATCTCGATGAGCGTGAGAAGATCGAGCCGCTGCCCGGTCATGAGGGCGCGCTTTTCCTCTCCACCCAGAAAAAGCGCATCAACCAGCGCAGCGTGCAGCTGCTCGTGAAAAAATACGCCGCCATCGCCGCGCCGCTGAAGCCGAAGATCAGCCCGCACAAGCTGCGCAGTACCTTTGCCACGAATCTGTACGGCGCCACCGGCGATATCTATCTGGTGGCGGATGTGCTGGGCCATTCCTCCGTGGACACAACGCGCAAGCACTATGCCGATCAGAAGGAGGAAAACCGACGCAACGCCGCCAATTATGTCAGGCTGACGGAGGAACCTCAGGCGTCAAAGCCGGACATGAGCGCGTCCCAGTCCAGCCCGGTATCGTCGCCGGAAGCCGCAGCCCCGGACTCAGAGGGCTTGCCGGAGGGCTGAGGCTTCTCGTCCGGCAGCTCCTTCTGCAGCCGGAAGCCATCCACGCTGATGGCACGATATTCCGCGTCACCGAGCACACACTTCATGCAGTTGTCGCACTTTTTGTTGGGATCGAGATCGCAGCGTTCGCATTCACCGCAGCCGATGCAGACCCTGTCATACAGAACGCACCGCTTTTCCATATCGGCGTCTCCCCTTTCATCATCCCCATTATACCACGGCCCCTGCCGGTACGCAAGAAAAACGCCGGCCAGAGCCGTAAAATTCGGCTTGCAAGACAGGCCTGTCTGCGGTATAATGGCCACGGTAATCAGTCAAGGTGTATTGAGCCGGGTGTGCGCACCGGGCCTGTGTATGAAGGAGGACTATCAGATGAGCACGGTTCATGTTTTCGACCATCCGCTGATCCAGCACAAGCTGTCCATCATGCGTGACAAGAACACCGGCGCCAAGGAATTCCGCGAGCTGCTGGAAGAGATCTCCATGCTGATGATCTATGAGGTCACCCGCGATCTGCCGACCCATGATGTGGAGGTCGAGACGCCCGTGGCGACCTGCACCTGCAAGCGCCTGGCCGGCCGCAAGCTGGCTGTCGTGCCGATCCTCCGTGCCGGCCTCGGTATGGTCAGCGGTGTGACCAACCTGATCCCCGCCGCGAAGATCGGCCACATCGGCCTGTACCGCGATCCCGAGACCCTGGAGCCTGTGGAGTATTACTGCAAGCTGCCCGCCGACTGCGACGAGCGCGAGGTGCTGCTGGTGGATCCCATGCTGGCGACCGGCGGCTCCGCGTCCGCTGCCATCACCTTCCTGAAGCAGCGCGGCTGCAAGCACATCCGTCTGATCGACCTGATCGGCGCGCCCGAGGGCGTGGCCCGCATCCAGAAGGATCATCCCGATGTGGACATTTATGTAGCCGGCATGGACGATCATCTGAACGAGCATGGCTACATCGTTCCCGGCCTCGGCGACGCTGGCGACCGCCTGTTCGGCACCAAGTAACGCCTTCTACCGTCCGGCCGATCGCCGGGCGGTCTTTTATACCCTGCCAAACCGCCGAACGGAAGGAGGCCGGTACCGTGCATGATTTTCCCGCCCTGCTGACGGACGCCGGCTTCTCGCCTGTGCTGGTGCTGGATGCCGCCGAATGCGGCTGCCCGGACGCCGGCGCGCGCCTGCTGCCGGCGTTCCGCTGCTATCAGGCGGAGACCGAGCCGGATATGGCGGGCGCGTGGATCCATCCTTATTACTACGCGTCCCAGGAGGCATATCTGGCCACGCGGCGGCTGATCGCCTGGGCGGACGCAAACGGCGCCTCCCTGCGGGAGCGCAACGATATCCGCCTGAAGCCCATTTTTGCGCGGCTGCCGATGCTGACCCGCGGGCGAAGCACCCTGTCCTTCCTTCCGGATGCCGGCAGCAGGTTCCATGTGCAGACCTTTGCGACGGACGAGCCGCTGCCGGTGAGCGTTCATCTGCTGCCGGAGCCGCAGCCGCTGCATTGCGGCAGCTGCACGCGATGCATGGAGGCCTGTCCGTCCGGCGCCATCGATCACGAGGGCTATCATCGTGAGCAATGCATCCGCAACTGGATGCTGTCCGGCCGGCCGGTCCCGGAGACCATGCGCGGGCCGATGGGCCGGCGGCTGGTGGGCTGCGATGAGTGCCAGCGCTGCTGTCCGCACAACCCCCCACCCCTCGGCCCGACTGTGGAAACGGCTCCCCTGAGCGCGTATCTCGGGAAGCCGAAAGCCATGTGTGAAGCCCTGAAGCCGCGGATCGGCGCCAATCTGGCGATCCCGAACCGGGTGCTCGGGCAGATCCTGCTGCTGGCCGGTAACAGCGGCGATGCCGGTCTGCTGCCGCTCGTTCAGCCGTATACCGCGCACCCGAGCCCAGTGGTCAGTGAGCACGCGCAATGGGCTGTTCGGCAGCTGATCAATGCCGATCCCGAAGATACTGCCGAAGCGACGGAATGACCGTTCCGTCCAGGGCAACATCCTCGCCGGCAAACAGCATGGAATGCAGGATGGCCTCCTCGGTCGCCTCACCGACGGCACGGAAGGCATCGTTGAGACGATCCTCGCACAGCGACGGCACTGTGACGAAGCAGCTGCCCGCGGGCGTCCGCGGCGCGGTGGTGAAGCCCACGGCGATCTCGCCGCTCCCATGGCCGATGTAGGAGCCCAGCCGCGCCATGCCCACGGAGCAGCGCCGCAGCACCCGCTTCAGCTGGCGGCAGGTCAGCGGCAGATCCGTGGCCACGATGATAATGATGGAGCCGCGGTCGCACCCGGCCAGGCCCTCCGGCAGCGTGGCCGCGCGGAAGTCCGCCGACGCGCCGTAATTGGACTGCGCCAGCACACCGAGCGTGTAGTCCCGGCCGTCCAGCGTCAGCACGCGGGAGGCGGAGCCGATGCCGCCCTTCATGCCGTAGCAGATCGTTCCCCGACCGGCTCCCACGGCGCCCTCGGCAAAATCCGCCGACGCGCGGCGGATGGCGTCCAGCACCTGCTCCTCGCCGATGGGCCGCGCCTCGATACGGGAGATGCGGCTGTCATTGCATTCGCAGACCACCGGGTTCACTGTGGTCAACCGCCTTCCCCGCCGTTCCGATTCGCCGATCATATAGGAAACCATCGCGTCATGCACACGGCCGACATTCAGCGTGTTCGTCAGCGCGATGGGCGTTTCCAGCGTGCCCAACTCGTCCACCTGCACCAGGCCCAGCGTTTTGCCGAAGCCGTTGAACACGCAGGAGGCCGCCGTCATGGGCGCGGTATACAGATCCTCTCCCGGCGGCACCACGACCGTTACGCCGGTATGGCAGTCCCCTTCGTCCACAGTCGTATGGCCGACCAGCACGCCGGGTACATCGGTGATCTTGTTCAGCGCTCCGTGCGGCAGCTTTCCCACAGGCAGCTTCATGAGCCGTCACATCCTCTCCGGTTATTCTTGTTCGCGGCGGAGGGCCGGAATCCTTTTCCGCGGAGCGCCGGAGCTTAAAAAACGTTACGAACCTTTCCCACCAATAAAGAAAGGAAATGATCCGATTGTACCAGCCGATGATCGCCCTGACGCCCGGTCTTCAGGAAAACGAGGAGTTTCTGCTGCTGCACCACACCTATATGGAGCAGCTGACCCGCGAGGGCTGCATCCCCGTCATGCTGCCGCTGATCACGGACGAGGCCGCGCTGACCGGGCTGATCGGCCGCTTCGACGGCTTTGTGCTGACAGGCGGCGGCGATATCGAGGGCCGCTGGTTCGGCACGGAAACCAGCCCCAACGCCGGGGCGATCTCTCCCCTGAGGGACGCCATGGAGCTGCCGCTGGCACGGTTGCTGCATCAGAGCGGCAAGCCGGTGCTGGGCGTGTGCCGCGGCTCGCAGGTGCTGGCTGTGGCGCTGGGCGGTACCATCTGGCAGGATCTGCCGACGGAATACCCCGGCTACGCTGTGGCCCACCGGCAGAAGGCGCCGCAGTACTATCCGTCCCACGAGGTCACGATCCTGGAGGACAGCCTGCTGCATGGGATCCTCGGCGTTTCCCGCGCCAGGGTCAACAGCGTTCATCATCAGGCGGTACGGACGCTGCCGGAGGGGCTGAAGGCGACCGCCTGGGCCGCTGACGGCGTTCTGGAAGCCTTTGAGGACCCGGCGCGTCGCTTCTTCATGGGGATCCAGTGGCACCCGGAGCGTCTGCGGGACGGCGGCATCGCGTCCGACTGCATCTTCCGCGCGTTTGCAGAGGCGTGCAGGAAGGCGTGAAGCAGCGTAATGAAAATTTCCCCATACCGGAAAGCAGGATTGATCAATTCCCGGGGCGAATTGAAATAAAAATATGAATTCTGAATACTGGAGTTGTAACGAATGCCGACAATCAGTATGTTTTATGGAATTGTTATCAGCATGTATTTTGAAAAGCAAGGGCAACACCATACGCCTCATTTTCATGCCCGTTATGGTGACAGCAAGGCAGAGGTTGATTTTGACGGCAATATTATTGCGGGGTCCTTACCTTCAAAGCAGGCGTCACTGGTGAAAGCAGGGCGCTGATTCATCAGGAAGATCCGGAAACGAACTGGATGCTGGCCATGCAGGACGGATTGCCGTTCCGCATTGAACCGTTAAGGTGAGGTGATCAATTTGCGTGAGCTTCCCCCGGATGCCGTTACAGTGACAGCACTGCCCGGATATCGGCTTCGTATTGAATTCTCCAACGGCGAGATCCGTATTTTCGATGTTTCCCCGTTACTTGAGCGGAAATGCTACACAGCCCTGAAGAAAGTTGAATTGTTCAACAGAGCAAGGATCGAGTATGGCTGCGTTTCCTGGCCGGGCAACATTGATATCGATCCTGACTGGCTTTATGAGGACAGTGTACTGATTGCATAAGCGAATCATGTACATCAACAGTATATTCCCCTGACACCAAATCCATCAACAAGGAGTGAATCCCATGACCCGTATCGCTGTGACCTATGACAATGGCCGGGTGTTTCAGCACTTCGGCCGCACGGAAGCCTTCAAGCTGTATGACGTGGAGGACGGACAGATCGTTGATTCCCGGGTGATTTCATCCGGTGACAGCGGTCACGAAGCGCTGGCCGGCGTGCTGACGGAGCAGGGCGTGAATGTGCTGATCTGCGGCGGCATCGGCGGCGGCGCCCAGGCTGCGCTGGCGGAGGCAGGAATTTCCATCTGCCCCGGCGCCGAGGGCGACACGGACGCCGCGGTGAACGCCTGGCTGAAGGGCGAGCTGGTGCCCGGCGAGGCCAACTGTGACCACCATCACGAAGGCGGCCATGATTGCCACGGCGGTGGCTGCTGCGGCCGGAAAGCGGAGGCCTCGAAGGGCAACGTCGGCCGCACCTGCAAGGTGCATTACCGCGGCACCTTCAACGACGGCACGCAGTTCGACAGCTCCTACGACCGCGGCGAGCCCATTGAGTTCGTCTGCGGCGCCGGCATGATGATCCGCGGCTTTGACGCGGCTGTGGCCGATATGGCTGTCGGCGATACCGTGCAGATTCATCTGATGCCGGAGGAAGCCTACGGTCTGCCGGATCCCCGGGCCATCTTCACGGTGGATGTGCATCAGATGCCCGGTGCCGAGAAGCTCAGCGTGGGCCAGCGGGTGTATCTGTACGGCGCCAACGGCCAGCCTGTGCCGGTGCTGGTCACCGCGCGCGAGGGCGACAGCATCTCCTTTGACGCCAACCATGAGATGGCCGGCAAGGAGCTGAATTTTCAAATCGAGCTGGTATCGGTGCGCTGACATCTGATCATCCATATACGGGACTGCCCCTGTGGCAGTCTCTTATTTTGTCTGCTTTTCGCGTTTTGATGAAATAGCCGTGACTAATACGGTCTCTGTATGTTATATTTATATCAACAACGCCCCGGCATTTTCCGCCGCTGCCGTGACCCACACAAGGAGGAATATCATCATGGCCAAGCTTTCGCGCCGCAGCTTTCTGAAGGGCACCGTCGCCGGTGCAGCCGGTCTTGCGGCCGCCGGTCTGATCCGCCCCGCCGACGAGGCTCCCGTTGCCTCCGCCGAATCCGCCGAGCCGGTCTATCAGTGCGCCCAGCAGGCAAGCTCCGCGCTGCTGAATCCGCAGAAGTGCGATATCTTCACCTGGAACGACGCGCCGGATATGTCCACCAGCATCCTGTTCCAGCCCTGGCAGTTCGGCAAGTTCACCATCGACAACCGTCTGGTGAAGTCCGCCGCAGGCTCCGCCTATCTGCCCACCGAGACCAAGGAAAATATCATCGCCGAATACACCAACTGGGCCAAGGGCGGTGTAAAGCTCATCTGGATCGAGGACTTCATCAACCTGTACGCCGACTTCCCCGCCTCCTACAAGATCTACGACCGCGATTCCGCCTATCTGCAGGAGTTGACGGACGCCATCCATGCCCAGGGCAGCATCTGCGGCTATCAGCTGTCGCTGATGGGCGCGTCCTTCTCCGGCTTCCAGGCCGCCGGCGCCGGCAGCTTTGAGTGCGCTCATGCCGATGACATGACCCGCGACGAGCTGTTCAACCTGGAGCAGAACTTCATCGACGCCGCCGCGTACCTGAAGTCCCAGGGCGTGGATTGCGTGGAGATCAACGCCGCCGGCAACAACATCGGCCAGGCCTTCCTGTCCCGCAACCGCAATGCCCGCAACGACGAGTACGGCCCCCAGAGCTTCGAGAACCGCACCCGCTTTCTCTCCGACCTGATCAAGGGCATCAAGGAAGTGAACGGCGAGGACTTCCCGGTGCAGATCCTCATCAACGCCATTGAGGAGAACGACGAAAATATCGGCCAGAACGCCCAGCTGACCACGGTGGAGGAAAACATCGAGATCGCGAAGATGCTGGAGGCCGCCGGCTGTGACGCGCTGCACCTTCGCTGCGGCCCCTTCGGCAAGCATGTGGCCGAGTTCGCCCAGGACCTGTACTTCACCGGCTACGGCATCGCCGGTACCACGGGCTTCGGCACGCAGTTCGATTTCAGCCGTCACTTCCAGGGCAAGCTGAACTACGAGAATTCCGGCGCCGGCATCCTGCTGAATGTTGTTAAGGAGATCAAGGCCGCGGTGTCCATCCCCTGCGGCTGCGTCGGCTTCGTCGATCCTGCCCGCGCGCCCGCGTATTTCGTGGAGCAAATGCAGAACGGCGCGGCGGATTTCTATCTGCTGACCCGTCCGCTGATCGCCGATCCCGGCTATGTGAACAAGCTGCGCGACAACCGCTTCGACGAGATCCGTCCCTGCAACCGCTGCATGCACTGCCACTTCGATTATGACGAAGAGGGCAATTTCTACGAGCACTGCCGCGTGAACGCCGCCCATATGCGCGCCTACCACGGCGATGTGATGCCTGAGGGCTTCGATCCCGCGCCGGCCGAAACCCCGAAGAAGGTCATGGTCATCGGCGGCGGCCCTGCCGGCATGGAAGCCGCGGCCGTAGCGGCCCAGCGCGGCCATACCGTAACGCTGTACGAGCGCAACGGCTATCTTGGCGGCCTGCTGCCCTTCGCGAGCGCTATCAAGGGCCCCCACGAGAATCTCGGCAACCTGAACACCTATCTGAAAAAGCAGCTTGAGGTGAACGGCGTGACCGTGGTCACCGGCGTGGAAATGGACGCCGACATGGTCCTCGCCGAAGCGCCCGACGTGGTCATCCAGGCCACCGGCGGTCTCCGCACGACCCTCGGCATGAACTCCACCGGCACCACGCAGGTCATCTCCATCGATGACATCGCCACCTCGGACATCGGCAGCGAGGTCGTGGTGGTGGGCGGCAACGCCCAGGCTGTGGACGCCACCCAGTATCTGATGGCGCAGGGCAAGCATGTGACCATTATCTCCGAGGAGTCCGCCGACACGCTGGGCAAGGGCCAGTCCAGCTGGGTGCGCACCTTCACCAACCCGATGATCTACGCCCGCGGCACCCGCGTATGGCAGAATGCCCAGGTGCTGTCTGTCGGCGAAGGCACCGTGACCTTCCGCGGCGAGACCGGCGTGGACATGACCATCCCCTGCGACACCCTGATCGAAGCGATGGATATGTCCCCCGACACCTCCATCGTGGACGGCCTGGAGGGCGTGGATGGCATTGAAGCCTATGCCGTCGGCGACTGCAGGTATCCCTTCAACATCGCCGAGGCCATCGCGTCCGGCAACATGACCGCCCGTACCATCTGATTTTCCATTCCGTTACATATGGCACCGCCTTCCGGGGCGGTGCCTTTTGCGGGGCTCAGGAATGCTTTTCGGTGCGTTCCGATGCCGCTGATTTTTGTACTTTTGCAGTTTATCCGCCCATTTGATGCATTTTTTCTTGACACAGGGGGCGAATCGTTGTATCCTAACAATAGAAATGTCCGGTGCGACGATGCCTGGTCTTTGCCTCTGCACCAAGCATTTCCATTTTTATATCTGAGGAGGAGTTCCGGAAATGAAGAAGCTTCTTTCCATCGTGCTCGCTCTGGCGATGATGCTGTCCATGGTCGCGGTTTCCGCCGTGGCTGAGGACACCACCACCTACACCAAGGTGTATGCCAGCGAGTATACCACGCTGAACTATCTGTCCGCCAGCACGCAGTGGGACCAGGAGGTCGGTGCCAATGTCATCGACACCCTGATCGAGTACGACAACCGCGGCAACATCGTGCCCGGCCTGGCGGAATCCTGGGAAACCAGCGAGGACGGTCTGACCTGGACCTTCCACCTGCGCGACGGTCTGAAGTGGTACGACTACACCGGCGCCGAGGTGGCCGATCTGACCGCTCAGGACTTTGTGGATGCCCTGAAGTATGTCTGCACCCCCGCCTATGAGAGCGGCGTGTACTATGTGGTGGAAGGCATCATTGCCAACGCCAGCGCTTACTATGAGGGCGAGATCACCGATTTCGCCGAGGTCGGCGTGAAGGCGCTGGACGACAAGACCGTGCAGTACACCCTGTCCTCCGAGGCCGGTTATTTCCTGTCCGAGCTGACCTACGGCTGCTTCATGCCCGCCTACGGCCCGCAGCTGGAGGAGCTTGGCGCCGACTTCGGCACCGACAACACCAAGATGTATTACTGCGGCGCGTATATCCTGAGCGATTATGAGCCCCAGTACCAGCATGTGTATGTGAAGAACACCAACAACTGGGACGCCGACAACATCTACATCGAGACCATCGTGGAGCTGTACAACAGCGAGGCCAACACTCTGGCGCCCACCATGGCCCTGGTGACCGGCGAGACCGATTCCGCCACCCTGGACAACGACATCCTGGATGAATATCTGGCCACCAACGGCGACATCGTGACCCGCTCCCGCGCCGCCAACGATTACAGCTACTTCTACTGCTTCAACTTCGATCCCCAGTATGACGAGGAGTACGGCCCCGACAACTGGCGCATCGCCGTGAACAACAGCAACTTCCGTCACTCCATCATGAGCGCCCTGAACCGCAGCTACATCGTGAGCGCCCTGGAGCCCGACGCCGAGGAAGCCGCGACCCTGCTGCAGAACACCATCACTCCCCGTAATTTTGCAGCCAGCAACAGCGTGGACTTCGCCGATGAGGAAGCCTTCGCCGGTATTGAGGAATACTTCTATGATACCGAGAAGGCCCTGGCCTACAAGGAAGCCGCCGTTGCCGAGCTGACCGAAGCCGGCGCCACCTTCCCCGTGACCATCGTGCTGACCTATCGTCCCGACGACTCCAACTGGGAGAACGAGTGCTTCCTGCTGAAGCAGAGCATGGAAGAGCTGCTGGGCACCGACTACATCAACATTGTGCTGTATGCCGGCCCCACCGAGAGCTTCCTGTCCTCCACCCGCCGCGCCGGCGTTTACAGCCTGATGCGCTGCAACTGGGGCGCCGACTATGCCGATCCCGAAACCTGGACCGATCCCTTCAGCGAAGAGATCGACGGCGCGACCGGTCTGCATACCGGCAACAGCTACAACAAGATGGATATGGCTCTGGACAATGGCTCCGACGAGACCAAGGCCATGATGACCACCTATTACGAGCTGGTCAACACCGCCAAGAACACCGTGGAGACCGTCGCCCGTTACGACGCCTTCGCCGAGGCCGAGGCTTACCTGATCGAGAACGCCTTCGTGATTCCCTACAAGGTCACCAGTGCCGATTATCAGGTGACCAAGCTGAACGTGTTCGAGGGCCAGTTCTCCTCCTGCGGCGTCAGCGTGCTGCGCTACAAGGGCATGCACAAGTATGACCACTTCATCACCGTTGAGGAGTATGAAGCCAACAAGGCTGCCGTGGAACAGTAATCGATTACCTGCTGCCCGGGAGAAGCGCTGCTTCGGCAGAGGGCCTCTCCCGGGCTTTCGTCGTTTCTTTCTCCTGTTGCCTTCTGATTTCTCCGGCGTCCCCGTCCGGTCCTGAGAGGAGGATGCGCTGATGGCATCCTATCTGGCGAAGCGCCTGCTGCGCTCCCTGCTGACGCTGCTGATCATCCTCAGCATCGTCTTCATTCTCGTTCGCATGATGCCGATCGAGGGGTATTTCCAGAACTACGAAAAAATGTCCGAGGCGGAAATTGAAAACGGTCTGCATCAGATGGGACTGGATCAGCCCATCCTGGTTCAGCTTTTCAATTTCTTCAAGAACCTGATATTGCACGGCGACCTGGGCGTTTCCCGTATTTACCGGCAGAACGTGGCGGTAACGGAGATCCTCGCGCCCAAGGTGCCGTTGTCCATAAAGCTCGGTGTGCTTTCCCTGCTGCTGTCCATGCTGATCGGCCTGCCGATGGGCACGATCATGGCCATGAACAAGGGGCGCTTTTTCGACCATCTGGGCACGGGCTTTATCGTGCTGATCGAGGCGGTGCCCGCGGCCGTTTATTATCTGTTCATTCAGCTGTACGGCATTCAGCTGCTGAACATCGGCATCCGCTTTGATGAATCCAACTGGATCACCTGGATCCTGCCTGTCGTATCCATGTCGCTGGGCAACATCGCCTACTATGCCATGTGGCTGCGCCGTTATATGGTGGACGAGATGAACAGGGACTATGTGATGCTGGCCCGGATCAAGGGCGCCGGCGAAAGCCGCATCATGTTCAGGCATGTGTTCCGCAATGCCTTTGTGCCCATGGCGCAGTATCTGCCGACCTCCTTCCTGAACACGGTCATCGGCTCCATCTACATCGAGTCCCTGTATTCCATTCCGGGCATGGGCGGCCTGCTGGTGGATGTGGTCAAACGCCAGGACAACAACATGGTGCTGGGCGTTGTACTGCTTTACGCCAGCGTCGGCGTCATCGGCCTGCTGCTGGGCGATCTGCTGATGGTACTGTTCGATCCGCGGATCAGTCTGACGAAGAAGGGAGGCGAGCGCTGATGCCTTTGCTCAAGAACCCGAAGGTCGAGCAGCTGGAGGAGCACATTTCCGAGGCGATCAAACAGGACCTGAGTGAGGAAGAGCTTTTCTCCGTTGCCGACTTTGACGAGGCCGAGGCCGAGCGCGGCGTAGTGGCCAACTATTCCTACTGGCGCTCCACCTTCCGCGCCTTCCGCAAAAACAAGGTTGCCATGTTCTTCCTGATCCTGATGGTCGCGGTGCTGCTGTTCACCTTCATTCAGCCGTATCTGCCCAATCAGTTCGATCCCAATGTGGTATCCAACGGTGAGAATGGTCTGCCGCTGAAGAACAGTCAGCCGGACAGCGTGCACTGGCTCGGCACCAACTCCATCGGCCAGGACCTGTGGGCCCGCCTGTGGGCCGGCACCAGGAACTCGCTGTTCATCGGCATGATGGTCGCGCTGATCGAAGCCGCCGTCGGCATCCTCGTCGGCGTGCTGTGGGGCTATGTCCGCCGGCTGGATGTCATCTTCACCGAGATCTACAATGTGCTTGACAACATTCCCACCACCATCGTGCTGATCCTGATCTCCTTTATCCTCAAGCCCGGCGTGGGCACGATCATCTTCGCCATGTCCATCACCGGCTGGATCGGTATGGCGCGCTTCATCCGCAATCAGGTGCTGATCATCCGCGACCGTGATTACAACATGGCCTCCCGCTGCCTCGGCACATCGACCTGGCGCATCATCACGCGCAACCTTCTCCCCTATCTGGTTTCCGTCATCATGCTGCGGATGGCCCTGTCCATCCCCGGCGCCATCGGCAGCGAGGTGTTCATCACCTATATCGGCCTTGGTCTGCCCGCCACGCTGCCCTCTCTGGGCAACCTGATCAACGAGGGCCGCAAGCTGATGATGTCCGCCAGTCTGCGGTATCAGCTCGTCTATCCCACCATCCTGCTGTCTGTCGTGACTGTTTCCTTCTATATGGTCGGCAACGCCTTCTCCGACGCCGCCGATCCCAAGAACCACCGCTGATGAAGGGAGCGCGAGAGCATGAGTAAGATCCTTTCCGTCAGCAACCTGCATGTGAAATTCCGCCTGCGCGGCCGTGAGCTTCACGCGCTGCGTGGCGTGACCCTGGACCTGTACCGGGGCGAGACCCTTGCCATCGTCGGTGAAAGCGGCAGCGGCAAATCCGTGCTGAACAAGAACTTCATGGGTCTGCTGGACGCCAACGGTTCCATCACCGATGGCGCCATCCGCTACTACGGCATGGGTGACAAGATGCGCAACCATCCCGCCGGCGGCAGCGACGAGGACGGAGACTATGTGGATCTGGCGAAGCTGGACAGGAACCGGGACTGGCTGCGCATCCGCGGCAGCGAGATCTGCATGATCCCCCAGGACCCCATGACCAGCCTGAATCCGCTGAAGACCATCGGCTGGCAGATCAGCGAGGCGCTGGAGCTGCACCACGGCATGAAGGGCAAAATGGCCTATGACGAGGTCATCCGCATTCTGCAGGATGTGCGCATCGATCAGCCGGAAAAGCGCTACAAGCAGTATCCGCATGAGCTGTCCGGCGGTATGCGCCAGCGTATCGTGATCGCCATCGCCATTGCCTGCCAGCCGAAGATCCTGATCTGCGACGAGCCCACCACCGCGCTGGACGTCACGATCCAGGCCCAGGTGCTGGCGCTGCTGAAGGACCTGAAGGAAAAGTATCGGCTGACGGTCATTTTCATCACCCACGATCTGGGCGTGGTGGCCAATGTGGCCGACCGCGTGGCGGTGATGTATGCCGGCGATATCATCGAGATCGGCACCGTGAACGAGATCTTCTTCGATCCGGCGCATCCGTATACCTGGGCGCTGCTGTCCTCCCTGCCTCAGCTGGGCATCCGCGGCGAGGACCTGTATTCCATCAAGGGCACGCCGCCCAACCTGTTCAGGGAGGTCGTGGGCGATGCCTTCGCGGCGCGCAATCCGCAGTCGCTGAAGATCGATCACCTGGAGCAGCCGCCGTATTTTGAGATCTCCCCCACCCACCGCGCAAAGACCTGGCTGCTGGATCCCCGGGCGCCGAAGCTGGAGCCGCCGGCGGCGATCCGCAAGCTGAGGGAAATGGGAGGTGTGAGCCATGGCTGAGCCGCAGGAAAAGCTGCTGGAGGTCCGCGACCTGCATGTGACCTTCGGCAGCGGCAAGCACAAATTTGAAGCCGTCAAGGGCGTCAGCTTCGATATCATGAAGGGCGAGACCTTCGGTATCGTGGGCGAAAGCGGCTCCGGCAAAACGACCATCGGCCGAGCCATCATCCGCGTCTACCCCACCTCCGGCGGTTCCGTGCTGTTCAAGGGCAGGCAGATCAACGGCAAGATCAGCCGTGAGCTGGACCGCGAGGTCATCAACAAGGTCCAGATGATCTTCCAGGACCCCATGGCCAGCCTGAACGAGCGTGCCAAGATCGATTATATCGTATCCGAGGGTCTGCAGGGCCGCGGTATTCCCCGTGAGGAGATCGAAAAGCGGGTCAACCGGGCGTTGGCGGACGTAGGTCTGCTGCCGGAGTTCGCCTCCCGCTTCCCGCATGAATTCTCGGGCGGTCAGCGTCAGCGCATCGGCATCGCCCGTGCTCTGGTGATGGAGCCGGAATTCATCATCGCGGACGAACCGATCTCCGCCCTGGATGTGTCCATCCGCGCGCAAGTGCTGAACCTGATGAGCAAGCTGCAGAAGGAGCGTGGGCTCACCTACCTGTTCATCAGCCACGATCTGTCCGTCATGCGCTTCATCTGCGACCGTATTGCCGTGGTGCACAAGGGCCTCATTGTGGAAATGGCCGATACGGAAACGCTGTTCTCCCATCCGCTGCATCCGTATACCCGGGCGCTGCTGTCCGCCATCCCCCAGCCCAATCCGATCCTGGAAAAGCAGAAGGTGCTTGAGGTGTATGATCCCTCCTGCCATCACTACGAGCAGGACAAGCCCGTATGGACGGAGCCGGAGCCCGGGCACCATGTATTGGCCAACAGGGAAGAGCTTGCGGAATACCGCCGCCGGCTTGAAGCATAAATCTCCACAAAAAAATTCCTCCGCTTGCGGGGGAATTTTTTGTACCCGGCTGTCAGGGGATCAGCTCCTCCGGGTCTTCGCCGTCATCCTTCGATCCGGCGTCCGGCATCGGCGGAAGATCGGCCAGCGTGGTCAGTCCGAAGTGGCTGAGAAAGGTGTCCGTGGTGCCGTACAGGATCGGCCGGCCCAGCGCTTCCTTGCGGCCGACCTCCACGATCAGCTCCTTGTTCACCAGCGACTGGATGGAGTAATCGCATTTCACGCCGCGGATCAGCTCCACCTCCGCCTTGGTGACCGGCTGACGGTAGGCCACCACCGCCAGCGTCTCCATCATCGCCTGACTCAGCGTCTGCTTCTGGATCGGCTGCAGCATATGCACGATGTCCTCGGCGTACAGCGCCCGGGTGGACAGCTGCACCATGCTGCCAAAGCGCCGCAGCGTCAGCCCGCGCTGATGATAATCGTAATCATCCCTCAGGCGGACCAGCGCGGCCTCCAGCTCCTGCGTATCGATCTCCAGCGCCCTGGCCAGGTCCTTCGTCTGCACGGCCTCACCGGCCACAAACAGGATGGCCTCGATGCGTCCCTCAAGGGTACCGGCGTCTGTCACTTCTGTTCCTCCTCTGCGTATTCGTCCGGGATATCGTCTCTCGTCCCGGGCAGCAGTACGATCTGCCCGTAGATGGCGTCCTGCTCAAAGTGCATCTGCCCCAGCTTCAGCAGCTACAGCATGGCCAGGAAAAGGGTCACGACCTCTTCCTTCGTCGGGTCCTCACTGAAAGCCTCCTCAAAGCGCAGGCTCCCCTGCCGGCGGAGCCCGTTCAGCAGCGTCAGCATGCAGCCCTGCACCGTGTGCTCATCACGGTGGATATCCCGGCGCTTGTAGTGGTTGGTCTCCAGCACCTCTTCCTTGTCCCTGATCCGGGACAGGACGCGCTGAAACGCATCCACCAGGCCCTCCACATGCAGGCCCACCAGCTCCGTTTCCTGCGGCGGCAGCGGGTATTCCTCCGGCAGCTTGGTGAATAGCCGGCGGGCGGCATCCTCAAACTGATGCATTTCCGCGGCCGTTTCCTGGAAGCGCCTGTATTCCTCCAAACGGCGGATCAGCTCCTCCTCCGGATCGGGCGCGTCCGGATCCACCGGCGCGGGCGGGCGGGGCAGCATGTGGCGGCTCTTGATCTCCAGCAGCGTGGCCGCCATCACCAGAAAATCGGAAGCCTCATCCATGTCAAGATCCGGCGCGGAGCGCACCGCCGCGATATACTGGTCGGTGATCTGGCTGACAAAGATGTCCTTGATATCGATCTTGGCCTGGCTGATGAGATGCAGCAGCAGGTCCAGCGGCCCGTCGAAATCCTTCAGGCGGAATGTCATCGCCATGGCGTCAGGCACCCCCGGTCATCATCAGAAAAACATTGACGACCGCGCCGGTCATGGCGCCGCAGACCGTGGTCAGGATGGAGGAAAACGCGCCGGAGAAGCAGAGGATCAGCAGCACCATCTGCGCGATGCGGAAGGTCTGCGCGTTCAGATTCAGCCGGCCGCGCAGCAGCGTGTCGTTCACGAGATGGTAGCCGTCCAGCGGCGGGATCGGCAGCAGATTGAACATGGCCAGGGAGATGTTGATCTGGCTCATCAGCAGCAGGAAGCGCTGGATGTAGAACAGCCAGCTGTTGGCCACATAGTGATACTGCGCGTAATAGGCGTAGGTATCCTTCGTGCCGTAGGCGATGCTGGCCGCCCAGCCGCCCGCGCTGCTGTCAAACATGTTCAGCAGGCCCTGCAGCGAGCCGTACTGATTTTTGAAGAGCGCCAGAAAGTCCTCCGTCCAGAGGAAGCGGTTGACGACAGCAGCGAGCAGCGTGCAGAAAATAAACAGCGTCAGGTTCATGCAGATGCCCGCGACGGACACCAGAAAATCATCCCTGCGTCCATTGTGGAAGTTGCGCGGATTCACCGGCACGGGCTTTGCCCAGCCGACGCCGATGAGCAGCATGAACACCGTGCCCAGCGGATCCAGATGCTTCGCGGGGTTCAGCGAGAGGCGGCCCATCCATTTCGCGGTGGGGTCGCCGCAGCGCAGCGCCACATAGCCGTGGGCGATCTCGTGCAGGATCAGGCTCAGCAGCACGGTCACCGCCAGGTAAACGATGTAGATGAGGAAGCTCACCGGATCGGTCGTGAGCAGGTTCCAGTAGGTTTGCAGGCGTGAAAGCAACGGTTCGGCCACCTTTCGTCATGGGTTTCACGGGAGACAGACTCAGAACATACTGACCTGGCTGGTTTCCGGCAGCTGCTGCAGACTGCCGTGCGTACGCAGCAGCTCGATCACGGAGGAAGAGATGTGCGAACGGTTCTGCAGGTCCTCCACCGACAGGAAGGGGCCGCTCTTGCGGGCCTCCACGATGGCGTAGGCCGCGCTCTCGCCCAGGCCGCCCAGCGAGGAGAAGGGTACGCGGATCTTGCCGGGCTCCTCGATGGTAAACACCGTCGCTTCGCTCTTGTACAGATCGGCGTGGAGGAAGTGGATGCCGCGCATGTTCATCTCCAGCACCAGCTCCAGCGAAGGCAGCTCTTCCTTCTCCTTGCCGGTGGCGGAATCGCTGTTGCGGATCTCGCGGATCCTCGCCCGGGCCGTGTCGGGATCGATCAGCATGGTCATCGCGTCGAAGCCGGCGCCGCGGATGGTGAAGTACGAAGCGTAGAACTCGTTCGGATAATGCAGCTTGAACCAGGCGACGCGCAGGCTCATGGTGACATACGCCACGGCGTGGCCCTTCGGGAACATGTACTTGATCTTTTTGCAGGAATCCATGAACCAGTCCGGGATGTGCGCGTCCAGCATGGCCTGCTCCATCTCCGGCTTCAGTCCCTTGCCCTTACGGACGGATTCCATCGTGGTAAAGGCCATCTTCGGCGCCACGCCGTGGTCCATCAGATAGTTCATGATATCGTCACGGCAGCAGACGCATTCGGACAGCTTGGCCGTGCCGCTGGTCACCAGATCCTGCGCGTTGCCCAGCCATACATCCGTGCCGTGGGACAGGCCGGAAATGCGGATCAGCTCCTCCATGGTGGAGGGCTGGGTGTCATCCAGCATACCACGCACGAAGCCGGTGCCGAACTCGGGCACGCCATAGGTGCCGGTGGTGCAGAGGATATCCTCCTCCTTCACGCCGAGCGCCTCGGGCGAATGGAACAGGCTGCGCACGCCCCAGTCATCCAGCGGCACCGCCGTGTAGTCGATGTGCGTCAGCTCCTTGAGCATATGCATCATCGTCGGGTCCAGATGGCCCAGGCAGTCCAGCTTGACCAGAATGTCATGCATGGAGTTGAAGTCGTAGTGGGTGGTCGTGAAGTCGCTGTCCAGGTCATCCGCGGGATGCTGCACGGCGGTGAACTGGTAGATCTCGTATTCCTTCGGCACAACGACCATGCCGCCGGGATGCTGGCCCGTGGTGCGCTTGACGCCCGTGCAGCCCGCGGCCAGGCGCTCCTTTTCCGTGTTGCTGACCTCGATGCCGCGCTCCTCAAAGTAATGGCTGACGTAGCCGTAGGCCGTTTTGTCCGCAACATCACCGATGGTACCGGCGCGGAACACATGATCGTGGCCGAACAACTCCTCCACATAGTGGTGGGCGCGGTTCTGATAGGCGTCGGCAAAGTTCAGGTCGATATCGGGCACCTTGTCGCCCTCGAAGCCCAGGAAGACCTCGAAGGGGATATCGAAGCCGTCCTTGGTCAGCTTCTGTCCGCAGATGGGACAGTCGCGGTCCGGCAGATCCACGCCGACCTTGTAGGCTGATTTGTCCACATCGAAAAAGCCCTTGTGGCAATGGGTGCAGCGGTAATGCGGCGGCAGCGCGTTCACCTCGGTGATGCCGCACATACGCGCCACCAGCGATGAGCCGACGGAACCGCGGCTGCCCACCAGGTAGCCGTCCTCGTTGGACTTTTTCACCATTTTCTCGGCGATGTTGTACAGCGTACAGAAGCCGTAGCCCACGATGGACTTCAGCTCCTTCTCCAGGCGCTTCTGCACGATCTCGGGCAGCGGATCACCGTACATTTCCTTCGCCGTGCTCCAGGTCATATTTTGCACATTGTCGGCGGCGTCCTCCCACACGGGCTGGAAGGTATCGGCGCCGCTGGGATGCTTCGGGAACAGCCGCAGCTCGGCCACCATGTCGGCGATCTTCCGGGGATTCTCGATGACCACCTCATGGCACTTCTTTTCGCCGAGGTAGGCAAACTCCTCCAGCATCTCGTTGGTGGTTTTGAAGTACAGCGGCGGCTGATTGTCGCAGTCGGAAAAACCGTGGCTGGCCTGGATGATGGCGCGGTTGATGGCGTTGTGCGGGTCCAGGAAATGCACATCGCCCGTGGCCACCACGGGAATGCCAAGCTCCTCGCCCAGCTTCACGATGGTGCGATTCAGATCGCGCAGGCCCTCGTCATCCTTCACGGTGCCCTCGCGCACAAGGAACGCGTTGTTGCCGATGGGCTGGATCTCCAGATAATCGTAGAAGCGGGCCATGTGGCGCAGCTTGTCCCAGCTGGCGCCGGCCAGCACCGCGCGGAACAGCTCGCCCGCCTCGCAGGCCGAGCCGATGATCAGCCCCTCGCGGTATTTCTGGATCAGCTTGCGCGGCATATGCGGCTTTTTGCGGAAATAATCCAGATGGCTGAAGGACACCAGCCGGTTCAGATTGACCAGACCCTCCTGGCTTTTTGCCAGCAGGATGATATGCCAGCTTTCGCCGATGGCGCCGTCCTTCAAAGCGTCATTGAGGCCCTGAAGCGTTTTGATGCCGCGCTCGGCGGAGGTTTTCATCATCCGGTCCAGGCAGCGGGCCGTGGCGGTGGCGTCATGCACGGCGCGGTGCGCGTTCTTGAGGCTGACGCCCAGATGCTTGCAGACCGCGCCCAGCTTGTGGCTCTTCAGCTACGGATACAGCTTGCGGGAAAAGGTCAGCGTGTCGATGACGGGACCGTTCCACTCCAGCCCGAGGCGGTGGCACTCCGTGTGCAGCAGCGCGATATCGTAGGAGGCGTTGTGGGCCGCCAGCGGGCAGTCGCCGATAAAGGCCAGCAGGTCCGGGATGGCCTTGGAGGCGTCGATGCCATCCGCCAGCATCACATCGGTGATGCCGGTCAGCTCCACGATCTTCGGCTTCAGCGGCTCATGCGGGTTCACCAGCACGGACATTGAGTCCGCCACGGTGCCGTTCACCAGCTTCACCGCGCCGATCTCGATGACGTGGGAGGTCACGGTGTTCAGGCCCGTGGCCTCAAAATCCAGCACAACGACAGGCGTATCCAGCGGCGCGTCCGTGGCGTCCGCCACGATCTGCGTATCGTCGATCAGGTAGCCCTCGCAGCCGGGGATCAGCTTGATCTTGTTGTTCTTGGCGGCCTTGAAGGCCTCCGGGAAGGCCTGCACCACGCCGTGATCGGTGATGGCCACGGCGGGATGGCCCCATTTGGCGGCCCGGGCGATCAGCTGCTCCGCCGGCGCCAGCGCGTCCATGGTGGACTTGTTGGTGTGCATATGCAGCTCGATGCGCTTTTCCTCCGCGGTGTCCTCGCGCTCGATGCGCTCCATGGGCACCATGTCGCGGACCGTGATGGCCAGCTCGCGTGAGAAGGCATCGTACCGGCATTCGCCGCGCACCTTCACGTTCATGCCCATTTTGATGCGGGCCACGCGGTCGTTGACGGCCTTGCGCTCCTCCTCGGTGATGGGCGGCAGCTCGGTGTTCTCATTGTCGCCGCCGCGGCGGAAGCCGTTCTTGCGGTAGCGCATGAACGCCTTGCACAGAATGGACGAGGTGTAATCGGTGATGGCGAAGGTGACCAGCAGCGTTTCGCCGCCGCGCAGCTCCTTCGTTTCCAGCTTGAAGATATCGCCCTGCACCACGCACAGGCCGCTGTCGCCGCTCAGCGTCTTCATCTCGATGGGATGGTCGCCGATGGCGCGGCCGAGGATCGGGCGGTCGAGGGCCTTGTCCGTCATCTGCGGGAAGAAGGCTTCCTCCTTCTTCGCTTCCTTTTTCTCCGCGGGGTCCCTGCGCGGCCTTTCGGCGGCGGGCTTGTCCGGATCACGGTGCGCCTTCGGCTTCGGCGCGGCGGGCGCGGTTTCGAGCGTAACGGCCGTCACCTGGTTCTGCAGGCGCTCCTCACGCATTTTCGCCAGCCTTGCCTCCTGGTCGCCGGCCACCGCCAGCTCCACGCGCACTTCGGCGCTGAAGATATCCTTGACCGCCTGCGCCAGCCGGGCCTGCACATTCTGCCGGCCCATATAATGCATGGAGAAATCATCCGGGAAGGTCAGGGTGATGGTGTTGCCGGCGCAGCGCCAGTCGATGCTGTCGATCCAGGATTGGCTGGCGGGATAATTGCGGCGGAGGAAATCCAGCAGCACCTGCTTGTAGGTGCCGATATCCGCCAGAAACGCGTCCTTCAGCTCCGGCGAGACGACACGCAGCGCCAGCCGGTGCGTGGGAAAACGCTTCTGCAGCAGCCGCTCAAAGCGGAGGAAGGTCGCTTCCTCGACCAGCACCCGGGAATGATAGGTCACATAGCACTTGTTCTGCTCCCGCACATAGACGGCCTTCGGTTCGCTGAGGTTGCCCTCCAGCTGCGGCAGCTCGGCCACGATGCCCCGCATCAGCTCATCATAGGTCACGCGTCTTCCTCCCTTCCGTATACTTATGATCGTTTGATATAAAGACCGGCTCAGGCTCTGGATTCCGCCAGCTCGCGGGCCTCACGGATCAGGATCTCCGCCAGATCGCCCTCGATGCGGCGGGACGGCTGCCCCTTGATGAACAGCGCGCCGACGCCGTCGCCGCCGGCAATGCCGATATCGGCCTCCCGTGCCTCGCCGGGTCCGTTGACCACGCAGCCCATCACGGCCACCTTCAGCGGCACACGGATGTCGGAAAGCTCCTTCTCGACCCGCTCGGCAATGCCGCGGACATCGATGCGCGTGCGCCCGCAGGTCGGGCAGGAAACCAGCTGCACGCCGCGGGTCCGCAGCTCAAGCGCGCGCAGGATGTCCCACGCCGCTTTGGCCTCCGGCAGCGGATCGCCGGTCAGGCTGACGCGGATGGTCGCGCCGATGCCGTCGAGCAGCAGCGCGCCAATGCCGATGGCGGACTTGACGGTCCCCTGTCCCGGCAGACCGGCCTCGGTCACGCCCACATGCAGCGGATAATCGCAGGAGGCCGCGGCCAGACGGTAGGTATCCACCGTGGTGCGCACATCGCTGGCCTTCATCGACAGCACGATGTCCTCAAAGCCGACCTTTTCAAGCATCCGCGCGTGATTCAGGGCACTTTCCACCATGCCGGCCGGCGTGGGACCGCCGTATTTTGCCAGCAGGTCCTTCTCCACGGAGCCGCTGTTCACGCCGATGCGGATCGGGATATGATGCGCCTTCGCGCAGGCCGCCAGCTCGCGGACATTGGCCTCGCCGCCGATGTTGCCGGGGTTGATGCGCAGCTTGGCGATGCCGTTTTCCGCCGCCATGATGGCCAGCCTGTGGTTGAAATGGATATCCGCCACCAGCGGCACGGGCGAACCGTCCACCAGGGTGCGCACCGCCTTCGCGCAGTCCTCATCGTACACGGACACGCGCACCAGGTCGCAGCCGGCCTCCGCCAGGGCGCGGATCTGCCGCAGCGTTGCCTCCGTGTCCCTTGTATCCGTATTGGTCATGGACTGGACCCACACGGGATTGCTTCCGCCGAAGGGCAGTCCGCCGACATTCACAACACGCGTCATCGCGTTTCAACTCCTTCTCACTTGCAAAACAAACCGACTCCGGTTTGTTTTTGCACTTTGGCACCGGTCAGAACAGGTGCATGATGTCCCGCACCGTCAGCACCGCGGCCAGTCCCAGCAGGAACACATAGCCCACCAGGTGAACGATGGCCTCCTTTTCCGGCGGCACGGGCTTCCGGCGGATGGCCTCGATCAGCATAAAGATGAAGCGGGAGCCGTCCAGGCCGGGGATGGGCAGCAGGTTCATGATGCCCAGGTTGATGGAGATCAGCACCAGCAGATCCAGGAAGGTCTGGATGCCGTAGGTCTGCATCTCCGTGGTGATGGTGGACACGATGCCCACGGGGCCCGTCGTTTCCTCCAGCCCCTCACCGGTGGTCACCAGATTCTTCAGCGCGTCCAGGATCGCGCTGCCGGCGTAGGTACACCAGCTCCAGCCGTATTGACAGGCCTCGGTGAAGCTGCACGGCTGCATGGCGATATCGGACAGCGCGCTGACCGTAATGCCGATGCGGTACTTGCCCTCCTCCTCATCGTAGAAGGGCGTCAGCTCGGTGGTGAAGGTCTCATCGCCGCGCTGAACGGTCAGCGTCAGCGGCGCGTCGCCCTCCTGCCAGCCGGAGATGGCGCCGAGCAGCGTGGAGGTCGTGCCGTCCAGCATATCCACGCCGTTGATCTGCGTGATGGTGTCATTGGCCTGCAGTCCGGCCTCATATGCCGGACCGGCCGCCGCGACCTCGGAAATGTAGGGGGTGTAGCCCTGCACCACGCCGACGCCGCCGATCCAGTAGTAGCCGACAGCCACCACCAGCGCCAGGATAAAGTTCATGCCCGGGCCCATCAGTACGGAGATCATGCGCTTCCACACGGGCTGACGGTTGTAGGCGCGGGGATCGTCCTGATGCTTCCCCTCGGCGTCGTCCTCGCCATAGAAGGCGCAGTAGCCGCCCAGCGGCACGGCGCGCAGGGAAACCGCCGTCCCCCGCTTCGTCACGGTGCCCAGCAGCTTCGGTCCGAAGCCCACGGAAAATTCCTGCACCTCGATGCCGCACAGGCGGGCCGAGATGAAATGCCCGAACTCATGGGCGATGATCAGAATGGCCAGCAGCAGAATGGCCAGCAGTACATACAAAAAGGTCATAGCTTTCCTTTCACGCCGGGCAGCAGCTCTGCCACCTTCTGCCGCGCCAGACGATCCGCGTTGAAAATATCCTCCAGCGTTTCCGCCGGGAGGCTGCCGATGGCATCAAGGGTCTTTTCCACCAGGGTATAAATGGCACCGAAGGGGATCTCCTCATGCAGGAAGGCCGCCACAGCCGCCTCGTTGGCGCCGTTGAGCACCGTGCAGGCGGCGCCGCCGGCGTTCAGGCACTCCGCGGCCATGCGGATCGAGGGGAACTTGACCGTATCGGCTTCTTCAAAGGTCAGCGTGCCGATGCTGAAAAGATCCAGCGGCTTTGAGCCGGTGGTCAGCCGCTCGGGATAGCTCATGGCATACTGGATCGGCACCCGCATATCGGGCACACCCAGCTGCGCCAGCACGGCGCCGTCCTCAAACTCCACCGCGGAATGCACGATACTCTGCGGATGCACCACCACGCGGATCCGCTCCGGCGGCAGATCAAACAGCCAGCGGGCCTCCATGATCTCCAGCGCCTTGTTGAACATGGACGCGGAGTCGATGGTGATCTTGGCGCCCATCGACCAGTTCGGATGCTTCAGCGCCTGCTGCACCGTGGCCGCGGCGATCTGCTCCCGGCTCCAGGTGCGGAAGGGACCGCCGGAGGCCGTCAGCAGCAGCCGCACCGGCCTGTTCGGACCGGCTGCCTGCAGGCACTGGAAGATGGCGCTGTGCTCGCTGTCCACGGGCAGCAGCTGCTTTCCGCTGCGGCGGGCGGCATCCATCACGAGATGACCGCCCGTCACCAGGGCTTCCTTGTTGGCCAGCAGCACCTGACGGCCGGCGGCGATGGCGTCCATGACGCTCTGCAGACCGGCAATGCCCACCACGGAGACCAGCACCATATCCGCCGGGACCTCCGCGGCCGCGACACGCAGCGCTTCTTTGCCCATCACGAAGCGCACGGAGCGCAGATCCTCCGGGATCTCCTCCGGCGCGATGGGCTGCGTCAGGCCGACCATCTCCGGGTGGAACTCACGGATCTGCTCAAACAGCAGCGTTTTGTTGCTGTGGGCCGTCAGCGCGGCGACGCGGTAGCGGTCGGGGTGCAGCCGTACCAGTGACAGCGCCTGGGTGCCGATGGAGCCCGTGGAACCGAGAACAGTGATACTTTGCAACGGAAAATGCCTCCTCGCGACAGATCAGGAAACCAGCAGCCGGTAGCAGAAGACCAGCACCGCCATAAAGAAGATGCTGTCCAGACGGTCCAGCATGCCGCCGTGACCCGGGAACAGATTGGAATAATCCTTGATACCGCAGCGGCGCTTGACCAGGGAGGCGAACAGATCGCCCAGCTGGCTGACCACACCGCCGGCAAGGCCCAGCAGCAGGATCCCCCACCAGTGCGGCAGCCGGCTCCAGACCTCCGGAGCGACCGTCAGCCGCGCAACGATCAGCACCAGCAGGGCACCGAGCACCGCGCCGACCATACCGCCGATGGCGCCGGAGATCGTCTTTTTCGGGCTGACCTCCGGGCAGAGCTTCGGCCCGCCGATATGGGAGCCGATAAAGAAGGCCAGCGTATCACACAGCACAGGCACCACGAATACGATCGACAGCAGTACAACAGAGAGCTAACGCGGCTCAACGCTCGTCAGGCTGATGATACACATGCCGGGCAGTACCACATGCAGCAGCGGCAGGTTGGAAAACAGGATATCCTCCAGACATGGCTTCTCGTGCAGCATGATGATCAGGATGTTCAGCAGCATGACTGCCATCATCATGGGAACTACAACCTTCGAGCCGAACACGGACGTGAGCAGCGCGCCCAGGAAAAGGCAGACCCACGTGGGCCAACGTACCGGCAGATGCTCCGTGTTGCGCAGCAGCGCGTTGTATTCCTCGTTGACCGCAAAGCACACGCAGATGAAGGCCGCGGCCGTCATGACCCAGCCGCCGAAATACATCAGCACCATCAGCAAGGCAACAAGGCTGACGCCCGTCACGATCCTCTGAACCATTCTGTCCTTACCTCCCGACTTGATATCATTCCATCCTCCATGTTACCGCCGCAGGATGAACCCGGCATGAACAGAAATCACTTCGCGCGTCCGCCGAAGCGGCGGTCGCGGTCGGCAAAGGCCATCAGCGCGTCATCGTAGTCCGCTACGGTGAAATCGGGCCACAGCACCGTCGGGAACAGGAATTCCGCGTAGGCGCACTGCCACAGGAGAAAATTGCTCAGGCGCATCTCGCCGCTGGTGCGGATCAGCAGATCCACGTCCGGCTGACCGGCGGTGTACAGCCTGCCGGCCAGCGTGGCCTCATCGATCTCCTCCGGGCGGAGCCTGCCGGCGGCGGCGTCCTCCGCGAGGGCTCTCGCGGCGCGCACCAGCTCGTCCCGGCCGCCGTAATTGATGGCGATGTTCAGATGCAGCCCCGTGTTGCCGGCGGTGCGCTCCTCGGCCTCCAGCAGCGTGGCCCGCTGCTTCTCCGGCAGCCGGTCCTTGCTGCCGAGGATCAGGATGCGGACGTTCTTTGCGTCCAGCTCGTCGATCTCGGAGGCAAAGAAGTCGAGGATCAGCTGCATCAGCGCGGCCACCTCCTCCTCGGAGCGGCTCCAGTTCTCGGTGGAGAAGGCGTACAGCGTCAGCGCCCGGATGCCGAGGTCATCGGTGTGTCGGATGATCTCCCGCAGCGTCTCCGTTCCCTGCCGGTGTCCCAGCGCCACGGCCAGCCGGTGCTTTTTCGCCCAGCGGCCGTTGCCGTCCATGATGATGGCCACATGGGCAGGCAATCGGGGAAAATCCTGCGCCGTCAGCTTCCGTACATTGTTTTCGCTCATGGGATGAACGCCTCCCTTTCGGAAAATAAACGCGCAAGGCGATGCCCCGCGCGCTTATTAAATCAGACTTTGGTATGTTTTTGAGGCACACCGTCGTAGAACCGCGCCGCAACCAGCTCGCCGTCACGCACGCGGATCACGCGCAGGGTACCGTCATCGCGGCCACGCTTCGGATCGGCGGTCAGGGTGACCCGCCAGCGCGCCGCGTCCTCACCGAGCCGCTCCAGCGCGGTGTCCAACGGCAGACCCAGCAGCTGCTGCGCTTCCATCAGATCTCCATGAGCTCCTTTTCCTTGGCGGCGGCGATGGCGTCGATATCCTTGATGGCCTTGTCGGTGATCTTCTGCATATCCTCCTCGGCCTTGTGCTGCTCATCCTCGGTGATGGCGCTGTCCTTCTTGAGCTTCTTGATCTGCTCAATGGCGTCGCGGCGGATATTGCGGGCGGCCACCTTGGCTTCCTCGGCGCCCTTGCGGACGACCTTGGTCAGCTCCTTGCGGCGCTCCTCGTTCAGCTCCGGGAACACGAGGCGGATGATCTTGCCGTCGTTGCTGGGATTCAGACCAAGGTCTGATTTCTGGATCGCCTTTTCGATGGGAGTGATCAGGCTGCGCTCCCAGGGGGAAATGGTCAGCAGGCGGGGTTCGGGAGAAGCGATATTGCCGACCTGGTTGATGGGCGTGGGCGTGCCGTAATAATCCACCATGATCTTGTCGAGCACCTGCGGATTGGCGCGGCCGGCGCGGAGAGTCATCATATCCTTCTGATAAGCGGCAGCGGTCTTTCCCATTTTGTCTTTGGCGGTATTCTGAATGTCCTTGATGGTCATGGCAGGGACGCCTCCTTCAGCGTTTTTGATTGCTTCTATTGTACCCTGTTTTTTCTCCTTTGGCAAGGGGGAATTTATCGGCGCAGCGGACGGACATTCAAAGTCCCGTCAGGCCGATATCGAAACCTGACCCTTGCGGACAGGACGGCTTTGTGGTAGAATATCCGTAAGTATGGAGAAAAGGAGGCCGCCGGTGATGCCCAGGATCCTTGTGATCATCCCCGCTTACAATGAGGAGGCGGCGATACTCAGCACCGTCAACGCCGTCCGTGAGCATTGCCCGGAAGCGGATTATGTCGTCATCAACGACTGCTCCCGGGACAGCACGCTGCAGGTGCTGCGGGAAAACGATCTGAATTATATCTCGCTGCCCATGAACCTCGGTATCGGCGGCGGTGTGCAGACCGGCTACCGGTACGCGCTGCAGCATGACTATGATGTGGCGGTGCAGTTCGACGGCGACGGTCAGCATCGGGCGGATTTCATCCGGGCCATCACCCAGCCCGTGCTGAACGGCGAATGCGATATGTGCATCGGCAGCCGTTTCGTGCCCAACGACTGGGACGACAAGGGCTTCCAGTCCTCCGCGATGCGCCGCGTCGGCATCCGGCTGATCAGCGGGCTGATCCGGCTGATGACCGGCCGGACGATCCTGGACACCACCAGCGGCTTCCGGGCCTGCAACCGCGAGCTGATCCGTTTCTTCTCCGAGAACTACGCGCAGGATTATCCCGAGCCCGAGGCAATCGTAACCTCACTGGTGGCCGGCTATCGCGTGAAGGAAACGCCTGTGCGGATGAACGAGCGCCAGGGCGGGCAAAGCTCCATCCGCGCCCTGAAGTCGGCGTACTATATGATCAAGGTGTCCCTCGCGGTCATCATTGCCGGAGCGCATATTTCCGGCCGGAAAAGGGGTGGCAGGCTGTGACTCCGCGTCTTCGCATCATTCTGACGGTGCTTGTCGTGCTGATCATCGTGCTGATGATCAAGCGCATCCACCGCAAAAAGCTCAGCATCGGCTATTCGCTGCTGTGGCTGCTGCTCTCCTTCGTGATGCTGCTGGCCGTGATCTTCCCGGAGCTGGTGTACGGACTGGCGGATCTCATCGGCATCGATCTGCCGCTGAACATGCTGCTGCTGGGCTTTGCCTTCTTCAGCATGATGATGCTCTTTTACCTCACGGGCATCGTTTCCCGTGATAATGACAAGCTGCGCAGCCTGACGCAGCAGCTCGGTCTGCTGGAAAAGCGGGTGCGTGAGCTGGAGACAGAAAAAGCGGAAGCGGACAACAACCGCGACGCGTAAGTAAAACAGACCGGAGTCCCTCCGCGGCCGCGGAGGGCTTCTTTCACGCCCGGCCGGAAAAACAAGGAAGGTATGGCAGATGGCGGATACAACACTTGACCTGACGGAGGGCTCCATTCCCGGAAAGATCCTGGCGTTTGCGTGGCCGGTCTTTCTGGGACAGCTTTTCCAGCAGCTGTACAATGTCGTCGATTCCCTGGTGGTCGGCAACTTCATCGGCAGCGAGGCGCTGGCGGCCGTCGGCTCCTCCGGCTCACTGATCCAGATGCTGGTGGGACTGATCAACGGCCTGTTCATGGGCGCCGGCGTGGTGGTCTCCCGCTATGTCGGCGCGAAGGATGACGTGAACATCTCCGCCGCCGTGCACACAACGCTGACCCTCGGCCTGATGATCGGCCTCGCGGCGTCCGTATTCGGCGTGGCGCTTTCCCCCACCATTCTTGTGTGGATGGGCACGCCGGACTCCGTTTTCGCCGACGCCGACGTTTATCTGCGGCTGTACTTCAGCGGCATGCTGGCCGGCGTGCTGTACAACGCCGCCAACGGCATCTGCAACGCCGTCGGCGACAGCCGGCACTCGCTGTACTATCTGATCGTTTCCTCCGTGACCAATGTGGTGCTGGATCTGCTGTTTGTGGCGGTGCTGCATACCGGCGTGGCCGGCGCCGCCGTCGCGACCGTGATCGCCCAGGCTTTTGCGGCGCTCCTGAACCTGATCCGCCTGCACGGTATCGCGGAGCCCTGGCGTGTGGAGCTGCGGAAGCTGCGGCTCTACCCGGGCATGGCGGCGCAGGTGCTTCGCATCGGCCTGCCCTCGGGCCTGCAGAACAGCATCATCTCCATCGCCAATGTGGTGGTGCAGAGCAACATCAACGCCTTCGGCGCCTATGCCATGTCCGGCAGTGCCGCCTACAGCAAGATCGAGGGCTTCGGCTTCCTGCCGATCACCAGCTTTTCCATGGCCATGGCCACCTTCATCGGCCAGAGCCTCGGCGCGAAAAAATATGACCGGGCCAGAAAGGGCGCGCGCTTCGGTGTTGTGTGCGGTGTGGCGATGGCGGAGCTGGTGGGCGTTGTCATCTACCTCGCCGGGCCCCAGCTGATCGGTCTGTTCGACCGTGCCCCTGAAACCATCGAATACGGCGTGATCCGCTGCCACATCGTCTGCCCGCTGTTCTGCCTGCTGGCGCTGTCCCACTGCATGGCCGGCATCCTGCGCGGCGCGGGCAAATCCTTTGTGCCGATGACCATCATGGCCGTGTGCTGGTGTCTGATCCGCGTGACCTATCTGCTGGTGGTCGTGCCCATGGCCGGCACCATCGAATCCGTCTACTTCTGCTATCCGCTGACCTGGACCCTCAGCTCGATCGCCTTTATCGTCTATTATTTCCGCGCCGACTGGGTCCACGGCTTTGACAAGGCCGCCTGACCGCCGCGAAAGGAGCCAACCATGGAGCAGCTGAATATGTTTGAGCGTGAGGTCCCGGCACCCCTGGCGGCGCGGCTCCGTCCCGCGACGCTGGAGGAATTCGTCGGCCAGGAGCAGCTTCTCGGCCCCGGCCGGGTGCTTCGGCGGATGATCGACGACGACATGGTCTCCTCCATGATCTTCTGGGGCCCTCCCGGTGTCGGCAAAACCACCCTGGCCCGGATCATTGCCGGCAGAACGCGGTCTGTGTTTGTCGATTTTTCCGCCGTGACCAGCGGCATCCGCGAGATCCGCGAGGTGATGGAGCAATCGGAGGCCCGGCGACGCTGCGGCGAGCGTACGATCCTTTTCGTGGATGAGATCCACCGCTTCAACAAGGCGCAGCAGGATGCCTTTCTGCCCTATGTGGAAAAGGGCAGCATCATCCTCATCGGGGCGACGACGGAAAATCCTTCCTTTGAGATCAACAGCGCGCTGCTGTCCCGGTGCAAGGTGTTTGTGCTGCAGGCGCTGCGGAAGGAGGAGCTGGTCCGACTGCTGGAGCGGGCCGTCAGCGATCCGCGCGGCTTCGGCGGACAGCGGATCGTGCTGGAGGACGGGCTGCTGCAGCTGATGGCCGTGTTTGCCAACGGCGACGCCCGGATGGCCCTGTCCACGCTGGAGATGGCCGTGCTCAACGGCGAGATGGCCGCAGACGGCACCGTAACGGTGACCCGCGCGGTGCTGGAGCAGTGTACCTCAAAGAAAACGCTCCTCTACGACAAGAACGGTGAGGAGCATTACAACCTGATCTCCGCGCTGCACAAATCCATGCGCAACAGCGATCCGGACGCGGCCGTCTACTGGCTGGCACGGATGCTGGAGGGCGGCGAGGATCCGCTGTATGTGGCGCGGCGCCTGGTGCGCTTCGCCTCCGAGGATATCGGGCTCGCCGACCCGCGGGCGCTGACGGTCGCCGAAAACGCGTATCAGGCCTGCCACTGGCTCGGCATGCCGGAATGCACCGTACATCTGACCCAGGCGGTCGTGTATCTCTCCCTGGCGCCGCGGTCCAATGCTCTCTATACCGCCTATGAGAAGGCCAGGCGGGACGCGGTGCGGGACATGGCGGAGCCTGTGCCGCTGCATCTGCGGAATGCCGAGACCGGACTGATGCGTGACCTGGGCTACGGCAGGGGCTATCAATACGCCCATGATACCGCGGAAAAGCTGACCGCCATGACCTGCCTGCCGGAGAATCTGGCGGGGCAGCGGTACTATCAGCCGGACGGTCAGGGTGAGGAAGCGGCGCTGGCGGAAAGGCTGGAGGAGATCCGCCGGTGGAGGGAGCGGCACGGCTGACGCCGGCGCATCAAAAAAGCCGCCCCGGTCAAGGGACGGCTTCAGAGGACCGGCTTTTACTCCCTGTGCGCCTGATGCTCCTTCTCGCGCACACCACGCTCCCAGGCGATGGTGGCGGACAGCGCCACACGGCAGGCAATGATGGCGCCGATGATGCCGACCTCCATCAGCGTGGGATCGGCGATGGTATGCATGACCTCGCCGCCCATCAGGAAGGTCAGGGCCATGGAGATGCCCTCACCCACGATATTCTCCGTCTCGGGATCATGCCTGATGTAGGCGATCACGCCCTTGACGATGGCGATGCACAGGATCACCATACCGATGATCTCGATCAGCCCGCCGCAGATCTCGGCAATCTCGGTCACCACTTCTCCGAATTTTGCGATCATGATGATTCTCCTCTCCGGTCCGCCGTCCGGCGTTCCGTCTGTTCGTCACTCACAGTTTACACAAAACAGCCGTGCTTTGCAAGGGGTGATTTCGCTGGAGCTGTATGTTCATATCCCGTTCTGCCGCAGCAAATGCGCTTACTGCGACTTTCCCTCCTATGCCGGCTGTGAGGCGATGATCCCGGATTATATCACGGCGGTGCTGGCGGAGGCGGAGCGTCAGGCCCGGACGCTGGGGCAGCCGTCGTTTGAAACGGTGTTCATCGGCGGCGGCACGCCGTCGATCCTGCCCCGTGAACAGCTGGAGCGGCTGCTGCGGGGCCTGCGTGAACGGCTGGACATCCTGCCGGAGGCCGAGTTCACCTGCGAGGCCAACCCCGGCACGCTGACGGCTCCCTGGCTGGAGACAGCCGTACAGGGCGGTGTGAACCGCATCTCCATGGGTATGCAGGCCTTTCAGCCGCGGCTGCTCCGTATGCTCGGGCGGATCCACTCTTCCAAGGATGTATAGACTTCGGTCTGTTTGGTACGAAAGTCTGGAATCGATAATATCAATCTGGACCTGATGTTCGGCCTGCCCGGGCAAACGGCGGCGGACTGGCGTGATACGCTGGAGGCTGCCCTGTCCCTTGCGCCGACGCATCTGAGCTGCTATGGACTCATCCCGGAAGAGGGCACGCCGCTGATGGCCCGGCTGGAGGATGGATCGCTGACGCTGCCGGAGGAAGAGGACGAACGCGAAATGTATGACACGGCGATCCGTCTGCTGGCGGAGAACGGCTATGCCCAGTACGAGATCAGCAATTTCGCGAAGCCGGGATACACATGCCGGCATAATCTGGGCTACTGGCGTCAGGTGCCCTATCTTGGCCTTGGCTCCTCGGCGGCCTCCATGCTGCCCGATCCGACCGGAGAGGGCTTCTGCGTGCGCGCCGCCAATCCCCCGCTGCCGGCGGATTACATGAAGGGAGTACCGCCGGAAACGGAGCGGATCTCCCGGCGGGAAGCGATGTTTGAGACGATGATGCTCGGCCTGCGCACCACGGAGGGCGTTTCCGGGGAGGCGTTCCGCCGGATGCACGGACGTGAGCTGCAGTAGATTTACGGGGATCGTCTGGCGGAGCAGATCGGGCTTGGGCTCGTTGCGTACCACGACGGCCGCTATGCCCTGACGCGGACGGGCATGGATCTGCAGAACACCGTGCTTGTGGCGCTGATGGATTGACAAACAGTTGATTTTCCCTCTTGAAGCGACGCAGGAAATCGTTTATACTGTCTGTAAAAGAAGGCGCAGGCACAGCCTGCAAAAGGAGAGATTCCTATGGGCAAGTTTATCATCAAGCGCGTCCCTTCCGGCGTGAAGTTCAATCTCAAGGCGACCAACGGCGTTGTGCTGTGCATGTCCGAGGTGTATGCCTCCATGGGCAGCTGCCGCAAGGGCATTGAGAGCGTGAAGAAGAACGCCGCCGTGGCCGGCCTGGAGGACCAGACCGAGGAAAATCAGGCAAAGGTCAAGTGCCCCAAGTTCCAGGTGTATGCCGACAAGCGCGGCGAGACCCGTTTCCGCCTGCTGGCCACCAACGGCCAGGTCATCGCCTCCAGCGGTGAGGGCTACACCACGAAGGCCGCGTGCCTGAACGGTGTGGAGAGCGTCCGCAAGAACGTGGCGGACGCCGCCGTGGAGATGGACGCGGAATAAATCCACATACAATGAAAGCCTCCGGAGCGTGATACTCCGGAGGCTTTTTGTGTGGATCGTTGGATTCAGGCTTTGTCGATGGAAACGATCATCCTGCCGTGATAAAGGAGGCTGACCCGGTCACCGGGGCGCAGCGTGACGGACTCGCGGCTGTCATCCAGGTACAGGAGCCGCTCGTCCTCCGCGTCCGCCGTTTCGGACAGCAGCACGCCGTGGGCCCGCACATCGTCGATGAGCGCGGGCTCCCCCAGCCGCGTGACCGTTGCGGTCAGCGGATGCACACGCTCACCGAGGGCACAACGCGTGAGAACGATCTCCGCGCGCAGGGGCCGCAGCACCAGATCGTTCCCGGCCAGCAGCACGGTCCCGGCCAGGATCGTCAGCACTACCGCCCATAGCTGCGCGCGCAGCAGGAACGCCGTCAGCATACCCGCCGCGAGGATGCCGGCAAGGATCAGCAGGATCAGCCGGTCACGGCGAAGCTGCCGCTCGAGCGAGACCAGCTCCGCTTCCGTATACAGCATCGGTACCTCCGTGTCAGTCCGCCAGGGTGCCCATGGGATCCCAGGGCTCCAGCTCGATGGGCGCCTGCTCCGTCAGCGCGGCCAGCTCACCGAGATACTCGCGCTCAATGGCCGCCTGGTACACATACTGGTCAAACCAGCTGTCCGAGCAGACGTAATAGCCCTTATCGCCATGCTCATCTCCCCAGCTGTTTTCGATCTTCCAGCGGGTCGGGCGGCCGCTTTCGTCCAGGTTCACGCCGGTCAGCACCATGGCGTGGTTCATGGCCGAGAAGCTGTAATCCAGGGCGTCGGTCTTGTTGATATCGATGTCCATGCCGGTCAGCAGCGGATAATCGAAGCACCGGTCGTCCCAGATGCCCAGGGTCCGCTCGCCGAAGTGCCCCACATCGCTGCCGAACCACACCACCTTGCCGGCCTGCAGCTGGCGGATGATGGCGTCCTTCATCTCATCCATCGTCAGATTCAGGTGGCATACCGGCCGGCCGCCGGCCACATTGTTCAGCAGACGGATGGTGAAGGTGCGGTGGAAGGGCTTGTCCTCCGTAGGCGCGTTGATGCAGGAGACCGTGCGGTCCAGCAGATCGCCGACATAGGCGTCGCGGAAGCCCGCGGGCGTCATGCCGCGCTCAATGTGATAAACGTCATCCTTGTCCACATACTCGAAATCGAAGACCTTCGGAGGCTCGCCGTAGCAGCTGCACAGGAAGCCGTAGGCCTTGCCGAGCGCGGCATTTTTCTCCCGCTGCAGCGTCTCCTCGTCCGCGCCGTCGCGCTTCATCGCGCGCAGGCGGATCGCAGCGGCCTTCATCGCCCTGTTCAGGATATAATTCAGCGTGCGGGTCGCGCCGCTCTGCGCGGTTTCGTCAAAGGCGTCCTTCGGTACGATGCCATATTTGCGGATGATGTTGGCGCACATATCCCACTGGCCGCCGTCATGCACGCCGGTTTGCAGCGTGAACATCACCGTGCGGTCGGAGGCGGGCAGCTCCGCGGTATCCAGCATGGTCTCCAGGAAATAGTTGCAGCGCTCGAATTTGTCCCAGAAGGCCAGCCAGCTCTGCGACAGCTCGAATTTCGCGAGATTTTTTTCGGCGGCGATGCGCTCGCGCAGCACATTGGTCGCGGCAAACAGCCAGCAGCGGCCGCTGGCCTTCTGGTTGGTCACCTCCAGGGTCCTGACCTCCACGGAGAAGCGGCAGCGCATTTCCGCGGCGCGGCTGCCCACCCAGGCCACCTGGTCCATCGGGGACTTGGACAGCGCCATCGTGGCGAGGTGTCTTTCCGGACTGTTCTGATAATCAGCGGACCAGCCTGCGAGAAGCTCTTCGGTAATCGGGTGCTCCATCATAGCGTGATCGTCCTTTCATGGCAGTGCGCACACTGCCGTTACTTTCAGAGGAAGTGTAGCATTTTTTGCGGCAGGCGTCAAGACTGCCGCGGAGCTATGCGGCCCCGCGGCTTTCCGGGATCAGCCCTTTTCGTTGTAGCCCAGCGTCCGCAGGTCATCCATGCGGTTGCGCCAGTCGGGACGGACCTTGACCCACAGCTTCAGGTTCACATGGGTATCCAGCAGATTTTCGATATCGGTGCGGGCCTCGCTGCCGATGGTCTGCAGCATCGCGCCGTGCCTGCCGATGATAATGCCCTTGTGCGCCTCGCGCTCGCAGTAAATGGTGGCATGGATCTCCGTCAGGTCGTCGGAGAGCTTCGTGATGCCCATCATCTCCACGCCGATGCCGTGGGGCACCTCGTCGCGGAGGTGCAACAGCGCCTTCTCGCGGATCATCTCCGCGCAGATCAGGCGCTCGGGCTGGTCCGTCATCATGTCGTCCGGAAAATACTTCGGACCGGCGGGCAGCTTTTTCCGCAGCGTTTCCGTCAGCTCCTCCAGGCCGTCGCCGGTACGGGCGCTGATGGGGATGATGGCGTCAAAGCCCGCGTCCGCAAAGCCGGCGATGATCCCCAGCAGCTTTTCCCGCGGCAGCAGATCGATCTTGTTGATGGCCAGGATCGCCGGCACCTTTTTGGCCGCCATCTCCGCGGCGATCTTCCGGTCGTTTTCGCCGATGGCGGTGGCGTCCACCAGCACCAGCACGCAGTCCGTGCCGTCCATGGCGTCATGCACCGACTGCATCATATATTCGCCCAGCTTCGTGCGCGGACGGTGGATGCCGGGGGTATCCAGGAAAACGATCTGCCAGTCCGGCCGGGTCATCACGCCCATGATGCGGTTGCGGGTGGTCTGCGGGCGGTTGGACACGATGGCCACCTTCTCGCCCACCATGGCGTTCATCAGCGTGGATTTGCCCACGTTCGGGCGGCCCACGATGGTCACAAAGCCGGAATGAAACTGCTTCTCACTCATTGTCATGTTCCTTTCATCAGGTGCTTTTCGGGGCGGCACCTCATCGCCCGTTCTTTCACCGGTTGGATGATCCTGCCTTCGGCGGAAGCTCCTTCGGGCCGAAGCCGTAGGGCAGCAGCTCGGAGAGCATGGCCTGCGCGGTCTGTCCGTCCCAGGTCACGATGACGCGGATGCCGGGGGCGAACTCATAGAGCACCTGGCGGCAGATGCCGCAGGGCCAGGGCGCGGCGCCCTCTGCGGCGATGGCGAGGGTCGTGAACTCCCGCTCGCCCTCGTACACCGCCTTGAACACCGCCGTACGCTCGGCGCAGTTGGTGGCACCGAAGGACGCGTTTTCGATATTGCAGCCCTGATACACCTTCCCGGAGGCCGCCAGCAGCGCCGCGCCCACACGGAAGCCGGAATAGGGCGAGTAGCTGTGCGTCATGGCCTCGCGGGCCATCGCCAGCAGCTCCTCATCGCTCACGGCAGGCTCCCGCTGAAGGCCCACCTCCGCCAGGATCTTTTCCTCCATGGCCCGCATCTCCTTTTTCTCGTCCTCCACCATGTGGTCGTAGCCCATCAGGTGACAGATCCCGTGCACCAGCAGGTAGGCCGCCTCCCTTGCCGGGGAATGGCCGTATTCCTCCGCCTGCGCCAGCATATGCGGCACGGAGATGATCAGATCGCCCAGAAAGCAGGCGCCCGTTTCATCATCCAGCTCGCGGCGGAGCAGTCTGTCCGCCCTGCCGGCGGTCACACCCTTCGGATAGCTGACCGTCGGAAAGGACAGCACATCCGTCGCGCGGTCCACGCCGCGGTACTCGCGGTTGATCTCATGAATGGCGTCGTCATCGCACAGGCGCACATGCACGGCGCACGCCCGCGTCACGCCTTCGCAGCGGAGCGCGCTGTCCGCCGCGGCCTGCAGCAGCTCCGGCAAAGACCGAAGCTCCTGTGGCAGCTGCGTATCGATCTCCCAGTCCAGTATCATGCTTTATCTCCTTCGGCGGCTGCCTTTTCCCTGACCGCGCCCTCGGCGGCCGCAGCCTCGGGCGTTTTGTTCTCCTCACGGCTGAACACATCGCGCCGGGGCATATCCACCGTCGGATATTCGATGCGGTCATGGAAGGCACCGTTCAGCACGGTGGCGAAGGCCTCACAGATGCCGTCGATATCGTGCAGCGTCAGCGGCGCGTCGCTCAGCTGACCGTCCTCCAGCTTGCCGCGGACAAGGCGGTCGATGAAGCGCTCGATGGCCTGGGGCGTCGGATCCTCCATGGAGCGCACGGCGGCCTCGACCGTATCGGCCAGCATCACGATGGCGCTTTCCTTCATCGTGGGACGGGGACCCTCATAGCGGAAATCCGCCACATCCACGGGCTTGCCGTCCGCCAGCTGCAGCGCCTTGTGGTAGAAGAACATGACCGGCGTATCGCCGTGATGCTCCAGAATGATGCGCTGGATCTCCGGCGGCAGATGATACTTCTGCGCCAGCAGATAGCCGTCGCGGGTGTGGTTGGTCACGATGGCCGCCGACACGTAGGGATCGGTGCGGTCATGCGGATTGTCGCCCATCTGGTTTTCCTTGAAGTACAGCGGCCGCTTCAGCTTGCCGATATCGTGGAAGTAGGCGCCGGTACGGGCCAGCAGCGGATTGGCGCCGATCTTCTCGGCCGCGGCCTCCGCCAGGTTCGCCACGATGATGGAGTGATGATAGGTGCCGGAGGCTTCGATCAGCAGCCGGCGCAGCAGCGGCTGATTCGGATTCGCCAGCTCCAGCAGCTTGCTGGGCGTGGCCAGGTTGAACAGGGATTCCAGCAGCGGCTGGATACCCAGCGCCAGCAGACCGGCGCCGAAGCCGCCGCCCGCCGCCTGCAGCACGTTCTCCCGCAGAAAGTCGATCTCATTGGTGGTCAGCACGTTCACGGTGGTCACCAGCACCAGATTGACCAGCGCCACCAGGAAGCCGCAGACCACCATGCGCAGCCTTTGCGGCTTGTCCTTGAGGAACATCACCGAGGCGACGCTGCCGCAAAAGCTGATGATGGTCAGCTGGATGGCCTCGGTGGTGTAGCTGGAGCTGTTGCCCAGCACCAGCGTGCAGGTCATCATGGTCATCGGCAGCGCGATGGCGATGCCCTCCTGGGTGCCCAGCAGACAGGTCAGCAGCATCGCCGCCATGGCCGCCGGCGCGGCGTAGGGCGCGATGAAGCGCACGGACAGCGTGCACAGCAGCATGGTGATCAGCACCACGAGCAGCACCACCGCCAGGCGGCGGATGTCGTGCAGGATGTCCGGCACCAGCAGACGCAGCATGATAAACAGCATGGCCATGGCCACCGCGATCAGCAGCGCGCCGCCGTAATAGTTGGTGTAATCCGCCGCGTCGTCATTCAGCAGGCCCAGCGTTTTGAGCATCTGCAGCTGGTTGGCCGTGACGCGTTCGCCCTCGCGGATGATGTTCTGGCCCTGCAGATAGGTTACCGCCTCCACCTCGTCGCGGGCCCGCTGGCGCGCCTGTTCGGTGGTCTCCTGGTCGATGACCATGTTGGGCTGCAGGCAGCTGCGCAGCACCGTGGGTACGATGTTCTGGAACAGCGAGGTCTCCACCTTGTAACCCACGATCTGCAGCACGGTGGTGATAGACGAGCTGACCTGGCCTTCGCGCACGGTGGTGTTCAGCGTGTTCTGCACGGCCGTGGTCACGGAGCTGACCATTTCCTCAAAGTCCTCGGTCTCCGTGCGGAGCAGCGTGCTGATCTGGTAGTTGGTCAGCGTGATCGTGGTGATGAGGTTGTGGGCGTACTGCAGCTCCTCTTCCGTGAAGGTGCGGGAGCGCAGCTCCGCGTCGGTCTCGCCCTCCTGACGGAGCGTCAGGCCGTACTGCTGCACGGTGCGCAGCTCGCGGAAGGTGTTCTCCAGGTTGAGCATCACCTGCTCGCTGACGCCCTCCTCGAACCGGTAGGTCGCCTCCACGGCGTTCGCGGCCGCCTCGCGGCGTTCGTTGGTCGTGACCTCATCCACCACATCCTTGGTGGCTGTGATGGTGTAGTGACTGATGCTGCCGACCGTGAGGCTGTACTTCTCGGGCGTGGCGGTCACGCAGAACAGGACAAAAAGCACCAGCGCCGTGGCGATGAACGCGAAAACGCATTTGGCCTCCACGCTGTGCAGCCAGCTGGTCAGCGGATGCAGCGCCGAGCGCTTCTTCCCCTGCTTCGGTTCCTTTTTACGGTTCTTTTTCATGGCCGTTTCTCCTTCTGCGCCACAAAGTAGGCGTCATACGCCTGAACGATCTGCTGCACCAGCTCGTGCCGGACCACATCCCGGTGCGTCAGGCGGACCATGGCGATGGGTTCCACATCCTTCAGCACCTCCAGCGCCTCGGCCAGACCGGATTTTTTGCCCGCCGGCAGGTCCGTCTGGGTGATGTCGCCCGTGACCACGACCTTCGAGCCGAAGCCGAAGCGGGTCAGGAACATTTTCATCTGCTCGGAGGTGGTGTTCTGCGCCTCGTCGAGGATAATGAACGAATTCGACAGCGTGCGGCCACGCATATAGGCCAGAGGCGCGACCTCCACCGTTCCCCGCTCCAGCAGCTTCTGGTAGGAATCCACGCCCATGAAATCGTACAGCGCGTCATAGAGCGGACGAAGGTACGGATCGACCTTCTGCGTCAGATCGCCGGGCAGAAAGCCGAGCTTTTCGCCGGCCTCCACCGCCGGGCGGGTCAGCACGATCCGCTCGACCTCCTTGTTCTTCAGCGCCACCACAGCCAGGGCCATGGCCAGATAGGTTTTGCCGGTGCCTGCCGGGCCGACGGCGAAGGTCAGATCATGCTCCCGGATCGCCCGTACATATTCCTGCTGGCCGAGGGTCTTGCAGCGGATCTGCCGGCCGCGGTGCGTGATGGCCACCACGCTGGAAAGGATCTCGTCGATCTGGTCGACCTTTCCCTCCCTGGCCAGCGCGATGGCGTAGCGGATGCGCGCCTTGTCCACGAGCTCGTGACGCCCGATCAGCTCCAGCAGCTTGGCGATCACGCCGGCCGCCAGATCCGTGTCCCGCTCATCGCCGACCAGCGTCAGCACATTACCGCGCAGGCCTGCCGTTACGCCGCATTCCTGCTCGATCAGCGCCATATGCTGGTCATTCATGCCGAAGAGGGACATATATGCTTCCATGGAGCTGTCCGGCAGCGTCAGCTTGATAGACTGGTCCAACTCAGTCATCCTTCCTTTTTGACAGGGACGGCGTGCATTGGCCGCCCTCCCCTTCTTCCCTGCGGGGTATCTCCCAAAACCGCCTTTTATCCCGTGCCTGTATTCTGAAATCGTTGAAATAAAAGGGGGGTTAAAAGATGATTTTGAAAAAAACATCTTTTTAGAGGTGCCCGGTGAAGGGGCATCCGGCTTCATCTGCCTGTTTGCATACGAAACCAACCCTATCATACCACGAATCCGCCCGTTTGGCAATCATTGCGGCGCTGTTCGGCCGGTTTTTCCGTTGTATTGCGCTTCTGCTTCGACACCCCGGAGAACCTGGTGTACGCGCCGCAGCTGCCTGTCAGCCTGGACGACCTGATGAGCGAGGAAGTGCAGAAGTGGTTCTTTGGCAAGGCCGAGAGCATGATGGCCATGGAGAACCGGCGGACGGAGCAGCTGTTCGGCACGGTGGCGAACCCCAGCGAGACCTTCACGAAAACGATGGAGAAGCTGATGGGTGACAAGGAGCTGCGGCCGGTGCAGGAAAGCAGGAGTAAGGCTGAAGACGAAGTACCGGGCGGCATGGCCGTTGAACAGCGCGGGCAGGACTACTTTGACAATCTGGAGCGGTATGTGCCGGCCATCGGTATCAGAACCTTCCGGCATGAGATCAATGTGCCTGTGAAGGACGGCCGTGTTGACAAGGCCGAGCTGCTGAAGACGGTCAGAGGCAACAGCCTTGTGAAGCCTGTGCAGACGAACGGCAGCACGCGCTACATCGCCGAATGCCCGAATCTCGGCATGAATGTGGAGATCTCCGCGGACGGGCTGACGCACGGCTTCGGCAGAAGCGCCGGTAACAACAGCGAGAACGCCAACAGGCTGAACGCCAAAGCGGCGCTGCTGGCACCGAACCTGCTGCAGAACGCCGTTGAGGTCAACCGGTATACAGGCGATGCTACTACCGACCACCCCTACCGCCATGTGATGATGGCTGCGTTTGGTGAGAAAACGCCGAACGGAGTGGAGTATTATGCTGTTCGCCTGATGGTGGAACAACGATCCCGACAGGATGCGGTTCTGAAAGCGGTTGACGTTTGTGGCAAGCTTTACGCTGTAAACGCAAAAAGAACAGACCTGACCGGATTGAAAGGCTCGAAAGCCAGCCGCACCACAGCTCTGTTCAACTACAGTATGCGGAATTTCATCAATGAAGTCAAGTTACAATTTGATGACACTTTCGCTGAAGGCGTCTATGCAAGCAGAGGCGATGAACGCGGTGGTGATCCGAAATTCACGAAGAACCTGCAGTTCTCTGTTTCTCCCGCTCAAGATGCTGAGTACCGGGAAGCGCTGGATGCCGGGGATGTGGACTGGCAGAAAATGCTTGTAGCGCAAGCCGCCTACAATGCCGGATACATCAAAGGAGGCTATCACGGTACAAATGTAAAGGATATTACGGTTTTCAATACAAAGGCAACGGATACCAAGCGCACCACATTCCAGCTGCTTTTCGGTACACACATTACCCTCAATAAAGCTTTTGCGGAATTGTATACGCATAAAGCAGCCGGATCGAAGGGAACCGGTAATGTCAAAGCGTCAAGGCAGGGCAGGATCTACGATCTGTATTTTAAAGCCGATCATCCGCTTGAACTGTATCATCCTTCTGTTGCCTACGAAGGCGAAGAATTGTACAGGCTGTATCCGGACTTCCCGGACAATGTTCGCAAGTGGGTACAAAAGAACAATCCAATGCTGATCGGCTCCAATACAAAAGAGCTTGCGGCTGCCACGGGCATGCGTGAAGGAAAATATATTTCCTCGGCTGCAGTTTAGCAGGCATTGCAAAGAATGGCGCCTGCGGACGCTCAGTCATTCCTGTAGAGCCATGGGTATGACAGCGTTCATTATGCCGCCAACTACAATCATGGATCGTGGGATAACAATTGTTACGCGAAGGACGAGAGTTATATCGTATTTGACCCCAATCAGGTGAAATCCGCCGACCCCGTCACCTACGACGACGCCGGGAATGTGATCCCGCTGAGCCAGAGGTTCAACGCGGAGAATGACGACATCCGCTACAGCATCACCGGCACCGGGTCGGAGATCAGCCTGGACGACTATATGGCCGGGCTGGATGATACGCTGCCGGGGACGGCGAAGGAGAAGAAGACGCCAGAGGAGCGTCGGGGCCGTTTTAGCCCGTTGCGGAAGACGGGCCGACGGTGTATACTGTATCTGGTATCATTGATCCGCATCTCTGTGAATGTTTTGATGTATCCAGATATTTTCCGGGAGGGACTGCCATGCTGACCTATGAGCTTGACGAAAGCAGCTCCGTGCCGCTGTACGAGCAGCTGTACCGCCGCGTCCGGGCGGATATCCTCAGCGGCGCGCTGAAGACCGGCGAGCGTCTGCCGTCCCGCCGGGCCTTCGCGGTGAACCTCGGTATCAGCAGCATGACCGTGGCGGGCGCCTACACCCAGCTGCAGTCGGAGGGCTACATTGAGGCCGTCAGCCGCAGCGGCTACTATGTATGCGAGGTGCCGCAGCGTCCGCAGCAGAGCATACCGGACGGCAGGACCGTCGTTTCCGCGCCGCCCGCCGAAGCGCCGCTGGCGGATTTCGCGGCCAACCGCACGCTGCCGGAGCGCTTCCCCTTCTCTGTCTGGTCGCGCATCATGCGCGGTGTGCTGAGCGGCCGTCAGGAGGAGCTGATGACCTCCCCACCGCCCGGCGGCATTCCGGCGCTGCGGCAGGCCATCGCCGGGCATCTGCGCAGCTTCCGGGGCATGAACGTGTCCCCGGAGCAGATCGTTATCGGTGCGGGCGCCGAATACATGTACGCGGTGCTGGTGCAGCTGGCGGGCCGCGGCTGCCGCTTTGCCGTGGAGGATCCCGGCTATCATAAAGCCGCGCGGGTGCTGATGAGCTTCGGCGCGGAATGCGTGTTCATTCCGATGGACAGCCGCGGCATCGTTCCGGAAACACTGGAGCGGGAGCGGGTGCAGGCCGTGCTGGTCAGCCCCTCGCATCATTACCCCACCGGCCTGGTCATGCCCGCCGGACGCCGCATGGAGCTGCTGGCCTGGGCCTCCCGGGAGCCTGACCGCTATATCATCGAGGATGATTACGACAGCGAGTTCCGCCTGTCCGGCCGTCCCGTGCCCACACTGCAAAGCATGGACACCCAGGACCGGGTGATCTATCTGAACACCTTCAGCAAAACGCTGACCTCCACCGTGCGTATCGCCTACCTCGTGCTGCCGCGTCCGCTGCTGGAGCGCTACCGGAACGGCTGCAGCGCCTCCCCCGTATCGAATTTTGAGCAGTACACGCTGGCCGAGTTCATCAGCAGCGGCAGCTTTGAGCAGCACCTGAACCGGATGCGCCGCGATTACCGCCGCAAGCGCGATCTGCTGCTGTCGTGTATCCGCGAAAGTCCGCTGCAGCGCATGGTCACCGTGTCCGCCACAGAGGCCGGCCTGCACTTTCTGCTGCGGGTGGAAACAACGCTTTCGGATGAAGCGCTTTGCCGCCGCTGCGAGGAACGCGGCATCCTGATGAATCCCCTCGCCCGCTTCTGCCACGCGCCGTACCCCGGAGCGGAGCATTGCTTCGTGATGAATTACGCCTCGCTGGAGGCGGCGGATATCCCGGCCGTGGTCGACCGGCTGGCGGAGGCCTTCGATGAGGACGGGCAGCAGGCCTGATCACCCGGTTTTTTCCATTTCCTTCCGGCTGCGGATTGATTTTTTTCCATTGCGGCCCTATAATGGATGTGATGCTTCGGAAAGGACGGCGAAGCCCCATGGCTCCTCTTACCGGGCCGCTGATCGTTGTCGGCGGCGTCAATGTGGACATCAGCGGCACCACACAGACCGCCATGCTGCGGGGGGATTCCAATCCCGGCCGCATCACGGTGACGCCCGGCGGCGTCGGGCGGAACATCGCGGAAACGCTGGCACGGCTTGGCCGGCAGGTCGGCCTGCTGTCCGTGCTGGGTGAGGACGCCAACGCCGACCTGATCCGCCGCAGCTGTGTGCAGACCCATATCGACCTGACGGAAACGGAAACCATTCCCGGCGCTCGCACCGGCACCTATCTCTGCCTGAACGAGCCGGACGGCGATGTCTACGCCGCGGTTTCCGATATGGACATTTACCGGCATCTTTCCCCCGCGCTGATCGAGCGCCATCTGTCCGCGCTGAACACCGCGTCCCTGGTGCTGATCGACGCGAATCTGCCTGAGGAAACGATCGCCTGCCTGGCGGAGCGCTGCGAAGCGCCGCTGGCCGCCGATCCCGTGTCCGTCAAAAAGGCAGGCAGGCTGAAGAGCGCCCTTCCCAGGCTGGTCACGATGAAGCCCAACCGGCGTGAAGCCGCGCTGCTGACCGGCGTGGATACCTCCACGATGACCGGCGTGGCCGAAGCCGCCCAGGTGCTGTGCGCCCGGGGCGTACGGCATGTGTTCATCTCCCTCGGCAGCGACGGCGTGTATTATGAAGACGGCACCAGCCGCGGCGTGCAGCCGTGCTTCCCGGGCCGTGTCCTGAACACCAACGGCTGCGGCGACGCCTTTATTGCCGCGGCGCTGATCGCCTGGCTGGAGGGACAGGATACCGCCGGCATGGCGCGCATGGGTCAGGCAGCCGCCTCCGTGAACGCCGAGGCCGATACCGCCGTCAGCCCGCAGCTCAGTCTGGACAGCATCCGCCGGCGCCTGGAGTCCGGCGCTGCGAATGAATAAAACGCATACAACAGAATCAGGAGGATGATTCCCATGGACATGAAGAAATATCTGCAGGTTTCCCCCGAGGTACAGGCCGCGTTGGATGCCAACCGGCCTGTGGTCGCCCTCGAAAGCACCATTATCTCCCACGGTATGCCCTATCCCAAGAATGTGCAGACCGCGCTGCACGTGGAGGAGATCATCCGCGCGGCCGGTGCCGTGCCCGCCACCATCGCCATCATCAAGGGCAAGCTGACCGTCGGCTGCACCGCCGAGCAGATCGAGTACCTCGGCAAGCGCGGTCTGGATGTGCCCAAGGCCTCCCGCCGCGATCTGCCTGTGCTGCTCTCCCGCGGTGAGGACGGCGCCACCACCGTGACCACCACCATGATCGCCGCGGCCATGGCCGGCGTGAAGGTCTTCGCCACTGGCGGCATCGGCGGCGTGCATCGCGGTGCCGAGACCACGATGGATATCTCCGCCGACCTGGAGGAGCTGTCCATGACGCCCGTGCTGGTGGTGTGCGCCGGCGCCAAGTCCATCCTGGATCTGGGCCTGACACTGGAATACCTGGAGACCAAGGGCGTGCCGGTCATCGGCTACCAGACCGACGAGCTGCCCGCCTTCTACACCCGCAGGAGCGGCTTTGGCGTGGATTATCGTCTGGATACGCCGAAGGAGATCGCCGATGCCTTCCGCGTCAAGCTGGAATGCGGCCTGCAGGGCGGCATGCTGGTGACCAATCCCATCCCCGAGCAGTACTCCATGGACGCCGACTACATCAATCAGAACATCGACGCCGCCATCCGTGAGTGCGAGGAGAAGGGCATCAAGGGCAAGGCGACCACGCCCTTCCTGCTGGACAAGATCCAGAAGCTGACCGGCGGCTCCAGCCTCGAGGCCAACATCCAGCTGGTGTACAACAATGTGGCCCTGGGCGCGCAGATCGCCACGGAGCTGTGCAAATGATCTTCGTATCCCCCGCGTCTCCGGATTCCGGAGGCGCGCTTTTTTATGTACATGGCTTTCCAAAAACAAAAAGCACCCTCGCGGTGCTTTTTGTAATGGAAAATGATCAGCCGATGATCTCGCCCTGGGGATTGAACACAGGCAGCTTTTCCAGATAGATGATGTCGTCACGGTTCTGGGCGTCGCCCTCCGCCAGGATGGCCATCTTACCGACGATATTGCCGCCGGCCTTTTCGACCAGCACCTCCAGCGCGCGCAGGGACTCACCGGTGGAAATAACGTCGTCCACGATCAGCACCCGCTTGCCCTTCATCAGCGCGGCGTCGTTGCCATCCAGGAACAGACGCTGCACGGCAGCGGTGGTGATGGACTTCACCTCCACGCTGAACACATCCTGCATATAGACCTTCTTGCCCTTGCGCGCCAGCAGCCACTTGGCGTCGCCGTGCTGATGGGCCATGGCGTAGGCCAGCGGGATGCCCTTGCTCTCGGCGGTGAGGATGTAATCGTACTCGGGGGCCTTCTTCAGCAGCTCGGCGGCGCAGGCCTCGGTCAGCTCGCAGTCACCGAAGATCACGAAACCGGCGATATACAGGGTATCGCTGACAGGGCACAGCGGCAGATCGCGCTGCAGACCGGCAATGTTCATCGTATACTTCATTGTCATTCACCTTTCTGTTTCAGGCACACGCTCCGCGGCGCCCCTTCATTACGATCCATTGTAGCGCAGGGTGAAGGAAAAGTCAATTCCTTCCAACCGGGTTTCAGGCGGGTTTTCACAAAGCCTGTTACTACTCAAGCCCCATCCATACAAGTTTCCTTCCGCAACATCGACCTCATCCGGCCTTCGGCCACCTTCCCCTAAAGGGGAAGGCATATTTTGTTTAACTTGCCAAAGCCTTCCCCTTCAGGGGAAGGCGCCGTCTCTCCAGTGGAGAGTTCGACGAAGTCGAAAGGCGTAAGCGAAGCGACCTGCTGCCGCGAAACCTGTCTGAAAGTGGCGTCAATCCAATCGCGGCAGACGGATGAGGTTGGCCTTGCGGCAGAAATCAACCAAGGGACCTGAGCAGTAACCAAAGCCTTGCGTGGGCTTCACATCCCGTGGCTGCTGAACAGCGGATCATCCCGCCACGGCACGATCCTGCCTTCCCGCAGGGTGGCCGGCACATCGATCAGCCGCTGGTTGCTGCTGCCACGGAAGCGCAGGCTCACACTGTGCAGCTTCTCCACAAAGGGGCCGTCCACCAGCACATCGATCAGGCCCAGCAGGGCGTCCGTATCCTCCGTGCGGTAATCCGACGGGATCTCTCCCGTCAGCTCCTCCCACAGGCAGCCGGTGTAGCACCAGACGGTTTTGTCGGGCAGCTCCGCGCGGAAGGCCCGCAGGAAGGGCAGCAGCCCGGCCTGGTTAACAGGCTCCATGGGTTCGCCGCCCAGCAGCGTGATCCCCCGCACAAAATCCGGGCGGCAGGCGCTGATCAGCCTGTCCTGCTCACGCCGGGTGAAGGCGGAGCCGTACTCAAAATCCTGGGCCTCCCGGTTGAAGCAGCCGGGGCAGGCATGACGGCAGCCGCTGACGAACAGGCTGGTACGCACGCCGGGGCCGTTGGCAATGTCACATTGCCGGATGCTCGCCCACCTCACAGGTGCAGCACCCTGTCACGGATCTCCTGCGTACGGCCCTGGTTCCAGTACTGGGTGCCGATATAGCCGCAGGTGCGCCGGGCCACATTCATCTTGTCCTGATCGCGGTTGTGGCAGTTGGGGCATTCCCACACCAGCTTGCCGTCCTGCTCCACGATCTGGATCTCGCCGTCATAGCCGCACACCTGGCAGTAATCGCTCTTGGTATTCAGCTCGGCGTACATGATGTTGTTGTAGATATACTTCATCAGCGCCAGCACGGCCTCGAGGTTGTCCTGCATATTGGGCACCTCGACATAGCTGATGGCGCCGCCGGGAGACAGCTGCTGGAATTCGCTCTCGAAGGAGAGCTTGGTGAAGGCGTCGATCTCCTCGGTCACATGCACATGATAGCTGTTGGTGATGTAGTTCTTGTCCGTGATGCCGGGGATGTTGCCGAAGCGCTTCTGCAGACACTTGGCAAACTTGTAGGTGGTGCTTTCCAGCGGCGTGCCGTAGAGGCTGTAGTCGATGCGCTCATCGGCCTTCCACTCGGCGCACTTGTCGTTCATGCGCTGCATCACCGCCAGGGCGAAGGGCCGCGCCTCGGGATCGGTGTGGCTCTTGCCGGTCATGTACTTCACGCACTCGTACAGGCCCGCGTAGCCCAGGGACAGGGTGGAATAGCCGTTGTACAGCAGGGCATCGATGGGCTCGCCCTTCTGCAGGCGGGCCAGCGCGCCGTACTGCCACAGGATGGGCGCGGCGTCGCTCAGGGTGCCGCGCAGGCGCTCGTGACGGATGCGCAGGGCGCTGTGGCACAGCTCCAGGCGCTCGTCAAAGAGCTTCCAGAACTTCTCCACATCACGGCCGGAGGACAGCGCCACATCCGGCAGACTGATGGTGACCACGCCCTGATTGAAGCGGCCGTAATACTGCGGCTTGCCGTCCTTGTTGATGTAGGGCGTCAGGAAGGAGCGGCAGCCCATGCAGGGATAGCAGTTGCCGTGGCCTTCCCTGTCCACCTTCAGGGCCAGCATCATCTTTTCGCTGATGTAGTCCGGCACCATGCGGCGGGCGGTGCACTTGGCCGCCAGCTTGGTCAGATAGTAATACGGCGTGCCCTCGTTGATGTTGTCCTCCTCCAGCACATACAGCAGCTTGGGGAAGGCGGGGGTGACCCACACACCGGCCTCGTTCTTCACGCCCTCGAAGCGCTGGCGGAGCATCTCCTCGATAATCAGCGCCAGGTCCTTCTTCTCCTGCTCGTTGCGGGCCTCGTTGAGGTACATGAAGATGGACAGGAAGGGCGCCTGGCCGTTGGTGGTCATCAGCGTGACCACCTGGTACTGGATGGTCTGGATGCCCTTGGTGATCTCCCTGCGCAGCCGCTCCTCGGCGATACGCTCCACCGCGGCGGGATCGGCATGCACACCGGCGTCCGTCAGCTCCTCCTCCGTCTCCCGGCGAAGCTTCTCGCGGGACACCTGCACGAAGGGTGCCAGATGCGTCAGCGTGATGGTCTGGCCGCCGTACTGGTTGGAGGCCACCTGGGCGATGATCTGCGTGGCGATGTTGCAGGCGGTGGAGAAGCTGTGGGGCTTCTCGATCAGCGTTTCGGAGATCACGGTGCCGTTCTGCAGCATATCATCCAGATTGACCAGATCGCAGTTGTGCATATGCTGGGCGAAATAGTCGCTGTCGTGGAAATGGATGATGCCCTCGCGGTCGGCGTCAACGATCTCCTTCGGCAGCAGGATGCGGCGGGTGATGTCGCGGCTGACCTCGCCGGCCATGTAGTCGCGCTGCACACTGTTGATAACGGGATCCTTGTTGGCGTTCTCCTGCAGCGCCTCCTCATTGTTGCTTTCAATGAGGGACATGATGCGCGCGTCGGTGGTATTGGCCTGACGAATCAGGGCCCGCTTGTAGCGGTACTCGATATATGCCTTGGCCGTGGAGAAGGCGCCGCAGGCCATGATCTGCTTTTCGACCATGTCCTGGATCTCCTCCACGGACGCCGCGCGGCTCATCTGGGAGCACTTGTAGGTGATATAGTGCGCCGCCTCGTTGATCTCGGCGTCCGTAAGCTCGTGGCGGGACACATCGTTATCGGCCTTCCGGATGGCGGCGATGATCTTCTGCTCGTCGAACTGCACCTCGGAGCCGTCTCTCTTGATGACCTTCACTGGACTTTCTCCTTTTCGGCGATTTCCATATCTTGTGTTTTTGTGTTGCTGTAACCACAACATATTGAGTATTGTGGTCGCGAACGCTTGCTATTATAGTAAAGCGCCCTATGGTTGTCAATGTCTAAAACGGTCACCATATCTTGTGGTTTGCGGCATGCCGGACCGCAACCTGTTGTGTTATTTGGGTTTTGGCCATACCTGTTTCCCGGATGTTTTTTCTGCGCGGTCCATGGGGCGCTTTCCGTCCTCTGCCGCGCCGCTCCCGAAGGGCCTGTACGGTGCCGCGCTGCTGATGCACACAGCGCACGGCCCACGAGTGAATAAAACAAGCGTAATATCAACATTGCGCTACGCCATATAAAAAGCTGTTGCGGAAAGAACTTCAAGCAGTAACGGCAGCTGCCGGAGCCTGAGATCAGCAGTAACGCGTTTCATGCGCAAACAGTGATGTCTTGCGTTCACGCTCTTGCCAAGTGCCGCGAAAGCTGGTATAATCAGAATGGTTTTTTATGCGGACAAGGCACCGGCCCGCCGGCGCTTTTCGGATAGACGGAGGCTTGCAATGTATCAGACGGATGAGAAGGGCATCGGGCGCCGGCTGCTGTTCGGGCTGCTGGATCTGCTCTGCCTGGTGATCGCCTATCACCTGTGCTTCCTGGTGCGCGAGGGGCATCTGCCCGGCGACGACAGCCGCACGGTGTCCACGACGCTGATGATCGTATGGCTGCTGGCGGATGTGGCGGTGATGTTCGCCAACAACACGCTGCAGGATATCTTCAACCGCAACAAGTGGCAGGAGCTGCTGGTCACGGCGCGGCATACGCTGATCCTGCTGGTGTGCATCGTGGCCTATGTGTATTTCACCAAGACATCCATCTCCCATTCCCGCTTCACCATGTTTTTCACCCCGGTCTGCTACTGCGGCATGACCTGGTTCAGCCGCTGCCTGGTCCGCAAGCTGCTGCGCGAGCATCGCACCAGGAATCCCCGCTCCGTGCTGCTCATCTGCCCGGAGGCCCGGGCCGCGCAGCTGGCGGATCTGCTGGAGACTGAAAGCCATCACCGCATCCGCATCTGCGCCGTCAGCGTGCCCGGCGGCTGCGAAGCCGCCTCCATCCGCGGCATTCCGGTGCTGACGGAAGCGGTATCCGGCTATGTGTGCCGCGAATGGGTCGACGAGGTCCTCTTCGACCGGCAGCTGGAGGATCCGCAGCTGGAAAGCACGCTGTACGATATGGGCATCGCCGTGCACAAGCTGCTTTATGAGGATCACGCGACGGAGCGCCCCTGCACGGTGGAAAGCCTTGCCGGCTGCACCGTCACCACCAGCTGCATCCGCCTCGCGGACTGGCGTCAGCTGTTCCTGAAGCGGCTGATGGATATCGCCGGCGGGCTGGTGGGTACCCTGATCACCGGCGTGCTGTTCCTGTTTGTTGCGCCGCAGATCAAGTCCCAGTCCCCCGGCCCGGTGTTCTTCCGCCAGGAGCGTATCGGCCGCAACGGACGCAAGTTTTATATGTATAAATTCCGCTCCATGTATCTCGACGCCGAGGAGCGCAAGCAGGAGATGCTGGCGAAAAACAACTACAGCGACAACCTGATGTTCAAGATGGATGACGATCCGCGCATCATCGGCGGCCAGAAGGGCATCGGCGGCTTCATCAGGCGAACCTCCATCGACGAGTTTCCGCAGTTCTTCAATGTGCTGCGCGGCGATATGAGCCTTGTCGGCACCCGGCCTCCGACAGCCGACGAGTGGGCCCGCTACAGCCTCCACCACCGCAGCCGCATGGCCGTCAAGCCCGGCATCACCGGCATGTGGCAGGTCAGCGGGCGCAGCAGCATCACCGATTTCGACCAGGTGGTGGCGCTGGACCGCAAATACATCGAAAACTGGTCCCTCGGGCTGGACATCCGTCTGCTGTTCAAAACAGTGCAGGTGGTCTTCACCCGCAAGGGCGCCCAGTAATTCCCGTGAGTCGATCCGGCGCGGCGAGAACCGCGGTGCCGCCCGGAGCCTTTTCAGCCGCAGCCGCAGCGGCGGGTGATTCGGATGCAGTCAAAGCAGCTGACCGGCAGGCCGGAGCGTGTGCTGAGCGTTATGGCCTTCCTGCTGGGGCTCCTTCATATCGTTCAGACCTACTGGTATCATTTTCAGCCCTTCAACGTGCTGTGGATCGCAGAGGCGGTGCTGCTGCCCGCGGTCGTGGCGCTTGGCGGCTACTGCGTGCTGAAGGCGGTGCGCGGCGGTACGCGCATGCCGCCGGAGACGCTCTGCGCGGCTGCGCTGGCAACGCTGGCGCTGGTCTCCGTGCTGGCCAGCCTGCGCTGGGACGGAGACATTTATTTCTCCTATAACCGTGTCATGCTGATCGACGTGGCGATCGATCTGCTGGTGATGCTGCCGCTGCCGCTGCTGGCGCGCCGGAACGGTCTCGGCTGGCTCGCGCTGATGACGGCGCGGATCCTGGCGGCTGTCGTATCCCTGTGGACGCTGTGGCTGCTGATCGAGGTCTTCCTGCATCAGCAGACGACAGCCTTCGGCTCCGCCGTCGGCATGCTGAACGGCAAGAACCTGACGGTCGTGTTCCACTACAACACGGTGGCGTCGTTCTTCTCCACCCTGCTGATGGTCTGTGTGCTGTTTGCCTTCCGGGCACGCCATATGGCGGAGCGGATCGGCTGGATCGCGGCCGCCCTCGTGAACAACGTGGCCCTCGTGCTGACCCAGAGCCGCACCTGCATCCTGGCCTGCATCGGCGCGCTGGCGCTGACGGCGCTGATGCTGGTCGAAGCCAACGGCCGCCCGTGGAAAGCGCTGACGCGTCACCTGCTCGGTCTGGCCGCGGCAGCCGTGACCGCGGTGGCGCTGTATCTGTTCCAGAAGGTCGTCTTCAGTCTGCTGCACGCCTGCTGGGCCGCGAACGGCATTGAGACCGCGGATGCCTCCGGCGTGCGCAGCGTTGGCGTGGACGCCAATGTCACCGGTCGTTTCCTGCTGTGGAAGGCCGCGCTGCAGGCGATGGTCACCGGCAAGCGCTATTTCCTGTTCGGTTCCTCCCCCAACGGCGTCATCTCCCGCATCACCTCGTTCTACCTGCTGGCCAGGGGCGGCTATTACACGCACAATCAGTTCCTGGAGATCGGCGTGGCCTATGGCGTGCCCGCGCTGCTGGTGTACATCGTTTACTGCGTGCTGACCGCCCGCAGCTGCCTGCGGATCCTTTTCGCCGGCCGCGACCGCGTGACTCCGGCCGAACGCTTCGTCCCGCTGGCTGTGCTGATGATCGTGGTGGCCAATTTGATGGAGGCCTTCCTGCTGGCGCAGATGACGATCACCGGCGTCGTGTTCTTCCTGCTGGGCGGCTGGTGTATGGACCGTGCCCGCCGTCTGCCGAAGCTCACGCTCTCCGTCAAAAAAGAATAAATGCTAAAAAAGGGACGGCCTCCGGGAAGAATTGCCGGGGGCCGTTCGTTGAATGGATGCAACGGAGCTTCACCGGCCCGTTGCCATGGCATCAGCGGAAGGAGGTGCATCCGTGACCGCTGCCGTGCATGGAACCACGCTCACCTTTGATGAGTTATATGAACAATACGCCACCGATGTGCTCCGCGTCAGCTATTATTATCTCGGCGACCGCCAGAAGGCCGAGGACGTGACGCAGGATGTATTCGTGAGGCTGCTGACCACCCGGCCCGTACTGTAGCCCGGCCACGAAAAGGCGTGGCTGCTGAAGGTTGCCCTGAACCGCTGCCGCGACCTGTGGCGCAGCTCCTGGCTGAAGCGTGTGGTGCTGGGACATCCGGCCTTCGAGCTGATCCCCGCGCCGGACGAATACAGCCGTGTGGAGGACGAGCAGGTGCTGAGCGAGGCGCTCAACCGGCTGCCCGCGGGCTTCAAGGAGGTCATGCTGCTGCATTACTATCAGGGCTACGCGATCAACGAGATCGCCGAAATGCTCGATCTGCCCGAGGGGACGATCTCCAGCCGTCTCTCCCGGGGCCGCAAAAAGCTGGAGGAGCTGATGAACAGCATGAATAACGATACAGCAACCGAAAGGAAGTGACGCCCGATGGCAGACAGAAGGAACCCGGAGCAGCTCCCGGAGATCGCCGAAAGAACGCTGGCCGGACTGACCGCCGGGCCTGAGCTGAAGCGCCGGATCCGCAAAGCGGCGGAGCGTCCCGAACGCCGGATGTCTTTCCGTCCCGTCCCCGTGCTGGCCGCCTGCGCCGCTGTGCTGGTGCTGGCCGTGGCGCTGATGGGCGGGCTGACGAACCATGCCGGTCAGAAGGCGGTGACCATGGTGGCCGCGGGCAGCGGCAATGAAGCTGCGCTGACCGCCGATACCACGCTGCACGGCGGCGATGTGACCGGCAGCAGCAGTGCCCGCAGCCTGTGGGCCGCCGCCGATGGCAACACCTTCCCGCTGATCAGCGACCACGGGCGTGTGTACAGGATGCTGGCCTCCCCCGCGCCGGTGCCCTCCTCCCTGCTGGGCGGCAGCATCGGCACCATTGAAACCGTAACGGACGAGCCGGCCCTGACCTCCGGCGATACGCTGATGAGCAACACCGCCGCCCTGGGCGAAACGGTCTACGCCATCAGCGGCATGGACGGTACGCTGATCGCCTGCGAGGTGAACGGCACCCTGCGGCTTTTCCAGCGCTACAGCTTCAACGGCACGGCGCTGCAGGGCGGCGAAAGCCTCGGCAGCACGCTGCAGATCAGCGGACACGTGTCCTCCATGACCCTCAGCGGCACCGGCACCGTCAGCGACAGTGAGACCGTCAACAGCCTGGTGTCCACGCTGCTGGGCAGCGCGGTCTATGAATCCGCCGGACAGGTGAGCGGCAGCGATACGCTGGTCATCACCCTGGATAACGGCCTGCAGCTGGTGCTGGCGGTCAACGGAAGCCGCTTCAGCGCCTGCGGCACCTGGTCCTGCCCCGCCTTCTTTGAGGCGTTTGCGGCGGCCGCGTCCTGAGCCGGTTTGTGATCCTTCGCCGGAGGCAGCGATGTCTCCGGCTTTTCATTGCCGCTTTTCCACAAGGTTGATGATTGACTTTTGCCGCCGAAGGGTGCAAAATAGGAGCAGCGGCTTTCCCGCGGATCTCTCTGAAGGAGGCCCCCGATGATCAGCAAAAAGATCGACTATTTCCTGACCCTGGCGGAATGCCTGAGCTTTACGCAGACCGCCGCGAAGCATGAGGTTTCGCAGACGGCCATCAGTCAGTATATCGCGTCTCTGGAGGAGCGGCTCGGCGTGCAGCTGTTCAACCGCAGCCAGCGCTTCGTAGCCCTGACGGAGGCCGGGAAATATTATTATCAGCAGGTCAAAAGCATTCAGCGGCAGTATGAGGAGACCCTCCACCAGCTGCACACCATCGCCTCCGGCTACCACGGCAGCCTGAAGGTCGGTGTGGGCATGTATGAGTACTGCTCCACCGAGGGCTTCTTTTCCGATTTTCTGACGGCGCATCCCGAGGTGCGGGTGGACATCCTGCAGTTCCCCTACAGCACGCTGACGGAAAAGCTGCGTACCGGCGAGCTGGATATCATCATTGCCGACGCTCTGTGCGAGGATGCTTTCTCCCGCCGCGAGCTGCTCTGCCGCACGCTGATGGAATCCCCCAACGATCTGGTGGCCGCGCCGCAGATCGCCGAACGCTACGCCGACGCCACGGAGATGCTCCGCCACGAGTGCCTCATCACCAACTGCGAGGGCAGCGGTCCGTCCTCCATCGATATGCTGCGGCGTCTGCTGACGGACCAGTTCGGCTTTGTGCCGGAAACGATCGCCCAGACCAACTCCGTCAATGCCCAGCTGATGATGGTACGCGCCGGTCACGGCGTCGCGCTGGTGCCGGGCTTTGTGGTTGATGCCCAGGGCGGCAGCCTGGCCCGCTTCAGCCTGCCGGAAAAGCGCAGCATCCGCTATGAGCTGATCTGCCTTGCGGAGCATGCCAACCCCGCCATCGACATGATGTTCGGCTTCAATGCCGCGGAATAACAGCAGCTAATGATCGGCAAACGCCGCGCGTCCATGACAGACGCGCGGCGTTTCAGGTTTCCGGAAGTTATCGTCTCAGCCCGGGCAGGCGCAGCTTCGGCTTGATACGGTTCGTATACACCAGGCACAGCGGCCAGAGCAGCCGGTCGTACAGCAGGAGCAGCAGCACCATCATCGCGAAGAAGGCAACGATCCACGCCGCGGAGCCCATCTCCTGCACCAGCGAAATGTGCATCACCAGCTCCATCAGGCCGTACATCACTGCCAGCGCCGCCGTGAAGATCGCCGCCTTCAGCAGGATGCGCACAGGGCGGCTCTTCAGCTTGTCCAGCGACCATTTCACCAGCGGATACCAGCCGACGAACAGGTAGAACATGGCCGCTTCCCGGTCCACGCCCAGCAGCAGCGTGATCAGCGCGGTGACCGCCCACACCATCCAGGCGGTGGGCTTGCCGAATTCCAGCATGGCCGGCAGCAGCAGCAGGCCGCACATCAGCGGCGCGGCGTAGGTCATCACCGGGATCAGCGTACCGGAAAGCATCAGCACCACGGAAAGCGCGGCCAGCATGCCCGAGTAGGCGATCCGCGCGCTCTGGTAACGGGATTGTTCGCGTTTGCTCATCTCACGGCCCTCACAGTACGATATCGCCGGGACGGTAGCCCACAGGCAGAGGCTCCTCCTCCACGAAGGGCAGCGTATCATCCTCCAGCGCCGGCAGGAAGGCCGCCACGGGCAGCGCGTCGAATTCGCTGGTATAGCCGCTGGCGCCGAACCAGCCGCCCTCGTGGGCGCGGAGGTTCAGATCACGGGCCAGCTTGGTGTGGTTGCTGCAGTCATGCACCACGATGCCCCAGCTTTCCCGGTCCGCCATGGCCATCATCCGCATGGTGATCTCGCGGCTCCACACGGGCGAAAGGTAGCCGAGGCGCGTCATGTACATCGGCTCGCCGGCATAATTGGGCAGATTGTTGGCGTTCAGGTGCAGCTCGGCGCAGTTGATGAAATCCAGCCCTGTGGCCAGGATCCGCTCCTTCTTAAGGTTGAAGCCCTCCCAGAAGGCCGGCGTCATCGGCGTCTCGATGCCGACATAGCGGAAATACTTCCGGGCCGTTGCCATGCTGTCGATGACGCTGTCGGCACAGTTGCTTGCGCCGAGATTGAAGCGCAGCTCGTCCAGCCCCGCCTCCGCCAGCGCCCGCAGGTTCTCCTCCGTGCAAAGGGTGCCGTTGGTGTACATGTGCTGGTGGATCCCCGCCTCATGGAAGCGGCGGATGATGCCGTAGTAGGCTTCGATCTCCATAAAGGGCTCGAGATACACATAGGAAACGCCGCTGGGCTTCTTCTGCACGGACAGCAGCAGCGGCACATCCTCCTCATAGAAGCGGGTGCCGCCGATCTCCCAAAGGCCCTCGCCGATGGGCTCCTGGCAGTCCAGCTCGCCGTAATTGTAGCAGAAGGGGCACTGCAGGTTGCACCTGTTGGTCTTGCGGATCGCGCTCAGGCCGCTGCCGAAGAGGCAGGATTTGCAGCCCGCCGGGAAGCGCTCCTCCGGCCCCACGTACAGGGTGCGCCCGCCAAGGCTCTTCAGACCGGGGATCTCCGCCTTCATGCGTTCGATGCGCGCGTCCACCGCCCGCTCCAGCTGCGTCAGCGTCGCGTACAGCAGCTCCTGCTGGCGCACGCCCAGCGGCTCATCCTCAGGCAGCTCCGCGAAAAAGCGCAGCCACATCAGCGCGTCCTTCTTCGATATTTTCATCGGTCTTCCTCCTCCGTTATTCGGGTATATATGCCGGGGCCTGCTTCAGCGCACAGGTGTCGAACAGGCGGTGGTCCGTATCGGTCAGCTCGTCCAGGCTGCGGCTGCGGCGGATGGCCTTTTCAAAGCGCTCCGCGTCCTCAAAGCAGCAGCCGATGTGCTTCATCACCACCCGCAGCTTCATGAACACCTGCTCCCCGGTATACAGCGCCGTCAGTCCGCGCACCAGCTCCTCGTGGAAGCGCACCAGCTCTTCCTTCCGCACGCCCTCGCCGCCGTTCAGCTCCCGGGCCATGGCCGGATTGCACACCAGGCCGCGGCCCAGCATCACGCCGTGCTCCGCGCCGTACGCGTCCGCAAAGGCCCGCGCGTCCGCGGCGCAGAACAGATCGCCGTTGAACACCGTAGGCCAGGGCGCGTTCTCCGCGGCCAGGGCGTAGGCATCCCGGTGCACCGTGCCCGGATCGTAGCGTTCAAGGCAGGTGCGGGGATGAATGATCAGCTTTTTCAGCGGATACCGGGCATAGACGCGCAGCAGTTCGGGCCATTCCTCCGCGGACGCAAAGCCGATGCGGGTTTTCACCGATACCGGAATGGGGCTGCGTCGGCAGATCTGCTCCAGCAGCGCGTCCAGCTGATCCGGCACCCGCAGGATCCCGGCGCCCTTGTTCTTGGCGGTCACCGTGCCGGAAGGGCAGCCCGCGTTCAGGTTGACCTCCTCATAGCCCATGTCCGCCAGCATGTCCGCCATCCACAGGAACAGCTCCGGGTCCTTGGCCAGCAGCTGCGGCACCGTCGGCACGCCCCGCGTGTATTCCGGCAGGATGTTGCGCTTTTCCCGGGTGGACAGCTTCTTCGGCTGCGTCGGGCTGATGAAGGGCGTATAGTAGGCCGTGACGCCGCCGAAGCACGCGTGATGCACCCGGCGGAACACGCTGTCCGTCAGGCCCTCCATCGGCGCGAAATATACGATCATGCGTCCGCCTCCAGGAAGGCCAGGATCGCGTCCAGATCGGGCTCCCGGTCCATATCCACCACCATGACCCGGTCCTTCGGCAGCGTTTCCGCCCAGGCGTCATAGAGGCGCTTCTGCTTTTCGCAGTAGGCCCGGTCGACGCCGCTCTCGTAGTCCCGGCCGCGGGCCCGCGCGTGGGCCATCAGCGTTTCCACGGAGCAGCGCAGATACACGTAACGGTCGATGGGCGGCATCAGGCTTTCCAGCCCCTTCGCCATCCGCTCGATGACGCCGTATTCACTCTCCGTCAGGTCCCCCTGCTCCAGACGGTACCGGGCGATGACCAGGTTCTCCACCAGGCAGCGGTCAAAAAAATAAAAGTCCCGCGTCGCCCCGCGCCAGCCGTCGTCCTCAAAGTAGAGCGTCAGAAAGGCCATCTGGCTGTGGAACGACCAGCGCACCGGGTCCTCGTAATACGCCCGGATGAACGGGTTGTGCTCCGGATTCTCCTCGTGCGCCGTGGCCCGGTCGCCGAGCGCCGCCAGCAGGCGGTTCAGCATCGTGGTCTTCCCCGCCGCCACCGCGCCGGATATGCTGACATACTTCATGGAATGTCTCCTTCATGCTTCGTAACAGATACCATCATAGCACAGGCCGGCGCTTTTTTCCACCCCCGGAACGGCGAACGTGTCCGCCATTCAGGGCAGATCATCCTCCGGCAGATGGCAGCGGAGGCTGTAAAGCGACTCCATCGTCAGCTCCTCGCCCGTATCGAAAATGATCCTGTGCCCCGCCGCGTCCAGCCGGCGCACCGTGCCGCTGAGGGTGCGGTAGCTGCCGCCCTGCTTGCGGGCGTCCGGCTCGAACCACACCACGCTGACCACCGGCTTTTCCCTGAGGTGCTTTTCCAGCAGCCGCAGCCGTTCGTTGATGGCGGCCTGCTGCTCATCGTTCAGCGCAACGCGCCGCTCCACCGGCCGGTCCGCCTCGTCGATCAGCTCATCGTAGCCTGTCAGCGCCGCGAAGGGCGCAAACTGGGCCGCGCGGTTCAGCAGGGTCATCTGCGGCCGCGTCGGCGAGATGTGATGCGGCAGATCGAGCATATCCTCGTAATCCGCCATGCTTCTTTCCGCTTTTGCTTTCATGGTCCGCTCCGTTATGCCTTGTGTCCGCCCACCTGGCGGTTGCGCTCGATCATCGTGCCGCCCTCCTCCAGGTTCATGCCCTTCAGGATGGCGTTTTTGCCGAAGCGCTCCTTGATGCTCAGCATGGTCTGCTGCAGCGCGCGCTCCTGCTGCCGCGCTTCCTCCCGCTCACGCTCCTCAGCCTCCCGGGCCGCGTAATCCGTCAGGAAGCTCAGCTGCTCGCAGGCGTCCTCCGGCTGCGGCTCCGTCTCGGCGAACACCCTCGCGGCCACCACATTGACGCGGCGGATCATCAGCATCGGGTCGACCGCGTTGTCGTACAGGGCGAGCATCTGCTCCATGATGACCCTCGAGGAGCTTGTCCGGCGCTCCAGCCGCACCGTGCCGTGGGCATACTTGGGCATGCTGCGCCCGTAGTGATCGAACACCACCGCGCCGCTGTAGCCCCCGGCGCGCAGGTTGTCGGCATCGTAGCCGACATACAGCGCCAGCTGATCCGTCACCAGTCCCTTGCGCACCAGATCCAGCACCAGCTGGTCGGTCATCTCCTTCACGATCAGCCGCGCCTTGTCGGCATCGTAGGGGCAATGCAGCACCTGGCCGCTGCTGAGGCTGTTGCCCTCCGGCCGGTACTGATGGATCTCCTTCATCGTGCAGGGCTCCCAGCCCCAGGCATGGTCGATCAGCAGCTCCGCGTTCACGCCGAACAGCCGGTACAGCAGATCCTCGCCGAAGGGCTCCCCCGGCCGGCCAAGCGAGCAGCGGGCAATATCGCCCATGGTGTAGATCTGATGCTTCTCCAGCTTTCGCGCGATGCCGCCGCCCACGCGCCAGAAGTCCGTCAGCGGCTGATGGTCCCACAGCTGCTCCCGGTAGCTGCGCTCATCCAGCTCGGCCAGGCGCACACCGTCCTTGTCGGGCGGCACGTGCTTGGCCACGATGTCCATGGCCACCTTGCACAGATACAGATTGGTACCGATGCCGCCGGTGGCCGTGATGCCCGTGGTATACAGCACATCGCGGATCATCATCATGGCCAGCTGACGGGCCGTCATGTCGTAGAAGCGCAGATAATCCGTCACATCCATGAAGCACTCGTCAATGGAGTACACATGGATATCCTCCGGCGCGATGTATTTCAGATAAATCTGGTAGATCCGTGTGCTGTAGTCCATATACATGGACATGCGCGGCGTGGCGACGATGTAATCCAGCCTCAGGGACGGATCGGCCCGCAGCGCCGTATCGTCAAAGGACGCGGAGGCGAAATCCCAGCCGGACTCCGTTTCCGCGCTTTTCACGGCGCAGCCGCCGCGGATGGCCTGATGCAGGCGGTCGCGGTTGATGTCCCGCACGCGCTGCACCACCTCAAAAAGCCTGGCACGGCCGGAGATCCCCCAGGCCTTCAGCGACGGCGACACCGCCAGGCAGATGGTCTTCTCCGTGCGGCTCAGATCCGCCACCACCAGGTTTGTCGTCAGCGGATCCAGGTGCCGCTCCGCGCATTCCGCGGAGGCGTAGAAGCTCTTCAGATCGATGGCGATATAGGTCCTCTGCACGCGCTTCTCCCTCCGCTCCTTCAGCTTCGGCCGGATCAGCCGACGGCCCGCTCCACGAACCAGCGCCCCACACGGGAGGCAAACAGCGGATCGGTCCGTTCAAAAAACAGCAGACGCTCCTCGCCGCGGATGATGACCGTGTAGCAGTCGCCGCAGCGTCCATGCTCAAAGCTGGCCGCCGGGCGGAAGTCCTTCACCCGGTCGATCGGAAACACGCGGCCGTCCTGCCAGATGATCGTTTTCGGCAGCATGAAGCCGGTGGCGTCAAAGTCGGAATTGACCTTGACATACACCCGTTCCTTCCTTAATATTCTGTGCTTGTTCATGGCTGTATCCTCCGCGGAGGCTCATTCCCGCATCGGTCTTCTGGAGCGGCGGCGCTTTTCCATCAGCTCCGTTTCCGTTTCGTTGGCGAAGGCGTTCTCCGGCACGATGCCCAGCACCCGGCCCACGCAGCGGACATCGTCGTTCTCCGTCAGGCGGATGGTATCGTAGGCGGGGTTGTGGGAGTGCAGACCGTCCGCCCGGTATTCCTTCACATAGCCCTGACCGTTGATGACGAAGATGCCCGTTTCGCCCTCGCTCAGCTGCTGTGTATGCTCCACCAGCAGCCTGTCGCCGTCGGCGAAGGTGGGCGCCATGCTGTCGCCTGTCACGGTGATGATCTCGTCGGCCTTCCGGCTTCCGTGGGGCAGATGGATGTACACATACTCGCCGTCGGCATCGCTGAGCACATGGCCCGTGCCGGCGGAGGCGCGCTCGCTGTTGATGTACACGCGGCAGAGATTGTCCAGCCGCACCGGCGTGCGTTCGCCCTCCTGCAGCTCCAGCAGCAGGCTGATCATCCCGGAAACCGTGGCCCGGTTCCGGTCATCCAGCGCCTGATAGCCCTGCAGCAGCCGGCGGGCCTCACCGCTCAATCCGCCGTTCTCCGGCGGCAGGCCGAAGAAAGCGGACAGCGGGATCCGCAGCAGCCGGCAAAGCTCCGGCACCTTGGCCAGATCCGGCCTGGCGCGGTTGGCCTCCCAGTTGCCCACGGCATTCTTGCTGACGTACAGCAGCGCGGCCAGCTCCACCTGGGACAGACCCGCGGCCGTTCTGAACCGCCTGATACGGTCGCCGAAGGTTTCCTTCCGCTCCTCCGCGGTGTCGATCTCCCTGTCCATGCCGTTGCCTCCCCTTTCTTTGCTGATACCATTGTAGCACATCATTGATGGTTTGTAAAGGCAATTATTTGTGGCTTTTAATGCTAATCGAATCGAAATGCCGCAGCGTGCTTTATTTTTATCAGATATTGACAAACCGGTATTTATACCGTTATAATCTGTACAGATCCCGCCATATCCGGCAAAATTGCAACCATTTTAACAGAAAGAGGTGTACCACTCATGAATCTGAATCTGAAGGACAAGGTGGTTATGATCACCGGTTCCACCGGTGGCGTCGGCGAGGCGCTGGTCAAGGCCTTCGCGGCGGAGGGCTGCAAGCTGGCCATCTCCTCCACCAGGCAGGAAAAGCTCGACAAGATGCTGCCCGGCATTGATATCAAGCCCGAGAATCTGCTCACCTTCGTGGTGGATGTGACCCAGGAAGAGGCCATCAAGGGCATGGTCGAAAAGACCGTTGCCACCTGGGGCCGCCTCGATGTGCTGGTGAACAACGCCGGCTACGAAGGCAAGAGCCTGCCGCTGGATATGCAGACCGTGGAGAACGTGATGAACGTTTACAACGTGAACGTGTTCGGCCCCATGTTCGGCATGAAATACGCCCTGCAGCAGATGAAGCAGCAGAAGAGCGGCGCCATCGTGAACATTTCCTCCCAGGGCTCCGTGACCGGCGCGGCCACCATGTCCGCCTATGTGTCCTCCAAGCACGCCGTGTTCGGCATGGCCAAGTGCGCCGCCCTGGAGGTGGCCGAGCTGGGCATCCACATCAACTGCATCGGCCCCGGCCCGATCGACACGCCCATGATGACCAAGCTGGAGAAGCAGGCCCTGGGCGAAGGCGTTTCCAAGGAAGAGGCCATGAAGATCTTCGCCGCCTCCTACCCCGACAAGCGTTACTGCAAGCCCTCTGAGGTGGCTGATCTGGCCCTGTTCCTGGCCTCCGATATCTCCAGCCACATCACCGGTTCCCTGGTGACCATGGACGGCGGTCAGGCCGCTCTGGGTCGCTGATCCTCTTTGTTCCCCGCGACAGCCTTTCCGGTATGGAAGGGCTGTCTTTTTTGCGGTATACCGGGATCCCGGATATCCCTTTTTGTGCAGGCAGATATGCAAAAAGAGCGTTACCGCTCACCCCCAGGAATTGTCAAGGGGCCGCAGCCCCTTGACTTCAATCCGCAATGCCGGCTTTGCCGGCATGAGGACTCTTTTTGCGGAGCATCGCTTGCGATGCGGGAGCAAAAAGAGATTCCTTGCGGATTTTGCGTCCGGGAGCGCAGCGACCAGCAAAATCCGTTCTACTGCTCAAACCGTAGGTTTGAGCAGTAACAAAAGAGCCGCCCCACACGGAGCGGCTCCCTCTTGGATCGGATGGATTACTTGTTCTTCAGGTACTCGTCGATGGCCGCGGCGGCGGTCTTGCCGGCGCCCATGGCCAGGATGACGGTCGCGGCGCCGGTCACGGCGTCACCACCGGCATAGATACCCTCGCGGGAGGTCAGGCCGGTGGCCTCCTCCACGATGATACCGCCGTGGTTGTTCACATCCAGGCCCTTGGTGGTGGTCTTGATCAGGGGGTTGGGAGAAGTGCCCAGCGCCATGATCACGCAGTCCATCGGGATCTCGGTCTCGCTGCCGGGAATGGCCACGGGACGGCGGCGGCCCTTCGCGTCGGGCTCGCCCAGCTCCATCTTGATGCAGGTGACGGACTTGACCCAGCCCTTGTCATCCGCGGCGATGGAAACGGGATTGGTCAGGAAATCGAAGATGATACCCTCTTCCTTGGCGTGCTCGACCTCTTCCTTACGGGCAGGCAGCTCAGCCTCGGAACGGCGATAGATGACATGGACATCGGCACCCAGGCGCTTGGCGCAGCGGGCGGCGTCCATGGCCACGTTGCCGCCGCCGACCACAGCCACGCTCTTGCCGTGCTGGATGGGGGTGTCGGAGCCGGGCTTGTAGGCCTTCATCAGGTTGATACGGGTCAGGAACTCATTGGCGGAGTAAACGCCCTTGCTGTTCTCGCCGGGGATGTTCATGAACATGGGCAGACCGGCGCCGGAGCCGATGAACACGGCCTCGAAGCCCTTCTGCTCCATCAGCTCGTCCACGGTGATGGTGCGGCCGATGACCACGTTGGTCTCCACATCCACGCCCAGATCCTTCAGGGTGTCGATCTCCTTCTGCACGATGGACTTGGGCAGACGGAACTCGGGGATGCCGTACACCAGCACGCCGCCGGCCAGGTGCAGCGCTTCATAAACGGTGACCTTGTAGCCCAGCTTGGCCAGGTCGCCGGCGCAGGTCAGGCCGGAAGGACCGGAGCCCACGACCGCCACACGGTGGCCGTTGGACGCGGGCGCGACGGGCTTGGCGGTCACATTGGCATTGTGCCAGTCGGCCACAAAGCGCTCCAGACGGCCGATGCCGACAGGCTCGCCCTTGATGCCGCGGACGCACTTGCCCTCGCACTGGCTCTCCTGCGGGCACACACGGCCGCAGACAGCGGGCAGAGAAGAGGACTGGTTGATGACCTGATAGGCGGCCTCAAAGTCGCCCTCGGCCACCTTCTGCACGAATTCGGGAATGTGGATGTGCACGGGGCAGCCGGACATGCAGGGCTTGTTCTTGCAGTTCAGGCAGCGCTTGGCCTCATCAACGGCAATCTCCTCGGTATAGCCCAGGGCAACTTCCTGGAAATTCTTATTGCGGACATCCGGCTCCTGGGAGGGCATCGGGTGCTTCTGCATCGCCATATTCGGCATCTTACTTCGCCTCCTTGAACAGGTTGCAGGTCTCTTCGTGCGCGTGACGCTCGAAATCGAAGTAGGTACGGCTGCGGGCCATGGCCTCGTCGAAGTCGATCTCGTGACCGTCGAACTCGGGGCCGTCCACGCAGGCGAACTTGGTCACACCGCCGACCGTCAGGCGGCAGCCGCCGCACATGCCGGTACCGTCGATCATGATCGGGTTCATGGAAGCGATGGTCTTCACGCCGAACTTCTTGGTCAGCGCGCAGACGAATTTCATCATGATCAGGGGACCGATGGTGATGACCTCGTCATACTGCTCGCCGCTTTCGATCAGCTGCTGCAGTGCGTTGGTCACCAGGCCCTTTTCGCCCCAGGTGCCGTCGTCGCTCATGCGGCACAGCTTGTCGGAGCAGGCGGCGAACTCATCCTCCAGGATGACCAGATCCTGGGAACGGAAGCCGATGACAGAGTGCACCACAGTGCCCTGTTCATGCAGCTTCTTGGCCACGGGCAGCGCGATGGCGCAGCCCACGCCGCCGCCGACCACCGCGACCTTCTTCAGGCCCTCGGTATGCGTCGCGCGGCCCAGCGGGCCCACGAAATCATGGATGTAATCGCCCTCGTTCAGGTGATTCAGCTTCTCGGTGGTGGCGCCCACGACCTGGAAGATAATGGTGATGGTGCCGTTCACACGGTCGTAATCGGCCACGGTCAGCGGGATACGCTCGCCGTTCTCATCCACGCGGAGAATGATGAACTGACCGGGCTCGGCCTTCGCTGCGATCAGGGGCGCGTCCACCTTCATCAGCGTGACCGTCGGGTTGAGAACCTTCTTCTCAAGGATCTTGTTCACGGTTGTTCCTCCCTTGCAGAGTGATCAGTGCCGCCCCTGACCGGCAACGATGCCGCCATGGGCCGTGATATGGCGGAACGATCAGCGCTGATCACGCCGCCAGACGCACTTACAGTTCAATTCACGGTTCATTATAACACACGGGTAACGGTTTAGTCATTACTAACAATTGGCGAAAATTGGCTTTTTTTCCGCCATTGATCGTCACTTTTCCATCATGAAGCGGCACCCGGCGGAGAATTCCCCCGCCGGGTGCCGGATAATCCGATTGGGTCAGGATCAGAAGTCCACCTCAGTGTCGTAGTAGCAGCACTTCAGCAGCTTTTCCATCTCCTCCACAGAGGGCTGACGGGGGTTGGAGCCGGTGCAGGCGTCGCCGATGGCGTTCACGGCGATGTCATGCAGACGATCCAGGAACACCTGCTCCGGCACGAAGCCCTGCTCGCAGGGATAGCTGTCGGCACCGTAGTTCTTGATGCAGTGCGGGATGTTCAGATCGTCGTTCATCTTGCGCAGATAGGCGATCAGCGCGGCGACCTTGTCATCGTCGGAGGCGGCCTTGTCGCAGATGCCCATGTAGTCCACGATCACGCCGTAGCGCTTCTTGGCGGTCTCATCCTTCGCGTTGAAGGCGATGACCTTGGGCAGATACATGGCGTTGGCGGCACCGTGGATGATGTGCGCGCCGTAATCGGCGAAGATGGCGCCGGTCTTGTGGGCCATGGAGTGCACGATGCCCAGCAGGGCGTTGGAGAAGGCCATGCCGGCCAGGCACTGCGCGTTGTGCATGCGGTCACGGGCGGCCATATCGCCGTTGTAGGAGGGCACCAGATCGTTCATGATCATCTCGATGGCGTGGATGGCCAGCGGATCGGTGTAATCGCAGTTGGCGGTGGACACATAGGCTTCCACGGCGTGGGTCATGGCGTCCATACCGGTGTGGGCAACCAGCTTCTTGGGCATGGTCTCGGCCAGCTCGGGATCCACGATGGCCACATCGGGGGTGATCTCAAAGTCGGCGATCGGGTACTTGATGCCCTTGGTGTAGTCGGTGATGATGGAGAAGGCGGTCACCTCAGTGGCGGTGCCGGAGGTGGAGGAAATGGCGCAGAAGTGGGCCTTGCGGCGCAGCTCGGGAATGCCGAACACCTTGCACATATCCTCGAAGGTGCACTCCGGATACTCATACTTGATCCACATGGCCTTGGCCGCGTCGATGGGAGAACCGCCGCCGACGGCGATGATCCAGTCAGGCTGGAACTTCAGCATGGCGTCGGCGCCCTTCATCACGGTATCCACGGAAGGATCGGGCTCGATGCCCTCGAACAGCTCAACCTCCATGCCGGCTTCCTTCAGATAGCCGCAGATGCGGTCCAGGAAACCGAACTTCTTCATGGAGCCGCCGCCGACGCACACCATGGCCTTCTTGCCCTTGAAGTTCTTCAGATTCTCAATGGCACCCTTGCCATGATAAACGTCGCGCGGAAGCGTAAACCTTGCCATAATCGTATTCCTCCTCAAATGTCTGCGCCGGTATTGGCGCTGCTGATTTGACGATTATTTATCAAACCGCTGTGAGTATAGCACGACGCTCCTTTTTTGTAAAGAGCAAAAATCTATAAATTAACAATCTGATTTTTAGCTCTATGCACAGGATGCAAAGAAATGGTTATCATCCTCCCCTGCCGCCGTCCGGCGCCGCGCCTCATCAAAAACATCCCGAGGGTGTGAAAAACCCCGGCGCATAACGCACCGGGGCAGTCGGACGGTCCGGCGGATCAGTCCTCCGTCAGCCGTTCATAATAACGGTAGAGCGCGCTGTGGTCCTATGCGCCGCTGCCGTGGGCGGCGATGCTTTGCAGCATCTCCATCACCTGCGCGGTCACGGGCAGCGGCGAGCCGGCGGCATGGCCGGCATTCAGCGCGTTGTTCAGGTCCTTGATGTGCAGCTCCACCCGGAAGCCGGGGGGATAGCTGCCGGCAAGCATCATCGGCGCCTTGGCGTCCAGCACCGTGGAGCCGGCCAGGCCGCCGCGGATCGCTTCGTAAACACGCTGCGGATCCACACCGCTGCGCCGGGCCAGCGTCAGCGCCTCCGCCACCGCGGCGATGTTGGAGGCCACGATGACCTGATTGGCCAGCTTGGCCACATTGCCGGCACCGAGCGGGCCCACCAGCACCGCGGAGGAGGCCATGCACAGCAGCACCTCACGGTATTTTTCAAAGGTCTCCTCGCGCCCGCCGGCCATCACGGACAGCGTGCCGTCGATGGCCTTGGGCTCGCCGCCGCTGACGGGAGCGTCCATCAGCTCGATATTCTTCTCCGCCAGCGCCGCGCCAATGGCCCGGGTCTCCACGGGGTCGATGGAGCTCATGTCGATCACCACCGTCCCGGGCGCGGCGCCCGCGATGATGCCGTTCTCCCCCAGGCACGCCTGACGCACATTCGGCGAGTTGGGCAGCATGGTGATGATCAGTCCGCACTGCGCCGCCACCTCCGCCGGACTGCCCGCGGGTACGGCGCCCTGCGCGGCCAGCGCGTCCACGGCGCCGCGGCTGCGGTTGTACACCACCAGGTCATGCCCGGCCTTCAGCAGATTCATGGCCATGGGCTTTCCCATGATGCCCAGGCCGATCATTCCGATCTTCATGCGTTCTCCTTATCCGATGAGGGCCACGGCCACATCGTTCACATTGGTGCCGGTGGGGCCGGTCATGATGAGACCGTCCACCGCCTTCAAAGCATGGTACGCGTCGTTGTCCTGCAGCACCGCGTCGACCTTCAGCCCATGCGCCTTCATCGCCGCCAGGGTCTCGCCGTCCACATAGCCGCCGGCCGCGTCGGTCGGGCCATCGGTACCGTCGGAGCCCACGGAGAAGACCGCGGCCTTCATGCCGGCAATGCCGGGCGCGGCGGCCAGCGCCAGCTCCTGGTTGCGTCCGCCCAGGCCGTGGCCGGTCAGCTTCACGACCGTCTCACCGCCGGCGATGTAGGCCAGCTTCTTCCCGTCACCGGCATGGGTGCGCACCACGGAGGCCATCATGCTGCCGGCTTCCTTCGCCTGGCAGCACAGCTGGTCCGTCAACAGCACGGGCTCGTAGCCCTGCCCGCGGCACACGACCGCGGCCGCCGCGCACAGCTCGCGCACGGAGCCGCTGATCTGCGTGGTCACATTGTCCAGCGTCTTGGGGGTCTCCTCCGCCAGCAGCGCGCGGGCCTGGTCGGTCAGCCGCAGCTGATACTTCTCCGCGATGGCCTGGGCATCCGCCGCGGTGGAAGAATCCGGGCAGGCGGGGCCGGAGGCGATCATATCCAGCGGATCGCCAAGGATATCGCTCAGCACAACAGAGAACACCCGAGCGGGCGCGCACTGCTGAGCAAAGCGGCCGCCCTTCACGCCGGACAGGCGCTTGCGGATGGTGTTGATCTCCACGATATCCGCGCCGCAGGCCAGCAGCTGGCCGGTGATATCCTGCAGCACCTCGCCGGGCACCAGGGGCTTCTCGAACAGGGCGCTGCCGCCGCCGGACAGCAGGAACAGCACGGTGTCATCCGCGCTCAGCCCGGACACCAGGTCCAGCGCGGCCTGGGTGCCGCGGAAGGAATTCTCGTCCGGCACGGGATGACCGGCCTCGTAGCACACACAGTTGGGGATCGGGCCCATCACATGGTCGTACTTGGTCACCACCACGCCCTTTTCGATGCGGTCGCCCATCACATCGGAGGCCGCCCTGGCCATCTGCCATCCGGCCTTGCCCGCGGCCACCAGCAGTACTCTGCCGGGGAATTCGGCGTTTTTGAGGGCACGGGCGACCGCTTCATCCGGCTGTACGGCCCGGATGGCGGCGGAAACAATGGCGTCGGCATCGGCACGAAGCTGCTTGTTCATGAGGGATCACGGCTCCTTTCAATATATATGGATATCATGATGCGGGAATCGCAAAAATGAGGAAAAGAAAACCGCCGGGAAGGCGCAGACCCTCCCGGCAGCGGTCAGAGATCAATGCAGGAACAGGCTCAGCACGAAGATACCCACCATGGACGCGAGGCCCATGACGAGGGTCAGCATGGTCTGGGTCTTGTAGCCCTGTTCGGGGGTCATGTCACCAAAGTTCGTAACCACCCAGAAGTAGGAGTCGTTGGCGTGGGACACGGTCATGGCGCCGGCGCCGATGGCCATCACGACCAGCGCGATACCGGCGGGAGAAGAGATGCCCAGGACCTCAAGCAGCGGCTGCACGATACCGGCGGTCGTGGTGATGGCCACCGTGGAGGAGCCCTGCGCGGTCTTGAGGATCGCGGCCAGCAGGAAGGGGAAGAAGATGCCGATGCTCTGCAGCACGGTGGCATGCTCCTTGATGAAATCCACCATGGAGGAGGTGGAGATGACCTTGCCCAGCACGGAGCCGGCAGCCGTCACGAACAGGATCGGGCCCACAGTCTTGAGGGTCTCGTTGGTCAGCTCGTACAGGTCGCCGCCCTTGCCGGCGATGTTCAGCTGCGCGATGGCGAACACGGTACCGACCGCCAGGGCGATGATCGGCTTGCCCAGGAAGGTCAGCAGATCGGCCACGGCGCCGGACCAGCCGGCCATGGAGCTGATGGAGGACAGAGCCATCAGAAGGATAGGCACGATCAGGGGCGCCAGGGCGTTGAAGCCACCGGGCAGCTTGCCGTATTCGGCCACCAACTCCTCATAGGTCTTGGTGACCTCGGAGGGATCGGCGTTCACTTCATCGGCGCTCTTGACGCGCTTGCCGATGAACTTCGCGTACACCAGGCCGGCGATCAGGGGCAGGATGGAGCAGACCAGGCCGAGGCCCATGACCAGCAGCAGGTTCTCGCCCACACCCAGCGTCTGCGCGGCGGCGATGGGGCCGGGCGTCGGCGGGATGAACACGTGGGAGATGTACAGACCGGCGGCCAGGGCGACCGTCATGGCCACAGAGGAGGTGCCGGTGCGCTTCACCAGCGCCTTACGGATGGGGTTCAGGATGACGAAGCCGGAATCGCAGAAGACGGGGATGGAAACGACCCAGCCCATCAGCTCGATGGCCAGCTCGGGGCGCTTCTGGCCCACGACCCTGATGACCATGTCGGCCAGCTTCAGGGCGGCGCCGGTCTTCTCCAGGATGGAGCCGATCAGGGCGCCCAGAATGATGACGATACCGATGGAGGTGAAGGCAGACGAGAAGCCCGCGCCGATGGTGTCGGCGATCGAGGTCAGCGGCAGGCCTGCCAGGATGGCAAGGATCAGCGCGATCGCCATGATCGCCAGGAAGGGATGGATCTTGAACTTGCTGATAGCCACGATCATCAGCACAACGGCCACGACGAACGCGATGATCAACGCAATACCGGACATGCAGAGTCCCTCCTATTGAATTTTTCCCGATCCCATCGGGTTTGTTGCTGCAAGTATAACATATTTTTACCTCATAATCAACCGCAAAATGACCTGTTTATTAAAATTTTGTGAAGGCCGGGTGAAGAAACCCAGGCCACTGATTACTGTACACTGATCACCGACCGCTGATTTTTCAATCCGGCAGTTGACGAACCCGGTCCGTTCTGATAAAATAGAAAGGACATTGATCAGGAAACCGAAAGGAATCAGCCATGTTCAGAATTGGTGATGATCTCGTCGCGCTGGTGACCGATACCTCCTGCGACCTTTCTGATGAGCAGCTGGCCGCCTACGACATCCGGCTGGTGGCGCTGCGCGTGAACACCTCCGCCGGCGAAAAGCGTGACCGCTTCGAACTGACCCAGGAGGAGCTGTACGGGCTGCTGAAGACGGAAACGCCCAAGACCTCACTGCCGCTGCCACAGGATGTGAGCGATCTGTACGCGCAGCTGCGCGCCGAGGGCTGCACCCGTGTGCTGCATATCACCATCAGCGCGGGCCTGTCCGGCTGCAACAATATGGTGCAGATCATCGCGCAGGATACGTAGGGGCTGCGGGTCGACGTGATCGACAGCCGCACGCTGTCCGCCGGGCTCGGCCTGCTGGTGCTGACAGCGGGCGAGGTGCTGGCTGCCGGCGGCACCGTGGAGGAGGCCATCGGCGAGGTGGAGCGTCTCCGCGTCGGGCAGATCGGCTGCTTTGTGATCCGCACGCTGGATTATCTCCGCAAGGGCGGCCGCATCGGCGCGGTGGAGGGCCTGCTGGGCTCGCTGCTGCAGATCAAGCCGGTGATCTATGTCGACGACAACGGTGTTTACCAGACGCTGACCAAGGCCCGCGGCTTCAACGGCGCGCTGGAGGCCATGTGCAACGAGCTGTACCGCCGTTTTGAAGGGCGCAGCGTCCGCCTGGCCGTGGTGCACGGCAACGCGCCGGAGGATGCCGAAAAGCTGCTCACCCGTCTGTGCGAACGGCTCAGCGTCATTTCTTCCTATATTGCGCCGGTCTCCCCCGCGCTGGCCATCCATACGGGCCCCGGCCTGCTGGGCGCCATTGTGCAGGCGGCGGATTGAATCACGACAAAAACAGGGCTGCCGGCTGTGGCAGTCCTTTTTCGTATGCGCGATTATTCGTCGGAGGAGCGCAGGTCACTGTTCAGCCAGGCGTTATAGCGGCTGTTGCTTTCCTCGGCCTGCTTCTTTTCGATCCAGCGCGTCCGGTCCTCCTTGATGGCGATCAGCTCGTCGGCGATATCTTCCATACTTGTCGGCTTCGCGTTCCGCAGATAGGAGGTCATGCGGCGGATGGCCCGCTCCGCGTGAAGCTCCTTCGCGAGCAGCTTGCCGACCTCCTCCGGCAGACCGCATGCCGCGGCGGCCTGTAACAGCTCACCGTATGCCTGCAGCCAGGTCTCCCGGGTCAGCTCCGTCTTCATCGGTTTGCTCCTTTCGCGCACGTCAGGCGGCGTCCGCGGCATCCAGCGCTTCCAGCAGCTCAAGCATCCTGTCCAGCCACGGCATCGCGTCCCCGTTCCTCGTTACGGAGGGGTCGTAGATCGTCACGAAATCGTTTTTCATGGAGATGACCTGCCAGCCGTTTGCATCGCAGGCTTCCGTCAGAGCGGTCACCTTCTCCGGCCGGGCGGTCTCGCGCTCACCGTCATCCGGCACGACGCAGAAGGCCATGGCCCGGTACGGATTGCCGGAGGTTGTGTACATGAACATGCTGAAATCGCCGGTGCTGTTGCCGAAGGCGATGACCGGCTGTTGACCGAGCTCCTGGGCCATCTGCGTCGGCTTGCCGCTCTTGACGTTCTTGATGACGCCCTTCGCGGTGCGCACGGGCACATCCTCCGCGCTGTACTGGTAGTCCAGATAGCCGGCGTCCCCCTGGCCGGAGCCCACCGTGTAGCAATCGCTGCCGATGACCTGACGGTACGGGATGCCGATGATGTCGGCAATCATCACGCGGTCGGCTTCACGGTCGGTCCCGCTGACGATGTACACGGTGAAGCCGTTCGCCTGAAGGTACCGCGCCGCCTCCACGGTGGTGCGGAACCAGGCGTCCCCAAGTTTCAGATCGTCGAAGCGGTCGGCCTTTGTATTAAGGAAATCGGCCACGTAGGCCCTGTATTCGGCGATCGTCATGCCGGCAAACAGCTCCATGGCGCAAAGATACTGCCGCTCCTCCAGGTCATCCGGCGTAACGCCGTCCCGCACGGCGTAAAGCATGTCCCGGGCCACCTCCAGCTGCTCCTCCGTCGGCTCATAGTCAGGATCCTCCAGGATGCGGTGCACGCACATCATCCAGTCGAAATAGGTCGGGAACTGCTCGCCGCACAGGGTGCCGTCCAGATCGAACACGGCAAGGCGATCCGTTTCCGGAATATAATCCGGACTGCTTTCATCCGTCACGGCGGCCACATAGTCGAGGAAGGCGGCGCGGCTTTCGCCCTCCGCCCAGTACACCAGCGGCGAGGCGGAAGGATCGTTCGTCTCGTCAAAAACGACTGTCTCCGCGCCTGCGCAGCCGCACAGCATGAGCACAGCCAGCAGGATCGCCGTCAGCTTTTGCATCATGATTCGTTCTCCCCCCGTTTTACCGGTCACATCATGTACAGACTTCGGTCTGTTTTTTGATCATTCTTCCGTCAGCACCAGCTCCACCGGGCAGTGGTCGGAGCCGAAGATCTCCGGATGGATGGCAGCCCGGTCGATCCGGTTCCGCAGCGCCTCGGACACGATGAAATAGTCGATGCGCCATCCGGCGTTGTTTTCCCGGGCATGGAAGCGGTAGCTCCACCAGGAATAAGCGCCGGTCTCCTCCGGATGCAGCGCGCGGAAGGTATCCACGAAGCCGTCGTTCAGCAGCTCCGTCATCTTGCCGCGCTCCTCATCGGTGAAGCCGGCGTTCATGCGGTTCGTTTTCGGATTTTTGATGTCGATCTCCTCGTGCGCCACATTCAGGTCGCCGCAGAGCACCACGGGCTTCTCCGTTTCCAGCTCCTTCAGGTAAGCGCGGAAGGCGTCCTCCCAGCGCATCCGGTACGGCAGCCGGGCCAGGCCGTCCTGGGAGTTCGGCGTATAGCAGGTCACCAGCCAGTACGGCCCCAGGTCCAGCGCGATCACGCGGCCCTCATGGTCGAATTCATCCACGCCGATGCCATAGCGCACCCGCAGCGGTTCCTTCCGGGTGAATACCGCCGTGCCGCTGTAGCCCTTCTTTTCGGCATAGCTCCAGTACTGATGATAGCCCGGCAGCTCCATAACGATCTGGCCCTCCTGCAGCTTGGTTTCCTGCAGGCAGAAGACGTCCGCGTCCAGCGCGGCAAAGCTGGCCATGAAGTCCTTCTTCATCACGGCGCGCAGGCCGTTGACATTCCATGAGATCAGCTTCATGCTCAGGCACCCTCCTTTGCTTTGCGCCAGTTCGCGGCGGAACGTGCCAGCCGGTCCAGGCCGTCCATGAGAGTGACCCTCGGGCAGGCGATATTGAAGCGCAGGAAGCAGCGCCCCGCCTCACCATACATCGTACCGTTGGACACGAACAGACCGGAGTCTTTTCTGATGAAGTCCGCAAAGGCCACGGAATCATCCGTCAGCGCGCCGCAGTCCAGCCACATCAGATAGGTGGCGTCGCCGGGCACCGGAACGATACCCGGGATCCGCTCCCGCATATACGCCTCGGCGACCGCGCGGTTGTGCCACAGGTATTCACAGAGCGCGTCCAGCCAGGCGCCGCCCTTTGTAAAGGCCGCCACAGTCGCGTCCACGGCGAAGGCGTTCAGATTGCACAGCTCGTCGTTCCGCATGGCCGTGTCCAGCTTCTCCCGCAGCGCGGCATCCGGCACGATGACCGCGGAGGAGTGAATGCCGGCCAGATTGAAGCACTTGGTCGGCGCCACGAAGGTCACGCTGTTCATCAGGCAGTCCTCATTGACCGAAGCGAAGGGCACATAGCCGTGACCCGGCGCGGCGATGTCGCAATGGATCTCATCGGACAGGACCAGAACATGGTATGTTTTACAAAGTTTGCCGATGCGTGCCAGCGTTTCCCGGTCCCACTGCTTTCCGATGGGGTTGTGCGGATTGCACAGCAGCATCAGCTTTGTCTCCGGCTCGGCCAGCGCGGCCTCCAGATTCTCCCAGTCGATGCCGTAGACGCTGTTGGAATAGGTCAGGCGGCTTTCGCGGATCACACGGCCATTGTCGCGAATGATGCGGTGAAAGCAATTATAGACCGGAGTCTGGAGCAGGATATGATCCCCGGGCCCCGTCAGGCAGCGGATCGCGGAAGAAATGGCCGGCACCACACCGTTGCAGAAGAGCAGCCAGGACCGGTCCATCGTGAAGCCGTGGCGGTCCCGCCACCAGCCGGTATACGCGTCATACCAGGCATCGGTCAGCATCGAATAGCCGAATACGCCGTGGGCCACCCGGGCCGCCAGCGCCTCCCGGATCTCCGGCGCAGCCTGGAAGTCCATATCCGCCACCCACATGGGCAGCTCGTCGGGCCCGGTGACATCCCATTTGACGCTGGCCGTGCCGCGCCGGTCAATGACCGTATCAAAATCATACATCGGTCTGTTTTCTCCTTTTCGGCGATCAGTCCGCGCCGGTCAGCTCGTGCCAGTCCACGGCTGTCACGGTCAGCGGACCGTTGCTGTCGTAAAGATAAACGGTATTGCGGTCCATCTCCGGCACGGTGACATCAAAGGTGCCGTACTCGCCGCCGTCCGCGAAGAGATAGGTCTCGCCGTACCACTGACCGCCCTTGCCGTAGACCACGGTATAATCGCCGGGCTTCACCCAGAAGGTCAGCCGGCTGCCCTGGGCCAGATAGCCGGTACCGATGTCGCTGCCATTCTTCAGGATGCGTACCCAGGCGTTGTTCGTCGTGTCGCCGCCCAGTTCGAAGGACAGCCGCACGGCGCCGTTTTCCTCCGTTTCGTCGGTGCCGGTCAGGCGGCCGGTTTCCGGCGCGTCGATGGCGATGTAGAAATCCCGCGTCGCGGCGGAGGCGGCAAGGCGGTCCACGGTCTCCTCCCAGGCGGCGGAGTACAGGGCGATCATCTGCGCCAGGTCCGGGCAGGCGGCTTCATAATCGCCGTTGACAGCCAGGGTCAGGTCCACCGTCATCGTCGTGCTCTTCGCCTTCTGGCCATAGACCGCGGTCAGCAGCGCCTCGGGCAGCTGCTCAGCCAGCAGCGCGTTCAGCTGCTCCCGGGTCATGGCCGGCGCGCCGACGGTCACATCCAGCTGGGCCATGGCCAGCGCTTCGGCCTCCTCCAGCAGCTTGCTCCAGCTCTTCGCGTTCACCGTCATCACGGCGGCGGTCAGGCCGGCGGAGGTATCGACCTTCTTCACATTCAGCAGCAGCATGAAGGGCGTCAGACGCGTCGCCGCTTCCTCGCCGGAAACGCCCAGGGAGGTCGCGAAGCGCGCGGCATAATCACTGTCCAGCGGCTCCAGCGTCAGCCCGTCGGCGGGCTTTTTGGACGGCAGCGTCACGCTGTGGCGGATCAACAGCCCGCCGGCCGCCTCCGTGAAGCCGGATTTCGCAAAGGCCGATTTCGCCTTGCCCGCGGCGGTCTTCACCGCGCTGCGCAGGTTGGACGGGCTCTTGCTGCCGGAGAATTTCACGCTGCCGCGCGTCACCGAGCCCACGACCTCGAAGGTCTCCCAGGCATCCATCGCCAGATAGCCGGCCATGGCGCGGGTCATGTAGCCCTCCACATCCTCCCCCGCGGTCTCCCTGGCGCCGACGCCGCTGGTCACCGTCGGATAGCGGTACACCAGCGTCACGCGGTCCTTTTCATCCACCGAGGCGGATACCAGCTCCGTGCGGGCCTCCCATTCGGCCACCCAGCCGGTATCCTTTTCCGTCAGGGACGACCATTTTTCCGCCGCGGCTGTCTGCACGGCGGCGATCAGCTCAGCCTCCGTGCTCTCCTCCGCCGTCACGGGCATACAGGTCATCAGCAGCATCAGCGCCAGCAGCGCTCCGATCCATTTGCGCATCGTTGTCCATACTCCTTGTGCGTCAGTACCACGAAAAGACCGGGGCACGAATGCCCCGGCTTGTAGAGTATCAAATTTCAGGGAATCAGTCAAGCAGCTTTTGCGCGGCTTCGCACAGATCGGCGTTCAGCTTCTGCGCGGTGGCGGCATCGGCGGCGTTGCTGTTCACATACAGCTTGATCTTGGGCTCGGTGCCGGAGGGACGCACGCACACCCAGTTGCCGCCCTCGAGCTCGAAATAGAGCACGTTGGAGGTGGGCAGACCGGTGGGCTTCACAGCGCCGTCGGCCACGGTCGTGATGGTGCCGGCCTGATAGTCGCGGACCACGGTGACCTTCTTGCCGGCGATCTCGGCCGGAGGATTGGCGCGCAGATCCTTCATGATCTGGGTGATCTTGCCGAGGCCTTCCTTGCCGGGCAGGGTCACGCTGACAACCTTCTCCACGAAGTAGCCGTACTTCTTGAAGATCTCCTGCACCATGTCGTACAGGGTGATGCCCTGGGCGGCGCAGGAAGCGGCCACCTCGGCCACCAGCAGGGAGGCGTTGACGCCGTCCTTGTCGCGGACGAAGGTGGAGGACAGGAAGCCGTAGCTCTCCTCGAAGCCGAAGAGGAAGGTGTGGCTGCCGGTATCCTGGAACTGCTGGATCTTGTTGCCGATGAACTTGAAGCCCGTCAGCACCTCGAACATCTCCACGCCGAAGCTCTCCGCGATGCGGTTGGCCAGGGAGGTGGACACGATGGACTTGCAGGCGGCGCCGTTGGTGGGCAGGGTGCCCAGCTTCTGCTTGGTGGACAGGATGTAGTACAGCAGCACGCAGCCGATCTGGTTGCCGGTCAGCAGCTGCCACTTGCCTTCCTTGGTCTTCACAGCCACGCCCAGACGGTCGCAGTCGGGGTCAGTGGCGAAGATCACGGAAGCGCCCTTCTCATCGGCCAGCTTGAAGGCCAGGTCGAAGGCGTCGGGATTCTCGGGGTTGGGCGCGATCTTGCAGGTGGGGAAGTTGCCGTCGGGCTTCTCCTGCTCCAGCACCACGGAGGCGTTGGTGATGCCGATCTCCTTCAGCATGCGGCGGACCGGCACGTTGCCGGAGCCGTGCAGAGGCGTATAGACGATCTTCAGGTTGGGGCCTTCCTTGGCCAGCAGCTCGGGCTGCACGCACAGGGTCTTGATGTCGGCCATGTAGTCGTCATCAACTTCCTTGTTGCCGATGATGTGCAGCAGGCCCTTGGCCTTCGCCTCTTCCTCGTCCATCACGACACAGTCGGTGTACTTGGTGGCGCGGATGATGGCGGTCACGGCATCAGCGATTTCCGGGCCGATCTGGGCGCCGTCCTCGCCGTACACCTTGTAGCCGTTGTACTGCTTCGGGTTGTGGCTGGCGGTGATGACCACGCCGGCGATGGCGTTCAGATGACGAACGGCATAGCTCAGCACGGGCACAGGGCGCAGCGCGTCGAACAGATAGGCGGGCACGCCCTCCTGGCACAGCACCAGAGCGGTGTCCCTGGCGAACTCGGCGGAGAAGTTACGGCTGTCATACGCGATGACCACGCCGCGCTTCGCGCTTTCGGGATCCTGCAGCAGATACTGCGCCAGGCCCTTGGTCGCGCGGCGGACGTTGTAGCGGTTCATGCGGTTCATGCCGGCGCCCAGCACGCCGCGCATGCCGGCCGTGCCGAAGGACAGCTCGGTATAGAAACGGTCTTCGATCTCTTTCTCGTCGCCGGCGATCGCCTTCAGATCGGCAATCGTATCGGCGTCAGCGGCGAAATCCTTCAGCCACTGCTCATAAGCTTCCTGTACACCCATCGGAAAGACCTCCTTCAAAAAAAGAGAAATTTGCCTGGATGGATTTATTATAGAGCTTTTTTCCCATTTTAGCAAGTGCTATCCGTGGCTTTCCGTAAAAAAAGAACACCGCGACGGCTGATTTTTCGCGGCATTCAGTTTTTTGTGTATTCAAGGGTCAGCGTCAGCTGCTCCTGCGCGCACCGCGTCTCCGGGAAAACGGCCTGCGCGGCGGGAAGGAAGTCCTCCGGCGTTTCGATGCAGTTGGAGAAGTGCGTCAGCAGCAGCTGCTCCGTGCCGGCCTCAGCCGCCAGCGCCGCCGCCTCCCGGAAGAGCATATGGCGGTTCTTCAGCGCCTTGGGCAGCTTGTCCTCGCCGCCGTACATGCCCTCGAGGATCATCAGGTCTGTACCGCGGCCCGCCTCAGCGATGGCGGCGACAGGCCGGGTGTCCGTCGCGTAGACGAAGGACAGTCCGCGGCGCTCGGGTCCCAGCACCTCCTCGGGCAGCACCGTGCGGCTGCCAAGTGTCACCGGTTCGCCTCGCTGCAGCACCTTCCAGAATGGCCTCGGCACGCAGAGAGTCTCCGCCTTCGCGGGATCGAAGGCCCCGGGATGGCGCAGGCTGAAGCGGTAGCCCAGGCACGGTACGGAATGCTGCAGCCGGAACGCGTCCACCCGCATGCCGATCGCTTCAAAGCTGTCCCCCGGCTCAATGGGATGAAGGACTGTTTCAAAGGGCAGCACCGGCGCGATGACCCGAAGCCCGCCGACGATCTGCTCCAGCCCCGCCGGGCCGTACAGCTGCACCGGCTCCGTGCGGCCGCTCTTGGCCATGGACAGCAGGAAGCCCGGCAGTCCGCCGCAGTGGTCCGCGTGATAGTGGGTCAGCAGGATCGCGTCCACGGCGCGGAAGCCCCAGCCGACCCGGCGCACGGCATTCTGCGTGCCCTCGCCGCAGTCCACCAGCAGAAGCCGGCCGTTCAGCCGCACATACAGGCTGGCCAGCCCGCGCTCCGGGAGCGGCAGCGCGCCGCCGGTGCCCAGGGTGCAAAGATCGATCATGGCTTCCGCTCCTTTCGTTACAGACTCCGGTCTGTTTTATTCGGCTGCGCCGGTATTTTCCTCCGCGCTGACGGGCGGCGCGGGCGGGATCTCCTCCTGCGCGGTGCTTTCCTCCACGGAAGAGGACGCATCCTCCGTTTGACCCGAAGCGCTTTCATTCGTGCTTTCATCCGCATCGGACGCCGGCGTGGCCGTCGGCTCCCCCGCATTGGGCAGCAGCTCCGGCGGTATGGCGGTGACGCTCGTCTTTTTGCCGCTGCCGGAGGAGGTTTTCGCGGTCGCCGGCTTCAGTGTGTACAGCAGGGTCAGCGTGTTCCTGTCCGCCTGGCCGGTCACAGTGAGGCCTTTGGCCTTCTGGAAGGCAGTAACGGCCTTCGTCGTTTTGGCGCCGTAGTCGCCGTCCGCGCCGCCGGTGGTATAGCCCAGCTTCTGCAGGGCCGTTTGCATCAGCGTGACGCGGATGCCGCTGTCGCCCTGCTCCAGCGGCTGATACGCGTCATAGACCGGCGCGTCCGCCGCGTACAGCTTTTCCAGCACCGCGGGGATGACCTCGCTGCGTTCCCGATAGCCGATGTCGCCCTGGAACAGCTTCACCGCCGTCAGCGTGTTATCGCCATAGATGCCGTCGGCGCCGCCCACCGGATAGCCCAGCGCCTCCAGACGCTGCTGCATGGCCAGCACGGCGCTACCGCGGTCACCGTAGCACACGGAGCCCGTCACGGAGGAGGGCTCACTTGTCACGGGCACGGCGGTCGGGGCAGCCGTGGGCACAGTCGTCGGCGCAGCGGTCGGAGCAACGGTGGGTACGGCCGTCGGCGTGGCGGTCGCTGCCGGCTCCGCGGTCAGCATCGACGCGTTGGCGGATTCATCCGCCGGCTGCGCGGGTTCGGCCGCGGACACGGCGTTCTCCATGGGCTCGTCCGTTCCGGACGCGTCCACGACCGTATAGCCGCTTTCATCCATGGTATAGCGGAACACTTGCCCGTTCACGGCGGCCGCGGCATGAACGGCCGTTCCGTCGGCCGGCAGCACTGTCGCGCCGGCGGCCGGATCCGTCAGCGAACAGACCAGCACGGTGCCGTCGGTCAGCGTCAGAGCGGCGCTGTCCCGGGAGGCAAACAGGCTCATGGCCTCGCCGTCATAGGCGGTCAGCAGCTCCGGCTGCGCCGCGGCATCTCCGGCCGGGAGGCGGTACAGCGCGCCGTCCGCCGCGTACACCACGGTGTCACCGTTGGCGCAGGCGGCCTCCACCCCCTTCGCAATCGCGGTCGGCAGACTGTCCTCCTCCGTCTGAAGCGACAGCAGACCGTCCTCCGACAGCGTGTACGCCGCGGGCGAGGCGCAGGCCAGCAGGTCCTCCTCCGTGGGCGCGGCGGAAACGATGGAGGTGCCGGTGCCGTCCAGCCGGATGGCGTACAGCCGCCCCTCCGGTGTAAGGCAGTAAAGGCGGTCGTCCCGCATGCCCACGATATCGGCAATAGCGGAGCGCAGCACCTTCTGCCCGCCTTCCGCGTCCTCCAGATACAGATAATTGCTTTCCCCCAGATAGGAGGTATATGTACCGTCCATCAGCAGCGGCACCGCCTGGGCGGAGGCCGTCAGCAGCAGCAGCGCCGCGGAAACGGTCAGGGCTTTTCTGATCATCGCAAATCCTCCGGAATCGCTCCGTGCGGCGTTCCGCGCCGGAGTCTGCCGTTTTTGTGCCGGCCCCGTTCCAAGCGCACAAAAACGGATATATGTTCATTCGCTTTCCGACCCCTCTTTTCCTTTTTTTCTCACGGCATTTGCTGCCCCCGCGGCAACATTTATCCGTTGACAACGGACACCCGCGGGCTTATGATGGGCTGGAAGGAACAGCGGCAAGCTGTTCGCGGGAAGGGTGATCTGTTTGTTTGAGCTTCATCCGGCGGGACTGACCGGCGTGCTGTGCGTGCTGGGCAGCAGCATCTGCGAGGAGACCGGCCGCGCCGTGTCCGCGCTGCGCCGGGCGGTCGCGGAGGCGTGTCTGCCCGGCGTGACGGAAACCGTTCCTTCCTATTGTTCTCTGCTGGTGTGCTACGACGCGCTGGTCACCGATTACGATACGGTGGCGGAGGCGCTGCGGCGGCTTCATGACGGCGTGGACGGCGCTGAGGAACGCGCCCCGCGTATCGTGGAGATCCCCGTGTGCTACGGCGGCGCCTTCGGGCCCGATCTGCCCTTCGTGGCGGAGCACGCCGGGCTCAGCGAAGAAGATGTCATCCGGCTGCACACCGGCACCGATTACCGCATCTACATGCTCGGCTTCCTGCCGGGCTTCCCCTATCTCGGCGGACTGGACAGCCGGCTGCACACGCCCAGGCTGGCCACGCCCCGCACCGCCATTCCGGCCGGCAGCGTGGGCATCGGCGGACAGCAGACCGGCATTTACCCGCTGGCCTCGCCGGGCGGCTGGCAGCTGATCGGCCGCACGCCGCTGAAGCTGTTTTCTCCCGGGGCGCCGCTGCCCTATGCCGCCGGGGACATGATCCGCTTCGTATCCGTGACTCCGGAGGAATACGCTGAGCTGGAGGTGAGCGCGCATGGCTGTTGAGGTGCTTCAGCCCGGTCTGCTGACGACCGTGCAGGACGCCGGCCGTACCGGTCACGCCGCCGAGGGCTGGCGGAGCTGCGGCGTGTGTGATCCGCTCGCGGCGCGCGTTGCCAATCAGATGGCCGGCAATACCGGAAACACCGCGGTGCTGGAGCTGACCGGCATCGGCGGCAGCTTCCGCTTTACGGCGTGCACCGTGGCCGCCTTCTGCGGACCGGACGCCGTGGGCACGGTCAACGGCCGGGCTGTCCGCGCCGCCTTTCCGCTGCTGATGATGCCCGGCGATGTGCTGAGCGTACAGCTGCGCGACGGTCTCCGGGCATACATCGCGGTGCATGGCGGCTTCGATGTGCCCGCGGTCATGGGCAGCCGTTCCACGGACATGGCCTGCGGCACCGGCGGCTTTGAGGGCCGCGCCCTGCGGAAGGGCGATCTGCTGCCCACCGTCGCCTGCGCGCCGGACGCGTTCTTTCCACGGCTCCATCAGCGGGCGTCGCGGCTGACGCTGCTACGTCCCTTCGTTCATCCCGCCGCGCGGCAGCCAGAAAGCGCCGCGGTGATCCGGGTGATCCCCGGGCCGCAGGAGGACCGCTTCACCGACGCCGGTCTGCACACCTTCTACAGCGGCTATTACACCATCCGTCAGGACAGCAACCGCATGGGACTGCGGCTGAACGGCCCCGCGGTGGAAGCCCGCGGCACGACGGATATCCTGTCCGACGCCATCGTGTACGGCAGCGTGCAGATCGCCTCGGACGGCCAGCCCATCATCATGCTGGCGGATCACCAGACGACCGGCGGCTACGCCAAGCCCGCCACGGTGATCCCCTCCGATCTGCCCGTGCTGGCCCAGCTGCGGCCCGGAAGGCGCGTCGTTTTCCGTGCCGTGAGCCTGTCCGAAGCCGCCGCCGCGTACCGTGCTGATGCCGACATGCGGGAAGCCGTTGCCCGCGCGCTCACCGAATGACCGTTCCCGCCTCCGCCCTGCCGCGGAGGGCGTTTCCCGGTATACGAAGCCGTCATACCACAAATCATCGCGGGAATGCTCCCGCTTTTGCTCGGAGGAATCCATGGACCTTTCAAATCAGACCTATATCGCCACCGCCGCCTTCAGCCTGGAGGGCATCGTTGCCGCCGAGCTGAAGCGGCTGCAGATGCGGAACGTGACCGCCTTTCCCGGCGGCGCGTCCTTCACCGGCTCACTGACCGACGCCTTCCGGGCCAACCTGCTGCTGCGCTGCGCCGACCGCGTGCAGATGGTGCTGGCCGAGGGCGATGTGCGCACCTTCGAGGAGCTGTTTCAGCTGGTCTCCCGCGTCCGCTGGGAGGAGCTGATGCCCGTCACCGCGCAGATCAACATCTCCGGCAAATGCGCCCGCAGCACGCTGATGAGCATCCGCGACTGCCAGTCCATCGCCAAAAAGGCCGTCATCGAACGGCTGCGCAAGGCCACCGGCGCGGAGCGCTTTCCGGAGACCGGCGTGCCCTACCCCATCGACGTGGCCATCCATCAGGACCATTGCCGGGTGACGCTGGATATGTCCGGCACGGCGCTGAACCGGCGCGGCTACAGGACCTGGAACGCCGAGGCCCCGCTGCGCGAGACGCTGGCCGCCGCGCTGGTGGAGCTGTCCCCCTGGCGGCCGGGCATGCCGCTCTGGGACTGCTGCTGCGGCAGCGGCACCATCATCCTGGAGGCGGCCTTCCGCGCCGGCCACCGGGCGCCGGGGCTCAAGCGGCTGTTCGCCATGGAGAAGTATCCCTTCTTCCCGGCGGAGGAGGCCGCGGTGATCCGCAATCAGGCGATGATTGATTTCGAGCCGCAGCGCATCCACGACCTTGGCGGCTCCGATATCGACCCGGAGGTGCTGAAGCTGGCGGAGCGCCACACCGCGCAGGCCGGGCTGACGGATTATGTCACCTGGGCGTGCGTTCCCCTGCAGCAGCTGCAGCGGCCGGAGGAACAGGGCGTGTTCCTGTGCAATCCGCCCTACGGCGAGCGGCTCTCCGACCGGAAGACCTGCGAGAAGCTCTATCATGACCTGCACGCGCTGAAGGACCGCCATCCCGGCTGGAGCCTGTGCGCCATTTCCTCCGATCCGATGTTCGAGCGGGCCTACGGCAAGCGCGCGGACAAAAAGCGCCGCCTGTACAACGGGCGGCTGGAATGCGAGTTTCTGATCTATCGATGATGAGGTGGACCCATGACTGATGTTCGCGTCGCGTTCTTCGATTTCGACGGCACGCTTTCCCGGGGGGATTCCATCCTGCCGTTCCTGCTTTGGTGCATCCGGCGGCGCGAAGCCCCCGTATCGCAGCTGTTCCGGGCCGCGGGCGGCTGGCTGAAGCAGCGGCGGGATCCCGGCAAAACCGTGCGGGCCAAGGAGATCACCCTGTCCTTTCTGACCGGGCGCTCACGGCGGGAGCTGGAACGTCTGGCCGACCGCTTCTGGCAGGAGCGCCTGGTGAAGGGGCTTTTCCCGAAGGGTCAGGAACGGATGCGTCAGCTGAAGGCGCAGGGCTTCACCATCGTCATCGTGTCCGCGTCGCCCTCCTGCTACATGGACCGCCTGCCCGCATATCTTCCGGCGGACGCCGTGCTGTGCACCGACTGCCATATCGGCGCGGACGGTTGCTTCGACGGCCATGTGGGCGCCAACTGCAAGGGCGATGAAAAGCCGAAGCGCATCCGCCGCTGGCTGAAGGAAAACGGTCTGCCGGAAAAGCTGGAGGATTGCCAGGCCTACGGCGATTCCCCCTCCGACGCGCCGATGCTGGCCATGGTGGGCCATCCGGTGGCCGTCAACCCGCACCGCCGCCTGACGGAAGCGGTGCCCGGCGCGGAGATCGTGCGCTGGCGGACCGGAGGATCAAAGACGCAAAGGAGTTCGGAAGCATGAGCCGTGAGCTGGACGCCTGCACACTGATCGAGCGCAGCATCAACAAAAAATACCGCAAGGAGCTGTGGACGCCGTTCCTGACGGCCATCCGCCGCTATCATCTGCTGGAGGCCGGCGACCGCGTGGCCGTGTGCATCTCCGGCGGCAAGGACAGCATGCTGATGGCCAAGCTGTTCCAGGAGCTGCACAGGCACAGCGATATCCCCTTCGGGCTGACCTTCCTGTGCATGGACCCCGGCTACAACGACGCCAACCGGGCGCAGATCGAGCGCAACGCCGCGCTGATGAACATCCCGCTGACGATCTTCGAGACGGATGTGTTCGAGGTGGCGGACACCCAGGCCGGCGGCTCCCCGTGCTATCTGTGCGCGAGGATGCGCCGCGGCTGCCTGTACAAGAAGGCGCAGGAGCTGGGCTGCAACAAGATCGCCCTGGGGCATCACTTCAATGATGTCATCGAGACCACGGTGATGGGCATGTTCTACGGCGCGCAGCTGCAGGCCATGGCCCCCATGCTGCACAGCAAAAATTTCCCCGGCATGACGCTGATCCGCCCGCTCTACTGCATCCACGAGGAAGACATCATCGCCTGGTGCCGCTACAACAGCCTGTCCTTCATCCGCTGCGCCTGCCGCTTCACGGAAAAGCGCGACGCCGCGGAGGACGGCATCGGCGAGAGCAAGCGTCAGGAGATCAAGCAGCTGCTGAAGGAGCTGAAGAAGACCAACCCCGATGTGGAGAAGAGCATCTTCAGCGCGCTGCACAGCGTGTGCCTGGATACCTTCCCCGGCTACAAAACCGAAGGCGAGGCGCACAGCTTCCTGGAGCGGTTCGAGCGCCTCGGGCATGACGGCGTCGAAAACTGAACCTAAAAAACGCAGAGAGCATCGCGCTCCCTGCGTCTTTTGGTGTCACGCTTCAGTTTATTCCTCTTCGGGCTTTTCCGCTTCGTCCTCGGCCACAGGCTCGGCGCCGTCTTCCTCGGCGGGCTCGGCGGTTTCTTCCTCAGCGGGTTCTTCCACAGGCTCGGCGGGTTCTTCCGCAACGGGCTCGGCGGGTTCCTCAACGGGCTCTTCCGCAGGCTCGACAGGCTCTTCCGCAGCCTCAACGGGTTCCTCTTCGGGGACCTCAGCCGGTTCGGACGCTTCGGCCTCAGCGGGCGCTTCCTCAGCGGTCTCCGGCGCTTCAGCGGCAGCTTCTTCGGCAGCCTTGGCGGCTTCGGCGGCCTTCGCTTCCTCGGCGGCCTTCTTCTCGGCCTCGGCGGCAGCCTTCGCGGCTTCAGCCTCGGCGCGCTTCGCTTCCTGCTCCGCCTGCTTCGCGGCGGCGGCAGCGGCCTTCTCCGCCCGGATCGCCTCGCGCTCGGCGTCCACCGTGGAGAGCTCCTCCAGCAGCGCCGCCAGCTCCTCCGGGAAGGTCTGCTCGCCGGACTTCCACAGCTCATAGGCCTTGCTGCCCAGCTTGCTGATGATCTCATCGTGGCGGGCGTCCAGGTTCATCTCGTTCACACGGGTCTGCGTGGACTTGGCGATGTTGCCCGCCGTGGTGCTGATGGACTCCATGCAGTGCTTCCAGACATCCTTCATGCCCTTACCCAGGTCTGCCATGTTCGTTTCCTCCTCATTTATGGTCGGTTCGCTTGACTTCATCTATGTGATCCCACTCCGGGGAGTATACCGAATATACCGCGGGAAAATGAACTGCGGATGTATTTTCTGTGAAGATTACGGACGGAACAGCAGCAGCCGTCCGGGCAGCACGCCGAATTCGACGCGGTCCACCGGGATGATCTCACCGTCGCAGTTGACCTTCATGCCCTGCGCCTCGATGACCACATGCCGGCACAGGCGGTGCTGCGTCACGTCGAAGGTCAGGATCTTGCCGGTCATCAGGCCGATGAGGTACTTCGGGATCCGGCCTCTGCGGACATTGTCCACCAGCACCACGTCCAGCAGGCCGTCGTCCAGATTGGCGGCGGGGCAGATGGGGATGCCGCCGCCGATATACCGGCCGTTCGCCACGGAGCAGACCAGCACATCGCGCTCGACAGCCTCGTCATCCAGCTGCAGCTTCACATGTACCGGCCGATAGCGGAAGATGGCCCGGATCAGCCCCAGCAGATAGGGCAGCAGGCCGTTCATATGCTTCTTGAAGCGCTCGGTCTCCTCCAGCACGGTCACATCGAAGCCCGTGCCGCAGACGTTCAGGAAGTGACCGTTGTTCATGATGCCGAAATCCGTGGGCTTCGGCTCGTGCTCCAGGATGAATTTGACAGCCTCCACCGGATCCTTCGGCGTGCCGGTGGTTTTGATGAAATCGTTGCCCGTACCGCCGGGGATGATCCCCAGGGGCACCTCCGTACCGGCCAGGCCGCAGGCGACCTCGTAGGCCAGGCCGTCGCCGCCCACCGCCAGCACCGCCCGGCAGTCGTGCCTGCTTGCCACATCGCCGGCCAGCACCGCGGCATGGCCCGGCTCCTCCGTCCTCAGAACGGTAAAATCGACGCCGCGCTCCTTCAGATACGCGCTGACACGCTCCTCCGCCTTCAGGGCCGCGCCGGAGCCGGATACGGGATTGACGATCAGATAATACAAGGCTGTCACGCTCCCCTGTGCATACAGGTTACTGATGCTATTGTAGCGTTTCCCGGCGGCCGCGTCAACAGCTGTAACACAAACTTAACATAAACCGTATCTTTATCCGCCTTCAATGCATATTTATGCGTTTCTTTTGTATATTTTCTGTTCATCCGCTTGACATTGGAAAATCGCCGCTGTATAATGTGCGCGTTCAATACGAACATCAATCTGATTCGGAGGTAAACTGTCATGAAAAAGCTCATTGCCATCACGCTGTCCCTGGTGCTGATGCTGACCTGCTGCTCCGCGCTGGCCGACACCCTGACCATGGTCACCAACGCTTCCTTCCCGCCCTACGAGTACTATGACGGCGAGACCATCGTCGGCATCGATGCCGAGATCGCCGCGGCCATCTGCTCCTACCTGGGCTATGACCTGGAGATCCGCGATCAGGACTTCTCCACCTGCATCCCCGATGTGCAGGCCGGTAAGGCTGACTTCTCCATGGGCGGCATCACCGTGACCGAGGAGCGCGCCCAGATCATCGACTTCTCCGATTACTACTCTACCGGCATCCAGGTGGTGATCGTGCCCGAGGACTCCCCCATCACCTCCGCCGACGATCTGCTGGCCGAAGGCACCTCCTACAAGGTCGGCGTGCAGGATGCCACCACCGGCAGCCTGTACATCACCGACGACTATGACGCCGCCGGCAAGGATTCCGCTTCCCTGGTGCTGCCCTACAAGACCGGCAACGACGCCGTGATGGCCCTGGTGGCCGGCAAGGTGGACTGCGTGGTCATCGACAACGAGCCCGCCAAGGCCTATGTGGAAGCCAACCCCGGCCTCAAGATCCTGGACAGCGCCTATGTGGTTGAGGAGTACGCCGTGGTCATCAGCAAGGATACCCCCGAGCTGCTGGCCAGCTTCAACGAAGCCCTGGCTGCCCTGAAGGCGGACGGCACCATCGATGCCATCCTGGCCAAGTACATCTCCGCTGACTGATCTCAGCCGTCTTAAGGAGGAGCGGTTCCGGCCGCTCCCCTTTTCGCATTTTCCGCTTTCCTTTCGCTGACCATCCAAGGAGGCTCTGCCCGTGTCAAGCAGCTTTCAGGCATGGCTGGATCAATTCGTGACCGAGTTCCAGCTCTGCTTCATCAACAAAAACCGCTGGCGCATGATGCTCACCGGCCTGGAAAATACGCTGAAGATCGCGTTTTTCGCCTGCATCATCGGCATCGCCCTCGGTATCATCTTCGCCGTGATCCGTACCACCTGGGATACGACCTCCGGCAACATGCGCAAGGGGCCGCTCAAAACCCTTCTGCGGCTTCTGAACCTGCTGGGACGGGCCTACACCACCGTGATCCGCGGCACCCCCATGGTCGTTCAGCTGATGATCATGTACTACATCATCATGACCAACTGCGACGACGGCGTGCTGATCGCCACCATCTCCTTCGGCATCAACTCCGGCGCCTATGTGGCGGAGATCTTCCGCGCCGGCATCATGTCCATCGAAAAGGGGCAGATGGAGGCCGGCCGCAGCCTGGGCCTCAGCTATATCCAGACGATGATCTACGTCATCACGCCGCAGATGATCAAGAACGTGCTGCCGACGCTGTGCAACGAGTTCATCACCCTGCTGAAGGAGACCTCCATCGCGGGCTATGTGGCCGTGACGGATCTGACCTTCGCCGGCGACCGTATCCGCGGCGCGACCTATGTGGCCTTCCTGCCGCTGATCGTGGTGGCCATTGTGTACCTGATCATGGTCATGATCCTGACCCGGCTGGTGGGTCTGCTGGAAAGGAGGCTGCGGAAGAGCGATGGGCGATAATCAGACGAAGACCTTCACCGATCCCGTGCTGATCGAGGTGCGGCAGCTGGTGAAGCATTTCGGCAAGCTGGAGGTACTCAAGGGCGTCGACCAGAAGATCACCAAGGGTGAGAAGCTGGTGCTGATCGGCCCGTCCGGCTCCGGCAAAACGACCTTCCTGCGCTGCCTCAATCTGCTGGAGCAGCCCACGGACGGAACGATCCTTTTCGAGGGCACGGACATCACCGCGCCCCACCTGAACATCAACCACATCCGCCAGAAGATGGGCATGGTGTTCCAGCAGTTCAACCTGTTCCCCCACCTCACCATCATGCAGAACATCACCCTGGCGCCCACAAAGCTCAAGCTGATGGGCCGCGAGGAGGCCAGTGAGAAGGCGCTGCAGCTGCTGCGCCGCGTGAACCTGCAGGACAAGGCGGACGCGTATCCCCGTCAGCTTTCCGGCGGCCAGCAGCAGCGTATCGCCATCGTGCGCGCGCTGGAAATGAGCCCCGATGTGATGCTCTTCGACGAGCCCACCTCCGCCCTGGACCCGGAAATGGTCGGCGAGGTGCTGGACGTGATGAAGCAGCTGGCGGACGACGGCATGACGATGGTCGTGGTGACCCATGAGATGGGCTTCGCCCGGGAGGTCGCCGATCATGTGCTGTTCATGGACGGCGGCTACATCGTGGAGCAGGGCCGACCCGATCAGGTGTTCAACAACCCGGCCGAGAAGCGCACCCAGGATTTCCTGCGCAAGGTGCTGAAGTAAACAGCAATCCTTACAGCCGCCCTCACCCGGCGGCTGTTGCTTTTCCCGGTTTTTCGCACGGTCGGAAAAGGGATTCCGCTACGGGCGTCGAATGTTATCCGCCGGAGATGATGAAGGATGATCCGTCCCATTTGCAGGGATACCGTGCTGCTGTCCCGCCCCGCCGCGCCCGCCACCGCGGAGGACCGCGAGGTGATGCGGGACCTGGCGGATACCCTCGCCGCGCATCAGAACGAATGCGTGGGCATGGCCGCGAACATGATCGGCGTGCCGAAGCGCATCATCGCGCTGGCTGTCGGGCCGATGCGGCTGCTGATGGTCAACCCGGTCATTTCGGAGCGGAAGCAGCCGTTCCGGGCCGAGGAGGGCTGCCTGTCCCTGAGTGGCACGCGGCCCGTGACGCGCTACCGCACCGTGACCGTGTGCTACGAGGATGACCGGCTGCAGCCGCGCCGCATGACCTATACCGGCTGGACGGCGCAGATCATCCAGCACGAATGTGACCATCTGGAGGGCATCCTGATCTGACGGACGCCATGACGGAACAACGAAAGTGAAGGTCGTTGACTGATGAAGAAGCAAATCACGGTGATCCCGCTGGGGCCCGGTGATCCGCAGCTGCTGACCCTGGCCTCCGCCGACGCGCTGAGGACCGCGAAGCGGCTGGTGCTGCGGACGGAACGCCACGGCGCCGCCGCCTGGCTGCGGGAAAACGGCATCGCCTTTGAATCGCTGGACGCCCTGTATGAACAGTATGAGGATTTTGACGCGCTGCACGCCGCCATGGCGGAGCGGCTGTGGCGTATGGCGGCGGACGGCCCCCTGGCCTTCGGCGTGATGGATCCCGCGACGGACGGCGCCGTGGCCGCGCTGCTGAATACCGTGGGCCCGGATGACCGCGTGACCTGCCTGGCGGGCCTGAACGCGACGGATGCCTGCCTGGCGCTGATCCCCGCAGCCATGCGCTGCGGAGACGGCCTGCGGGTGATCCCCGCCAACCGTGTGACCGAAGCCTCCCCCGATCCGCATCTGGGGCTGATGGTGACCGAGATCGATGACCGGATGCTGGCCGGCGACGTGAAGCTGGCGCTGACCGAGCTGTACCGCGACGAGCAGGAGATGCTGTTCTTCCCGCCCTCCGAAAAGGCACAGCGCACCGCCGTGCGGATCCCGCTGGCGGAAACGGACCGGCAGAAGCGCTACGATCAGACCGTGTGCCTGTATGTGCCCGCCTCGCCGCTGATGGAACGGGAGCGCTACTGCTTCCGCGACCTGGTGGACATCATGGAGCTGCTGCGCGGCGAGGACGGCTGCCCCTGGGACCGCGAGCAGACGCACGAGAGCCTCTGCCGCTACCTCATCGAGGAGGCCTGGGAGGCCGTCGGCGCCGTGCGGGAGGACGATCCCGAGCATCTGGCGGACGAGCTGGGCGACGTGCTGCTGCAGATCGTGTTCCACGCCTCCATCGGCCGCAGCCACGGCACCTTTGCCATCGGCGACGTCACCACAGCTATCTGCCGGAAGATGATCTACCGCCACGCCCATATCTTCGGCGATGTGCATTGCGCGAACGCCGCGGAGGTCTCCGTCAGCTGGGAGAAGCTGAAGCGCGCCGAGAAGGGGCTCCGCAGCCAGAGCGAGGTGCTGGCGGATGTGTCCCATGGGCTGCCGGCACTGATGCGGGCCGACAAGGTGCAGAAGAAGGCCGGACAGGTGGGCTTCGACTGGAGCAGCGCGGCCGAGGCCATGGAGAAGATCGACGAGGAAGCCGATGAAGTGCGGGAGGTCCTCACCCCCGGCAGCGACGCCGGACACCTGACGGAGGAGCTGGGCGACCTGCTGTTCTCCTGCGTCAATGTGGCGCGTCTGGCGGGCGTGGAGCCGGAGGATGCCCTGCAGCGGGCCACCGAAAAGTTCATCCGGCGCTTCACCGCCATGGAAAATCTCATAAAATCTGAAGGAAAATCGTTTGAGGGCTTGACTTTGAGCGAAATGAATGTATACTGGGATAGGGTCAAGGGCAAGGCCGGTGAGACGACCGGCTGACGGCTGAGAAGGGCCGCCCGATGACCGTCATTATTCGTTTTGATTTGAGGAGGAACACCCGCAATGAACAAGTCCGAACTGATCGCCGCTATCGCCGAGTCCAGCAAGAACTACGGCGTTGAACTGACCAAGACCCAGGCCAAGGCTGCTCTGGAGGCCTTTGTTGCCACCGTGAACGACGCCCTTGTCAACGAGGACAAGGTGCAGA
>R14__coassemble_157_pt1 | contig 58011 bp, 53 predicted proteins | sample R14__metabat2_high_PE_015 | metagenome-assembled genome bin R14
CAGAGCACTCGGCTGTTAACCGAGTTGTTGTAGGTTCGAGCCCTACCTGGGGAGCGCAAGAAGCCGAAAGGCTTCTTTTTTTGCATTGCTGAAAAAAGATGCAACGCCAAAGCCCTGTCCCGAAAAGGAGACAGGGCTTTGTCTGCGGAGCCGGTCAGCCGCACAGGGTGAACACCAGGATGCCGCCCAGGATCAGCGCGAGCCCCAGCACCCGGCGGCGGTCCAGCCTTTCATGGAACAGCGTGATGCCGAATACCGTGACATAGATGTACCCGGTGGCCTCCAGCACGGGGCCGAGGCTGACCGGCAGTCCGCGGTAGGCCAGCACGTTCAGCAGCGTGGTGGCGAAAAACAAGCCGTAGGCGATGATGACGGTGGGGTTGAGGTATTCCTTCAGCACGGAATCGTACTTTTTGCCGGCGGCCTTCTTCAGCAGCACCTGGCTGCAGGCGGCCAGGAACACATCCGCCAGATACAGCAGCACATAAGGAAGCATCAGTCCGCCTCCTTTTCCGGCAGGGCGTACAGCACGATGCCGCCGGCGATCATCAGCGCGCCGGCGAGCTTGCCAGCGGTCAGCGCCTCCCCGAAGAGCAGCAGCCCCCACAGCAGGCCCCACAGTACGGTGACCGCCTTGTTGGCATAGGCCACGGACAGGGGCATCCGCTTGATGACCTGCTGCCAGGCCACGGCGTACACCGCCAGCAGCAGCAGTACGCCGCCGTACAGCAGGATGAACCGCAGGCTCATGAACTCCGCGCCGGAGGCCAGCTTGCTGCACACGGACGCCAGACTGTAAACCAGCAGCACGGCGTGCAGCAGCAGATAGTGCTTCACTGTTTCGCTCATGCCGGATCGTCCTTCCTCACCACATCGTGGATGACGAACTGCGGCGCGGCGTTGACGCACATGTAGATGCGCCCGACGTACTCGCCGATGATGCCCAGCACCACGAGGATCATGCCGCCCAGCAGCAGCAGCACCGCCATGGTGGAGCTCCAGCCCAGGGGCACATCCGGCTGCACGAAGCGGTTGATGATGATGTAAATGATGTACAGCAGTCCGATGAAGGAGGAAAAGAAGCCGGCGTAGGTCGCCAGCCGCAGCGGCTTGACCGAGAAGGAGGTGAAGCCGTTCATCCACAGGGTCAGCAGCTTGCCCAGCGTGTACCCGGAGCGGCCGACCTCCCGGGCGCGGTGGTGTACCTGCACGTTGCAGATGTTCCTTGTCGTGCGCAGCACCAGGCCGATGACGTAGGGGTAGCAGTTGCCGTATTTCTGCATCTCGTCGATGACGAAGCGGCGGGCGGCAAAGTAGCTGTTGATGACCAGCTCCTTCGGCTTGCCGAGCATCACCTCGGTCATCAGGCTGTTGACCCGGCTGCCCCAGTTGCGGAAGCCGGTCTGTTTTTTGCTGTCATAGGCGGCATAGACCACATCGTAGCCTTCGGCGAGCTTCTCCAGCAGCCTGCCGCACTCGTCGGCAGGGGTCTGGCCGTCGTCATCCAGGCAGACGACCACATCGCCGGTCACCTGGTGGAAGCCGGCCATCAGCGCCGCGTGCTGGCCGAAATTGCGGGCCAGGTTCACCGCCGTGATGTGTCCGTCCTCCCGCGCCAGCCGGCGCAGCGTCTGCCAGGTGCCGTCGGGGGAGCAGTCGTTGACGAGGATGATCTCATAATCCGCCGCGTTCAGCGACGGCACCACGCCGCGGATCTCCTCCACGACCTGTCCGATGGTCTTTTCGCTGCGGTAGCAGGGGATCACAAAGGAAAGCTTCCCGGTCTGCATCAGTTGCCTCCGCGATGATCGAAATGATAGTTGTAAATGCCGTAGAAGGGCCGCATGCCCAAAGAGGTCATGGTGCCGGCGCTGACGAAGTTGTCCAGCTGGGTGCTTGAGACATAAACGCGGCCCGTGTGTTCGGCCAGTTCGTTGGCAGCGCGGAACAGCGCCCGGAACGCGCCGGCCTTGCGGGCGGACGCGTCCACGCAGCCCAGCAGGGCGTCCACGGCGGTCTCCGTCTGCCCCAGCAGCAGGAAGCCGGCGGGCGCGCCGTTCAGCTCCGCGACCAGCACCGTGTCCTCTCGGTAATCCGCGAAGGCGCCGTCGATCCAGTTCCGATAGACCAGCGCGGCTTTATCCTGCAGCGCCGGCGCGATGTGGTACTGTCCCTGATAGCTGTCGAAGCTTTCGTACGCGATGCGGCAGAGCGTTTCGCGGTGAACGCGGCAGTAGTCCCTGTCCGCCATGCGGATGCTCAGCCCCGGGTCCTGCGGAAAGCGGTGCTGCTCACCGATCTGCACGTATTCCATCGTGCCGCCGCAGAAGAAGGCCGGGGGACAGCACTGCTGGAAGGCGGTCATCAGATCGAGGATGTGCAGCGGCAGACGGACGTTGAAATACGCGTCCGCGCCGGTCATCACGCCGCTGAGCCTTTCGCAGAGGGTCCGCAGCAGCGCCAGCTGATGCTCGTCGTGGGCGGTGGACACGCGGCTGAACTCGAACCGCACCACCCTCACCTCCATGCCGTACAGCGCGCTGACGGGGTTGTTGCGGGTCACGCGGAAGCCGAAAAGCTCGCCGCCTTCTTCCAGGCAGTCGGTCAGGGTATCGCGTTCGGCCAGGATACGCTCCCGCAGGGGGGCGTAGTCCCGGCGCACGAAGCATGGGGCCAGAAGGGCGTTATCGTCCCGGTAGGCAATGATCGGCATGGTCGTCCTTTCGTATGGGTCAGGCGTTGTAGAAGGCCAGCACGGTGTCGATGACCCGCTGCCGGTCCTCCGCGGTCAGCCCGTAATACATGGGCAGGCGCACGAGACGGTCGCTGTCCGGCGTGGTATGCTCGTCCTCGCCGTCAAAGCGGCCGAACTTCAGACCGGCGGGCGCGGAGTGCAGCGGCACATAGTGGAACACCGCCAGGATGTCCCGTTCCTTCAGATAGCGGATCAGCGCGGTGCGCTCCTGCAGGGAGGCGCACTTCAGGTAGTACATATGCGCGTTGTGCACGCAGCCCTCGGGGATCGTGGGCCGGGTCACTTTGCCGGCGGCCTCCAGCGGCGCGAAGGCGGCGTGGTAGGCGTTCCAGGAGGCGAGACGGTCGTTGTTGATGTCATCCGCCACCTGCAGCTGCGCCCACAGATAGGCCGCGTTCAGCTCGCTGGGCAGATAGCTGTCGCCGAAGTCCACCCAGGTGTACTTGTCCACCTGGCCGCGGAAGAACTTGGAGCGGTTGGTGCCCTTCTCCCGCAGGATCTCGGCGCGCTCGTTGTAGGCGGCGTTGTTGATGACCAGCGCGCCGCCCTCGCCCATGGAGTAGTTCTTCGTTTCATGGAAGGAGTAGCAGCCGAAATCGCCGATGGTGCCCAGGGCGCGGCCCTTGTAGGTGCTCATCACGCCCTGCGCGGCATCCTCCACCACCAGCAGGTTGTGGCGGCGGGCGATGTCCATGATGGTGTCCATCTCGCAGGCCACGCCGGCGTAATGTACCGCCACGATGACGCGGGTCTTTTCCGTGATGGCGCGCTCGATCTTCTTCTCGTCGATGTTCATGGTATCCGGGCGGATGTCCACGAACACCAGCTTCGCCCCCGCCAGCACAAAGGCCGTGGCGGTGGAGGAGAAGGTGAAGGACGGCAGGATGACCTCGCTGCCGGGCGCCATATCGCACAGCAGGGCGGCCATATCCAGGGCCGTGGTGCCGCTGGTGGTCAGCAGCACCTTCTGGGCGGAGAAGCGCTTCTCCATCCAGGCGTTGCACTCCTTCGTGAACCGGCCGTCGCCGCAGATCTTGTGCGCGGCCATGGCCTCCTGCATATAGGTCAGCTCGTTGCCCGTCTGGGGCGGTACGTTGAACGGGATCATGTGGTTCCTCCTTCGGCAGAAGCGGTCGGCAGCTGCGGATTTGCCTCCGCGATGCCGGCTTCGATCATGATGAGATAATGGCTGCCCCGCACGGCCCGGTAGCCCGCGTCCTCAGCGGAGCGCTGAAGCCTGTCCGCGTCCACGGTGCCGTCCAGGGGGATGCAGATGTACTGCGGGATCTTTTCGGGGTGGTTTTCGTAATAGGCGGCCAGCTTCTCCGTGTGCATGCTCTCGAACCAGGGGGAGAAGGTGCCGTAGGGATAGCCCAGCGCGAGATAGGCCACGCTGCCGGCGTCCATGAACAGCACGTTGCCCTCGGGCAGCTGCCGCAGCAGCGCCACATCCGCCATGATGTCGCTGTAGGTCTGCGCCTTGCCCTCCGAGGTGATCACGCCCTTTGCCGGGCCCTCCGTCAGGGTTTGGGTGAGGTTGTAGGTGCCCTCATCCCAGTAGGTCAGGTTGCGGATGATCTGCGCGCGGGTGAACAGCAGCACCAGACAGCAGGCCGCGGCCAGCAGCTGGGCGGAGGTCGTGCCGACGGTGCGGCCGCGGTAGTCCTCCAGCAGCTCCATGATCACCCGGGTGACGAACAGGATGCCCGCCACGTTGCTTACACTGAGGGCCAGGGCGATGACGAAGCTCTCATTGTTGGAGGAGAGGTACATCGCCATGCTGAACGCGACGCCCGGCACGAACAGCCCGGCGAACAGCCCCCAGTCCTTTTCCCGGCACAGCAGGAAGGCGGGGATCGCCGCGAAGAGCATCGGCAGCATGATCAGATGATACTGCGTGCTCATGTCCTGCCGCAGATCCATCAGGCAGACCAGGGTGATGGCCAGCCCGGCGCACAGCCACACGGGGCGGTGGAGGACACGCTGCCGGTCCGCGGCGATGATCAGCACCAGCACCGCCTCGGCGATCCATGCGCCGGTCAGCACGGGATCGGGCGCGGTCAGGGAGCTGTAGCCGGTCAGCAGCGCCTTCAGATAGCCGAGCGCCTTGCTGAAGGCCGAAGCGTTGAAATCGTGGTTCGGCTCATACACCAGCCAGCTCAGGTCCTTCAGGATCGCGGACACGCCGGTGCGGATCAGCACATAGCCCACGATGATGACGGCGAGGATGGCGCAGGCGGCGGTGAAGCGCAGGAAGGTGCCGCCCGCGAACATCGGCTCCCGCAGCGGTGCGGGGGTCCGCTTCAACCGCTTCCGCAGCAGCGCGCAGACGGCGTATAACAGATACAGCACCGCCAGGAAGGGACAGCACAGCACGGCGGCGGCAAACAGCAGGCCGGCGGCATACGCGCCAATCCACGGCCGCTTCCCGGGAAAGGCCAGCAGCAGCCCGGAAACGGTCAGCGCCTCGATGGGGATGGTGTTGTAGCTGAAGGCCATGGTGTGGTAGGGGATGAACATGAAGTGCATCAGCGCCGCCGCGACCGCTCCCCAGCCGAAGCGCCGGCGCAGCCGTACATAGATGAACAGCGTGACCGCCGCGTGCACCAGCAGATAGCAGCTGCGGGTGAACAGGATGATACCCTCGGTGCCGCCGGTCAAAAGCCGGAACAGCGCCACCAGCGGGATCAGCAGATAGCCGGAGGTCTGGGAGAGGTTCCACTCCTGCGCCACCGGCGCGTCGCCCATCAGCAGACGGTCCGGCACAGCCAGATAGAAGGGCTCGTCGCCCGTGTAGCTCCAGCCGTAGCGCAGCTTCCAGAAATAGAGCATCAGCAGGCCGAGAAAGAAGAATCCGAAGGCCAGCTCACGCTTGTACGCGTAGGAACGCAGCTTGAAGTGCAAGGCACGGCCTCCTTTCCGGAATGTTTTTTCACGGGAAAGCCGCGTCAGAACAGACGGCGGCCGTCCACATACTTGGCAACGGGCAGGCCGCTGCCGCGGTAGATATAGCGCTCCACCCGCTGGGCGCCCTCGCAGGCAACGGTGGTGCGCAGCGCGGCGTCATCCAGCACGATGGCGTCGAAGGGGCAGCCGGGCTCGAACAGCCCTCGGGGATGGCCGTCCTCACCGAAGAAGCTGCCGCCGCCCACGGTGGCCATGTACAGCACCTCGGAAACGGTCAGCGGCTTCTGCGAGGGGTCCTTCTCCAGCCAGCGCAGCTTGCTGACGCGGATGGCGCAGGCCATGACCCCGAACAGGTTCAGCGTATGTCCGCCTGCCACATCGCTGCCGAGACCGATGCGCCAGCCTCCGCGCAGCTGGGCCGCGGCGGGCGCCATGCCGGCCACCACATTGGCGTTGCTGGTGGGGCAGTGGGCGATGTACACGCCCTTCCGGCGCAGCAGCTCCGCCTCCTCCGGCGTGTTGTAGATGCAGTGCGCCATCACGCAGGGCACGTCCAGCAGACCGAAGCGGTCGTAGGTATCGGCGTAATGCGCGGCGTCCGGACAGAGGGAACGCACCCAGGCGATCTCATCCCTGTTCTCGTTCAGATGGCTCTGCGCCGGCAGCCGGCGCTCTTTGGCCAGCTCGCCGAGGCCGCGCATATACTCATCGGTGACGGAGGGGGTGAAGCGCGGCGTCAGCATCGGCTTCGTATGACGGAAGCCGGCGCTTTCGCAGCGGTCGAGCCAGTCGCGGACGCCGGCCAGTCCGGCTTCGGCGGAAGGCTCGCGGTAGCTGTCCGGACTGTTGCGGTCCATGCTTACCCGGCCGACGAAGCTCTTCAGCCCGGCGGCCTCCAGCTTTTCCATCAGCAGCAGCGTCGCGTCCGTATGGATGGTGGCGAAGACGCAGGCGGAGGTGGTGGCGCTGCGCAGCAGATCGTTCGTGAAGCGCGTATACGCGGCGTCCGCGTAGGCGGTATCGGCGAAGCGGCTCTCCTCCGGGAAGGTATAGCGCTCCAGCCAGTCCAGCAGCTGCAGGTCCATGGCGGTGCCCGCGTAGCCGTACTGGGGCGCGTGAAGGTGCAGATCGGTCAGACCGGGCAGGATCAGCGCGTCGCCGGTGTCGGTCAGGGGCAGCGCGGCCCAGGCCTCGGGCAGCGTTTCGGCAAAGCCGCTCCAGCGGCCTTCCTCACACAGGGCATAGCCGGTGCGTACACGCAGCGCTTCGGGCGTCGGCGTATCGGAGAAGCAGCCCTTCAGTACAAAGCGTTCCATCGGAGTCCCTCCTTTCCCACAATGATTATACCACAAAGCGGCCTCAAGGGCAACCGGAAATGATTTTATGGTTGACGAAATACCCCGCGGGGGAGTAAGATAATGATGGTACGGTATGTCCGCCGCACCGATCAACCCCCGTGTGCCCGCACAGGGGATCAGAGGTCTTATCTGATATGAACAAACGGCTTGTGGCCAATGTGGTCAGTTCCATCCTGCTGGTGGAAGCGGCAGCCATGCTGCCGTCGCTGCTGCTGGCCCTTTATTACGGCGACGGCGACGCCTATGCGCTGACCGTCACGATCCTGATCACGCTGGCGGTCAGCATTCCCGTGCGTGTGCTGGTCACACCCAAGGAGCGCGTGCTCCGGGCCCGCGACGGCTACGGCATCGTGGCCTTCTCCTGGGTGTTCCTGGCGCTCTTCGGCGCGCTGCCCTTCGTCATCCACGGCATGATCCCCAACTATATCGACGCCGTGTTTGAAACGATCTCCGGCTTCACCACCACCGGCGCCACGATCCTGACCAATTTCGACGGGCTGCCCCGCGGCCTGATGTTCTGGCGCGCCTTCACCCACTGGATCGGCGGCATGGGCGTGCTGGTGCTGACGATGGCGCTGCTGCCCAAGCTGACGGCCCGCACCTCCCACCTGATGCGCGCCGAAAGCCCCGGCCCCACCATGAGCAAGGTGCTGCCGAAAATGGCGGATACCGCCAAGGCGCTGTATTCCATCTATATTATTCTGACGCTGGCGGAGTTCTTCATGCTGTGGATGGCGGGCATGTCGCCCTACGATGCCGCCATCCATACGCTCAGCACCGCCGGTACGGGCGGCTTCAGCAATTACGGCGCCAGCGTCGGCGCCTTCGACAGCGCGCTGATCGACGGCATCGTGACCTTCTTCATGCTGGCCTTCGGCGTCAACTTCGCCCTGTATTTTCACCTGTTCACGGGCAACTGGCGTGAGCTGGTGAACAGCGAGGAGCTGCGGGTGTATCTGGGCCTGTTCGTCTTCTCCGCCGTGTTCACCACCGCGATGATCCTGCCGCAGTACGGCGACATCCTGACGTCCTTCCGCTACGCCAGCTTCCAGATCGCCAGCTTCATGTCCACCACGGGCTTCACCACCGCCAACTTCAACGCCTGGCCGGAATCCGTGCGGATGCTGCTGATCGTGCTGATGTTCGTGGGCTCCTGCGCCGGCTCCACCGCCGGCGGCATGAAGGTCGTCCGCGTGGCCATCAGCGTGAAGCAGGGCCGCCGCGAGATCAGCCGCACCGTGCAGCCCCGCAAGATCTCCGTCATCAAATTCGAGGGCAAGAGCGTGGACGAGCATCTGCTGCACCAGATCTCCGTGTTCATGTTCGTGTACTTCGGCACGGTGATCGTGGGCGCCTTCCTGCTTTCCCTGGACGGACGCTTCTCCTTTGAAACGAATTTCTCATCCGCGCTTTCCTGCGTCAGCAACATCGGCCCCATCCTCGGCGGCTATGACAACATGTACGGCTACAGCTACTTCGCCAAGATCGTCATGTGCATGCTGATGCTGGCCGGCCGACTGGAGCTGTTCCCGATCCTGGCCCTGTTCCATCCCGACCTGTACCGCAGATAAGTCCATATGCGCCGCCTGTTCCCGCAACGATGCGGGGATGGGTGGCGCTTTGCCGTATTGGCCGGAAAACGACCGAAATTGACTGCCAAAAGATTGTCAGTTCAGGCAGGAAAAGAGAGCCCCCGAATCGAATAAAAGAAAGTGGGTTAAATTTCGACCGGGTCGGGAAAATGCGATTTTCCGGGCCGGGTCATGGTATATGGAAGGAGATCGAACATGAGCAACACGCAGGACATCAAGCGGGTGCTCGACATGAGGCAGAGCATCCTGCAGGGGGACGCCGACCGCGTTGCCCGGCAGCATGAGCTGGGCAAGCAGACCGCGCGTGAGCGTGTGATGAAGCTGCTGGACGCCGGCAGCTTCGTGGAGACGGACGCGCTGCTTTCCCGGGGCGGAGACTACGCGGGCGTCGTGACCGGCTACGGCACGGTCGCCGAGCGTCCCGTCTATCTTTTCGCGCAGGATTTCACCGTGCATGGCGGCGCCATGGGCGTGCAGCAGGCGGCGAAGATCCTCAAGGTGCTCGACCTGGCTGAAAAGACCGGCGCGCCTGTCATCGCCCTGTGCGACAGCGCCGGCGTCCGTCTGGACGAGGGTGCCGAGGCCATGAACGCCTACGCGCAGGTGTACGCGAAGCTGGCCCGCATGAGCGGCGTCTGCCCCGTCATCGCCGTGGTGCTGGGCCCGGCCATCGGCGCCGCAGCCTACATCAGCCGGCTGGCCGATATCAGCATCATGGGCGGCAAGGCCGGCACGGTTTCCGTGTACGGCGCGCAGGTCATGGGCGCGGCCTCCGGCAAGACCTACAATGACGAAACCATCGGCGGCGCGAAGGTGATGGCCGAAAACGGCGGCATCGCCCTGACCGCTGAGGATGAGGATGCCGCGATCGCCCTGGCGGCGCAGGTGCTGGACTATCTGCCCGACAACAACGCCGACGACGCGGTCATCGTGGAAGGGGAGGACGACCTCAACCGTCTGCTGCCTCCCGTGGCCGCCGATGACAGCGAGGGCCTGCTCGCCGGCATGGCGGACAACGGCGCTTATGTGGAGCTGTATCCCGCCTATGGCAGGGAGCTGCGCGTGGCGCTGGCCCGCGTCGGCGGACGCAGCTGCGGTCTGGTCGTTTCCAACGCCGCCGTGAACGACGGTGAGCTGACGGCCGCCGGCACCGCGAAGGCTGCCCGGTTCATCCGCCTGTGCGACTGCTACTCCCTGCCGGTCATCAGCATGATCAACAGCAAGGGCGTCGCCGTGCCCGATGCCGGGGACCAGGTCGCGACGATGGTCGGCGTCAGCCAGCTGCTGTACGCCTGCGCCGAGGCGACCACCGCGAAGGTGTCCGTCATCTGCGGCAACGCCATCGGCCAGAGCTTTGTGGCCATGGCCGGCAAGGGCAGCGCCGATGTGACCTACGCCTGGCCCGGCGCCGTGATCTCCGCGCTGACGCCCGCCGCCGCCGTGCAGGTGCTGTACGCCGACGAGCTGCGCAATGGCGGCAACCGCGGTGAGCTGGAGGCCGCCTATGCCGCGGATGTGGCCGACGGTGTCGCCGCCGGCCGTGCCGGCATGATCGACGATGTGATCGACCCCGCCGAGACCCGCAAGCAGGTCATCTACGCGATCGAAATGCTGGCGTCCAAGCGCGCCTCTAATCCTCCCAAGAAGCACGGCAATATGCCGCTCTGAGCAAAGGAGGAGGGTTTGAATGGGTGATTCATTGAGCTTTCTGGACGCATTGATCGTTACCGTGGTGGGCATCGCCATCGTGTTCCTCGGTCTGCTGATCCTGATCGGCCTGATCAAGCTGCTGATCCGCCTGACCGAGGGCATGGGCAAAAAGAAGGAAGCCCCCGCCGCGCCCGCGCCCGCCCCTGTCGCCGCCGCGCCCGTGGCGGAGGAGGTGACGGACGACGACGCCCTGATCGCCGTCATCACGGCCGCCGTGGCCTGCATGATGGAGGAGGGCAGCGCGTTCACCGTGCGCCGCGTTCGCCGCATTTCCAATACGCCGTGCTGGAGCAAGGCCGGCCGTGAGGAACAGATCTACAGCCGCTACTGACACGCGGCGTCGCCGCGTTCATGCTGATAATTGAGGAGGAACAATACCATGCGCAAGTTCAACATTACCGTCAATGGTCAGACCTATGAGGTCGAGGTCGAGGAAGTCGGCGGCGCCCCCGCTGCCGCGCCCGTCCGTGCCGCCGCTCCTGCCGCCGCGCCCGCTGCCGCTCCCAAGGCTGCCGCCCCCAAGGCCGCGCCCGCCGCTGCCGGCGCCGGCGATCCCGTCAAGGCGCCCATGCCCGGCAACATCCTGGATGTGAAGGTCAAGGTGGGCGACAAGGTGACCAACGGCCAGTGCCTGTGCGTGCTGGAGGCCATGAAGATGGAGAACGAGATCCCCGCTCCCCGCGACGGCGTGATCACCTCCGTGGTCGTGACCAAGGGCGCCACCGTGGAAGCCGGTTCCGTGCTGGTTACCCTGCAGTAAGCTGCAAACAATTCAGGAAAGTGAGTTGATTGCATGAATATTCTGTCTGCCTTTACGGGTCTGGCCTCGTCCAGCGGTATTGCGCAGTTCATTGCCGAGCCGAAGGCGCTGATCATGATCGTGATCGCCTGCGTGCTGCTGTATCTGGCCATCGTGAAGCAGTTTGAGCCCCTGCTGCTGCTGCCCATCGCCTTCGGTATGCTGCTGACCAACCTGCTGGGCAGCGACATCTACCACGAGGAACTGTTCGCCGGCGGCCACGCCAACTGGGCGTTGTTCGGCGGAGCCGTGCTGATAGACGGCAACAACCTGAAAAACGTGGCGGATTACGTGGTGAACGCGGGCGGCAACGTGCTGCTGGCCTCCACCAACGAGATCATCGCCCACATCTCCGGCTCCACCGGCGTCACCGGCAGCGCCCTCGTGCCGCTGCAGACCGTGCTGGATTACATGAACGCCAACGGCACGACCGTCAACATGATCATGGAGAGCGCCTTCATGAGCGGCGGCCAGGTCTTCTCCGCGGCCGGTGTGCTGCTGGCGGAAACGGGCCGTGAGATCTCTCCCGGTCTGCTGGACTACCTGTACCTCGGCGTGAAGCTGGGCATTTATCCCTGCCTGATCTTCATGGGCGTCGGCGCCGGTACGGACTTCGGTCCGCTGATCGCCAATCCCAAGACGCTGCTGATGGGCGCGGGTGCCCAGGCCGGCATCTTCGTCACCTTCATCGGCGCGTGCCTGTTGGGCTTCACCTCCAAGGAAGCCGGCGCCATCGGCATCATCGGCGGCGCGGACGGCCCCACGGCCATCTGGCTGACCGGCAAGCTGGCGCCCCATCTGCTGGGCCCGATCGCCGTGGCTGCCTACAGCTACATGGCCCTGGTGCCCGTCATCCAGCCGCCCATCATGAAGGCGCTCACCACCAAGAAGGAGCGCGGCATCGTGATGGAGCAGCTGAAGCCCGTCACCAAGACCCAGAAGATCATCTTCCCGATCGTGGTGACCATCCTGGTCGCCCTGCTGCTGCCCTCCGCGGCGCCGCTGGTCGGCTGCCTGATGCTGGGCAACCTGTTCAAGGAATGCGGCGTCACCGAGCGTCTGAACAAGACCGTTCAGAATGAGCTGATGAACATCGTGACCATCTTCCTGGGCGTGACCGTCGGCGCCACCGCCACGGCCAGCACCTTCCTGAGCTGGAGCACCATCAAGATCATCGTGCTGGGCGTTGTGGCCTTTGGTATCGGCACCGCCTGCGGCGTGCTGGTGGCCAAGGTCATGAACTGGTTCACCCACGGCAAGATCAACCCGCTGATCGGCTCCGCCGGCGTGTCCGCCGTGCCCATGGCGGCCCGCGTTTCCCAGAAGGTCGGCCAGCAGGAGAATCCCGGCAACTTCCTGCTGATGCACGCCATGGGCCCCAATGTGGCCGGCGTCATCGGCTCCGCCATCGCGGCCGGCGTTCTGCTGAGCATGTTTGGCGGCTAAGCATTGAAGAGGAGGAAGAACCATTATGCCGAAGGTACAGATTACGGATACCATTCTGCGTGACGGCCACCAGTCCCAGGCGGCCACCCGCATGAAGACCTCGGAAATGCTGCCCGTCTGCGACAAGCTGGACAAGGTCGGCTATTTCTCTCTGGAGTGCTGGGGCGGCGCCACCTACGACAGCTGCATCCGCTTCCTGAACGAGGATCCCTGGGAGCGCCTGCGCCTGCTGCGCAAGGCCCTGCCCAACACCAAAACGCAGATGCTGCTGCGCGGTCAGAACCTGCTGGGCTACCGTCCCTACAGCGATGACGTGGTCGATTTCTTCGTGAAGAAGGCCGTGGAGAACGGCATCGACATCATCCGCTGCTTCGACGCCCTGAACTATCTGCCCAACATGCAGACCGCCGTGAAGGCCTGCAAGAAGTACGGCGGCACCTCCGAGATCGCCATGAGCTACACCATCTCCGATGTGCACACTGAGGATTACTTCGTGAAGCTGGCGGTGGACATCCAGAAGATGGGCGCCGACCTCATCTGCATCAAGGACATGGCGAACCTGCTGCTGCCCTATCAGGCGTATTCCCTGGTGAAGCGCCTGAAGGAGAACACCGATCTGCCCATCGTGCTGCACACCCATGATACCACCGGTACCGGCGCCATGGTGCTGCTGAAGGCCATCGAGGCCGGTGTCGATGTGGTGGATACCTGCCTGAGCCCCCTGGCCACCGGCACCTCCCAGCCCGCCACCGAGTCCCTGGTGGCCACGCTGGCCGGCACCGGGTATGATACCGGCTTTGACATGGGCCTGCTGGCCGAGCTGGCGGAGCATTTCCGCGGTGTGGCCGACCGTCTGACCAAGGACGGCTGGCGCGATCCCGGCCGCGTGCTGGCGGTGGACGCCAAGACGCTGCAGTATCAGGTGCCCGGCGGCATGCTGTCCAACCTGATCGGCCAGCTGAAGGCCGCCAACGCCATGGACAAGTACTACGATGTGCTGGCCGAGGTGCCGCGCGTCCGCAAGGACTTCGGCCTGCCGCCGCTGGTCACCCCGACCTCCCAGATCGTGGGTACCCAGGCCGTGATGAACGTGCTGTACGGCGAGCGCTACAAGATGGTCCCCAACGAGAGCAAGGGCCTGCTGCGCGGCGAGTACGGCGAGCTGCCCGCCCCCGTGAACGAAGAGGTGCGCAAGAAGTGCATCGGCAACGACAAGGTGCTCAAGGGCCGCTTTGCCGACAATCTGCCGCCGGAGCTGGATACCCTCCGCAAGGAAATGAACGAGTGGTACCAGTGCGAGGAGGATGTGCTGACCTACGCCATGTTCCCGAAGGTCGCGCCCAAGTTCTTCGAGTACCGTCAGGCCCAGCAGATGAAGATCGAAACCGGCAAGCTGGACAAGGCCGACAAGACCATGCCCGTATAAGCCTGATCCATACAGGGGAGTCTCCGAAGGGAGGCTCCTCTTTTGATGGCCGCGTTTGACAGCCCCTGCCGCCTGTGCTATCATACAGTGGATCGGAGGCGAAACGCGTGACGAAGGCGTACTATCATCTGCCGGGCCTGTTTGAGTTCAATGAGCTGTACAGCCGGTTCCTGCGGCTCTTCCGGGAGCACCGGGCGTACTTTTACGACTGGTGTGAGATCGGCTCTGTTTACGGCGCGCCGGCGGATTGCCTCTGGGGCGGCGGCCGCGTGGGCTTCGGGGACGCGGAGCCCCGGGAAGCGCTGGCGCTGACGCAGGCGTACGGCATCTCCGCGCGGCTGACGTTCAGCAACTCGCTGCTGCGGCCGGAGCATCTGACGGACCGGAAATGCAACGCCCTGTGCGCGCTCTTTGAAGCCGGGACGGTGCAGAACGGCGTCATCATTCATTCGGACCTGCTCGTGGAATGGCTGAGGACGCGCTACCCGGGACTGTATCTCGTATCCTCCACCACCAAGGTGCTGACGCGGTTTGAGCAGCTTGCTTCCGAGCTGGACAGGGAGGAGTTCCGCTTCGTCGTGCCGGATTTCCGGCTGAACAGGTCATACGACCGCTTCAGCGCTCTCCCGGACGCGCGGAAGCGCAAGGTGGAGCTTCTGTGCAACGAATGCTGCATCTTCGACTGCCGCGACCTCAAGCGCTGCTATGAGGCCGTCAGCCGCAAGAACCTGGGCGAGCCCGGCCCGGAGCATATCTGCCGCGCGCCGGGCGGGGAGGAGGGCTACCGTTTTTCCCGCGCCATGGCGAATCCCGGGTTTGTCAGCGTGGAGGACATTCAGCGCGTGTGGCTGCCGATGGGCATTACAAACTTCAAGCTGGAGGGCCGCGGCCTCGGCAGCGCGGTGATCCTGGAGCTGCTGCTGTATTATATGACCAGGCCGGAGTATTGGCTCCGGGTCCGGGAGGAGATCTACCTGGACAGCATGCTGGACCTGTTCTGAGCTATATGGCCAAAGACCCCCGCCGCGTATTTGTCTGCGCGGCGGGGGTCCGTTATTTTCGGGGGAGAGGGATCAGGCTTCGCTTTCCAGCGCCTTCAGGCCCAGCTCGATGAAGGCCTGTATGCGGCTGACATTCATGAAATACTCATCGCCGGTGCCGCGGTCGTGGCTGCCGTGGGCCAGCACGGTCAGCAGCACGGGATGCTTCTCATCGGCGGCCTTCTGCAGGCGCACGCCGAACTTCTTGCCGTGATACGGCGGCACGTTGTTGTCGCACTCGCCGGTCTGGATGTAGATCCACGGATAGGTGACGCCCTCGCGGATGTTGTGGTAGGGCGAGTAGGACTTCATGTACTCGAACATGTCCTTCGAGGACAGGGGATCGCCGTACTCGGTGACATACATCATGCCGCGGTCATCGTTGCGGAAGCGCAGCATATCGGTGTGCGGCACGGAGGCGATGACGATGCCGAAGGCCTCGGGGCAGATGGTGGTCACCGCGGTCATCAGCAGACCGCCGTTGGACAGGCCGGTGGCGATGATCTTCTGCGGCTTCGTCCAGCCCGCCGCCACGAGGTACTTCGCGATATCGATGAAATCATGGAAGGCGTTCTTCTTGGTGGCGAACATCGCGGCCTCGTGCCAGGCGGTGCCGTACTCGATGCCGCCGCGGATGATACAGTGCGCGTAGATGCGGCCCATCCGCGCCCAGGCCACCAGATTGTGGCCGGTCACCATGTCCTCCGGCCAGGGATTGCTGGACACGGCGTAGCCGCCGTAGCCGTACATCAGCACGGGCGTGTTGCCGTCGGGCGTGCGGCTCTTCTGACGCACCAGATAGGTCAGGATCCGCTGGCCGTCGCGGGCGTTCAGGAAGCACTGGTCCACCGTCAGGTCGGAAACGTCGGCCCGGTCGCCGCGGATGAAGGTAATGGCCAGCGTGGCGGTATCCAGGCTGTACAGGGATTTTTCGTGCAGGAAGCTTTCAAAGGTGAAGAAGTACCGCGGAGGAATGGCCAGGCTGGCGGCGCCGGTCAGTCCCGCCTCGCCGAAGGACGCGAAGCCGAAGCGGTCGGGCAGGGGAAGCTCCCGCAGCTTTTCGCCGCTCAGGCTGTAAAGCACCAGCTCCGTGCAGGCATCGCGTTCCAGCTGCACCAGCAGGCCGTCGCGCACCAGCTGCGCGCCGGTCAGCATGCAATCCTGCTCCGGCACCACGGTTTCCGCGGCCTCCTGCAGGCTGTAGCGCTGCGTCAGCTGCTCGTTCCGGATGCTCACGATCTTCGCAAAGGGCGCGTTCAGGTTGCTCTTGAAGAAGGAACGGTCGGCCGTGCTGCCAAGATAGGCCCAGTCGCGGCTGCCGTCGTTCAGCTCCGTCATCGTGCCGTCGGGCCGCACATACACTTCGCTGATGTCCACATAGGTGTTCATCACGTGCAGCATCAGGCCGCCGGGAGCCTCCATCACATCCACCGCCACCGCCGTGCGGGGATAGACGCAGACTTCCTCGCGCCGCTCCTCGCGCCAGTGGTAGCGGATCACCGTGCTGACATTGCGCTCGTGCTCCTTGTCGACCACCGTTTCGCAGTACAGCACGGATTCGCCGTCCGCGGACCAGTTGAAGCCGAAATGATGGTCCAGCACCGCCAGCTGCTTCTTTTCGTTGTCGTCCCACACCAGGCAGCAGCAGCGCGGATGGCCGTGCAACACGCCCATCACGCCGTAGATGCCGGGGTAGCGGGGATTGGGCTTGGCCAGGAACAGGTTCATGCTGTTATCCAGCATGTCGCTGTTGACGATCACGCGGTCCACCGTGCAGTCGTCCTTCAGGCGCACGATGTCGCTCAGGCCGCCCGGCAGCGAGCGCGCCGCGCACAGCACACCGCCGGCCTCCTCGGGGCAGGAGATATCCAGCGCGGGCTTTCTCGCACGCAGTTCCCGCTCGAACCGCGCGGTCAGCTCCGCGGCGTTGTCCCTGAAGAACTTTTCGGAGTACGCGTTTTCCGCGGCAACGATGCCCAGGGTCTCCTCGCTTTTCGGGTCCTCCAGATAGCGGTACGGGTCCTCCACCGTGATGCCGAAATGCTCGTCGGTCACGGGCTTGACGGGAACGACCGGATAATTGCGGGCCATGGTCCTTTCCTCCTTACAGGTCTTCCAGCGGATGCAGGCAGGCGAAGCTGTGGCCGTCCGCCGTTTCCGTCAGCTCGGGCATGCTTTGCGCGCATTCCGCCGTGGCGTAGGGGCAGCGGGTGCGGAAGCGGCAGCCGCTGGGCGGATTGATGGGGCTGGGGATCTCGCCGGTCAGCAGCTTCTTCTCGCCGGGCGCCTCGCCGATTTTCGGGGTCGCGTCCAGCAGATAGCGGGTGTACGGATGCCGGGGATGATAGTACACCTGCTCCGTGGTGCCGATCTCGCACACGCGGCCCAGGAACATCACGCACACCCGGTCGGAGATATAATGCACCACGCCCAGGTCGTGGCTGATGAACAGATAGGTCAGCCGCAGCTCCTCCTGCAGCTCATGCAGCAGGTTCAGGGTCTGCGCCTGAATGGACACATCCAGCGCGGAGACGGGCTCATCGCACACCACCAGATCGGGATGCAGCGAGATGGCCCTCGCGATGCCCACGCGCTGGCGCTGGCCGCCGGAGAACTGGTGCGGATAGCGGCCCAGATGCTCGGGGTTGATGCCGCACTGCGCCGCCAGCTCCAGCACCCGCTCGTGCTGCTCCGCCTTGTTCATGCCGAAGGCCTGCAGCGGCTCGGCGATGCTCTGTTCGATGGTGAAGCGCGGGTCCAGCGACGCGTAGGGATCCTGGAACACCAGCTGCATCCGCCTGCGGAAGGCGCGCAGCTCCTTCTTCTTCAGCTTCGTGATGTCGGTGCCGTCGAATACCACCTCGCCGCTGTCCGCCGGGAGCAGCTGGATCAGCAGCCGGCCCAGCGTGGATTTGCCGCAGCCGGATTCACCCACCAGCGCCAGCGTTTCACCGCGGCGGATCTGCAGGCTGACGTCCGTGATGGCCTGCACACGGCCCTTCGGCGCGCGGAAGGTCTTGTTCAGATGGCTTGCGCTGACCAGAATGTCCTCATTCATCCGCGTTCACCTCCATGCCGTTTTCGTAGCGGAAGCAGCGTACCTCGTGGCCGGGCAGCGGCTCATACAGCGCCGGATGCTCCTGCCGGCAGCGCTCCGTGGCATATTTGCAGCGGTCGCAGAAGCGGCAGCCCTGCGGCACGTGCATCAGATCCGGCACCATGCCGGGAATGTTTTCCAGCTTCTGCACATCCGGGCGGATCTCCGGCACGGAGCCGATCAGGCCGCGGGTGTAGGGATGCAGCGGCTGCTTGAAGATCTCCGAGGTCACGGTGTGCTCCACGATCTCGCCCAGATACATCACGTTCACGTCATCGCACAGCTCGGACACGATGCCCAGATTGTGGGTGATCATCAGGATGGAGGTATCGAAGTTCTTTTTCAGATCCCGCATCAGCTTGAGGATCTGCGCCTCGATGGTCACGTCCAGGGCCGTGGTGGGCTCGTCCGCGATCAGCAGCTTCGGGTTGCAGATCATGGCCATGGCGATGCAGATGCGCTGCCGCAGGCCGCCGGAAAGCTGGAAGGGATAAGCCTTGTAGCGCTCCTCCGCGTCGGGGATGTTCACGGCCTTGAAGATGTCGATGACCCGCTGCTTCCGCTCCGCCTTCTTCAGGTCGGTGTGCAGCTCCAGCACCTCCTCCACCTGGCGGCCGACGCGCACCACGGGGTTCAGCGCGGTCATTGGCTCCTGGAAGATCATGGAGATGTCCTTGCCCACGATCTGCCGCATTTCGGCGGGCGTGCAGGCGGAGATCTCGCGGCCCTCGAACAGGATGCGGCCGCCGCTGATGGTAATGCCCGGCGCCAGCAGGCCCATGATCGACATGGCCGTCATGCTTTTGCCGCAGCCGGATTCGCCCACCAGGCCCACCACGCTGTGGGGCGGGATCTTCAGGTCGATGGTGTTCACGGCGTAGACCTCGCTGCCGCCGCTGCGGATCGCCACCTGCAGGTTTTCAATGGAGAGAAGCTCTTTCTGCGCGTCCATGCTTTTCAGACACCTTTCTGTTCGGGATCGGCCGGTTCAGAGGAGAGCGCTTCGCCGGGAAAAGGATCTCGGGAAGCGTTCTCCTCCGGACCGGAGGGGGAGAGCGGCGGACCGCCCTCCCGTTTGTCCGGAGAAAAATTACTCAGCCCAGCTCAGCTTCCACAGGTGGAAGTTGTAGGTGGCGCTCCAGATGCCCTCGACGCCGACCACATCGCTGGAATACACGATACTGAAGCCGCACTCGAACAGCGGGATGTAGTAGGCCAGATCCTGGGAGGCCTGGATGGCCGCCAGGGTGTAGGGCTCGCGCTCGTCGCGGTCCCAGGTCTGGGCGGCGATGGCCAGGTTGGAGTCATACGCCTCGTCGGAGGTGCACAGGCCCAGAGAGCCATAGTAGCCGGCGGACTGGAAGTAGCTCAGCATTTCCTCGGGAGCGGTGTAGGCCACGCCGAAGTCGGTGATGGTGATCTGGCAGGTGGCGGTTTCCACGGTGTTCCACCAGCTGTTGTCATCCATCACCAGGATCTCGGTGTTGATGCCCAGCATCTGCAGGTCGTTCTGCACGGACACGGCCACCTGCTCCTGATCGGGGGTGATGGTGATGTTCAGGGTGGAGCCGTCATAGTTGGAGGCGGCCAGGTACTCGGCGGCCTTCTCCGGATCGTAGGTGATCATCTCGGTCTTGCCGGCATAGGAGCCCAGCAGCTTGGCGGCATAGTAATCGGTGCAGGGATCGGTGGTGGGCTCGCCGTTGTAGATCATCGCGTTCACGCGGTTGATGCCGTAGGCGATGGCCAGGCGCAGGTTCTGGTCGGACACGAAGGGCTCGCCCCAGCACAGCACGGTCTTGGTGGACCAGCCGGTGGCGATCTCGTTGCTGAAGCCCTCGCTCTCGGCGATGGCGGCGTCCGCCTTGCTCATGGAGATGGGCGCGATCTGGATCTCGCCATTCTCCAGGGCCACCAGAGCCACGGCGCTGTCCAGGGGCGTGTGCAGCTCAACGTTCTTGATGGCGGGCTCGCCGCGGAAGTAATCGGGGTTGGCGGTCATGTACACATAGCCGGACACGTTGTCCTTGTGGTCCAGCACATAGGGGCCGGCGCTGACCACGGTATCGGTGAAGTTGTCCTGCTCGTCATAGGCGGCGGCGCTGTACATGGGCATATACTCGCAGCAGAACACCTCGATGGAGGAGTAGGCCGCGCCCTTGTACATGTTGATGGTGTAGTCGTCCACCTTCTCGATCTTCGCGATGACGGACAGGGTGGTGTAGCCCATCAGCGCGCTCTCGCAGGCGTCCTCATAGCAGGCCAGCACGGCGTCCGCGTTGAAGGGGGTACCGTCGGTGAAGGTGACATCCTGACGCAGATTGCAGATCAGGTAGGTGCCGTCCTCGCTGGTGGTCCAGGTGTCCACCAGGGAAGAGGAGGCGTTGCCGTCCTCGTCGTAATCCCACAGATAGGCGTACAGGGCATGGGCCGCGATCTTATCGTAGCCGGCGGAGCCGTTGGGATCGAAGGACTCGCAGGTCGCGTAGCCGACCAGCACCAGGGTATCGTTGGCCTTGTCGGCGGACGCCACAGCCACGCAGCTGAGCGCCAGCGTCATAGCCAGTACCAGAGCCAGGAACTTCTTCATGGGTTTTCCTCCTTAAAATAGGTATCAATCAGGCCTTGCGGCCGGATCAGCGAAAAGGGTTACTTGCGGCGCTTCGGGTCGATGGCGTCGGCCAGGCCGTCGCCCACCAGGTTGAAGCACAGCGCGGTGACGACCAGCGCGACGCCGGGGAAGATGGCCAGATGCGGCGCGGTGCGCATCACCTTCATGGCCTCGGAGAGCATATTGCCCCACTCGGGGATGGGCGGCTGAACGCCCATGCCGATGTAGCTCAGGCCCGCGGCGGACATGATGGTGGAGGCGATGCTCATCATGCAGTCCACCAGGATGGGGCCGATGGCGTTGGGCAGGATGTGGCGCGTTACGATGAAGCGGTCCGAGGAGCCGCAGGAGCGGGCCGCCTCGATGAAATCCTGCTGGGTGATGCTCAGTACCACCGAGCGCACGATACGCGTATAGCCCGGCACGCTGGAGATGGTGATGGCGATGACCATCGGCCACAGGCCGCGGCCCATCACCGCCACGATCATCAGCATCATCAGCATGGAGGGCAGGCACATCAGCGCGTCCAGGATGCGCATCACGAGGGAATCATACCAGCCGCCGTAATAGGCCGCCGTGGCGCCGAAGAGGCAGCCAAAGATCATCGACAGGAAGGTGCAGCCGAAGCCGAACACCAGCGAATACCGGGAGCCGTACAGCACGCGGGCGAACACGTCGCGGCCGTAGTTGTCCGTACCGAACCAGTGCTCCGCCGTGGGGCCGTTCAGGCGGTCCAGCGGGTTCTGCCCCAGGGCGTCGGTCTGATAGTCGAAGATCAGATCGCAGCAGCAGGAGGTGATGATGATCGCCACCAGCACCACAGCCGCCACCAGGGCGATGCGGTTGGCGCAGAAGTTCCGCCAGATATCGGCGGCGTGGCCCTTCACCGGCTGGGCCGAGGTGAGGTACTTTTTCTTTTTCCCGAACATCCTCACCCCTCCTTAATAGGTCGCGCCCACGCGGGGATCCAGCACGGCGTACAGCAGATCCACCACCAGCATGATCAGCATGAACAGCGTCGCCAGGAACACGGAGGAGCCCATGATGACCGGGATGTCCTTCGTCTGGATGGCGGCCAGGATGCTCTCGCCGAAGCCCGGCAGACCGAACACCTGTTCGGTGATCAGCGCGCCGCCCAGCAGGCCGGCAAAGCTCATGCCGAGGGAGGTGACCACCGGCATCAGCGCGTTGCGCAGGCCGTGGCGGAAGATGATCCGCATGGGGCTGCAGCCCTTGGCGCGGGCCGTGCGGATGTAATCCTGCTCCATCGCGTCCAGCATGGTGGTGCGGGTCATGCGGGAGAGGTAGGCCGCGGAGGGCAGCGCCAGCGTCAGCACGGGCATGATGTAGTTCTTCCAGGTGCCCAGGCCGTTGGAGGGCAGCCAGCCCAGCTTCAGCGAGAACAGCAGGATCATCAGCACGCCCAGGAAGAAGCTCGGCATGGAGCCCAGCAGCATGGCGATGACCGTGGAGGTATGATCCGCCAGGGAATGCTTCTTCACCGCGGAGATGATGCCCACGGGAATGCCGATCACCGCGGACACCAGGCAGCTCAGCAGCGCCAGCAGCACCGTGACCGGGAACTTCGGCAGCAGCAGATCGAACACCGGCTTGCTGTACTTGTAGCTCTCGCCGAAATCCCCGTGCAGGGCATCCCACAGATAGCGCGCGAACTTCACCGGCAGCGGGTCGTAAAAGCCCAGCGCCTGGTTCATCTGCTCCACCTGCTCCGCCGGCGCGTTGGCGCCCAGCATGATGCGGCCCGGCGTGCCCGGGATCAGGCTGAGGATACAGTAGATCATGAAGATAATGAAGATCAGCGTCGGGATCATGATCAGCAGACGCTTACAGATGTATTTGACCAACAGGCTTCCTCCCTTCGGAATGTGCGGCTCAGCGCCTGTAGGCCACAGTGCCGTCCACGATGGTCATGACCACCCGCGCGCGGGGATCGGCGCAGGGCTGGGCGCTGAACACGGTCACATCCGCGTCCTTGCCGGTCTCCAGGCTGCCGACGCGGTCGGATACGCCGAGGATCTTCGCGGGGTTCGTGGTCACCAGGCGCAGCGCGTCCAGCGGCGCCATGCCCTCGCGCACCGCCTCGCCGGCGGTGTTGATAAGGATATCGGAGTTGGTGATGGGGCCGTCCGTCATCACGGCGGCGGGCACGCCCAGCGCGTCCAGCCTGTAGGGCGCGTCGTAGTCGATCTTGCCGCCCTCGCCGGGGAACAGTCCCATGGCGATGGGGCCGTAGATGACGCCCTTCACGTGCGGGTCGCCGGCGATCTCCTCCAGGAAATCCGTCGCGCCCTGGGCGTGGTCCAGCGTCACGTTGAAGTCGAACTCATCGGCCACGGCCAGCACCGTCAGCATATCGTGCATATAGGAATGCACCTTCAGCGGGATCTCCTTCTTCAGCACCGGAATGCCGTGCTCCAGGCCCTCGTCATAGGGCGGGAGCTTGTCCGCGTCACCCGCGGCGGCGTCCTTCTTGTCCATGTACTCCCGCACCTTGCGGAAGTATTCCCGCAGCATTTCGGCGATGGCCATGCGGGTCATGGGCGCGCGCTGCTTCGGGGCGTAGCAGCCCTTGGGGTTGATGCCCATGGCCGCCTTCAGCACCGCCGGATGCTTCAGCACGCGCGTCTTCATCGACGCGCCGGCGGACTTGATGACCACGCCCCAGCCGCCGACGATGTTCGCGCTGCCGGGGATGACGCAGGAGGTGGTGATGCCACCCTTCAGCGCGGTGGAGAAGCCCACGTCCGTCAGGGAAATACCGTAATAGGAGGAAAGCTCCGGCGTCAGGGGATTGGTGATCTCGTTCAGGTCGCTGTCATCCCCGCCGTCCGTGGGGGAGCCACCGATATGGCTGTGGGCATCCACCAGGCCCGGAGTGATCCACAGGCCGGTGCAGTCGATGGTCTCACCGGCGCAGCTGAGGTCTTTTCCGATGGCGGCGATTTTGCCGTTGTCCAGCAGCACATCGGTGTTTTCAAGCACACCGGCGGCCGCCATGGTGATGACGGTGGCGTTTTTCAGACATAGCATTTCTTCGCGTCCCCCTCCGCATAAATGGTGCGCCCGGCGATCATGCAGCGCACGACATGGGCCCTGAAGCTCGTCAGCGGATGCTCCGACCAGATCGTGAGGTCGGCGCGCTTGCCTTCCTCCACGGTGCCGGTGATGTCCACAATGCCCAGCAGCTTCGCGCCGGCGGCGGTCATCAGGCTGACCGTTTCCTCGGGGTCGTTCAGCTCGCCCGCCAGATGGCAGCCCTCCCACAGCTGGGTCTCGCGGCCGTACATCATGCCGGCCTTACCGGAAACGGCCACCGTGAAGCCGCCCGCCAGCAGCTGCTTCAGGATACCGTAATCCTTGCCGCGGTTGCGGGCGTCCATGTCCATGCCGTCATAGCCGTTGATGAAGGACACCCGCGCCGGATCGAAGCCCAGGTCGCTCTCCTGCAGATCGTAGCAGGAGGTGAACACGACCTTCGTTTTCGGATACGCCTCCAGCAGCTCCATGATCTGCAGCCGGTCCAGCGCGGTATCGGCGGCGATCCACAGGGGCAGCTCACCGTCGGTGACGCGCTTCAGGGCGGCCAGCTTTTCGTTCCGCTGCACGCCCTCCTTCGCGGGATCATAGGCCGCGGCCTGGCGCAGCTGGTCGCCCAGCTTCTGGAACACGCCCATGCGGGTCATCGGCGCCACGCCGCGCTTGCCGTACACCTGCTTGATCTCCTTCGCCACGCTGGCCTTCATGCCAACATCGGCCTTCAGCAGCATTTTGAAGGGGTTGATGCCGTCGGTCTCATAGGCCGCCAGCCGGCCGCCGAAGATGTTGCTGTCCGTCGGGGTGACGCCGACTGCGGTCAGGCCATAGAGGCCCAGCTGCTGCACGGTCATCGCGCGGCCGTTCACGGCGTAGCGGATGTCCAGCTCCGGCATCACGGGATCGGACAGCTCGTCGTTGTCCTCGCTGGAGGGGCGGATCTCCGTCATGCTGCCGTTGATGCCCCAGCAGGTGAAGGGGTCGATAAAGCCCGGCAACAGATGTTTGCCGGTCATGTCCTCGCCGTCGCCGTCGATGACATCGGCGATGCGGACGATTTTGCCGTCCTCGATCAGGATATCCCGTTTGTCGACACGGCCGAGGCCGTCGTGGATCCAGAGATTCTTAAGCAGCATAACGCGTTCCACTCCTGTCCTGTCAGTATCTGGCGCGAAGCACCGGTGTAAATGCGTTTACATTTATTGGAACTTATATATTATAACAAACCCGTACACGATACCGCAACAAAATGGCCGCAAAGAAACAGAGAAAATACAAAAGCGGCGCAGGCTCTTATTCCTTCCCGCGCAGGCCGTACTGCAGCAGCCGGTACAGACAGTAGTGCTTCACGCGCTCCACCTCGTCCGGGTCGGTGATGCCCTTCCAGGCCGTGTAATGGCTGACCAGGTAGGGCATGCCGGCGAAAATGAAGGACGCGATTTCCGTGTCCAGATCCGCCCGCATCGCGCCGGCTTTCTGCTATCGCTCCATGATCTGCCGGAGCATGGGCTGATCACTGATCTCCTCCTCAAAGATCAGCCGCTCCAGTACCTGGCTCGGGAAGGCTGACCAGCCCTGCAGCACACGCTATTCCACGGGATCCAGAAAATCGCCGGTGCTGTATGTGACCGGCGCGTAATCACGCAGATCCCAGGTATCCGGGTCGACAGGCGGAAGCCTGCGGTACAGCAGCATGTTGATGTAAACGAACATCTCGTCCTTGGAGCCGAACCAGCGGTACAGTGTGTTCACATTCACGCCCAGTGTTTCGCACAGCATGCGCATGGTGACGGCTTCGTAGGGCTGCTCGGCGAACAGCCGCACGATAGCGTCGGTCACCTCGCGCTGCCGGGCCGGCGGAAGGTTCAGAAAGGCCTGCCTTGGCTGCATGTGGCGCCTCCTCTTCTGTGTAAGCGTGTTTATATTATACGGAACATCCCGCGTTCGCGGAAGGGGAAAATATCGGAAATACAGAAGAAAGACAAAAAAGCCCGGACGCGCTCAGGCGTCCGGGACGGAAGGGGACAGGGGTCACTGGGTGATCATCATCGTGGAGCGGATCTTGTTGTATACGTTCTTGTAGGCGCTCTCCCAGTAGCCGTTCGGGCAGACGATGGTCACCGTGTACAGCACGCGGTCGATGCAGGTGGCCTGAACGCGGCCATAGATGGCGTCGCCGGAGGTGGTGGTGGCGGTGAAGTCGTTGTAGATGCCGTTCTTGTCCATCAGCGTGCGGGAAGCGGCCTTCTTGGCGGAGAAGCTGCTGTAGCTGCCGCTGCTCTTGATGGCGGCGATCATGTTGTTCACCGTGGTGGTCAGCTGGCTGGAGCTGTAGGCGGAGCTGACGCTCTCGGCCGTCACGGTGATGTACGCCTGGAAGGTCATGCCGGTATCGGGATTGACGATGGTGTAGGCGGACAGCTCGCTGTCATCCACCGTCCAGCCGCTGGGGGCCTGGAAGGACACATGCAGGCGGGTCGCCTCGTAGGTGGCGTAATCGGAGAAGGACAGCGCGGGCAGCGGCGTGGGAGTGGGCTTGTCGATGGGATCGATCGGCACCGGGGTCGCGCCGGCGTATTCGCTGTTGACGGTGGGCACGGCGGTGTTGTCGATGGGCGCGTTGGTCGCGTCGGCACCCAGCTCGATGACCTCGTCATCCATCTCGCCGCCCTCCTCGGAGGAGGGATCGTAGCTGCCGTCGTCAAAATCGATGACGGTGGAGGCTGCCTCCGTTGCCGCGGCGGGAGCCTGCGTGGGGGAGGACAGCAGCGACTGTGTGGGCACATCGGTGGCCACAGGGAACACTTCCGTCTGTGAGCTGCAGGCGGACAGCAGTGCGACACAGCACACGAGCAGCAGGGCGAGCATCTGTTTCTTCATTCCGGTAACCTCCTTACAGGTTTGAGCGGCGTTATTCGGCATCGTCCGTATAGTAGGGGTGATAAAGCCTGCGATCCAGGCTGCGGATCTGTTCTGAGAAGGCGCCGGCGGGGGTGCGGTCCATGATGCCCTGCATCTCGTTCATCCTGGCATCCAGCAGATCGAGCCAGTGAAGCACCTCGGCCTCCGGGAACATGGGCTGGCGCGGGCTGCCGTATTCGGCCACGCCGTGATGGCTGATGATCATATGCTCCAGCAGCACCACGGTCTCGCCGTGAACGCCCACGCGGTCCGCCACCTCGTGCAGCGTTGCCACGCCGCGCACCAGATGACCGATGAGCAGGCCGTCCCGGCTGTAGTCGCTGACGTTGCCCATCTCGTCGCTCTTCATCTCGTCGATCTTGGCCAGATCATGAATGATGACGCCGGCCCGCAGCAGATCGCCGTTGAGGAAGGGATAGGCCTCAAGGATGTGGTTCGCGGTGCGCAGCATGCCGGTGGTGTGATGCAGAAGGCCGCTGCGCTCCGCGTGGTGCATCCGCTGCGCCGCCGGGAACCAGATCAGCTCGTCGCCTGCTTCATCCAGCATGGCGTTGATGATCAGCTTCAGGTTCTCACTTTGGAAGCCGGCCACCGTATCGCGAAGCTCCTTCAGCATGGCCTCCGGCTTTTCCGGGGCGCAGCGGACCAGCTTCGACATATCCACATCATCCTCGGGCACGGCCTCGCGCAGCCGCTCGATACGGAACTGCGTACGGCCGTTGAATTCCTGCACGGTACCCTGTACCTTGACGACGGAGCCGCCGGCCGGGACCTTCATGGTGGAGCTCCAGCTCCACTTTTTGCAGTTGATCTCGCCGGTGCAGTCCACGAGATTGGCGTCGAGGTAGGTATTGCCGTTCTTGTCGGTGCGGGTTTCCGCGCTCTTGACCAGCAGAAAGCCGAGGAACTGGCTGTTCGTGGTCAGCTGCGCGAGGGTAGGCTGCTGCAGCATGCGTTATCTCCTTCGTAAAATGACGATGAAAGCTCAGAAGGGCGCGTCTCCGCCCGGCACGCTGCCCGGCGCGAGGTTCGCGTAGGTGGTGTATTCCGCCAGCCAGGCCAGCTTCACCGTGCCCAGCGGGCCGTTTCTCTGCTTGGCCAGGATAATCTCGCCGATGTTCTTTTCCTCGCAATCCGGGTTGTAGTACGCCTCGCGGTGGATGAACATCACCACGTCGGCGTCCTGCTCGATGGAGCCGGAATCACGCAGGTCGGACAGGATCGGCCGCTTGTCCGGGCGGTTGGCCGCGGCACGGGACAGCTGCGCGCAGGCGATCAGCGGCACATTCAGCTCCTTGGCGATGGCCTTGAGGGAGCGGCTGATCTCGCTGACCTCCAGCTGGCGGTTCTCCGCCTGGCTGTCGGCGTGCATCAGACCCAGATAGTCCACGATGATCAGGTCGAGGCCATGGTCCATCATCAGACGGCGGCAGCGGCTGCGCAGCGTGGAGGGGGAGATGCCGGCGGTATCGTCGATAAACAGCTTGGAGCCGGCCATCGGTCCGATGGAGCGGGCGAGCCGCATCCAGTCATCCTGGCTGAGGGTGCCTCGGCGCACCTTCTGCATGTCCACCCGGGCGTCGGAGCAGAGGATACGCTGGGCGATCTGCTCCCGCGGCATTTCGAGGCTGAACACCGCCACGGTCTTGCCGGCGTTCAGGGCCGCGTGGCCGGCGATGTTCATGGCAAAGGAGGTCTTGCCCATGGAGGGACGGGCGCCGATGAGGATCAGCTCGCCGCCGTGCATGCCGGTCAGCAGCTCATCCAGCACGGTGTAGCCCGTGGGTACGCCGGTCAGCTGGCCGGGGTAGCGCGCCTGCTCCTCGATGCGGTCCATCGTGCTGAACAGCACCTCGCGGATGGGGATCAGCGCCTCACCGCCGGAGCGGTTCATCACGATATCGAAGATGGATTTTTCCGCGTGGGCGAGGATGTCCTGCAGCGTATCCTGGCGGGTATAGGCGTCCCGCTGGATCTGCTGGGAGGCGGCGATCAGCTTGCGCAGCGTGCTGGTTTCCAGCACCAGGCTGATGTAGGCGCGGCTGTTGGCCGTGGTGGGCACGAACTCGATCAGATCCGTCAGATAATGGATGCCGCCGATGCCCTCCAGCGTGCCGCGCCGGGTCAGCTCGGAGTCCACCGTGATCAGATCGATATTCATCTGCTGCCGGTAAAGGGCAAGCATGCTGCTGAAGATCTCGCGGTGGGCCGGCTGGTAGAAATCGTCCTCCTTCAGACGCTCGGCAGCCTGCATCACCACATTGCCGTCCTGGAGCATGGCGCCCAGTACGGATTTTTCCGCCTCCAGGTTATTGGGCGGCACCAGGGCCCGGACCTCGCTCATGCAGACTGCCTCCTTTCCCGATCATTGTTTCACGGTCTTTGCGGATTACTCCTGGGGCTCCACGCGCACCGTCATGGGGGTGGAGATGCCGGTGTACAGGCGCACGGTGATGGCGTAGCTGCCGACCGTTTTGATGGTCTCGCTCAGGTCCACCTTGCGCTTGTCCACCTTGATGCCGTGCTGCTTCTCCAGCGCTTCGGCCACCTCGGCGTTGGTCACGGCGCCGTACAGACGGCCCTGGGAGCCGCACTTGACCTTCAGCACCACGGCCTTGTTCTTCAGCAGACCGGCCTTGGCCTCGGCCTCGGCGCGGCGCTCGGCCTCACGGGCGGCCTCGGCGGCGCGCTTGCGCTCGATCTCCTTGGAGGCGCCGGCGGTGGCTTCCACGGCCAGCTTCTTGGGGAACAGGAAATTACGGGCGTAGCCGTCGGAAACATTCACGATATCGTCTTTTTTACCGATGCTCTTGACATCGGCCAGAAGAATGACCTTCATGGGGGTTCCTCCTTATCCGTCACGGAAAACCGTGTCTGTCTGTTTTCACATCCTGTATTATAGAACAAATGAAAACGTTTTGCAATAGATTTTTAACGATTACAGCCAATTGCCGTCATGCGACCGCGAACTGGCTGTTGTACAGCTTCGCGTAGAAGCCATCGGCTGCCATCAGCGCCTCGTGGCTGCCCTGCTCGATGACATGACCGTCCCGCATCACCAGGATCACATCGGCGCTGCGGATGGTGGAAAGGCGGTGCGCCACGATGAAGCTGGTGCGTCCCTGCATCATCCGCGCGAAGGCCGACTGGATGCGGATCTCCGTGCGGGTATCGATGCTGCTGGTGGCCTCGTCCAGGATCAGCATGGGCGGCAGGCACAGCATCACGCGGGCGATGCACAGCAGCTGCTTCTGGCCCTGGCTCAGGTTGCCGCCGTCCTCGGTGATCACGGTATCGTAGCCCTCCGGCAGGCGGCGGATAAAGCTGTCCGCGTGGGCGGCCTTCGCGGCGGCGATGATATCCTCCTCGGAGGCCTCCGGCCGGCCGTAGGCGATGTTTTCCCGGATGGTGCCGGCCTTCAGCCAGGTATCCTGCAGCACCATGCCGATGCTGCCGCGCAGTGAGCGGCGGGTCAGCGTGCGCAGATCATGCCCGGCCATTTCGATGCTGCCGCCGGTCACATCGTAGAAGCGCATCAGCAGGTTGATCAGCGTGGTTTTGCCGCAGCCCGTCGGGCCGACGATGGCGATGCGCCGGCCGGGCTTCACATCGAGGCTCAGTCCCTCGATCAGCGGGCGCTCGGGCGTGTAGCTGAAGCGCACGTCCTTCAGGGTGACGTGACCGTCGCACCGCAGCGTAACGGCGTCCTCGGGCTCGGCCACCTGGTCGGGCTCATCCATCAGCTCGAACACGCGGGCCGCGCAGGCCAGGGCGTTCTGCAGCTCGGTGATCACGCCGGAGATCTCATTAAAAGGCTTGGCGAACTGGCTGGCGTAGGAGAGGAACACGCTCAGCTCGCCGATGGTCACCGCCGCGGCCCCGCCGCCGACGGCGAACAGCGCGCCGGTCAGCGCCACCGCCGCGTACACCAGGTTGTTCACCATGCGGGTGGAGGGGTTCACAAGGCTGGAGTAGAAGGTCGCCTTCAGGCTCACATCGCGCAGATGCTCGTTGACCTCGCCGAATTCCTCGATGGCGGCCTGCTCGCGGCCGAAGGCCTTCACGACCTTCTGCCCCTCGATCAGCTCGTTCACCAGGGCGGTCTGCTTGCCGCGCACCACGCTCTGCTCCTGGAAGAAGTGATAGCTGTGCTTCGCGATGAAGCCGGCAACGAACAGCCCCAGGGGCGTCAGCGCCACCACCACCAGCGTGATCAGCGGGTTGACGGAGAGCATGAAGCCCAGGGTGCCGGCGATGGTCAGTACACCGGTCAGCAGCTGGGTGAAGCCCATCAGCAGGCCGTCGCTGAAGGTGTCCACGTCGGCGATCATGCGGCTGACCAGGTCGCCGGAGGGCTGGCTGTCCAGGTAGGAGAGCGGCAGCCGCTGCAGCTTGGCCATGGCGGTGTTGCGCAGATCCCGCGCCACGGTGAAGGTGATGCGGTTGTTGCAGATGGCCATGACCCACTGGGCGATGGCGGACAGCGCCACCACGATGCCGATCCACAGGGCCGCGCGGCCGATGGTGTCCATACGAACCTGTCCGGCGGCCACCATCGCGTCGATGGCGTCACCGCTGAAGATGGGCACCAGCAGCTGGGAGACCACGCTGACGGCGGCGCACAGCAGGCTGATGATGACCAGCGGCAGCTGGGGACGGATGTAGGTGAGAACGCGGCGGAGCGTCTGCTTCTGGAAGCGGCGGCGGCCTGCCTTGACGCGGAACTCGTTCAGTACGCCCTGTCCGGGCGCCTTCTTCGGTACGGTGCTCATGCGCGCTCATCCTCCTTCCGGAACTGGCTTTCGTGGATCTCGCGGTAGGTGGGGCAGTCTTCCAGCAGCTGTTCATGGGTGCCGAGGCCCACGGCTTTGCCGTCCTCCAGCACCAGGATCTGATCGGCGTGGCGCAGGCTGGAGGTGCGCTGGGATACGATGAACACGGTCACGCCGCCTTCAAGGGTCCGCAGCGCGGCGCGCAGGGCGGCGTCGGTGGCAAAGTCCAGGGCGCTGGCGCTGTCGTCGAGGATCAGGATCTCCGGCCGGCGCACCAGGGCGCGGGCGATGGTCAGACGCTGCCGCTGACCGCCGGAGAAATTCCGGCCGCCCTGCTCCACGGGGTGGTCGAGCAGGTCCGGCAGCTGCCGCACGAACTCCTCGGCCTGGGCCAGCCGCAGCGCCTGCCAGATGGCCTCGTCGCCGGCGTCCGGGTTGCCCCAGAGCATGTTGGAACGGATGGTGCCGCGGAACAGCTGCGCCTTCTGCGGCACGATGCCGATGCTGCTCCGCAGGGCGGCGCGGTCCCACACGCGGACATCGCGCCCCAGCACGGATACGGTGCCGGCGGTGGCGTCGTAGAAGCGGGGGATCAGGTTGACCACGCTGCTCTTGCCGCTGCCTGTGCCGCCGATGATGCCGACGGTCTGCCCGCGCAGGGCGTTCAGGCTGATATCCGCCAGGCTTTCCTCGCCGGCGGAGGCGTAGGTCAGGCTCACATGGTCGAAGCGGACGGCGGAATCAGACGCCGCGTCGCCGGTCTCCATGCCGCTGGTGTCCATGGAGACGCCGCGGTCCAGCACGGCCTCCACACGGCTCAGGCTGGCCATGGCGCGGCTCAGGGTCACGATAAGGTTGGCCAGCTTCACCAGCTCCACCAGGATCTGGCTCATGTAATTCACCAGGGCGACGATGTCGCCGCTGAGCAGCACGCCGCCGTCCACCTGGCGGCTGCCCAGGTACAGGATGGCCACGATGCCCAGGTTCACCACCACATAGGTCAGCGGATTCATCAGCGCGGAGATGTGGCCCACATGCTCCTGCATGGTCACCAGCGCGCCGTTGGCGTCGGTGAAGCGGGCGTTCTCGGCGTCCTCACGGCCGAAGGCACGGACGACGCGCACGCCGGAAAGATTCTCCCGGGTGATGGCGGTCACGGTGTCCAGCCGGTCCTGGATGCGGCGGTAGCGCGGCGCCGTCCAGCGCATCACGCCGAACACGATCAGCGACAGTACCGGGATCACCGCCACAAAGGTCAGGGCGATGCGGGTGTCGATGGTGAAGGCCATGATCATCGCGCCGAACACGATGAACGGGCTGCGCAGGAACAGGCGCAGGAACAGGTTCAGACCGTTCTGCACCTGGTTGATGTCGCTGGTCATGCGGGTGATGAGGGTGCTGGTGCCGATGGTGTCCACATCGGAGGCGTCCAGCGCCTGGATCTTTTCAAACAGTGCGCCGCGCAGCGCGGTGGCTGTGCCGGTGGCGGACTTCGCCGCGAAATACTGGGCAACAAAGGAGCAGGTCAGCCCCACCAGCGCCAGCACGACCAGCAGGCCGCAGCTGGACCAGATGACGCCGTGATCCCCCTCGACGATGCCCACATTGATCAGCCGGGCCACCACAATGGGCACCAGCAGATCGAAGGTGGCCTCCAGCATCTTGAACAGCGGGGCCAGGATACTTTCCTTCGTGTACTTCCTGATGAACTTCAGCAGATACTTCAAACGGTGCTGCCTCCCTTTCGGCGGACGGGCCGCATAATCATCCATTATCATTTTACCACAAACGCGGCGGAAAGGAAAGTGCCGGAGCGACGAAAGAAGCAAAGAATCGAAAGTGAAAAAGCCTTTGACAACCGCGTGGGTTTCCGCTATAGTATCCCCTGTGCCCGCGACTGTATTCGCCCAGCACACCCGCCGCGTCCGCGGCGAAAAATACACCACCGGCCTGCTTTGCCGGAGAGGAGGGTTTTCCATGAAGAAAACCGGTTTGTTTTCCGTACGTTACCTTTGCCAGGCGGCCGTCATCGCCGCTGTCTATGCCGCGCTGACGGTCCTGCTGCCCGCCATCAGCTACGGTGAGTGGCAGTGCCGCATCTCCGAGATCCTGACGATCCTGCCCGTGCTGATGCCCCAGGCCGTGCCCGGGCTGACCATCGGCTGCCTGCTGGCCAACCTGATCTCTCCCGTGGGCGTGGCGGACATCGTGTTCGGTACCCTGGCCACGCTGGTCGCCGCCTGCGGTACCCGCTTCTTCCGTAAAAATATCGTGCTGGCCGCCGCGTGCCCCGTGGTCAGCAACGGCATCATCGTCGGCGCGATGCTGTCCTGGTTCTACGGTCTGCCGCTGTGGCTGACCATGCTGCAGGTGGCCGCGGGCGAGCTGGTGTCGGTGATCCTCGGCGTGCTGCTGCTGAAGCCGATGAAAAAGGTGAACCCGGAGCTGTTCAGCTGAGTCGATCAAACATCAATACATCACGACGGAAGGTCGCACGGCCTCCCGTTTTTTCAACCGTTTTGTCCGCTTCCGCACCGGATCACGCCGCTTGACAGCCGGGCGTTCCTGTGGGATAATGACCGTGATCTGAAGGATGGAGGGATCCCATGAGCCGTTATCAGCTGATTGCCTTTGATATGGACGGAACGCTGCTCGATTCCGGGAAAAACATCAGCCCGGACAGCCTGGAGGCGATCCGCCGCGCGGACGAAGCCGGGAAGCTCGTGGCGCTGTCAACGGGCCGCTGCCCAGCCGAGCTGGCCGCTTACATGGAGCAGCTGAGCGCGCTGCGGTATGTCATCGGCGTCAGCGGCGCCCTGGTCTACGACTGCCGAACGGGGGAGAAGCTGTTCGCGCAGTACCTCAGCGGGGAAGAGGTGGCCACGATCCTGGCCGCCGCGGAGGGCGAGGATGTGATGCCCCAGGCGCTGGGCGATGTGGGCTATATCCAGCGCGATCATTTTGACCACATTGAAGAATACGGTATGGGCGTCTACAGGCCCTCCTTTGAGAAGAACATGATCCTGAAGGGGGAAGTCCGACGTTTTATCCGGGAGGAGAAGCCAAAGCTGCACAAGATCAATTTCTACTGCCGTACGCCGGAGCAGCGCGAAATCATCGAACGGAGGCTCGCGGGCAGCGGCCTGCAGCTGGTGCATTCTGAGATCACCGGGCTGGAATGCTCGCCCGGCGGCATCACCAAGGGGCTGGGCCTGGAGAAGCTGTGCGGGGCCATCGGCCTGCCGGCAGAGCAGACCATCGCCGTCGGCGACGCGAACAACGATCTGGATATCCTGGCCCGCGCCGGTCTCTCCGTCGCCATGGGCAACGCCAACGCGCAGGTGCTGGCCGCGGCGGACGTGGTGGTGGCAGACAACGACCACGGCGGCTGCGCCGAGGCCATTGACCGCTATCTGATGGCGGATTGAAGCCTCTCACCGGGGATAAGGCGATCTGTGACGAAAATCGCCGGAAAGGACAAAAACTTTTCCGAAGGTGCTTGACACGGAGGCCCGGCCGGCATATAATAAGGCCATGAGATGCTCCTGGGGTGTTCGACAGTATGCCGATTTTCCCCACATTTCACAAAATGGACCCGGCGTCCGGCTGCGGAAGCCATGCCCCCGTTTTTCAACGCCAGGGGAAGGCTGAACCACCCGGCAGGGAACCTACCTGCTGTACAAGCGGGTGAATATTCGGTGTACACCGGCACCTTGGGGCAGATCTTACAAGAGCGAAGGAGAATTCCTTCGTTTTTGCTTATAGAAAAAGATAACGGCAGAATGGTATCCCAAATCCGGCTTGACACAGCATTGGCGGACTGCTATGATGAATCCGGTGGTTCGGCATGCTGTGAAGCATGTCCGCTCACAGACAACGGATGTCGAGAGGAGCGTATATGAAAAAGTACCGTAATGAATGGAAATATTTGTGCACTGACGGTCAGATGGCGCTGCTGGACAGCCGTCTGAAACAGGTTATGCCTTTGGATCCTCACATCGGACCGGAAGGAAAATATGCGATTCACAGCCTGTATTTTGATGATTGGAAGGACTGCTGCGCCAGAGAAAATGAAATGGGTGAAGCAAACCGATTCAAATACCGCATCCGGTTTTATAATGGATAGAATGGAAAATTACATCTTGAACGCAAAGAAAAAAGCTATGGTCGTTGTTATAAGGCAATGTGCGATATTACAGTCCGGCAATATCAGGCACTCTGCTCGGGAAATGTGGAGCAGCTGATTTATGAGACAAAGGATCCGCTGCTGAAACGATTCTGCGCGGATATCCTGACCAGGTTGTTCATGCCCAGACTGATCGTGGATTATGAACGGATAGCCTATGTTGAGCCGATTGCCAATATCCGAATCATGCTGGACAAAAATATATCCGCTTCGTGGGATACCGGACAATTCCTTCAGGGTAATTATATACGGACGCCTTTGCAGCCAAAGCATCAGCATGTTCTTGAAGTCAAATTCGACGATATCCTGCCGGGTTACATCAAAAATCTGACGAATTCTGCCTGCATGCAGCAGACAATGTTCTCAAAATACTATTTTGGCCGACAGGCCATGGAGGAAATCATTAAATGAATATGGTGACCAACATTGTGGATTCGATCATGGGAGACTTGCATCATGCAAGCCTGACCATTTCCGGCATTATGGCTGTGCTGATCGTTGTGCTGGTGCTGGCAATCTACGAGTATCTGGTATACCGCCTTGTTTCACACCGCGCGTTTTACAACAAGTCTTTTCATATTGCAATCACTGTGCTTCCCTTTTTCCTCGCTTCGATTTTGATGTGTCTGCAATCGAGTCTGGTGATCACGCTGGGAACGATCGGGGCACTGGCCATTATCCGTTTCCGTACATCTGTAAAGGATCCGACAGATATGATCTATCTCCTTTGGAGTGTGTTTATCGGCATCATTTGCGGATGCAGACTGTATGAAGTGGCTATACTGACCAGCATCGTGGTGACACTGGTATTGCTGGCTTTGGAGCATATCAACCTCGCGGGAAAACCACTGGTGGTGATCGTGCATCTTCGGCAGGCTGATGAAGATGCTCTTATATCAGCATTGAAAACCTGCTCAAAAAATATCGCATTAAAAGCCGCAATTATACCTCTGCCGGCATAGACTACGCCCTGGAACTTTCAGCCGGGGATCCCAGGGCTGTGATGGAGTGCCTGCAAAGCATTGAAAACGTGGAGCGCTTTTCCGTTGTTGAATATGACATGGAGGACATCCTTTGATGCCTGGGCATCGTTATGAAGTGTGCATTTTGATCGTCATGGTCATGACTGTAGCAATGGTATTGGCAATGAAGGTCACTTATGAACCGGAAGCACCGTCTCTTGTCATCAATGAAATCAGTGTCCACGGCCAAACGGCCGATCTGTCTGTGAAGGACAACAACGGCGAAGCATGCGACTGGATCGAGCTTTACAATCCTACAGATCAAACGGTTACGCTGGAACACTGGTTCCTGACAGATGATCCGACCGAACCGTATAAAGTTGGCTTTGGACCGCAGACCAGCGTGCCGGCTTATGGGTATCTGATCGTATATTGCAGCAGAGCGGGGATTGCCCGGGAAGATATCACGACAGCGGATATCGGCATTGCGAACGGGGAAACGATACGCCTGACTTCGGATGAAATGGGTATAGGCCATGCGCAAACCGTGACTGTTGCGTAGCAGCTGCCGGAAAACTGTACCTGGAGCGCTGTAACAGACGGTGATGATAAGTTTGAAGCAATGGGAGCAACACGCGCAAGCGCCAACGGCTATGTCGCTCCACCTTCTTTTTCGATGGAATCCGGGTTTTACTCGGCAGGCTTTGACATGACGCTTGAGGCTGATTCTGCGACAGAAATATGGTATACGCTGGATTGCTCGGATCCGAGGACCAGCCAGACCAGGATCCTTTACAACGGAGCTGTGACGGTATGCGAATGTTCGGATAAAGCCAATGTTATCAACGCGGTGGATCCGACATTGTATTCGGATACGACGGACGGTCAAACCGCCCGGTAGCCTGTGGATAAAGCATTCGTGATCAGAGCATGTGCTGTTGATGAGAAAAACAGGAGCAGTGAAATCGTTACCGGGGTTTATTTTGTTGGCGATTTTTCAGCCTATGAGGGTATCAGCGTGATCTCTCTCGTGATGACAGTTGATGACCTTTTTGATCATGATGACGGAATTTATGTCATCAGTGAGACCCTGCAGGACAATGAAGATGGCGAGAGCAGCGTAAAGAAAACGAAAAATTATCTTCAGCGCGGTGCCGATTGGGGGCGCAGTGCGGCGGTCAGTATCTTCGGCGCCGATCAAACGCTTGAGGTGGAGCAGAACTGCGGAGTAAGGATACAGGGCGGAAAGTCCAGAAATGGCGTACGCAAGTCCTTCCATCTTTATTCCTATGCAGAGGATGGCTTTGACACGCCGCTGTTTCCCGACAATCTGAATGTCTCGGGGGAAGTGATCACCTCCTACAAATCAATCGTGATCCGCAATGGCGGCAATCTGCAAAGCACCACGGTTTTTGATGATTCCTGGATACAGACCATGGTCAGAGAATTGAAAACAGATTCCGGCAGATTCCGACCGGTGATCCTCTTTCTGAATGGTGAACTGTGGGGCTGCTATGTCCTTCAGACAGACAAATCCGCGGAGGAGATCGCGGCCCGCTATCAGGTGGACGCGGATCAGGTCGAAATCGTGAATCGGGACATCATCTATTCGACAGAGGATTTCTGGGAAATGGTGCAGTTCTTTATGAACAACAGCATCAACACGCAGGAACTGTACGAAAGGGCCTGCGATTATCTCGATGTGGAAGCCTTTGCCGAGTATGTGGCTACGGAGATCTATATCGGCAATACTGACTGGCCCGGCAACAATTATATTTTCTTCCGTATACGCACGGACAAGGACGAGGGAAAATGGAGACTGATGCTTTATGATACGGATATTTCCCTTGGACTTGATGAGGAAAAAGGAACGGGCAGTTCAAACACCTATGTGTGGATGAATGTGCAGCAGGTACCGATCAACTGGATCTTTATCAGCCTGATGTCGTGGAAGCCGTTCCGGGAAATGTATCTGGATTGCTGTTCCCGTGTGGCGGAAATATTCGATCCGGACAGCGCGATACCGCTGTATGAAGCAACCTGGAACGAATGGCAGGCTTTGTACAGGATCGCAAGAAAATCCAATGTTTCCTGCCATGAAGAGAGCAGTCTGTTGGAAAGACTGCAGCAGGTAAAGGATTTTTTGCGGGGACGATACCTGCACGAAGGTGCGTTTGACGCGTCTGTGGTTCAGGCAGCGGAGAAAGGCAGACTGGAGCATTATACCGGCACGGATGACGACTGAAACATGACGCAATGGTGTTTACCAGGTAAGGAGTTGTGATGGACCGTTTTGTACTGAAGGCGCCGTACAAGGCGTGCGGCGATCAGCCGTAGGCCATCGAGGCGCTGGCCCGGGGCGTGCGGGAGGGCATGAAGAACCAGGTGCTGCTGGGTGTGACGGGCTCCGGCAAAACCTTCACGATGGCGTCTGTCATCGAGCGGGTGCAGAAGCCGACGCTGGTCATTGCCCACAACAAAACGCTGGCGGCGCAGCTCTGCTCCGAGCTGAAGGCCTTCTTCCCGGACAGCCGCGTGGAATATTTCGTTTCCTATTATGATTATTATCAGCCGGAGGCGTACATCGCTTCCTCCGATACCTACATCGAGAAGGACGCCTCCATCAACCAGGAGATCGACCGGCTGCGCCACAGCGCCACCGCCGCCCTGCGGGAAAGAAAGGACGTCATCATCGTGGCGTCCGTCAGCTGCATCTACTCGATGGGCGATCCCTCCGAGTACGAGGGCCAGATGATCTCCCTGCGGCCCGGCATGGAAATATCCCGGGAGAAGCTGATCCGTCAGCTGATCGACATCCAGTACGAGCGCAACGACATCGAGTTCGACCGCGGCACCTTCCGCGTGCGCGGCGATGTGCTGGAGATCATCCCGGCGGCGGAGCAGGAAAAGGCGCTGCGCATCGAGTTTTTCGGCGACGAGATCGACCGCATCAGCGAGATCGACGCCGTCAGCGGCCATGTGCTGAGCAAGCTGGAGCACGTATCCGTATTCCCGGCGACGCACTACGCCACGGACCGCAGCCATCTCGAGGAGAACATCGCCGTCATCGAGCGCGATCTGCAGCAGCGCATCGACGAGTTCACCGCCGAGGGCCGGCTGCTGGAGGCGGAGCGCATCGCCCAGCGCACGCACTATGATATCGAGATGCTGCGGGAGATCGGCTACTGCCAGGGCATCGAGAACTACTCCCGCTACTTTGACGGCCGCAAGCCCGGCGACGCACCGTACTGCCTGCTGGATTACTTCCAGGGCGATTTCCTGTGCATGATCGACGAGAGCCATGTCACCGTACCGCAGATCCGCGCCATGTACAACGGCGACCGGGCCCGCAAGAACACGCTGGTGGATTACGGCTTCCGCCTGCCCTCGGCCTATGACAACCGCCCGCTGCTGTTCCACGAGTTCGAGAAACGCATCCACCAGACGATCTTCGTTTCCGCCACCCCCGGCCCCTACGAGCTGGAGCGGGCGGAGCAGGTGGTGGAGCAGATCATCCGCCCCACGGGCCTGCTGGACCCGGAAATCATCGTCCGCCCGGCGACCGGTCAGGTGGACGATCTGGTGGGGGAGATCCGCAGCGTGGTGGCGAAGAAGGGCCGCGTGCTGGTCACGACCCTGACCAAGCGCATGGCCGAAAGCCTGACGGACTACCTGAAGGAGCTGGAGATCCGCGTGCGGTATCTGCATTCGGATATCCACACGATGGAGCGCATGGAGCTGATCCGCGACCTGCGCCTGGGCGAGTACGATGTGCTGGTGGGTATCAACCTGCTGCGCGAGGGCCTCGACCTGCCGGAGGTGGCCCTGGTGGCCATCCTCGACGCGGACAAGGAGGGCTTCCTGCGCAGCGAGACCTCCCTGGTGCAGACCATCGGCCGCGCGGCCCGCAATGTGGACGGCCGGGTCATCATGTATGCCGATATCATCACGGACAGCATGATGCGCGCCATCTCCGAAACGAACCGCCGCCGCGCCCTTCAGCAGGCATACAACGAGGCCAACGGCATCACGCCCGAAAGCGTCCGTAACGCCATTCGCGATGTGCTGGAGATCACGAAGCAGGTGGAGAAGGCCGGCAGCAAGCCGCTGGACGAGGACGAGCGCGCCGCGCTGCTTCGCCAACTGGAGGAGGAGATGCTCTCCGCCGCCAAGGACCTGGAGTTCGAGAAGGCCGCGAAGCTGCGTGACCAGCTGCTGGAGCTGCGCGGCGACGCGCCGATGAAGCCCGATGTGCAGCAAAGACGCTCCCGGGCGCCGCGGGCCCGCAAGAGCGAGCATTGACGCAAGGCTTGACAAAGACCCGCTCCGGCTGTTATGCTGACGGGGAGCCCCGGCGGACGGCCGGAGCGTGAAAATCAAAAGAACGGCGGGATCACCGATGCTGAAGCTGTCCCGCGGCCAAAGAAGGATCGTGGCGCTGCTGCCCGCGCTCCTGGCCGCATTGTATTTTGCGCTGCTGCTGCCCGGCGGCGATACGGTCGCGCTGTGGAAGGGTGCCGCTGTGCTGTCCGGGTGCTGCGCCCTGACCCTTCTGCTGTGGAAGAAACGCGCGCCGGAGACCGTGTTCACCGTGCTGATGGTGTGCTTCGGTCTGTTCTACATCTTTGCCATCACGCCGCTGTCCGCGCCGGACGAGGCCGCGCACCTGCGGGCGGTGCTGACGCTGAGCAGCCGGCTGCTGCGCGGCGATACCGTCTGCGACGCGGCCTACCTCTCCACGGCAGGCTTCACGGGGCATGAGAACACCGCGGAAGCGTTCACCGCGCTGACGCAGGGCCTGTTCACCGAAACGCTGACCGGCACCATGGCGGACTTCCCGGCCTTTGAATTCACCTATCCCGTGATGTACTTCCCCCAGACCGTCGGCGCGGTGCTGGCGCAGCTGCTGGGGCTGAACCGGCTGTGGCTGTTTGTGCTGGGCGACCTGACCAACTGGCTGTTCTACACGGCGGTCATCGCGCTGGCGATCCGGCTGATCCCCCGGGGCAAGCTGCCGATGGCCTTCTCCGCGCTGCTGCCGATGTCGCTGCAGCTGTGCACCTCCATGTCGCCGGACGCCTTTGTGACGGCGATGGCCTACCTGTTCATCGCGCTGGTCGTGCGGGCAATGGAGCGCGAGACACCCGCGCGTCCTGGGGAGCTCATCTGCATCCTGCTGACCGGCATGCTGTTGTCCCCGGCGAAGGCGGTCTATTTCCTGCTGCTGCCGCTGGTGGCGCTGATTCCGGGCCGCCGCTTCGGCAGCGGAAAGCGCAGGGCCGCGTTCTGCGCGGCGGTGCTGGCTGTGGCGGTTGTGTTCACCGTGCTGTTCCAGCTGCCGTCGTTCCTGCGCTCCGCGCCCGCCCAGGCAGACAGCGAGAACGCCTTCTATTCCGTATCCTGGGTGCTGACGCACATTCCGCAGACTGCGGTGATGTTCATCAAAACGCTGATCCCCAGCGGCATCTTCGATCTGATCGAATCCACCCTCGGCACGCAGCTGTCCGGGTTCACGCTGCAGATGGTGAACGGCTATCTGTACGCGATGCTGTTCATGCTGCTGCTGCTGGCGCTGTGCGGCCAGGACCGTGACCGCCCGCTGCGGCCCGCAGAGCGCGGCGGCTTCCTGCTGTCGTCGCTGCTGGTGCTGCTGGCGGTGATGGGCACGATGCTGCTGAACTGGACGGAGGTCGGGGAGATCCTCATCCAGGGCGTGCAGGGACGCTACCTGATCCCCGTGCTGCCGCTTCTGTGGCTGTCCATGCAGAACCGCGCCTTCCACTGTGACCGCGACCTCGCGCAGCCGCTGACGCTGGGCTTCACACTGGCGGAGTGGCTGTGTGTGAACCACATTCTGGGGCATCTGGCATGACGGAAACGATCGAACTGGACGGCCTGAGGATCGAGCTGACCCGCAAGCAGATCAAAAACCTGATCCTGCGCGTGCGGCCGGACGGCACCGTTGCCGTCTCCGCGCCGCTGCGCTGCTCCGCCGGGGAGATCGCGCGGTTCCTGCAGGCCAAGCGTCCCTGGCTGGAGCGCACGCTGCAAAAGCTGAATGACCGCGCTGCGCCGGTCTGCCGCTACGAAACGGGGGACACCGTGCATCTCTGGGGCGAGCCGCTGACGCTGCTGGTGCGTACCGGCATGAGAAGCTCCGCCCGGCTGTGCGGGAGGATGGTCTACCTTTCCGTGCCGCCCGGCGCCGGGGAAGCGGAGCGCGAGGCCGTGCTGGACGCGCTCTACCGGCGGCAGCTGAAGGAGCGGATCGAAGCGCGGCTGCCGCTGCTGCAGAAGCGCACAGGGCTGCGCTGCAACGGCTGGACGATCCGCAAAATGACCTCCCGCTGGGGCTCCTGCAGCATGCCGAAGGCCACGCTGTCCATCAACCTCCGTCTGGCCCACAAGCCGCCGGAATGTCTCGACGCCGTGCTGCTGCATGAGCTGACGCACACGGTGTACCCGAACCACGGCCCGGCCTTCTGGCAGCTGCTGGACCGCCTCTGCCCGGACCGGGCGCGCTGCGACGAACTGCTGAAGGACCACAGCACAGACATCTGAACACATGAAAACGCCGCGGATCATGGCAGATCCGCGGCGTTGCTTTTACGCTTTTTCCTGCGCGCTTTCCTTTTCGAGATTCTCGCGGGCGTTGGCCAGCATCAGCTTCAGGCGGTTCTCCTGATTGACGCGGGAGGCGCCGGGATCGTAGTCGATGGCCACGATGTTGATATCCGGGTAGCGCTCCTTGATGGGCTTCATCATGCCCTTGCCGCACACATGGTTCGGCAGGCAGCCGAAGGGCTGGGTGCAAACGATGTTCTTCACGCCGCTGTGGGCCAGCTCCATCATCTCGTTGGTCAGCAGCCAGCCTTCGCCCATCTTCACGGTGGGGGCGATGAACTCATCCGCCATGCCGATGACCTCCTCAAAGGGCGTCCAGGGGCGGAAGGTGCCCTCCTCCTTCATCAGGTTGATGATGTCATTCTTCTTGCCGCAGAGATAGCGGTACACGATGCGGATGAAGGGATAGATGAGCGGCTTGGTGCCGTAGGCCTTGAAGTCGATGACGTTGTTGTACACCACGTACAGCATGAAATCCAGCAGGCCGGGCGTGGTGACCTCCGCGCCTTCGCTGATCAGGAACTCCTCCAGATGGTTGTTGGCCAGCGGGCTGTACTTCACATAGATCTCACCGACCACGCCCACCTGCACGGCTTTGCGGCGGTTCATGGGGATGGCGGCAAAATCGCGGATGATATCGGCGTAGCGCTTCTTGATGTCCTTATAGCGCACCTTGCTGCCGCTGCCGAGCTCCTTGCCAAGGATGTCCAGCCACTTTTTGCACACGACCTCCGTGGCGCCGGGCTCCGCCTCGTAGGGGATGACCTGGTTGCGCAGGCTCATCAGCAGATCGCCGTACAGCACGGCATAGGCGAGGCCCTTGAGCAGCGGCACGGTCAGCTTGAAGCCGGGATGCTTCTCCAGCCCGGCAAAGTTCATCGAAATGACCGGTACGAACTCCAGGTTGGCTTTCTTCAGCGCCTTGCGGATCAGGCTGATGTAGTTGGAGGCGCGGCAGCCGCCGCCGGTCTGAAAGTAGATCAGCGCGGTCTTGTGCACATCGTAACGGCCGGAGAGCAGCGCCTCCATGTACTGGCCGATGACGCACAGCGCGGGGTAGCACGCGTCGTTGTGGGTGTATTTCAGGCCGATCTCGATGACCCTGGGATCGGTGCCGCGCAGCACCTCCAGGTGATAGCCGTAGGTGTTGGTCACCTTGGCCACCAGCTCGAACTGCATGGGCAGCATATTGGGCGCGAGGATCGTGTAGCCCTCGGCCTTCATTTCCTCCGTAAAGGGGACATAGGCGGTATCCTGCATATGATCATTTCCTCCGTATTATCGGGCAGCGGAGGCCTGCGCGGCCTCCTGTTCCTCCAGAGCACCCAGCAGGGAACGGAGGCGGATCTTGACGGCGCCCAGGTTGGTGATCTCATCGATCTTCAGCTGCGTGTAATGCTTGCCTTTGGCCTCCAGCAGGTCGCGGACCTCGTCGCCGGTGATGGCGTCGATGCCGCAGCCGAAGGACACCAGCTGCACCAGCTCGGTATCCGGATGCTGCGTCGCGTACTCCGCGGCGCGGTACAGCCGGGCATGGAAGGTCCACTGGTCCAGCACATGCACCCTCGCGGACGGTACCAGCTGCGCTACGCTGTCCTCCGTCACCACGGCGAAGCCCAGGGAGTTGGCCAGCTTGTCGATGCCGTGGCTGATCTCCGGGTCGATGTGGTACGGGCGGCCGGCGAGGATCATGATGCGCTTGCCCTTCTGCCGGGCCTCCTCCATCATGCTCACGCCCTGGGCGTGCACGGCGTCCACATAGGCGTGATACGCGCGCAGACCGGCGGCCGCGGCCCGGCGGACCTCCAGCTTGCCGACAGACGGATCCAGCTTGCGCAGCACCGGCAGCATGCCGCGGGCGATGCTTGCCGGGGAATCCAGCAGCAGATAGGGATTCATCAGGTTGGCCTGCTTCAGCTGGGGCATATTGCCGCGCAGCAGCTCGGAATAATAGGCCACGATGGGGCAGTTGTAGTGGTTGTCGCTGCCATGCTCGGTGATGTTGTAGGTCAGGCCGGGATAGAAGATATCCGTGATGCCCTCCTCCAGCAGCTCGATGATATGCCCGTGCATGATCTTCGCGGGATAGCACGCGGTATCCGAAGGGATCGTGAGCTGGCCCTTCTCGTAGGTTTTGCGGTTGGAGAAGCGGGAGAAATGCACCTCAAAGCCCAGCTCGGTAAGCATGGTGTACCACAGGGGCGCCAGCTCGAACATGCTCAGGGCCATGGGCAGGCCGATCTTGCCGCGCTTGCCGGGCACGGGCTTCATGGCGGCGAAATAATCGCGCTTCCACTCGTGCATATTTGGCAGCGTTTCGGTCACCTTCACGCCGCTGCCCTTCTGGCACTGGTTGCCGGAGATGAAGCGCTCGCCGGAGGCAAAGCGGTTCACCGTGAGATGGCAGTGGTTGGCGCAGCCGTTGCAGATGGTGGAGGTGGCGGTGTGGGTGAAGGTCTTCAGCTCCTCCGCGTTCATCAGGGTGGAGCTGCTCAGCTTCATCACGTGCAGCGCGGCGCCGTAGGCACCCATCAGGCCGGCGATGCCGGGGCGGATGACCTGCGCGCCGATCTCGTTCTCAAAGGCGCGCAGCACGGCGTCGTTGTAGAAGGTGCCGCCCTGCACCACGATATGCTCGCCCAGCTCCTTCGGGCTGACGGCGCGGATGACCTTGTAGATGGCGTTCTTCACCACGGACACGGACAGGCCGGCGGCGATATCGTTGATGGAGGCGCCGTCCTTCTGCGCCTGCTTCACGGAGGAATTCATGAACACCGTGCAGCGGGAGCCGAGGTTCACCGGCGCGGCGGAGAACAGGCCGAGCTTGGCGAAGTCGGCGACCTCATAGCCGGCGCTGCGGGCGAAGGTCTCGATAAAGGAGCCGCAGCCGGAGGAGCAGGCCTCGTTCAGCATGATGGAATCGATGGCGCCGTTGCGGATGCGGAAGCACTTGATGTCCTGCCCGCCGATATCGAGGATGAAGTCCACATCGGGGCGGAAATAGCGCGCGGCGGTGAAATGCGCCATGGTCTCCACCAGACCCTCGTCCACACGGAAGGCGTGGCGGATCAGCTCCTCGCCGTAGCCGGTCACCGCGGAGCCGCAGATGGTCACGCGGTCGCCGCACTTCTCCCGCAGGAGCATCAGCTGCTCCCGCACCAGGGATACGGGGTTGCCGCGGTTGTTGCTGTAGAAGGAGTACAGGATGTCCCTGTTTTCGCTGATCAGCACCAGCTTGGTGGTGGTGGAGCCGCAGTCGATGCCCAGCCAGGCGCGGCCGCTGTAATCCAGCAGGGATTTCTCCGCCACATCGGCCTTGGCGTGGCGGGCGCAGAAAGCTTCGTATTCCTCCGCGCTGCGGAACAGGGGCGGCAGACGGTCGGCGGACTGGGTGCCCGTGGAGCCCTTCTCCAGCCGGGTGAGCAGCTCCTCGCCGGTCATGGGCTCGGTCTCCCGGGCCAGCATGGAGGCACCCAGCGCCACGGAGAAGCGGCCGTAATCCGGGAACACGGCATGCTCTTCATCCAGCTTCAGCGTTTCTTTGAAGCGCACGCGCAGGCCCTGGCAGTAATGCAGCGGCCCGCCCAGAAACATCACCTTGCCCTGGATCTCGCGACCCTGGATCAGGCCGGTGATCGTCTGATTGACCACGGCCTGGTAAATGCTGGCGGCCACATCCGCCTTATTGGCGCCCTGGTTCAGCAGGGGCTGGATATCGGTCTTGGCGAACACGCCGCAGCGGGAGGCGATGGGGTAGATGCGCGCGGCCTCCAGGCTCAGCGCGTCCATCTCCTCCACGGACATATGCAGCAGCACGGCCATCTGGTCGATGAAGGCGCCGGTGCCGCCGGCGCAGCTGCCGTTCATGCGCTCATCCACGCCGCCCTGGAAGAAGATGACCTTGGCGTCCTCGCCGCCCAGCTCGATGACCACGCCGGTATCGGGGGCGCGGCGCTTCACCACCTCGGCGGTGGCATACACCTCCTGCACGAAAAGCACCCCGGCGGCCTGCGCCATGCCCATTCCGGCGGAGCCGGAGATGGCGGCGGTGAAGGGCTTTTCCTCCAGCAGGGGGGCGATGTCGTGCAGCATATTCATCAGCGTCTCGCGGATCTTGGCGCGGTGACGCTCATAGCGGGAATAGATCATCTCTCCGTTGTCCGTCAGCACCAGCTTGGCGGTGGTGGAGCCGATATCGATACCCAGGGAACGAACAGAATCCATGGTTCTTTACCTCAAAAATCGTGATGGGGGAAAGGCTTACAGTGCTTCCAGCATGGCGGTCAGCTCGACAAAGGTGCCGCGCGGACCGTTCCACGGATGCCCCTCCCAGGGGATCATGCAGTCAGTCACGAGCCAGGCGCTCATGCCGGCCTCGGTGGCGGCGGCCATATCCTACCGCTCGTCGTTGCCGATCATCAGCACCTCCTCCGGCTTCAGCCCGAGACGCTCGCAGATCGACAGATAGTACCGCGGATCGGGCTTGCACCACCGGTCGGACTTGTAATCGGTCACCAGCGCGAAATCCTCCGGCTTCAGGCCGACCCAGCTCATCCGGGAGCGCTGCCCCTGAGGCGGAAACAGCGGATTGGTGGCCAGCACCGCAACGCGGCCGTTCCGCTTCGCGTTGGCCACGGCCCGTACAGCCAGCGGATTGCTGCCGGTGAAGGCCTTCGCGTCATGGAAGGCGGTCTCGTAGAAGCGGTCGCACACGGGCTCGAACTGCTCACGGCGCTTGCCGGTCAGATGCTCAAAGGTTGCCCAGAAGCGGTCGGCGTTGGGCACGGTGCCGTCATTGACGACCATGGCCCTGACGCCGCGCCACAGCGCCTTCGTCATCAGCTCAGCCTCCAGCCCCTCGGGAACGACCGCCGCGCAGATGCCGCGCATATAGCCCTCCACGAAGACCTTCTGGTCCATCGGCAGCAGCGTGCCGTCCAGATCGAAAAACACAGCCCGGATCATGCGTACACCTCCAGAAAAACTCATCCTATATTATACACACAAACCGGGATTTCGCAAGGACACCGCCGGGCAGGTGAGGTGAAGAATGGGACAAAAGCGGCATTTCGGCACCATGCGGCGGCAAAAGACGGAAAAGTTTTCCTTGCGCGCCGTGCCGGGGAATGCTACAATAACCCACGAACGAAACAACGCGGAGGGGAAAATGAACCGCAGACTGAAGTGGACGCTCTGGCTCCTGATCGTGCTCGCGCCGCTGCTGAGCGGGCTGCTGCTCGCGGCGCTGACCAGCACCTCGCTGACGGCGCTGGATGACTGGGAAACGCACTGGACGGACGAGATCGGCTACTGGCGCGCCACGGAAACGATCAACGAAACGGGGCTCCCGGTGGCCGCCAACGGCTTCAACGAGCAGGAAAGCGCGGAGCCGGCCTACGGGCATTACAATTATGTCACCTACTGGCCGTATTACCTGGCGAGCTTCGTGACCGGCGGCAGTCTGCACAACCGGAACGTATACGCGAATGTCCTTTTCGTGACCCTGACCTGTCTCTTCGGCGTGCTGCTGCTGAAGCCGGACGTCACCCAGAGCCTGCTGCTTTTACTGCTTCAGCTGACGCATCTGCTGCTGGCCCGCTATACCTGGTCCGGCATGAGCGAATGCACGACGATGTGCGCCGCGCTGACAGCCATGCTGTGCGCGGTGTGGCTCTTCCGGCATACCGGCCCGGAGCGGAGCAAATGGAAAACGGTAACGGTGCTGCTGGTGCAGACGGCGGCGATCCTCTTCGGCGGCCTCATCCGCCCCTTCAACCTGACCTTTCTGGTCTTTCCGTTGCTGTGGCTGGCGATGGCGAAGGGCCCGCGCCGTCCGCGGCTGATGACGGCCCTTGGGCTTGTGCTGCTGGCCGGCGGCACGCTGGTGCTTTATCTGAAGCTGGGGGACCAGTGCGCGCCGTACTTTTACGGCGACCAGCTGAAGCTGAAGCTGGCGGATTATGCCGCCCTGCTGAAGATCGGCAGTCTCCGCACGATCCTGCTGGATGTGTGGAACATGACCTCCGATGCTTTTGCCAGGATCTTCACCAGCCTGCGGGACAGCCTCGGCGGTCAGGGCTTCAACAACTGGAATCACATGATGGCGTTCATCGCTACGGAAACGCTGGTGCTGATGCTGCTGGCGCTGATCCGCCTGGTGCGCTGCGCTGTGCGCGGGGACAAAAAGCACGCCTGGATCGCCGCGGCCTATCTGCTGACGGCGGCGGTCATCATGGAAGCGAATATCCTCTTCTACGAGGTGGATCAGCTGCACCGGATGCTGCTGTGCGTGGTGTCCACGGGCGCGGTGCTGTTCATCCTCGACAGCGCTCTGCCGGAGGCTGTGGCGCATCAGCTGGTGCTGGCCGCCCTGATGGGCATCGTGGTCGCGCGCAACACAGGCCTGCTGTACTTCCCGCAGACGCAAACGCATGAAAAGACCGACGCGGCGCTCCGGCAGGAGCTGACGGCGCTGATGCCGGTGGACGAGACGGACATTTATGGCAACACGGTGGCGGTCTCCGTGGCCCAGACGGACAACTACTATATCCGCTTCTGTTTTCCGGGCACCGCGGGCTTCAACTATTGCCAGGACAGCTATCTGCTTCCCGCGCTGCGCAGCGGCACGCTGAAGAGCCGGTATCTGCTGGCGGATGAGTCGGAAACGGCCCTGATCGACCTCTGCCGGGCATGCGGCTGGGCGGAGCTGTGGCGGGGGGAGGAAACGATCCTTTTCCGCAGTCCCGATTGACCTTTTTACCATAACAAAAAACCGGCGCGGAGCCGGCTTTTGTTTTGTAAGCGGTTATGCGTTTTTTCCTTCGCCGCCGTGGGCCTTCACATACCGCGCGTTGCGGATGCTGTACATGATCAGCGAGAGCAGCATCGTGCCGACGCTCATGCCGATGAGGATATCGGAAAGCACCGGGGGAATGGCCTGCCAGATCACATGAATGACCACCGTGGAATGAACGATGACCGTAGCCAGCTTGCCGTGCCATTCGGCGCTCAGCACGGTGCCGGTGCGGCGGATGACCCACAGCGAGGTGATGCTGTCGGCGATCTCCTTGATGAACAGCATGGCCACCGGCAGGATCATGTTGGGCCAGGTCGTCACCAGGCAGCAGAGCATGGTGAACTGCGTCAGCTTGTCCGCGATGGGATCGAGGATCTTGCCCAGATCCGACACCTGATTGAAATGCCGGGCGATCCAGCCGTCCACAATGTCCGTGACCGCGGAAATGACCAGCACGATCGCGGCGCCCCACACATCGTGCCGGAAAACATACAGATATACGATGACCGGGAGCATCAGCAGCCGGATCACAGACAGCAGATTCGGTATCGTGAAGATGCGCTTGCGTGCATCCTTCCCGTTCTCCATACAAAAAGCCTCCTTGGCAACAATCCTGTCTATGATACCGCATTTTGCCGTTTCTGTCCAGTACCATCAGCGTGAGATTGTCAAAAGAGCGCCTGTGGAGTTGCTGCTGATCAGGCCCCCGGAAATTGTCAAGGGCCGCAGCCCCCTTGAATTCATTTCCTCTGGAAGCCTCCGGAATCGGGAAGGGCGTTCGGCCGGTTTTACCGAACAGCGTCGGGATGCGCGGCGAGAAAGTCCGCCAGCAGAAGGATCCCGGCGGAGGGGACGCAGCACCAGTCCTCGCGCACGGTGCAGGCCGCCACGACACGCTCCAGGTCGAACCAGTCGACGGCGGAAACCTCCTCGGCCTGCAGCGTCAGCGCGGCGGTATCGACCGGGCCAGGATACAGGAAAACATGGGCCAGCTCATTGTCCCGGAACCACGCGCCGTGGAATTGCCGCTCGAAGCGCACATCAAAGGTACCGATGAACCGCAGCGCTTCCGGCGCGGCGGTGAGGCCGAGCTCCTCCCGCAGCTCGCGCAGCGCGCTTTCAAGGGGCTCGTCACCCGCCGGGATGTGCCCGGCGGAGGAGGTGTCCCACTGGTCGGGGAAGGAATCCTTGTCCGGGCTGCGCCGCTGCAGCAGCACCTGGAGACGGCCGGCATGCCGCCGCGCGATCCATACATGCGCCGTGCGGTGACGCACACCCAGCCGGTGCGCCTCCTCACGGCTGACGGTCTGACCGGTCGGCCGGCCGGCCTCGTCACAGATATCGAAAAGCTCCATGGCTTCCTCCGCGCTTCAGGCCTGCACGTAGCAGGCCACGATCTCACCGATGTACATGGTGTGATAATCGCCATCGCCGTACCAGCGCGCCACCACCTCCGGGGACAGGTCCTCCAGCCGGATGTCGTCCTGATAGAGCTTTTTGCAGACCAGCACGCATTTGCTTTCGGCGAAGCCGGGCTGGCCGTCCAGCATCACGGGGTGAAAGCCGGCCCGGGCGATCTTGTCGCCGTCGCGGCCGGAAACGGAGCCGAGCAGCCCCAGCTCCTGCTTATGGCCGTCGAACAGACTGAGGGTGAAATAAGGCTGCGCGTCCACGAATTCCTTCGTGTAGCGGCTCTGGCGGATGTACACGGTGACGGTTTCGTGCCCCCACAGCACACCCATGGCGCCCCAGCTGGCGGTCATCGTGTTGATGCTGCCGTCCGGCTTCGCGGCGGAAATCAGCGTCCAGTGCTGACCGATCTCCTGAAAAACATTCTGCTGCAGCTCCTGCACATTCATTTTACGGAACATGGTCTGTTTTCTCCTTTCATGCCGATCGGGCGTGGATGACCGGGTACGGAATCCGGTCTGTTTTACTTTTTGCCGAGGATGCCGCGCAGCCGGCGGGGCAGCGCGGTCACCGCCCGGCCGATGCGGTAGGAGGGGGAGGCCTCCAGCCCGCGGGCGTACGCCTGCGACTGCCGCAGGCATTCCTGCGTCTCGCGCATATGCTCGTTCATGTAGGTGACGGTGAAATCGGCGAACAACTCATAGGGGAAGCAGTCCCGGAGCGCGGGCAGCAGCTCGCGGCACTGCTCCGCGGCGCAACGGCGGCAGAGGCAGTCCAGGATGCGGCCGCTCATCTGCCGCTGCGCCTGTGTAAGAAGCGATTCCAGCGCGGGGCGGAGCGCCTCCGGCTGCGTCGCGATATCCGCCTCCAGCAGACGGCTGACATGGCTGTAATCCCGCAGCATGGCGCGCATGCGGTCGGTGCCGATGGGACCGTCCTGGGTGGACATGCCGCTGCCGACGGTGTAGCGGTACAGCCGGTCGCCGATCACACGGTAGCTGCCGGCCCGGCACATCACCAGGAAGGAGAGCAACAGATCCTCCCACATATTGACATATTCACCATGGTACGCGGTATACGCCTCCGCCAGCAGCGCCCGGCGGTACAGCTTGTGGTGCGCGTTCCAGGATATGGTATGTTCCGCGATCATGGCACGCAGCAGGGTGAGCGCGTCAGCCGAAGGGAAATCCTTTTCCGGAAAGCTGAACTGCCGCTACAGGCCTTCCAGCGCTTCCTGCGTCGGCGGCGACTGGGAATCCGGCACAAGAAACAGACCGAAGTCCAGCACATCCGCGGGCTGCTCACGCATCTCGGCCAGCAGCCGCTCACAGGTCTGTGGCACCAGCGCGTCGTCGGCATCGACAAACAGGATGTACTGCCCGGCGGCGGCCTTAAACCCGGCGTGGCGGCCGGCAGCCATGCCTCTGTTTGTACCCTGGCGGATCACACGGACGCGGGGATCGTCATGGGCGGCATCGTCCATCACGGCGGCGGTGCCGTCCGTCGAGCCGTCGTCCACGCACAGGATTTCGATCTCCCGGCAGGTCTGCGCGGTGAGGCTGTCGATACAGCCGCGCACCCGCCGCTCCTCATTGTACGCGATCATCACGATACTGATCAGGGGAGAAGACATACGGGCAGTCCTCCTTGACAGATAATCGGGCCGCCTTCAGCGGCGAAGCAGTCCGCGGATCTTTTTCGGGAGCCACAGCGCGGCGCCGCCGATCCGCCAGCGAGGGGAGGACAGCAGCCGCCGCTCGCTTTCCCGCAGCGCGTTCCGCTCCTCCTCAAGCTGCGCCACGCGCTCCAGCAGGATCTCCGGCAGCAGGCTCCGCACCAGATCGGCCCCCCAGATCTCCGGCAGCTCCCGCAGCAGCTCCTTGCGGAAGGCGGCGTCCGGGCAGGCGGCCCAGTTCGTCAGCATGCCGCTGCAGAATTTTGCGTAGACGGCGTTCCAGCTTTCCGAACAGGCCTCCCACAGCCCCTGCTGCCGGAGGATCTTCTCAAGGAAATGCCAGCCGTCCGCCTGATGCGCCAGCAGCCGCAGCCGCTCCGGCGTCTCAAAGGGACGGGTGGACACGCCGCCGCCCACATGGTACTGATAGAAAAAGCTGTTCTCACAGGTGCCGATGGAGCTTACCTGTGTCAGGATCAGAAAAATAGTGATCTGATCCTGACCCAGCGGGATCACCGCGCCTTCAAGCTGCTCATTGGCCCAGCGCACAGGCGCCGTGCGGTAGATCTTGTTCCAGAGCAGCGGGCCGTTCATCGTCTGCTCGACAAACATCAGCCGGTTGTAATCGGCTCCGGCGGGAAGCTGCTTTTCAAAGCGCAGATTCTTCCGCAGATTTTCCTTGTAGCTGCCTTCCGGAACGGAGGGATCGAAAACGATGTCCGTATCGAACATAATCAGGTCATATCCGCCGGCGTCCATGGCGTCGGCGAGCCGCACCGGCGCGTCGGGCACCGGCAGCCGGTCGTCGCAGTCGGCAAACATGATATACGGCGTGGTGACCGTCATCACAGCACTGCGGCGGGCCTTTGTCACGCCGATATTCTTTTCGTGTACGATGACGCGCACATGCGGATGCTTTTCGGCAAACGACAGCAGCAGCCCGGCGGAGCCGTCCGTCGAGCCGTCATCCACGAAGACCACGTCGGCGCCCAGCAGCTTTTCGATATCCGCAAAAAGCGCTTCCAGGCTTCCGGCTCCGTTATGCACCGGGATCACGAGCGTCACGCGATGGGTATCAGGCATTGCTTTCATCCTTCCCGGCGCGTTCCTTCGCCCGCTCCTGCAGATAGCGGATCACAACGGCGCCGAGCCCGGCGATCAGAAACACGCTGAGTGAGCCGTAGACCCACACGGACTGATAGACCAGCTGCCCGGAAATCAGCAGCACAACGACCGAAACAACAAAAACCGCCATGGCGGCCAGACCGATCACGGCAAGCACCTTCTTGAGCGTTTCCATCCGACAAAGCCTCCCGGAGCGCCGAGCCGCGTACCTCCGAACGGGGGGGAACGGCGGCCGGCGCAGATTCGGTTACATTATAGGGGATGAAAAATGCCTTGTCAATCCGTTTGAAGCGCCGCGCAGATGATGGAAATGTTGCAATTGTTAAAATTCGCTTATCCCTTGGTTAAAAATCCCGTATTTCGTTGACATTCCCGGCGGATTCGGCTATCATTAAGAAGCGGCTTTCTATCTCTTTAAGCCGCCTGAAAATAAGAAAGGCAACTGTATGAGCGAAATTGCACAGATCCTCGATTTTTCCCTCAGCTTCGCGGACGCGCTGCTGCAGAGCGGCGCGAGCCTGGAACGTGTCAACGATTCCATCCGGCGCATCTGCTACAGCTATGAGGTGGAAGATCTGAGCCTGTACTCCATGAGTACGGTCATGTTTATCAGCGCCCGGGACCGTGACGGCACCGTCATCAACCGGCAGCGCAATATGCACGGCAGCGATATCCAATTAACGAGGCTGGTGCGGCTGAACGACCTGTCCCGCCGCATCTGCGGCGACCATCCCGACGCCGACGACCTGCAGGAGCTGCTGGCGGAGGCGGTCACGGTGCCGGAGTATCCGATGCCGCTGGTGATGGCCGGTCAGCTGACCGCCCTGGCGTGCCTGGCGCGCATCTTCGGCGGCAACGTCAAGGATGTGCTGGTGATGCTTGTCATCACCGCGGTCATGTTCCTGATGGGCATCTACGTGAAAAAGCCCTGGCTGAACGCCATCGTGTACAACGCCGTTACGGCGGGCGTGGCGGGCATCCTGAGCTACCTGGCCGTGTGGCTGCACCTGGCGGACCATGTGTACGTGCTGATGATCACCAGCAGCATGATGCTCATCCCCGGCGTGCCGCTGGTCAACGCCACCTCGAACCTGTTCTGCGGCAATGAGATGAACGGCCTGATGGAGCTGCTGAAGGTCGTGGTGGAAACGCTGGCCATCGTCGGCGGCCTGGTGGCGGCCGGCTATCTGATGGGAGGCCTGATCGCATGATGGAAAACATCGAGCTGGTCGTGCTGTCCTTCCTGGCGTCCGCGGGCTTCGCGGTGGTTTTCCGGATGGAGAAGAAGCTGCTGCCCCTGGCGGGCCTCGGCGGCGCGCTGACGCGTATCGTGCTGATCCTGCTGAAGACCTGTGTGACCACCAACGGTCTGCTGTTCATGCTCCTTTCCGCCATGTTCGCCTCCCTGTACGCGGAGGTGATGGCGACCCGCATGAAGCGCCCGGCGACCGTGTTCCTCTATCCCTCCATCGTGCCGCTGATCCCCGGCGATCTGCTGTATTACGCCACGGTGGGCGCGCTGACCAGCAACACGGAGCAGGTGGCGCATTACGGCCCGGCCTGCCTGCAGGCGGTGTGCGGCATGGCGGTGGGTTTCGTGATCATCTCCACGCTGATGCATTACCGCAACGGCGGCCACCTTCTGCCCCTCAGCAGCCTGCTGCCGGTCAAGAAGCGCAAGTGACCTTCCCACGGAACATTCTTCGCGGACACCGGCCGGCTGCCGGGGAAAGCGAAATGTTATAAAGGTTCCCTGATCCTGTACATTACCGCGCGAGCCGCGGTCAACAGAATGAAGGAGGAGTACCCATGAAAAAGCTGTTGAGCTGGCTTCTGATCCTGACGATGGTCATGACCACGATGCCCGCCGGCTTCAGCCTGGCCGAAGAGCTGCCCGCCGAAAGCGGGGAGACCGAGACCATCGTTGAAGAAACGCCGGTGACCGTTGAGGAAACGGTGACCGAGACCGTCAAGGAGGAGCCCAAGGCCGACCCCGCTCCCGTTGTTGAAACGGTGGAGGAGCCTGCCAGGGAAGAGCCCTCCGCGACCGAAGAGGCCCAGCCTGAGGAGACTCAGACGGAGGAGCCCGCCGAAGAGACGGAGCCCTCTGACGGGACTGCCGAGCCTGAGACCGCGCCCGTCGAGGACGAGGAACAGACCGAAGTCCAAAACGAGCCTGAGACCTCCGAAGAAGTGAACGGGGAGCCCGCTGCCCCCGCCCCCGCCGATCCCGAAGAGGACGATGGGGAAGAGGAGCCCGCCGCGGAGCCCGAAGAGGAAGAGATCGAGGCCGATGAGGTGGAGACCTTCTTCGCGCCGAATGCTCCCGCCAGCCTGACTGTTACCGCGGTCGATTATGATTCTGTCACACTCACCTGGCCCACAGTGACCGGCGCTACCGGTTATTATGTTTACTGGTATTATGTCGGCGAGAGCACGCCTGTTTCCAAGGTGAGCACGACGGGCAATACCGTGAAGGTATCCGGCCTGGATACCGGCATAAAGTATCAGTTTGCCGTCAGCGCCATGGGCGAAGGCGGTGAAAGTGCCGTTTTCCGTAACAATACGCCGGTAACGCCCCTGATCCAGACGCCCACGGATTACTGGGTCACCTGGAAGCAGAACAGCAGCACCTCCACCACGCTCGATCTGAGCTGGACGCCGGTGGAGGATGCCGACGGCTATCATATCTACTGGGCCGATGCGACGAGTGATTTTACGCTGATCACCAACAGCGACGGCTCGGTCTATACCGTGTCCAAGTCCAATACCACGGCATCGCTGACGAACCTGACGCTGAACACGATTTACCGCTATCGCGTGGTGGCGGTGAAGAACGGCTATGAGAGCGCCAACGATCTCGACAAGTGCGTGGCTGTGGATGATACTGCCTCCACGAATCCCAATCCCTATATCAAGCTGTATCCGCTGCCTGTGAAGTCCATCACGCAGACGGGTTCCGCCACCACCTCCATCACCATTGCCTGGAATCCGGTGGTCGGCGCGAACAACTACTATATTTACCGCAGCGCGACTGAGAGCTTCCCGACCGATCCTTTGATCTATGCCTCTGTGGATGGCACGGTGACTTCCTTTACGGATACGGCCGCCACTTCCGCCGTCTACTATTATAAGGTCGTTGCGGTAATCAACAGCGTAGCCGGCCAGCTGGCGGACGCGCCGGTTTGCTATGCCGTGACCACGGTGACCGTGCCCTCCGGGCTGACGGTGACCGCGACCACCTCCGAGACCATTGATGTGTCCTGGTCCGCAGTGGACGGCGTTGCCGGCTATCTGCTGTGGGTCGAGGATGATGCCGATAACGATGTTTCTCCCTATGTTTATACCGGCTATGATGTCGGCACCAGCACGGAATGGCTGATCGGCGGTCTGACCGCGGGTAAAACCTACAAGGTCTATGTGGCCGCTTATCTGCTGGATGATTATGGCAACATTGGCCGTACCAGCGCCTTCAGCAAGGCTCTGTCCGCCGTGACGAACATGACCCAGCTGGCGAATTTCAAGGTCTCCGATGACCTGACCGCTCATGCGGATCATCTCTATGGTGGCAAATACTATTACGGCTACAATTCCCTGTACCTGTCCTGGACAGATGATACTGCCGTCGACGGCTACGAGATCTATCGTTCCGCCAGCGAAAAGACCGAACCGACGCTCTTCAAGACGATCGCGGAGTCCGGCTATAACGGCTACTGGATCGACACCAGTCTGCCGGCCGGTACG
>R14__coassemble_187_pt1 | contig 51548 bp, 48 predicted proteins | sample R14__metabat2_high_PE_015 | metagenome-assembled genome bin R14
GGATCGCCCATGGAAATGCCGATCAGCGGTCTTGCGATCATTGGAATCTCCTCCTAAATCAATGTAGTGAATGGCTCTTGAACTCCGGGAGACGAAAGCTCCGTCTCCCGGAGGCAGCTTACGGAATCAGCAGATCAGCACAGGCCGCTGGCAGCGCCTTCAGCCAGCACAGCCTTCAGCTCGGCAACGCCCTCGTCGCACAGATAGTTGAAGGGAGCGCGGCAGTCGCCCACGGGGTGGCCCAGCATGGCGGTGGCCTTCTTGATGACGGTGTTGGGGTTGCCGAACTTGAACACGCGCTGGATGGTGCTCACGGCATCCTGCGCGGCCTGGGCCTTCTCCAGATCGCCGGCCACGAAGTTGTCGTAGATGGAGGCGATGGTGTGGGGCCAGATGTTGGCACGACCGGCGATGCCGCCAGCGCCGCCTTCCTTCAGGCAGGTCAGGATCGCGCCGTCGTTGCCGGCCAGCACGGAGAAGCCCTCGATGTCGCGGGTCTCGCGGATGTAGGCCTTCAGGTTCTCGATATCACCGCTGGAGTCCTTGGCGCCCATGATCACGTCGACATCACGGCCCAGCTTGGCCACGGTCTCGGGCAGGATCTTGTTGCCGGTGCGCGGAGGAATGTTGTACAGGATGATCGGGATGTTCACGTGCTTGGCCACGGCCACATAGTGGTCATACAGCTCCTTCTGGGAAGCGGCGGCGAAGTAGGGGGTGATGATGGACAGGGCGTCCACACCCAGCTTCTCGGCTTCCATGCTCAGCTTGATGGTCTCGGCAGTGGAAACGCAGCCGGTGCCGGCGTACACGGGAACGCGGCCCTTGACCTGGTCCACCGCGGCGGCGAACAGGTCCAGCTTCTCGTTGAAGGACAGGATGTAGGCCTCACCGTTGGTGCCGGACGGGAACAGACCGTGCACACCACCGGCCAGCAGGCGCTCGATCTCCTGGCGGAAGGCATCGAGGTTGACGCTCTCATCAGCGTTCATGGGGGTGAGAATCGGAGGGATAATGCCCTTGATTTCGACTGCCATTGGAATCTTCTCCTTTATATCGTGATGTATTGACACAGCCTCGGCTGTGAAAACCGGTATCAGGGAAAATTACATAACCTCGGTGTACAGGCGGCGGGCGTCGGCGGCCTCCAGGGCGTACATGTTGTTCACCAGCAGACGGGTGACCTGCATGCCGGAGGCGACCAGGCCTTCCAGATCCTCGGCGGGCACGCCGAAGTCCTTGGACAGGCTGGTGGGGATATCGAGGTGCTTCACGATGGCGTCCATGCGGTCGATCATCCAGCCGCACTTCTCGTCCACGGTGGTGTAGCCGGTGCCGTCGTGGCAGCAGCGGTCATAGGCCTGGGCGAGGCGCTCCTTGAAGGCGGGGCACTTCTCGGCGTTGAACTTCATCACGGGCACCAGCAGGATGGCGTTGGACACACCGTGGGCGATGTGATACTTGCCGCCCAGAGGATAGGACAGGGCGTGCACGGCAGTGGTGCCGGAGGCAGTGATGGCCAGGCCGCCGTAGTAGGCAGCCATCTGCATACGGTTCTTCTCAGCCATGGCTTCGGGATCATCGCAGGCCTTCTCGAGGTTGTTGATGCACAGGTCCAGGCCCTCCAGAGCATACATGTCGGAGAAGGGATTGGCCTTGTTGGAGGTGAAGCACTCCACGCAGTGCGCCATGGCGTCCACACCGGTGGCCGCGGCGATCTTGCGGGGCAGGTTCTTGATCAGGCGGGCGTCCAGCACCACATAGTCAGCGATCATGTTCTCGTTGACGATGCCGACCTTCAGCTCCTTCTCGGGCACGGCCACGATGGCGTTGGGGGTCACTTCGGCGCCGGTGCCGGCGGTGGTGGGGATCAGCACGATCGGCACGCACTTCTTGGCCATGCCGGGATTGTCGAGCAGCTCCTTCACGCCGTACTCATCGGTCACCAGCACGGAGGCCAGCTTGGCCGCGTCCATCACGGAGCCGCCGCCGCAGGCGATGATCAGGTCGGCACCCTCGGCCTTGAAGGCGTCGATCATGGCCTGCACCTGCATGTAGGTGGGTTCGGGCTTCAGGTCGTCCAGGATGTAGTAGTCCACACCGGTGGTCTTCACAACATCCTCGGCGATGGCGAACAGGCCCAGCTTGCGCAGACCCTGGTCGGTGAACATGGCGATGCGCTTGGCGCCGGTGGCCTTGATGATGTCCACCAGGCAGTCCATGGAGTTCTCACCGCCGTACACGGCATGAGGCATTTTCAGGTTGTACTTGGTCAGCATGGGAATCTCCTCCTCTATATATGATACGCGATTGGGGAACAGGGTCGGGGCAGAACTCAGCGGGTCTGCGCGGCGGTGGGATTGTACAGGCCCACGCGTTCACGCTTGGCGCCCAGCACATCCTCCTCGGTGAAGGACATGTACTTGATGCCCTTGCGCGTGAAGGCGGCATAGGCCAGGTGCAGACGGCCGTCCGCGCTCTGCATGATGTAGGGATATTCGTACTGTTTGTTGTTGGTCTTGTTTTCCTCACCCATGTAGCCTTCGCCGCGTTCCATCCAGCGGATGATGGGGAAGGTCAGGCCGCCGTCCTCGGACAGGGCCACGGCCACGGGGCAGCGCAGACCCGGCCACGCAGCCTTGCCGGGCACCGGATCGGGCGTGCAGGTGGGGTTGTAGGCGATGCAGATGCGGCCGCTCTTCAGGCGCAGCGCGCTGATGGAGGAGTTGTTGTTGGGCAGGGGCGTGGGCTTCGGCTCGGACCAGGAATCGCCCCAGTCGAAGGACTCGCTGCGGTACACGTTGTCGGCCTCGCGGCTGCGCATGAAAGCCACCAGATGGCCGTCATCCAGCTCGACCACATTGGCGTGCACGCGGCCGTTGGACTTGGGCATATCCACCTGACGCCAGGTCTTGCCCTGATCGTCGGAGATCTGGAAGGCGGTGGGATCGCCGGACAGGCCGTCCACCGCGTCGGTGCAGAGCCAGTTGCCGAAGATCCAGCGGCCGTTCTTCAGCACCTGGATGGGCTGACGGCAGAAGGTGCCCTCGCGGGCGAACACGGTCTCATAGGGGCCCCAGGTCTTGCCGCCATCGGTGCTCTTCTGGCAACGGACCTGAGAGGTGAACTGCATGTTGTCCTTGCCGGCCTGGCGATCCAGCTGGGCGGTGTACATCGCCCACACGGCGCCGTCGGGGCCATAGAACAGGGAAGGATTCTGCTCGGAACGGGTGGGGTCGCCGGAGATATCCACGGGCGCGGTCCACTGGTCGGAATCCTTGGCCAGGCAGGACACGATGATGCGGATGTCGGCGCTGCCCTCATAGGTGCCGGCGAACCAGCAGCAGAGCATGTCGCCGTTGGGCAGCTCCAGCAGCGCGGGCGCGTGGGCGGTGGGATAGCCGCCGGTGGGCAGGGCGCTTTCCAGCGTACCCATGTCGAGGTTCTGATAGACACGGCCGTCAGGCGTCAGGCCGGGCAGGATCTGGTAATTCATCGGATTCTCCCCCTTGCAGTTGTGTCGTATATATGAAATCAATGGATCACGGATTCAGGCCTCGAAGGAGGCGATCATGTCGGGCAGCAGCGTTTCCTGACCGAAGCCGCCGGACTTGGAGATGACGAGCCGGCTGACGCCGTTCAGGCTGAAGCGGGAAAGCACCACGCCGGAGTAGATCTCGCAGATGGGCTCCATCTCGTACACGCCGACCCGGTTCATGCACTGCAGCAGCGTGTCGCCGCCGGTGACCAGCAGCGTGCCGACATTCGGATCATCGAACAGCGCGCCCATCACCTGGCCCAGGGTCGAGGCGATCATCACGCGCAGATCGGCGATGGTCAGGCTGTGCTCCTTCGCGTAGGCGTTGGTGGGACCATTGCCGCCGGCATCGTTGGTATCGATGATGACGTGCGGGTTCTTCGCGAGGATCTACTTCCATTCGGCCACACGGGCGCGGCCGGCGTCGGTCTCATAGAAGCCCTCGACCAGCTTTTCCTCCGGCGGCAGATGGATATGCTCGAAGCCGTGCTTCTCGGCATAGGCGAGCTGCGCCACGGTGATGGGATGCACGCTGCCGCACAGCACCAGCAGCTTGCTGTCCAGCTTCGGCCGCGGCACGGCGGTGCCGGTGGCGAGGCCCAGCAGCTCGGGCAGCGCGGTGCCCAGACCGGCGCAGCCGGCCATGATGTGCATCCGATCCGCCTTCAGCAGCGCGTCGGCGGTGGCGATCAGGTCCTCCTTGGTGGAGGCGTCGAACACGGCGATGCCCTCGCCCTCGGGCAGGGCGGCGGGCTTCTGCTTCATCACGTTCACGTCGCTCTGCAGCCCGATCAGCGCGGCGACGTCGCTTTCGGTCACCGGCTCAAAGGGATCCTTCGCGAAGGAGCTTTCCGCCACGGGCACACCGGCGATATAATGCACGCCGTCCACGGTGCAGCGGTTCATGCCGGGCAGCGCGGGCAGGAAGGGCAGCATTTTGCGGCCGGTGGCCTCCAGCACGGCGGTCAGCTCGGCGCCGATGTTGCCGCGCAGGGCGCTGTCGGTCTTCTTGAAAATATAGGGGATGCCCAGCCCGGCGGCCTGCTTCACGGCACGGTAGACGACATCATGCGCCTCCTGCGCCGGCAGATGGCGGGTCTCGGCGTCCATGACCAGCACGGTGACGGAGGGATCGACCTTGCTCAGGTCGGCGGCGGGATCGGTGATGACGTGCGTCACGGCTCCCTTGACGGCAAACTGCACGCCGGTATCCAGCGCGCCGGTGAAATCGTCGGAGACAATAAAGAGCTTCGCCATGGGCAGTTCACTCCTGTCACTTTTATGGTTTTAATTTTACCACATAATACAATCTTTGACAGCTTTTTTTGGAAAAAAATCGTTCAAATATGAAACAGTTATCATTTTTTTAACAGTTTTTCTTTCATAATTGTGTTTCATATGTGAACGATTCGGGCTTTGGTATGGACAAAAGTGTTTCAATCTGTTACAATGATTTCCGCAACAGACAAAAACCTGTGCGGCCGGCGGCCCGGCATTCTTTGGGAGCCGTCAGTCCCGGAACGGAGCGCGGTATGGCGGAAAAGGCACTGAAGGCGCTGGTCGTGGCGCCGTATGAACGGATGCGGATCCCTCTGCTGCAGGCGGCGGAGGGCTTCGATGACCTCACGCTGGAGATACAGATCGGCGACCTGTAGGAGGGCGCCGCGCTGGTGCAGCAGCTGGATCTCTCCGGCTACGATGTGATCATCTCCCGCGGCGGCACCTCGGAGCTGATCCGCCCGCTGGTGCAGCTGCCCGTGGTGGATATTGCCATCACACCCTACGATGTGCTGAAGGCGCTGCGCCTGGCAGCGGGGCATCATGACCGGTATGCCGTGGTGGGCTATCCGAACATCACCGAATCCGCCTACATGGTCTGCCGGCTGCTGCAGTACGATGTGCGCATCGAAACGATCCAGCGGCAGGAGGACACGGAGCGTGTGCTGGAGGAGCTGATCGCCGACGGCTATCACGCGGTGGTCTGCGACGCCGGCGCCCACACCATCGCCCGGCGCCGGGGCATGGAGGCGTTCCTGATCGTCTCCGGGCAGGAGAGCCTTCAGGAGGCGCTGAGCCAGGCCAGGATCAGCGGCCGCGCGTATCACGAGCAGAAGCAGCAGGAGCAGCTGACGCGCGATATCTTTCAGAACGAGGGCTTCCATGCCGCCGTGCTGGACGCCGCCGGCAATGTCCGCGTGACCATGCCGGAGATGCCGCAGGAGGAGCTGCTGGCCTGCCTGCGGGCGCATCTGGGGGATATCGGCCGCGGCTCCGGCAGCCTTCGCTTCTATTATAACAGCAACGATATGCTGTTTTCCGTGGTGGCGAGACGCATCAGCTACAGCGGCGAAACGGCGTTCCTTTTCAGCTGGCAGGCTACGCAGATCCCGCTGCGCTCCGGCCGGCTGGGCATCCGCTTTCTGGACGCGGTGGAGTGCGAGCATCTGTTCGGCATGAGCTTCTACACCGTGGCCAGCATCATGGGCCCGCTGGGGGAGAAGGTCAACGCCCTGGCCGCGTCGCGGCAGCCGGTGATGATCTACGGCGAGCCGGGCACCGGCAAGGAGCAGATCGCCCGCGCGCTGTACCTGCGCGGACGGCTGACCGCCAACCCGTATGTCGTGGTGGACTGCGCCATCCTCGATGACAAAAGCTGGACCTTCCTGCTGAGCCATTACGGCTCGCCGCTGAACAGCAACGATATCACGGTCTTCTTCCAGCATATCGACAGGATCCCGGACAACTGCCGCCTGGAGCTGCAGTCTGTCATTCAGGATACGGGCCTGCTGCGCCACAAGCGCTTCCTCTTCTCCTGCGACTGTCCCACGAACGCGCCCATGCCGGACCGCATCCGCGAGCTGGCGGAAAAGCTCAGCTGCGCGATGCTCTACATTCCTCCGCTGCGCACCCGCGGCGACGAGCTGCCGGCGATGGCCAACCAGTATCTGAAGCATCTCTCCGCGGAGGCGGGAAAGGAGCTGGCCGGTCTGTAGCCCAGGGCGCTGGAGCTGATCGGCGGCTACGACTGGCCGAACAATTACGCCCAGCTCCGCCAGGTGCTCAACGAGCTGGCGGCGATGACGCCCATGGGCTATGTCAGCGCGGACGCGGTGGCGGAGATCCTTTCCCGTGAGCGCGCCCGGAAGCTGCCGCTGCCGGAGGGCATCGGCCTGTCGCTGGCCGGGAAAACGCTGGAGGATATCAACCTGCAGGTGATCCAGCGGGTGCTGGCGGACCATCACGGCAACCAGACCGCCACGGCGAAGCAGCTTGGCATCAGCCGCACCACACTGTGGCGGTTCCTGGGCCGTGCGCCGCAGCCCGAAAGCAAAGGGAGGTCGAACGCATGAAACAGATGAAGCGTTCATGGACCAGCCAGCATGAACGGATGACGGAGCAGCCTGTGCCCTCGCTCGTGCTGGAGCTGGGCGGCCCGGCGGTGGTCAGCTTTCTGATCTCCACGGTGTACAACATGGCGGATACCTTCTTCGTAGCGCAGATCGGCACCTCGGCCGTGGCGGCGGTGGGCATCTCCTTCGCCATCATGGAAATGATCAGCTCCTTCGGCTACCTGTTCGGCACGGGCGCCGGCACGCTGATCGGCATGCGCCTGGGGGCGAAGGAAAACGAGGAGGCAGCCCGGGTGGGCTCCACCGCCTTTGCCGCGTGGCTGCTGCTGGGAACGCTGATCGGCGTGACGGGCATCCTGTTCCTGCAGCCGCTGATGCGCTTCCTCGGCTCGAGCGATGCGGTGCTGCCCTACGCGAAGCAGTACGCCTTCTGGATCCTGGCGGCGTTCCCCATCATGGGCGGCGCCATCGTGCTGAGCAGCTTCCTGCGCAGCGAGGGCAAGATGAAGGAATCCACGCTGGGCATCGGCACGGGCGGCATCCTGAACATCGCGCTGGATCCGTTCTTCATCATCGTGCTGAAGCTGGGCGTCGGCGGCGCCGCCATCGCGACGGCCCTCAGCCAGCTGATCAGCTTCGGCATCCTGCTGTTTTTCTTCCTTTCGGGCCGCACGGACACGAAGCTGTCGCCCCGCCGGATCACGCCGAAGCCCCGGATGCTCCGCGATATCGTCGTGACCGGCCTGCCGTCCCTGAGCCGGCACGGTATCCTGACGCTGGCGACCATCGCGCTGAACACCTGCGCGGGTATGTATGGCGGAGATGTGATGATCGCCGCGCTGACCATCGTCAACAAGGTGACCTCCTTCATTCAGGGCGTTATCAAGGGCGTGTTCCAGGGCGCGCAGTCCATTTATTCCTATAATAAGGGCGCGGGACGCTACGACCGCGTGCGCCAGGCCTTCCGCTTCTCGCTGACCTTCAACCTGATCCTCATCATGGTGATCGCCGCGGGGGTCAGCTTCACCGCGGGCGGCATCATCGGCCTGTTCAGGACCGGCGAGCCGGAGATCCAGCGCATCGGCACCTATGCGCTGATCGTGCACAGCTGGTCGCTGCTGCTGATGCCGTACAACTTTGCCAGCAGCACGCTGCTGCAGTGCGTCGGCGAGCCGGGCAAGGCGACCATACTGGCCGCGCTGCCGCAGGGCGGACTGTATATCATCTTCCTGTTCGTGCTGCCGCGGCTGGTCGGCGCGAACGGCGTCATCTGGGCGATGGCGGCGGGCCAGGCGGCCGGCATGCTGATCACCCTGCCGATCATGAGAGACTTTTTCCGCCGGATACCGGCATAAAGGAGCGCGCGGACGATGCTGTATATCCTCAGACATGGTCAGACCGACTGGAATGTGCTGAAAAAGCTGCAGGGACAGACAGACATTCCGCTGAACGAGGCCGGCCGCGCGATGGCGGCGGAGGCGGGGCGGCGGTACGCGGACATTCATCTGGATGTGTGCTTCTGCTCGCCCCTCGTGCGGGCGCGGGAAACTGCGGCGCTGTTCCTTGCGGGCCGGGACGTGCCTGTGCGCTGCGATGAGCGGCTGCGGGAGATGCGCTTCGGCGCCTGCGAGGGCGCGGAAAACGCGGCGGAGCATCCGGAGTGCCCCGCCTGGGCCTTCTTCCGCGATCCGGAGCGGTACCGGCCGGCGGAGGGCGGGGAGACCTTCGACGCGCTGTACGCCCGGACGGGCGGATTCCTGGCGGAGGTCGTGGATCCGCTGCTGGCGGAGGACCGTGATGTGCTGATCGTCGGTCACGGCGCGATGAACGCGAGCATCATCAACCGGGTGCGGGGCATCCCGCTGTCGCGTTTCTGGGAGAGCGTGACGCCAAACTGCGAGCTGGTCCGGCTGAAGTGACGGACTTCCTTCAAAGCAAATCAAAACCGGAGCGCGGCTGCAAGAGTCCGCGCTCCGGTTTTTGCGATCACGGTCAGGCCTCCAGGCACAGGATGTCCGAGAGGTTTTCGATGATGGCCCGGGTGATCCAGGGCTTGTTCATCGTGTACAGATGGATGTGGGTGATGCCGTTGGCGATCAGGTCCACGATCTGTTCGGTGGCGAAGGCGATGCCCGCCTGGGTCATGGCCTTCGGATCGTCGGCGAAGCGGTCGGCGATGGCGGCGAAGCGCGGCGGCATGATGGAGCCGGAAAGCTGCACGGCCCGGGCCACCTGCTTCGGATCGCAGATGGGCATGATGCCGGCGCACACGGGCACCTCGATGCCGGCCCGCAGCGCGCGGTACAGAAAGTTGTACAGCAGGCTGTTGTCGAAGAACATCTGCGTGGTCAGGAAGTCCACGCCGGCGTCCACCTTGCGCTTCAGGGCGTCCATGTCCTTCTGGCGGGAGCCGCTCTCCGGGTGCCCTTCGGGATAGCAGGCGGCGCCGACGCAGAAATCGCCCTGGGTGTGGATGAAGCTCACCAGCTCGTCCGCGTGGGCAAAGTCCGTGCAGATGTGCCCATCCTTCGGCAGATCGCCGCGCAGCGCCAGCACATTGTGCATCCCGGCGGCCTTCATGTCGGAGAGGACCTCCACCACATGCTCCCGGCTGGACTGCACGCAGGTGAGATGGCACAGGGGTGTTACGCCGCAATCCTTCACGGCCCGCGCCACGGCCAGGGTGTGGCCGGGGGTCTCGCCCGAAGCGCCGTAGGTCACGGACATGAAGGACGGATGCAGGGCCGCGATCTCCCCGGCAATGGCGGAGACCTGGGCGATGCCGTCGAATTTTTTGGGCGGGAAGACCTCGCAGGACATGGTCACGCGGCGGGTGGACAGAATGCTGTCGATCCTCATGGCGCGGCTCCTTTCGGAAAAGTCGGAAATGCAAAAATCACAAAGGCACCGGACGGGCCGGTGCGTCAAACGTTTTCAAAGAAGGGGGTATTGTCCTCGTTCAGCAGCACATCGTTTTCATCGAAATGCAGCGGCAGGGGTTTGGCGATCATGTACCGCAGGATCTCGTCCATGCGTACGCTCTCCTGGAAGGTGACCAGGGAGAAGCTGACGCCGTGCTTGTGCGCGCGGCCTGTGCGGCCGATGCGGTGCAGATAATACTCGTTCTCGTTGGGCAGATCGAAGTTGATGACCGCCTCCACGTCATCCACATCGATGCCGCGGGCGGCCACGTCCGTCGCGATGAGGATGGGGAACTTGCCCTTGCGGAAGTCGCTCATCACCACGTTGCGCTGGCTCTGGCGGATATCGCCGTGCAGGCACTCGCAGCTGTAGCCGTCCTTCTTCAGGCGGGAGGTCAGGCGGTCCACCATGAACTTCGTGTTGCAGAAGATCATCACGCGCTGGTACACATCCGCGTCCAGCAGATACAGCAGGTGATCGATCTTGCGGTTGTGCTCGGTGGAAATGACATACTGGGCGATCTGCGGGCGGTCCTTCTTCGTGGCCTCCACGGTGATCTCCACCGGATCGTGCTGATACTTCCAGGCGATGGTCAGCACATCCTGATTGGTGGTGGCGGAGAACAGCACCAGCTGGCGGTCGACGGGGGTCGCCTCGATGATCCTCGTGACGTCCTTCACGAAGCCCATGTTCAGCATTTCGTCGGCCTCGTCCAGCACCATGGTATGCACGGCGTTCAGGTGGATGTTGCCGCGGTTCATATGGTCCAGCAGACGGCCGGGGGTGGCTACGATGACCTGGGGCTTGCGGTTCAGCGCCGCCAGCTGCTTCGGAATGGGCTGGCCGCCGTACAGCACGGCGATGCGGCAGCCCTTGATGAACTTCGCCAGGCGGGTCAGCTCATCGCCGATCTGCAGCGCCAGCTCGCGGGTGGGGGCCAGCACGACCTCCTGGATGCGGGGATCCTGCAGCTGCACATACTCCAGCATGGGGATGCCGAAGGCGCAGGTTTTGCCGGTGCCGGTGGGGGCGATGGCGTTGATGTCAGCGCCCTGCATCATCAGCGGGATGGTGCGGGCCTGCACGGTGGAGGGCTCGGAAAAGCCCATTTCACGGACGGCGCGGAGGATCTCCGGGCTCAGGTCCATTTCCTCAAAGGAGGGCAGGGAAGGGGCGGCGGCGGAGACGGTCTCCTCCGGTATTGCCGCTCCGGATACGATTTCAGACAAGTATGATTCTCCTTCTGATCAGTCGTGATAGGCGCGGATGGCTTTGGCAAGCTGATCCGGGCAGGAGGTGGTGCCGCGGCAGGGCGTGCCCTCCAGCAGGTCGGCCACCTCTTCGGCATTGCGGCCGATGACCATCTTGGCGAGGCCCCTGGTGTTGCCGGGGCAGCCGCGCACAAATTCGCACTGGGTGATGACACCGTTCTCGATCTCCAGGTGGATCTCCGTGGAGCAGGTGCCGTGGGTCTGATAGGTGAACATGAGGTATCTCCTTTTGATGTCGGCAGATTGACGGCCCGTAACAGGCCGTAACTTATTTATTTCTCCGTTCGGGGCGTATTTCCTGCAGCCTGGATACATTTTAACGCGGCGGCTCCGTCAGTCCTCCCAGTACGCGCACACGAAGGTCTCCGCCACCAGCAGCGTATCCAGGGAGAAGGGCACGCCCTGCGCTTTGGCTTCGCGGAACAGCTGTTCGCGCAGCTGGTCTCTGCGGCCCTTCGGCGTCAGGCCGGTGCCCTCCATGTCGATCAGCCGGTCGGGCAGCTCGCGGAAGGGGATCAGGGAGGTGCCGGTCATGCGCAGCACGCAGCAGGGCTCGCCGTCCGGCCGCAGCAGCAGCTCGTAGCTGCCGAACCTGGGCAGGTCGCGCCCCTCCAGCCGGAACTCCTCCAGCGTGCGGATGACGGCGGTCCTGCGGCCGGAGGTGACGGAAGCCAGAAAGGCCTCGCATTCCTCCGCCGTGTTTCCGGGGGTCAGGGTCGCGTCGGGACGCTCTCCGGGGCGTACGCCGCGGCGGAGCTTCGGCGTCACGGCCTCCAGAAAGCGGAGCCAGAAGGTTTCCTCCATCATGACTTCCTGCGCTCGGCGTCGCAGTACACGCAGCGGTAGATGCGGCGCGCGGGATCCTTCAGCAGGAACACCTGGGGCAGCGCGGGCTCCACGGAGGTGATGCAGCGGGGGTTCTTGCAGCGGATGATGCCCTCCAGCCGCTGGGGCAGGGACAGGTGCTTCTTCTCGGTGATGCGGCCGTCCTCGATGATGTTGACGGTGATGCCGGGATCGATGTAGCCCAGCACATCCAGGTCGATGTCGATGGCCTCGTCGATCTTGATGATGTCCTTGCGGCCCATGGCCTCGGACTTCACGTTCTTGATGATGGCCACGGAGCAGTCCAGGTCCGCCAGCTTCAGATAGCGGTAGATGTCCATGCTGCGACCGGCCTTGATGTGGTCCAGCACGATGCCGCGGTGGATGGAATCGATATTCATGCGTCCGCCTCCTCCAGCAGAGTCTTGATCAGGGCCATACGGACATAGCGGCCGTTTTTGGCCTGACGGAAGTAAATGGCGCGGGGATCGCTGTCCACGCTCACGTCGATCTCATTGACGCGGGGCAGGGGATGCATGATGGACAGGTCCGCTTTGGCGTCCGTCAGCTTGGAGGGATCGAGGATGTAGGTGTCCTTCAGACGGACATAATCCGCCTCGTTGAAGAAGCGCTCGCGCTGCACGCGGGTCATGTACAGCACGTCCAGCTCCGGCATGACCTCCTCCATGGTCTCCACCTCGCGGTAGGGCACGCCCTTCTCGTTCAGCTCGTCCAGCAGATAGGAGGGCACACGCAGCTCGGGCGGGGAGATCAGCACGAAGGAGATGCCCTCGTAGCGGCTCATGGCGCCGATGAGGGAATGCACCGTGCGGCCGAACTTCAGGTCGCCGCACAGACCGATGACCAGATCGGTCAGACGGCCCTTCTCGCGGCGGATGGTCATCAGGTCGGTCAGCGTCTGGGTCGGATGGTTGTGGCCGCCGTCACCGGCGTTGATCACCGGCACGGTGGAGCGGAAGGTCGCCGCCATGGGCGCGCCCTCCTTGGGATGGCGCATGGCGATGATGTCGCAGTAGCTGGATACCGTGCTGATGGTATCGGACAGCGTCTCGCCCTTGGCTGTGGAGGAGGAATCCGCGCTGGAGAAGCCCAGCACAGAGCCGCCCAGGGACAGCATGGCGGATTCAAAGGACAGACGGGTGCGGGTGCTGGGCTCGAAGAACAGCGTGGCCAGGATGCGGCCGTGCATGCAGTCGCGCCAGTCGGCGGGATGCTCGATCATCCGGTCCGCCAGGTCCAGGATCTCCGTGATCTCATCCACGGTCAGGTCGGTCACGTTAAGCAGATGACGCATGGGGAGCCTCCTTTATCGGTCAGTGATTCATCCAGCTCTCGTCGGAGGGATTGGCGCGGAACTGCTTCAGCCGGGCGATGTCCTCAGCCTTGATATAGCCGTTGGCGGCGGCCACCCCGCACAGGGTGTCGAAATCGGACAGGCTGTGGTTGATGACATGGGCGTCGGCCATGCGGTCCAGACCCTTCTGCATACCGTAGGTGAAGATGGACGCCACACCCAGCACCTCGGCGCCGGCCTCACGCAGCACCTCCACGACCTCCAGCACGGAGCCGCCGGTGGAGATCAGGTCCTCCACCACCACGACCTTCTGGCCGGGCAGCAGCTTGCCCTCGATCTGGTTGCCGCGGCCGTGATCCTTGTGGCCGGAGCGCACATAGCCCATGGGCAGGCCCATCAGATGGGCGGTGATGGCAGCGTGGGCGATACCGGCGGTGGAGGTGCCCATCAGCACTTCCACATCGGGGTAGTTGGCTTCGATGACAGCCTTCAGGCCCTCCTCCACATCCGTGCGGACGGCGGGGGCGGTCAGGGTCAGACGGTTGTCGCAGTAGATGGGGCTCTTGATGCCGCTGGCCCAGGTGAAGGGCTCGTCGGGGCGCAGGAACACCGCGTTGATGGACAGCAGATCCAGGGCAATCTTTTCCTTCAGGTCAGACATGATAACAGCACTCCTTTATCTTCGGTCGGGGGAATCGACGCGTTACTCGCCGAGGAATTCCTTCAGGCAGCGGTGATAGGCGGCCACGGGATCGGCGGCGGCGGTGATGGGGCGGCCGACCACGATGTAATCGGAGAAGGCGCGCGCCTTTTCGGGGGTCATGATGCGCACCTGGTCGCCGGCGTCGCCGTCGGCAAAGCGGATGCCGGGGGTCACGGTCAGGAAGTCGGGTCCGCAGGCCTCCTTCACCAGCTTCGCCTCCAGGGGGCTGCACACCACGCCGGGCAGACCGGCGGCCTGCGCGTTGCGGGCGTACTGCTGCACGGTTTCCGGCATCGTCGCGTTGATCAGCAGCTCCCGCTGCATGCGCTCCTCGCTGGTGGAGGTCAGCTGGGTCACGGCCAGCAGCGTGGCGCAGGTGCCGTCCTCCCGGGTCAGGCCCTCCTTCGCGGCCTCCATCATGGCGATGGTGCCGGCGGCGTGCAGGTTGGTCATGTCCACATCCAGGCGGGACAGCACATGCATGGCCTTTTTCACGGTGTTGGGGATATCATGCAGCTTCAGGTCCAGGAAGATGCGGTGGCCGCGGGCCTTGATCTCGCGCACGATATCGGGGCCCTCGGCATAGAACAGCTCCATGCCGATCTTCACATAGGGCTTGCGGCCGGTGAACTGGTCCAGGAAGGCAAGCGTCTTCTCACGGTTCTCGAAATCCAGGGCAATGATAACATCCTGTGCCATAATCGTTCCTCCGTTGTTGCTTTGGTATTATACGCGGGTGATGTCGGACAGCCGGTCGATGCCGAGCTTCTCCATCTCCGCGGGCAGCTCTTCGATGATGCGCTTGCAGGCGCAGGGATCCACAAGATTGGCGGCGCCGACCTCCACGGCCTTCGCGCCGGCCATCATCATCTCGATGACATCGGCGGCGGTGGTGATGCCGCCCATGCCGATGACCGGGATGCCGACGGCGCCGGAGACCTGGTAGACCATCCGCAGCGCCACCGGGAAGATGCCGGGGCCGGAATAGCCGCCGGTCACATTGGCCAGCACCGGGCGGCGGCGCTTCGTGTCGATGCGCATGCCCAGCAGCGTGTTGATCAGGCTGAGGCCGTCCGCGCCGGCGTCCTCACAGGCTTTGGCGATGGATACGATGTCCGTCACGTTGGGGGACAGCTTGATGTACACCGGCTTCGTGGCCACGGCCTTTACCGCGCGGGTGATCTCCGCCGCGGCCTCCGGGCTGGTGCCGAAGGCCATGCCGCCGCCATGCACATTGGGGCAGGAAATGTTGATCTCCAGCAGCTCCACCTGCTCCTCCCGCGTCAGCTTTTCCACCGCGCCGACATAGTCGCCCACGGAGAAGCCGGAGATGTTGGCCATGATGGGCTTGCGGAAGATCCTGCGCAGCGCGGGCAGCTCCTCGCTGATGACATGGTCCACGCCGGGATTCTGCAGGCCGACGCTGTTGAGCATGCCGGCGGCGCACTCGGCGATGCGGGGCGTCGGGTTGCCGAAGCGGGCCTCGGCGGTCGTGCCCTTGAAGGACAGGGAGCCGAGGATGTTGATGTCGTAATACGCGCCGAACTCCTGGCCGAAGCCGAAGGTGCCGCTGGCCGGGATCACCGGGTTATCCAGCGTTACGCCGGAAAGGGTCACAGACAGGTCTTTCACCACAGGATCTCCTCCCTCCGCAGCACGGGGCCGTCCTTGCAGATGCGCTTGTACCCGGTCTTCGTTTTCACGGTGCAGCCCATGCACGCGCCGAAGCCGCAGCCCATGCGCTCCTCAAAGCTGAACTGCCCGGGCACATCCGCCAGGTCGTAGATCGCCTTCAGCATGGGCAGGGGGCCGCAGGCGCACACGCTGTCGAAGCGCACGCCCTCCGCGGCGGCGGTCACCAGGCCGCGCACACCGGCGGTGCCGTCCATCGTGGCGACGCGGAAATCCGCGCCCAGCGCCTCGAAATCCTCCCGCAGGAAGATCTCCTTCTCCGTGCCAAAGCCGGAGACGACCGTGGGCCGGCGGCCCGATGCGATCAGCGCCCTGCACAGGCCGAGCATGGGAGGCAGGCCGACGCCGCCGCCCACCAGCAGCGGCTCCTCGCCGCACAGCGGGAGGCTGTAGCCGTTGCCGAGACCGGTCAGCACATCCAGCTTCATGCCGGAGCGGTAGCCGGTCATGTCCTCCGTGCCGCTGCCCACCACCTTGTACACCAGGCGGAGACTGTTGGCCGTCCAGTCACAGACGGAAATGGGACGGCGCAGATAGCGTCCCGGCAGCTTCAGCTGCACGAACTGGCCGGGGGCGGTCACGCCGCTGCTTTCCCCGCGGAGGGTCATGGACCACACCCAGGGCGTCAGCGGGCGGTTGTCGATGATCTCAAACTGCATGAACGTTCTCCTTCCAGGCGACGCGGTCGCCGATGACGGTGAGCCTGCAGGCGGCGTGCACCGTCCAGCCCTCGAAGGGCGTCGCGCGGCCCATGGACAGGAACCTGTCCGGGTCGATGGTTTCCTCGGTGTGCAGATCGAAGGCGCACAGGGCCAGCCTGTCGCCGACATTCAGACCGCCGTCGATGCGGAAGCGGCGGCGCGGCGCGTCCGTCAGCATCTCAATGATGCGCCCCAGCGGCACCCTGCCGGTTTCCACCAGACAGGTGTACAGCAGCGGGAAGGCGGTCTCGATGCCGACGACGCCCATGGCGGATCTCGCCAGGCCCTTCGATTTCTCCTCCGCGCTGTGGGGCGCGTGATCGGTGGCGATCATGTCGATGGTGCCGTCCAGCACGCCGGCCAGCAGCGCCTCCCGATCGGCGCTGTCCCGCAGCGGGGGATTCATCTTGAAGCGCCCCAGGTCCCGCAGGTCATCCTGGCAGAGCAGCAGGTAATGCGGGCCGGTCTCACAGGTCACGTCCACGCCCTCCGCCTTGGCCCGGCGGATGACCTCCACGCTTTCCTTCGCGGAAACATGGCACACATGATAGCGGCAGCCCGTTTCGGCGGCCAGCTTCACATCCCGGGCGATGGGCCCCCATTCGCTTTCGGAGGGGATGCCGGGGATAACGTGCTCCCGGGCGAAGCTGCCGTCATGGATGGCGCCGCCCTTCGGGATCAGCGTCAGATCCTCGCAGTGCGCGGCGAGGATGCTGTCGGCCTCCGCCACCCGCGTCATGGCGGTGCGCATGGCGTCGGCGTCCCACACACCGGTGCCGTCATCGGAGAAGCCGCACACCCGGGGCGCCAGCGCCGCCACATCCACCACCTCGCCGCAACCCTTCCGGCCGCGGGTGATGGACGCGTAGGGGCGCACGTCGATGACGGCGTCCCGGCGGATGATGTCCTCCTGGACGGCCAGTCCCTCGTCGCAGTCCGGCACGGGATCCACATTGGGCATGGCGCACACGGTGGTGTATCCGCCCCGCGCGCAGGCCATGGAGCCCGTGCGGATGGTTTCTTTATAAGAAAAACCCGGCTCTCTGAGATGAACATGTACATCTGCAAAGCCGGGAAAAACGGAAAGTCCTGTCAGATCAAAGGTTTCTTCGCCCTCAAGGGAATAAAGCACCGGGGCGGTTTCTGTCACGATACCGCCCACAGCACGGATATCAAGCCGGGAAAAGGCGCCATCCTTCCATACCTGGCCATTGCGGAACAGCATGCCGATCCCTCCTTCGGTCATTTTTTCCATTATACAGCATCCCGCCGCAGGAATCAATGAAAGATTTGGCCTGTGGGGAACCGCATTGGCGCATCCCCGGAGATCAGCCGCCCGTCGGCAACGGCGTGACCCTCCAGCGTCAGCAGCGCCGTTTTGCGCGCCAGGCCGCCGGCATAGCCTGTCAGCCGCAGATCGCTGCCCAGGACCCGGTGGCATGGCACGATGACGGAAATGCTGTTGTGGCCCACGGCGCCGCCCACCGCCTGGGCGGACATGGAGGCCTTTCCGAGCCGTCTGGCCGCCGCCCGCGCCAGCTCGCCGTAGGTGGTTACCGAGCCGTAGGGGATGGTCAGCATCAGCTCCGCGATCAGCTGCCGGAAGGGCGAGCCGGGAATACGCAGCGGCGGCGTGAAGCCCGGATCGCGGCCCGCGAAGTAAGCCTCCAGCCAGCGACGCGTTTCAATGAAAACGGGGGAGTCACCGTACGCCGCGGCGCGCCCGGCGAGGCAGTCCCGGTCATATTTCTGGCCGTCGAACCACAGGCCGGTCAGACGGTCATCCTCAGCGGCCAGGGTAATGCCGCCGAGGGGCGAATCAAACGCGGAAAGCACAACGGCCATGAGGATCCCTCCGTCCCGTATCGGCATGCGCGTCCATTGTAGCAGAAAACCGGCGGGGGCGCAAGCGCCGCGGAACGCTCTCCCGGACAGACCCTTTTTGCCTGTTGCGGATGAACGGAAAATCGAATATAATGAAGAAAAAGCCGACAGAACGGAGGAATGACCATGAAGAGAATGCTTGTGCTGGCGCTGTGCCTGATGATGATCGCCGTGGGCGCTGTGGCGGAGACACATACGGTGGAGGAGCTCCTCGCGGGCATGACCCTGGAAGAAAAGGTCGGGCAGCTGTTCATCATCCGTCCGGATTCCCTGGATGAAACGCTTCCGGTCACGACCGTCTATGATTCCCAGGCCGAGGGCGTGTCCGAGATCACGGAAGCGATGAAGGATACCTGGGCCCGCTATCCCGCCGGCGGCATCATCCTCTTCAGGAAAAACCTGCGGGACGCGGAGCAGCTGACGGCCATGACCGATGCGATCCACAGCCTCGGCGGCATCACGCCGATCATCACGATCGATGAGGAAGGCGGCATGATCGCGCGCATCGCCAATTCCGGCCTTTTCGATGTGCCCAAATATCCCAATATGCAGGCGATCGCCGAAACGGGCGATACCGATCAGGCCTACGCGGCGGGCAGCGGTATCGGCACCTATCTGAAGGCGTTCGGGATCGACGCCACCTTTGCGCCGGTGGCTGATGTGAACACGAACCCGGACAATCCCGTCATCGGCAAGCGGGCCTTCGGCGACGATCCCGAAACCGCCGCGGAAATGGTCGCGGCCTATCTGAACGGTCTGCACAGCACCGGGACAGCCGGCTGCGTCAAGCATTTCCCGGGCCACGGCGATACCACGACGGATACGCACAGCGGCTATGCCGAAACGAACAAGACCTGGGAGGAAATGCTGGCCTGCGAAATGATCCCGTTCCGGAGCGGCATCGAGGCCGGAACGGACATGGTGATGGTCGCGCATATCTCCGCGCCCGCCGTCACCGGGGATCGGACGCCGGCAACGCTTTCCTATACGATCGTCACGGAAAAGCTGAGGCAGGAGATGAACTACGACGGCGTTGTGATCACGGACGGCATGGAGATGGGCGCGATCACCGACAACTACGATTGCGCCGATGCTGCCGTGCAGGCGATCCTGGCCGGTGTGGATATCATCCTGCTGCCGCAGGATTATCGGGCGGCCTTTGAAGGCGTGCTGGCGGCGGTTCAGAACGGCACCATCACGGAGGAACGCCTGGACGAAAGCGTGCTGAGGATCCTGAAGCTGAAGGAAGGCTGCGGCCTCCTGTAAGAAGCGTACGCGGGCCGGGTATCCCTGCACCGGGAACAGGCTCCGCGTGAAGCGGGAGGCGCGACAGGGCAAGGACATGAAGACGGAAAAATATGTTGCGGAGCATCGTGGCCATGCCGTGCCGCTGCTGGTGCTCCGGCCGGATCATCAAAAGCCGGATGCCGCCGGTGTTCTGTGGATCCATGGCGGCGGATACATCCTGGGCATGAAGGAAATGGCGCGCTTCAGCCGCGCGGCGGATCTGGTGGACCGGTTTGGCGCGGTCGTGGTATCTCCGGGCTACCGTCTGGCGTTCCAAAGCCCGTATCCCGCGGCGATCGAAGACTGCTATGCCGCGCTGCTCTGGCTGAAGGAGCACGCGGCGGCGCTTCACGTCAATCCCGCGCAGCTCATGGTCGGCGGCGAAAGCGCCGGCGGCGGACTGACAGCCGCGCTGTGCATGCTGGCGAGGGACCGCGGCGAGGTCGGCATCGCCTTTCAGATGCCGCTTTACCCGATGCTCGACAACCTGGATACGGAAACCTCGAAGGATAATCACGGCAGGGTGTGGAACACGCGGCGCAACCATTTCGGCTGGAGGATGTACCTGCGGAAGAACGCGAAGTCAAGCGGGGTATCTCCCTATGCCGCGGCGGCCAGGCAGACCGATTACAGGAACCTGCCGCCATGCTACACCTTCGTTTGCGCCGGGGAGCCCTTCTACGCGGAAACGCTGGCTTTCATCGACAGGCTGAAAGCGGCCGGCGTAGAGGGGGAGGTGGATATCTATCCGGGGAACACCCACGCCTTCGACCTCATGAAGCCCAACCGTGAGCCCGCAAAGCAGGCCATCGCGGCATTCGACAGACAGTTCGCCCGGGCCCTGGCGCACTGCTTCCGGGAGCAGCCGATGCCGCAGCGGTGATCCGTGCGCGGCGCGTGATAATACAGACCGATACAAAACGGGGCGCTGTCATCAAACACAGCGCCCCCTATGATTGATTGCGATGCTTACCCCGAACCGGAATGCCTGTGATCGGCGGATTCAAACGCCTTCAGCATGGCCGGCTATATATTCCCTGTAAGGTATTTCTGCGCTGAATACAAGACTGCCGTGTACGGATGGACTGCGACTGGGTGTCCTCCAGTCGCCATAAGAAACATCCAGAATTTCTTCATAGCCGACCGGTAGCGGAAGCGTCAGCATTTCAAACTTCATGGGAACCGTACCGGCAAACCACGCCGATCGGTATATCCGTTTGTCGTTGATATTCCAAAATGTTTTTGCGACGGTGGCAGTTTTGACGCTGTCATGCTCCTTCAGAAAACCCTCAAACGCGATATACGCCCCGGTTACCTTTCCGTCATAGAATTTCATGCTGAAATAATGCAGGATCGCAGCGGGTATTTTTTTCCAGCCGTGACTGGGTGAATATCTTACGGTAAATCTGGAGGCCAGTTCGGCTCTCCTTTGTTTTTTCCTGATCTGCGCAATATACTTGTTCCGCTCGTTTTCATCATCGGGCAGATAATCCATGGGAAAGATATCGATGAATATGCCTGTATTGTATTTTGCGTTGCAGGCTATATCACCTTTGGTCAAACAGGTTGTTTCGCTGTTCCGCAGCTGAGCGTGCTTCCTCAGGCTACCGACATCCGTAAACTCCGTCTGGAAGAAATACGGATGCCGGAATTCTGCGGGCGCAATCTCGCACAGCCTGATATAATCCTCACGGAACATCGTCAGATCGATATCATCGTCCCAGGGGATATATCCGCCATGACGAACCGCGCCGAGGATCGTGCCGGCGTCGGCAAAATACCTGAGATGATACTTTTCACAAACCCGCTGAAATTCATGCACAAGGTCAAGCTGTACCGCCCAGAGCTTTTTGATTTCGGACGGAACGGTATATCCGTCCCGTACCTCTTCGTCCAGAAATCCCTCCGGCAGCTTCAGATTCAATTCAACCATATCCGGGCTCCTTCCTGCTCTCCATAACCCCCATCGGATACCATTCCGCGAGCCTTCACGACTCCGGCTGCAACGGCATTTGCCTGTCATTCATGCCGCCTTATCTCCTACGACAAGGATGATAGCACATTCCTTTGTTTCGTGCAACCCCCTCAAAAAATGACAGAGCTGAAGCAGGGAGCGCACAGCGTTCCCTGTTCTTGTGCGGCTTTGAACGGTCGATCCCGCCGCAACGGGGTGATCCCGGCACGAAAGAAAATCCGCCGCAAATGATTTGATAATTTGCAGATGATTATGTAATATAAAAACAACCGTTACCGGTTGCCGACAACGGCATCCTGTGGATGTCCGGTCAAAAGGACAGGAGGAAACCCCAACGTGAAAATTGCCATTGTGGACGACGAAACGCAGACCCGGGAGCAACCGGCGGCGCGGATGAAGTCCTCCATATCCACCTGGCGGAGATACGCGTAGATCTGCTTGTCGGTGATCTCCGGGTCCGCCATGCGGAAGTTGGCCCGCACGGTGTCGTTGAACAGGTACGCATTGCAGGAGACCACGCCGGCCTTCCGATAAAAGGCCTCCCCGGCTCAGGGACCGCAGTGCTCCGGGGACACATCCCGCAGGATCTCCCGGTTTGCGTCACAGGAGAAGCTGACGCGGCGCATGGAAACGGTCAGGCCGTCCGGCGCTTCGCCGCCCCACACGGGCTCCGGCGTATCCAGGAGCGTCAGGATCTTCCGGCCGTCGGTGGCGCGCCGTTCATGGAGACGTGGAAGGCGGAGCCCGGTGCCCGCAGCGGCAGGAAGAAATCCACCGCGGTCAGCACCACAAACAGCACCAGCGCGGGGAGTGCTCATGCCGAAGAGCGGGTCGCCACAGCCACGCCGATGCCCGGGCCCGCGCCGCCGTAGGCCGCCAGATTCATGATGGTGGTGGTGGCCGGCTGCATTGTGAGCACCTTCATCGTGATCTTACGGAACTCCTCCGCCCCACTGTTCATGCGGTCATGACAGCGGCCGTCGGCGCCGTAGATCTTCAGATCCTTCATGCCGGACAGGTGATCCGGGAAGGCGTCGCCCATGCGGGTGTACTGGCCCCAATACCGGGCGAAGATCTTTTTGGCATACTTGCTCACGGCGATGATGCTCATGGTGATCAGCGGCACGCAGCACAGCAGAATGACGGCCGAGGACTTCGGGATGAACATCAGCAGCACAAACAGCAGCAGGGGAGACAGCATGCTGTAGAAGAACTGCGGGATATAGCCGGAGTAATGGAGCATGGCCTGTACCCGCTCGCCCTTCAGCATACCGTCCACCAGCAGGCACACACTCCATATGCGTTGAAGATACATTAGCAATGGCTAACACTTGTATTATAGCATCCGCCGCCGAAAAATGGAAGACCCTTCAGGGCAATTTCAGACAAAACAGCGCGGCAAACAAAAACCTCTGACAGCGTCTGTCAGAGGCTTTGAGTGTGTGTGAAGGGGATGACGTCAGACGCCGTAGCCGTCCGTGGTTACGGTCAGCGTCACGGGGTCAAACGTTTTCAGATCATCCAGCACCTCGCGCGTCTCGGGGTTGATACCGCGCTTCATGGTGTTGGAGATCCTGCACATATACCACACCACGCTGTTGAGGATCGTTTTGGCGTCGGAGAAGGCGCGCTCCTGCATCCGGGTGCAGTAGTCGGTGACATACGTAACGGCTTCGTCGTGCGTCATGACGGCGGCGGAACGCAGCACCTGATCCATGCCCGCCGTCATCTTCTGCTCCGCCTCCGCCCAGAAGGCGGAAACGGGCTTGCCCAGCGCCTCCACATTGGTCAGGCACAGGACCGCCAGCTCCTTGAAGGCGTACCAGGGATAGGTATCCGTGTCAAACTGACCGAAGTCCTCCGCGGGCTGATTGCGGCTGTAGCTTTCGCTGACGGCGTCGCAGAGGTTGCTCACCGGCACAAAAACGCCGTAAATGGCGGGGCCGACGCTTTCCCAGGTGACGCAGGACATTTCCGCGGGCAGATCGGCATAGATCTGCAGCACGTGGACGCTCAGGGAGGTATCCGTGCCGATGACGCGCATATCGGTGCGGCCGGTCTCGTCAGGGCTGTATTCCGTGCCCTCGTAGCGGTTGCGCATGATGCCCATGACTTCGTTCACGCTGACCTTGTGATCTGCCGTGAACACCAGCGGATAGCGGTCCTCCAGGTTGAAGTCCTCCGGAGTATCGGCGCTCAGAAGCCTGTGGCCGATCCAGGTGCGCATATGGCAGTAGGAGGCGGCGAGCTCCGTGCCGGCGTAGGTGTCGAACAGGCACAGCTCACCGTTCTCACCGTAGACCGCGAAGCCGTTCTCCGCCGGCAGGGCTTCCAGCTGTGCCGAGGTGATGCGGTCGGCGTAGTCGGAGAGATACTCCAGCGTGAACTCGTTGCCGAAAACGGAGACCTTGTCGGTGGGCAGCAGCACGGCCGCGTACTGGTGGCCGGTGTACATCTCCACATACCAGGCTTCGGTCTGGTCGGCAATGAGGGCAACGTTGCATTCGCTGCTGCCGTAGGTGTCAATGAGGCCGGTCAGCACCTGCACGGCCTCCCGGGCGGTGGCGCTCTGGCAGATGACCAGGTCGTTGGCGGTGTATTCGGTCAGGCCGCCTTCCACCAGCGGATCGGCGGCGAGGGCCGCCTCATTCGAGAAGGCGGTGACGGACATCGTCATCACCACGCCCATCTCGTTGGCGCAGGCGGCCGCGTCCGGCTGATAACCGTTGTATGAGGTCGCGGCGTCCATCATGGGGGTGGAGGTGTATTGATAGGTGTGCGCGGGGATCGGCGCGAACACGGTGTCCTTGTTGCCCACGGGCATCGTGCGGCCGGGCTCGTTTTCCACGGCCGGTACGACCTCCACATAGTTCGGCCAAATGTCCGGATAATCGTTGCAGCGGGCGACGATCGTCGTGCCGTCCTCGCTGGCGTCACGGCCGATATAAACAGCCGTGCAGGCCAGGGAGCCGACGGGCAGCAGCGCGGCGGCCAGCACCAGCGAGATCATACCGGTCAGGTGTTTTCTGAGGTCCTTCATGGGTAATGCTCCTCTCGCTCTTGTGATGGATACAGTATACCGTGAAAAAGGAAAAAAGTAAAGCGCCGCGGGGAACGGATGCGCTTTGACGGTGCGTTATTGCTCAGGCCCCCTTGCGCACAGAACCATCTGATTGCTGCTGAACTCCCTCAGTCGCCTGCGGCGACAGCTCCCTCGAAGAGGGCGCCTTCAGAGTGCTGCCCCGTCCCCCCAATAAACAAGCTATGGCCAAGCTGTCACGGCGGGCACGACAGCCGGAGCGGAGCGGAGGCTGCGCGCCCCAGCTCGGCCTCCATATTGAACGTGGCGAACGCCGGACCGCTTAGCCCGATGGAGCGAGGCGGCCCGGGGTCCGGGGGGCGCACCGGGGCCCATGTCGACGTCCGTTGCGCCCCCCGGCGTCCTTTTCACCCGCTTTTCCCACGCGGGAAAAGCTGGCGCCGGGTACAGCATTGCAAGATAACGCACGAGCGCAAGATTCAAGTCAACAATGCGCTATGCCATCTAAAATCGTTGCGGAAAGAACTTCAACCATCAACGACAGCTGCCGGGACCTGAACAGTAACGACGGTGCCCCGCTTCTGTCCCACCGCTTCCATGTGATGATTGACTTTTCCGCCGGATTGCTTTACAATTGAACTGTCCCCATGGGGGAACGAATATGACCCGAGATCGACGAGAAAGCCGGTGTATATAATATGAAGCTTTTGTCCGTTGCCATTCCTTCCTACAATTCCGAGGCCTATATGCGCCACGCCATCGAATCCGTGATGATCGCGGGCGAGGAGGTCGAGATCCTCATCGTCAACGATGGTTCCAAGGACGGCACCGCCGCCATCGCGGACGAGTATCAGGCGAAATATCCGACCATCTGCAAGGCCGTACACAAGGAGAACGGCGGCCACGGCGACGCGGTCATGCTGGGCCTGCAGAACGCCACGGGCCTGTACTTCAAGGTGGTCGATTCCGATGACTGGCTGGACGCCGACGCCTTCCCGAAGGTCATGGACGCCCTGCGCACCCTGCAGACGCCGGAGACGCAGGTCGATCTGTTCCTGGCCAACTACATCTACGACAAGGTGGACGCCGAGCACAAGCATGTGGTGAAGTACACCAACGCGCTGCCCGTCGGCAAAACCTTCACCTGGGACGATGTCGGTCACTTCCGGGTGGGCCAGTACATTCTGATGCACGCCGCCATCTACCGCACGGAGCTGCTGCGCACCTGCGGCCTGAGCCTGCCGAAGCACACCTTCTATGTGGACAACATCTATGTCTATCAGCCGCTGCCCAGCGTGAAAAAGATGTACTATCTGGATGTGGATCTCTACCACTATTTCATCGGCCGCGAGGATCAGTCTGTGCATGAAGAGGTCATGATCCGCCGCATCGACCAGCAGCTGAAGGTCAACCGCATCATGCTCGGCATCGACCTGACGAAGGTGGAGCATCCCAAGACCCGCGCCTACATGCGCAACTACATGGAGATCATCAACGCCATCTCCTCCACGCTGCTGGTGCGCTCCGGCACCGAGGAGAACCTCAAAAAGCGCGATCAGCTCTGGGCGGACATGAAGGAGCAGTATCCCAACAACTACCGTATCCTGCACGGCCGCATCATCGGCAAGGCCTGCACCTTCAAAACGAAGTTCGGCAAGTGGCTGCTGATGAAGGCCTACGACATCAGCCAGAAGGTCGTCGGCTTCAACTGATCCCCTTCGGCAGAAGCATCGGTCCGGTCTCTCTTCGGGGAGACCGGCCTTTTTGCGTGGCGGAAAGCGCCGCGTTCGTCCGATCAAAAAGAACCGGCCGGAGCCGGTTCCCGATGCTGTGGGATCATTTCGATGCGTCTTCGCCGTCGCCGCCTGCCTCCTGCGGAAGCACGCTGACGAGCATCTGTGTCACACGGTGCTCCTCCAGCTTTTCCACGCGGATGTGCAGGCCGTCGATATCCATTTCCGGTCGGCTGCCGTCCTGCGGCACGGTGATGAAGCGGCTGAAGACCAGCTCGGCCAGGGTTTCGGCCTCGTTGTCCTCCGGCAGCGTTACATGCAGCACGGAGGCAACATCCTCCAGCGTCGCGGTGCCGCTGACCCGCCACAGGTTGCTGCCCGCGGGCACGATCTCCGCCTCGGTCTGACGGTCATGCTCGTCGTAGATGTTGCCGACGATCTCCTCAAGCAGATCCTCCATGGTCACGATGCCGCTGAAGCCGCCGTACTCATCGACCACCACGGCCAGATGGCTGTGACTGCGGCGCATCTCCTCGAAGATGGTGTCCGCGGGCACGGTGCCGGGCACGAAATACGGCTCACGCAGCAGCTCGCGCAGCGTCCGCGGATGCGGCTGCTGCAGCTCCAGCAGATAGTCACGGGTGTTCAGGATGCCGACGATGTCATCCACATCCACATGATAGACAGGGAAACGGCTCAGGCCGGTCTCGCTGATGAGGGCCAGCACCTCCTCACGGGTGGCGTCCACCTGCAGCAGCCGCACATCCCTGCGGTGGGTCATGATCTCATCGGCGGAACGGTTGTCGAAGGCCAGCACATTTTCGATCATTTCCTTTTCATCGGCCTCGATGGCGCCGCTTTCGCCGCCGATATCCACCATGGCGAGGATCTCCTCTTCGGTGACCTCCTCCACGACCCTGTCCGGGTCGATGCCGCCGATGCGCAGCAGCGCGGAGGACACGCCGCGGGTGATCGCCAGGGTGGGACGCATCAGCGCTTTGAGCCGCCCGGCAAAGATCAGCAGACGGAGCCGCGTCGATTCCCGCAGATGCGGGCACAGACGCCGCGAGGTCTGGCAGACGATCAGCAGAAGCAGGCAGGCCGGCAGCCAGGAAAGCGCGTCGTCCAGCACGCCGGATTCGGTCATGCCGGCGCTTTGCAGCAGCGCGCCGACGGCGGGGGTCAGTACAGCGGCTGTCAGAAAGCCGGCGCACAGGCAGGTCAGCCCCCAGGCGGCCTGCAGAGCCCAGTGGCTCTCCTCCTGCGTCTCCGCCACGGGCAGGGCCTTCGCGGCTTTGGCGTTGCCTTCCTCCGCCAGCCTGCGGACGCGGGATTCATTCATGGTGCGCACGGTCTCCTTGACCGCCGACAGCCATCCGGCCATCGCGATCAGAAACAGCCATACGATCAGCAGCAGATAACCCGGCTCAGGTGACAAAATGTCCACTCCTTCATTGATAAGGTTTCAATCAGTATAACACAACCGTCGCCAAAAGAAAAGCGGAAAGCGAACGGCGGACTGCGGCCGCCGCAGTCATTTTGCACTTGTTTCACCCGTCGTTTTCTGATATACTTGATCTGCTTGCTTCCGCCGCGCCATATGCGGAAGCGGGAGAGGAGAGCTTTCATGGAAAAGGCAAAGGTTTATTTTACTGATTTCCGTACCACGCCCTTCGGAGACGGTCTGCCGGTCAAGCTGCAGAAGCTGTGCCGCCGCGCGGGCATCGGGGACATTGATTTCGAGGGCAAGTTCGTGGCCATCAAGATGCACTTCGGCGAGCTGGGCAATATCAGCTTCCTGCGCCCGAATTATGCCCGGGCGGTGGTCGACCTGGTGAAGGAGCTTGGTGGCAAGCCGTTCCTGACGGACTGCAACACCATGTATCCCGGCAGCCGCAAGAACGCGCTGGAGCATCTGGAGTGCGCCTGGCTGAACGGCTTCACGCCCTACACCGTGGGCTGCCCGATTCTCATCGGCGACGGGCTGAAGGGCACGGATGACGTCGCGGTGCCGGTGAACGGCGGCGTGTATGTCAAAGAGGCCATGATCGGCCGCGCCGTGATGGATGCCGATATCGTCATTTCCCTGACTCACTTCAAGGGCCATGAGCTGACCGGCTTTGGCGGCGCGCTCAAGAACCTGGGCATGGGCTGCGGCTCCAGAGCCGGCAAAAAGGACCAGCATTCCAGCGGCAAGCCCCATATCAATGAGGACGAGTGCCGCGGCTGCCGCAAGTGCCAAAAGGAATGCGCCAACGGCGGCCTGGTGTACGATTCCGACAAGCGGAAGATGCATGTGGACCAGCAGCATTGCGTCGGCTGCGGCCGCTGCCTGGGTGCCTGCAATTTCGACGCCATCGAGTTCGATAACGACAACGCGAATGCCATGCTGAACTGCCGCATGGCCGAGTATGCCAAGGCGGTGGTGGACGGTCGTCCGCAGTTCCACATTTCGCTGATCGTGGATGTGTCCCCGAACTGCGACTGCCATTGCGAGAATGACACGCCGATCCTGCCGAACCTCGGCATGCTGGCGTCCTTCGATCCGGTGGCGCTGGACCAGGCCTGCGCGGATACCTGCATGGCCGAAAAGCCCATCCGCTACAGCCAGTGGGGCGACCGTATGAACCGCGCCAACGCCGTGGACCTGGGCGATGTGTTCACCAACACCAATCCGGAATCCGAGTGGCGCAGCTGCCTGGAGCACGGGGAGAAGATCGGCCTCGGCACCAGGGAGTACGAGCTGATCCGGGTCTGAGCGCAGATGTGGGGGAGACTGCCGCAAAAGGCAGTCTCCCTTTCCACCCCACAGGAGAATTTTTGAATACCGCTTGACAAAAGCACCCTGTGTGTGTATACTGTCTTTGTTCGGTTGCCATAGGGGCATGGTGTAATGGTAACACGTGGGTCTCCAAAACCTTTGTTGAGGGTTCGAATCCTTCTGCCCCTGCTGATCGTCTGACAGTCTTGTCAGGCGATTTTTTTACACTTTCCGCCCGGATACCGGGATTGCCCGGGCCCGGTAAAGGAAAAACGGCACAGCACATCGAAATACACCAGCATCACCCTGTCCGAAGGAGAACGGAATCAATGGATACGATGGCAAATCTCTGGCAAACCGTGCTGAACTGGCTGACCACCTTCGGTCTTCATATCCTGGAGGCTGCCGCTGTGATCTTCGTCGGCCTGAAGCTGTCCCACTGGCTCAGCCGGAAGCTCGGCAGCGCCAAAGCCTTTGACAGGCTGGATACCAATCTGCGCAGCTTTCTGCAAAGCGGCGTCGGCATCGGCATGTATGTGCTGATCGCCATCATCGTATGCAGTGTGCTGGGGATCAACACGGCCAGCCTGATCACCGTGCTGGCCTCCTGCGGCGTGGCCATCGGCCTGGCCATGCAGGGCGCGCTGTCCAATGTGGCCGGCGGACTGATGATCATGCTGCTGCATCCCTTCCATGTGAACGACTATGTGGATGTGGCCGGCACGAGCGGTACGGTCGTCGGCATCGGCGTATTTTCCACAACGCTCCATACGGTGGACAACAAAACGATCATCGTGCCGAACGGAAACATCACCAGCGCGACCATCGTCAACTACACCACGAACGGCCGGCGCCGCGTGGATCTGACCTTCAGCGCCGGCTACGATGTGCCGGTGGATCGGGTCAAGTCCGTCATCGCGGAGGTCGTGAACGCGCATCCGCTGGTGCTGCGGGATCCCGATCCGCCCTTCATCCGCCTGAGCGAGCAGGGGAGCGGCTCCCTCAATTACACCGTTCGTGTCTGGACGAAAACCGCCGATTACTGGACCGTCCATTTCGACCTGCTGGAGCAGATGACCGTTGCCTTCGATCAGAAGGGCATCACCATTCCGTATCCGCAGATGGATGTGCATATGGATCAAAAATGATCGCGCCACCGGGGCCTGCCGTCGCGCAGGCCTTTTCCATACGCATGGAACATCGGATGCAAAACGGCGCTTTGCTCGCGCCAGACGCTGGGGAGCAAAAAAAGAAAAAAGGTTTCAAACTGTGAAAAAGTTACAAAAAATTCTTATTTCAAGGGCTGTTTTTGTCTTTCCATACGGTCGTTGATATGCTATAATACCCTTGCGAAAGCGTCCGTTGGGCGCGCAAGCCTTTCCCAATCCCGGAAGGAGGCGACCCCTTTATGGTTGACAAGCATCTGATGGATCAGGTGGAAACCATTCTCGGCAAACTGAATATTCCGATCACGGCCTTCGACAAGGATGCCGACATCCGTATGCCCGGCGATGAAAACGGCTCCTGGCGCGGCATGGCGGACGGTACCTGCCAGGCGGCCGGCGGCAGACTGTATCTGCCGGTCCACAGCCCCTCGCTTGTGCTGAGCTGCCCTGAAAATGTGCCCGGCGCCCGCGACTGCCTGGCGATGGCCGAGGCGATGGTGACCGCCCTCGGCAGCATCGACGCGCAGATGGACAACTGCTATGACGTCTACCGCCGTTCCCTGCGCGGTGAGCTGGGCGGCGCCGAGCTGGAGGCCCTGGCCCATGAATACCGCATCCCCGACCCGCTGCCCAGAACGGTGCTGGTGTTCCACATCGTGGCGGCGGACAAGGAGCGTGCCTTTGAGCTGCTGCGGGACATCACGCCCATGCAGGAGCAGGATGAGCTGATCGACATGGACCGCCACACGGTGGTGCTGATCAAGGACATGACCGCCGTGGAAAACAGCGATGAGCTGGTGCAGTTCTCCCAGGCCCTGCAGGAGACCCTGATGGAGGAGACCGCGCATCAGATGACGGTGGGCATCGGCCGCTGCCATGAGGCGCTGGAGGATATCCGCGAGGGCTACCGTGAGGCCCGCCGCGCCATCGAGGTCGGCCGCATCTTCCAGCCGGAAACGAGCATTTATGAGTTCAACCGGCTGATCCTGGAGCGCTTCCTGACCGAGCTGCCGAAGGATATCGGAAGCTACTACCACAGCCTGCTGTTCAACAGGCAGAACACGAAGCTGTTCAATGATGAAATGCTCTTCACCATTGAGATGTTCTTCAAGAAGGACCTGAATCTGTCCGACACCGCGCGTCAGCTGTACATCCACCGCAACACGCTGGTGTACCGCCTCGACAAGGTGCAGAAGCAGACCGGACTGGACCTCCGCCGCTTCGATGACGCCGTGACCTTCAAGATCCTGATGGAGCTGAAGAAGTGCGGCGGCGACAAGAAATAACGCATTCCGCCGGAACGCCGGCTGAAAGGAAACCGGGTATGAAAAAGAAACTGCTGCTGATGACCGCGCTGCTGCTGACGGCCGCGCTGCTGAGCTCCTGCGCCTATCTGCCGTACATCGGCATCGATCCGACCGCGGGCACCACGGGCACTGCCACGACTGCGGAAACATCGGATACCACCGGCGACACGGTGACCATCTCCCGCGAGGAATACGAGCGCTACAAGAAGCTGGACAGCGTGCTCGAGGTGATGGATATCGTCAACGCCGAATACTATGAGGATGTGGACGAAACCACCATGATCCGGGGCGCCATGTCCGGTGTGCTGTCCTCCACGGGCGACTATTATACCTTCTATTATTCGCCCGAGGAGTACGAGGAGCTGTGGGAGGATGACGAGGGCGAGTACGCCGGCATCGGCATCCAGATCTCGTCCTCCTATGTCACCGGCATCAGCAAGGTCAGCCGCGTGTTTGAAGGCTCTCCCGCGCAGGCGGCCGATGTGCATCGCGGCGATATCCTCTACAAGGTGGAGGATATGTATGTCACCGCGTACAACATCGAGGATGCCGTGGACATCATGCGCGGTACGCCGGGCACCTCCGTGCATGTGGTCTTCCTGCGCGGCGAGGAGCAGGTGGAGATGGACATCGTCCGCGCCACCGTGAGCGTGAACCGCGTGGATTCCATGATGCTGGCGGAAGGCGTCGGCTATATCTACCTCTATGATTTTGCCGGCGACTGCGCCACGGAGTTCACCACGGCGGCGAACACGCTGGTGGAGCAGGGTGCCCGGGGCATCATCATCGACCTGCGCGACAACGGCGGCGGCTGGGTGCGCGACGCCGACACCATCGCGGATCTGTTCACCGACGAGGGTGTGCTGTGCTACCTTGAGTACAAGAGCGGTGAGCGCTACTACTATTACACCACGGACGGCAAGCTGGATGTGGAGCTGGTGGTGCTGGTCAACGAAAACAGCGCCAGCTCCTCCGAGATCCTGACCGGCTGCCTGAAGGACCGTACCGACGCCACCATCGTCGGCGTGACCACCTACGGCAAGGGCATCGTGCAGAGCGTGGTGGATCTGGGGGAGAACGGCGGCATGCAGCTGACCATCGCCCAGTACTATACGCCCAACGGCAACGCGGTGCACAAGACCGGCATTACGCCGGATGTGGAGATCGCCCTGCCGTAGGATGACAACGGCGAGTATGACTTCGGCGATCTGACCGATCCGCAGCTGGCAAAGGCACTGGAGGTCATGCAGGAGAAGCTGGCCCAATAATCCCGATGCTTTACGATCCTCTCCCATGGATCAGCCGTGGGGGAGGATTTTTTTGCGTTCCGGCCGGAATTCGGATGTCTGTTCTGGTCATTCCGGACCGTATTCCGATCGAAACAGACCGAAGTCTGGATTCCGGTAACGCACATCGGTACGGAATGCGGCGATGTCCGTGCCGTAGCCTCATGCCGGCTGCCTTCCTGCTCATTGACAAGTAAAAAACGAAGGTGAAATTTAGAGAAAATTTGTAACGCCGTATTGACAGCGCAAACGGAAATACGCTATAATACATGCGGCTTAGAAAAATGTTCTATCTGGGATGCCGGGAACCATATCAAACAACAGGAGAACGCTGAGATGAGAGATCTGTACAGCATCGGTGAAATGGTCATCGACTTCATTCCCGGAACGGAAAAAGCAAGCTATATCCGCAACGCCGGCGGCGCGCCCGCCAATGTGGCGATCGCGGTCCGCAGAAACGGTTTGAAGGTTGCCATGTGCTGCAAGGTAGGCAATGATGACTTTGGCCGTTTTTTGTATGAAACGCTGAAGCAGTATGATGTGGAAGCCATCGTGCCGGAGCTCTGCGAGGAAGCCATCACCACGATGGCCTTCGTGACCCTGGCGCCCGACGGCGACCGTTCCTTTACCTTCGCCCGCAAGCCCGGCGCCGACATGTTCATGTCCCCGGATGATGTGAAGGAAGCGGACATCGCGGATTCCGTCATCGTGCACGCGGGCTCCTGCTCCCTGTCCGCCGAGCCCTGCGGCGAGGCGACCCGCAAGGCGCTGCGCCTGGGCCACGAGCAGGGCAGGCTGGTCAGCTTCGATATCAACTACCGCAACCTGATGTGGCATGACGACAAGCCCGCCTGCACCCGCGCCACCGAGGCGATCCTTCCTTATGTGGACCTGCTGAAGATCTCCGAGGAGGAGGTCGACATGGTCGGCGGCGAGGAGGGCATCCGGCCCACGATGGCAAAGTACGGCATCGCCTGCACGGTGCTGACGCTGGGCAGCAAGGGCGCGAAGGTCTACTTCGGGGATCAGTGCTTCGATGTGCCCGGCCGCCGCGCCAAGGCTGTGGATGCCACCGGCGCGGGCGACGCCTTCTGGGGCGGCTTCCTGAGCTACCTGCGCATCGCGGGCGTGGAAAAGGCGGAGGACCTGACCGAAGAGATCCTGCGCAATGCCATGAATTACGCCAATGTTTCCGGCTGGATCTGTGTGCAGAAGAAGGGCGCCATCGATTCGCTGCCCACCCGCGCGGAGATCGAGGCCGTGCTGGAGGCGGACAAATGAGCATCTGGAATGAGAAGGCCGTCATTTCCCCGTCCCTGATCACGCTGGATATGTGCAACCTGGAGAGCCAGGTGAACGAGCTGAAGAAGGCCGGCGTCGGCATGCTCCATGTGGACATCCTGGACGGCCACTTCAGCCCCTCCATGCCGCTGGGCCTGGACACCGTGCGCCAGCTGCGCGCGAAGACCGATCTGGCCTTCGACTGCCATGTGATGGTCACCGAGCCGGAATTCTTCGTCGGTGAGCTGCTGGACATCGGCGCCGAGCAGATCGCCTTCCATGTGGAGACGGCGCCGCATATCGACGGCACGCTGAACCGCATCCACGCCGCCGGCGCCCGTGCCGGTGTGGCCCTGAAGCCTGCCACGCCCCTTTCCGTGCTGGATTACGTGCTGGAAAAGTGTGACGTGGTCACCCTGATGCTCATCAACCCCGGCTATGCCCAGGTGAAGGGTGAGCAGCAGACCTGCTATGCCGAGCGCAAGGTGATGGAGCTCCGTGAGCTGATCGACAAGCGCGGACTGGATACCAGGATCGAGATCGACGGCCGCATCTCTCCCGCCAACTTTGAAAAGTGGGGGAACGGCATCGTGGATTACTTCGTATGCGGCAGCACCTGCCTGAAGCGGGACGACCTGCAGGGCAGCGTGGCAAAGCTGAATGACCTTCGCAAAAAGATCCTGGAGGGCTGAAAAATGACTGAAAATCAATTCGCGGCGACCTGGCAGCAGGACTGCGACGCCGTGCTGGACGAACTGAAGCGTACCCTGGCCAGCGTGGACCCCGCCTCCCTCGAGCGGCTGAAGGACGACATCCTGGCCGCCGACCAGGTGTTCTTCGTGGCCGTCGGCCGCGTGATGCTGAGCCTGCAGAGCATCTGCAAGCGCCTCGCGCACCTGGGCATCAAGGCACACTATGTGGGCGAGATCACCGAGCCCCACCTGAACAAGAACGATCTGCTGATCGTGGGCAGCGGCTCCGGCGGCTCCCTGTTCCCGCTGGGCATCGCGAAGAAGGCCCGCGCCACCGTGGACTGCAAGATCGTCCACATCGGCTCCAACCCCAACAGCGAAATGAAGGACATCTGCGACTACATGGTCCGCGTGCCCGTCCGCACCAAGAATTATCTGGAGGACGAGATCGATTCCGTGCAGCCGATGACCACGCTGTTCGAACAGTCCCTGCTGCTGATCGGCGACATCCTCGCCAAGATGATCATCGATGAAAAGCAGCTGGATATGAAGGGCCTGTGGCAGTTCCACGCCAACATGGAGTAAGCGCATGAAGAAGGAAGAGCTGCTCCGCCGGGTCGGCAGCATGCAGCAGGTGGCCTATGTGCGGCCTGTGACCGGCGGCGAAGGCCGCGCGGCCGGTACCCGTATGGCGGAGCTCAAAAACGGTCCCATGCAGATGACCGTGATGCTGGACAAGGCGCTGGATGTGTCCGCCCTCAGCTATAAGGGCGTGAACATCAACTTCCTGTCCAAGCCCGGCCTGCAGGGGCGCAACCATTACGATACCAACGGTGAGGAAGCGCTGCGCTCCATCATGGGCGGACTGTTCTTCACCTCCGGCCTGGAAAACATCTGCGCGCCCTGCACGGTGAACGGCAAGGACTACGCGATGCACGGCCGGATGCGCACCACCCCCGCGGAGCACATCTGCACGGATGCCCGCTGGGACGGCGACCGCTATGTGCTGACCGTGTCCGGCGAGATGCGGGAAAGCGAACTGTTCGGCGAGAACCTGGTGCTCCGCCGCAGCATCACCACGGTGTACGGCGAAAAATCCTTCACCCTGCGGGATGAGGTCGAGAACCAGGCCCTCCGCGAGGAGCCGATGAGCCTGCTGTACCACATCAACATGGGCTATCCCTTCCTGGACGAAAACACCCGGCTGTACGCGCCCACCGCGAAGGTCACCCCGCGTGATGACGCCGCGAAGGGCCACGAGGATGCCTGGGACCGGATGGATCCGCCGAAGGATAACGAACCGGAGTATGTTTTCATCCACGATATCCGGGATGACGGCGCCGGCAATACCGAGGTGCTGGTGGTGAACCGCCCCCTCGGCCTGGGACTGCGCATCGCCTGGAACCGGAAAAATCTGCCGAAGTTCATGGAGTGGAAATCCACCGCCTCCGGCGATTATGTCATCGGCCTGGAGCCCTCCAACAGCAGCGTGTACGGCCGCCCGTATGACGAGGCCAACGGCACGGTGCACAGGCTCGCCCCGCTGGCGAAGGAGGTCATGGAGCTGACCTTCACCGTGCTGGACGGCGAGGCGGAGATCGACGCCGCCGTTGACCGCCTCCAGAAGACCTGCCGGTTCTGATCAAGCGTTCCCTTTAACCTTAACATAGACGGAGGAGATACAATCATGAAGCGTTCCCAGATCAACGCGATCATCAAGGAATTTGAGGCGATGCTCAAGGAGTACCGCTTCGCGCTGCCGCCCTTCCTGTCCTGGACGCCCGAGGAGTGGGCCACCAAGGGCCACGAGTACGATGAGATCCGTGACAACATGCTGGGCTGGGATGTGACCGACTACGGCGAGGGCAACTTCGCGGTGAAGGGCCTGTCCCTGATCACCATCCGCAACGGCAACGTGCACAACAGCAAGTACACCAAGACCTATGCCGAGAAGATCATGATGCTCTATCCCGGCCAGGTGTCTCCCAACCACTTCCACTGGAACAAGATGGAGGACATCATCAACCGCGGCGGCGGCGATATCTGCTTCCGTCTGTGGAACGCCAACCGTGAGAACGAGGGCGAGCTGCTGGATACCGATGTGGAGATCTGCCAGGACGGCCGCCGCTACATGGTGCCCGCCGGCTCCGAGATCATCCTGAAGCCCGGCGAGAGCCTGAGCCTCTATCCCTACTACTATCATGAATTCACCATCCCCGCCGATTCCGAGAAGGTGCTGATCGGTGAGGTGTCCATGTGCAACGACGACAACACCGATAACCGCTTCTATGAGCCTCTGGGCCGCTTCCCGACCATCGAGGAGGATGAGGCGCCCTATCGTCTCCTGTGCAACGAGTATCCGAAGGCTGCCGACTGAGCCTGAGGGACGGGGGAGAACGGAGCCGTTCCGCCGGCTCCGCCCCGTTCCGCAAAGTATCCGCGCGATACGGATATTTTGAGGAGCGGAGATTTTTCCGATCAAAAGGTTGGAGCGGGCCACTGCCCGTCACAATAGACCATCCGCCGTGGATGCGGCAAATAAAAAAAGGGCAGTGACGCCCTGAAGAAGGAAGGAGCAACGAAATGAGCGAGTATGCTGTTTCAATGGAGCATATCAACAAATCCTTCCCCGGTGTGAAGGCGCTGGATGATGTGCATCTCCATTTGAAATCAGGCAGAGTCATGGCACTGCTCGGCGAGAACGGCGCCGGCAAGTCCACCCTCATGAAGATCCTGTCCGGCGTGTACACCAGAGACTCCGGTGATATCACGGTTTTCGGCCAGAAGATCGAGGGCGACCTGGACACCAAGAGCGCGCAGGCCCTGGGCATCGCCATCATCCACCAGGAGCTGAACATGTGCAAGGACCTGACGGTCGCTGACAACATGTTCCTGGGCCGTGAGATCATCAAGGGCGGCCGCCTGGATACCGCAGAGATGAACCGTCAGGCGGAGGAGCAGCTGGCCAAGCTGGGTATTCATGACCTGAAGGCCGACACGGTCGTGGGCGATCTGCCCGTGGGCCGTCAGCAGATGGTCGAGATCGCCAAGGCCCTGCTGATCAATGCCAAGGTGCTGGTCATGGACGAGCCTTCGTCCTCTCTGTCCAACGCCGAGATCGTGGAAATGTTCCGCATCGTGCATGAGCTGAAGGCCATGGGCACCGCCATCGTCTACATCAGCCACCGCCTGCAGGAGCTGCACCACATCGTGGATGACGTGACCATCATGCGTGACGGCCACTACATCACCGAGGGCGCCTTCACGGACTTCACCATGGAGCAGATCATCGCCAACATGGTCGGCCGTGAGATCACCAACCAGTTCCCGCGTGACGATGTGCCGCGCGGCAAGAAGATCCTTGAGGTCAAGAACCTGAAGGCCGGCCGTCTGGTCCGCGACATTTCCTTCGACGTGTACGAGGGCGAAGTGCTGGGCTTCTCCGGCCTGGTCGGCGCCGGCCGTACCGAGACCATGCGCGCGATCTTCGGCGCGGATCCCAAGGAAAGCGGCCAGGTCATCCTGGACGGCAAGGAGCTGAAGATCACCGATCCCGGCAGCGCCATCCGCCAGGGCATCGTGCTGGCGCCTGAGGACCGCCGCAAGGAGGGCCTCTGCACCAAGCTGACGATCCGTGACAACATCGCGCTGCCCAACCTCGACCAGATCGCCCCGGGCGGTGTCATCAACCGCAAGACCGAGGAAGAGATGATCGAGAAGGGCCGCACCGCGCTGACCATCAAGATGGCCGGCCCCGACATTGAAGCCGGCAGCCTCTCCGGCGGCAACCAGCAGAAGATCGTTGTGGCCAAGTGGCTGGCCCGTAACTCCCGTGTGGTCATCTTCGACGAGCCGACCCGCGGCATCGACGTGGCGGCCAAGGTCGAGATCTACGAGATCATCAACCAGCTGAAGAAGGACGGCGTCGGCGTCATTGTCGTGTCCTCCGAGATGCCCGAGGTCATGGGTATTTCCGACCGCATCCTGGTCATGTGCAACGGCCGCATCACCGGCTCCGTGGATCCCCGCAACACCACTGAGGAAGAGATCCTGACCTATGCCACTCAGTTCGGCGACAACGCCACCTGAGCAGTCTTGACAGAAGGAGAGTAAAGCAGTGAAAAAGTTTCTTTCCAAGCGCGGCATGGCCAGCGTGCTGACCGCCTTTGCCGGCGTTATCATCCTGATGATCATCTTCTGGATCATGAACCACAACTTTATGAGCCAGAAGAACCTGATGAGCCTGTCCCGTTCCATCTGCCCCTACCTGCTGGTCGGCATCGGTCAGGGCATCGTGTGTATCACCGGTAACATCGACCTTTCCATCGGCTCCGTGCTGGGCATGTCCGCCATGATCTCCGCCACGCTGATCTGCAACGGCATGAACCCCATCCTGGCCCTGGTCATCGACCTGATCGCCTGCCTGGCCGTCGGTATCGTGAACGGCGTGCTGGTCGGCAAGTTCAAGCTGCCCCCCTTCATCGGCACCCTGGGCACCATGACCATCTGCCGTGGTATCGCGCAGCTGGTGAACAACAACTACAACACCGGTGATATCGGCACCGAGACCCTGGCCACCGCGGTCCGCGACATCTTCTACTATGGCCGTGTCGGCGTGGTGTTCTATGTCGTGATCCTGTCCCTGGTCATCTGGGCCATCTTCGACTTCCTGATGAACCGCACCGCCATCGGCCGTCACATCTACGCCATCGGCTCCAATGTGGACGCTGCCCGCCTGTCCGGTGTGAACGTGTTCAAGACCACCACCATCGCCTACGTCATCTCCGCCTTCTGCTCCTTCGTCGCCGGTCTGTTCACGATGGCCGCCGCCGGCATGGGCTCCATGCAGGCCGGTATGTCCTACGAAATGTACGGCGTCGCCGCTGCCGTTATCGGCGGTATCTCCACCCTGGGCGGCTCCGGCCTGCTGGTCGGCGTTATCGCCGGCGCCAGCGTGTGGGCCATCCTGCAGAACGGCCTGACCCTGGCCAATGTGCCTGTGGCCATGCGTAACATCATCATCGGTATCATCGTGGTGGTGTGCGTGCTGCTGGACATCATGCGCCGCTCCAACATCAAGCTGTTCAAGAGCAAGAAGTAATCCTGCCGGAACTGCCTGATGCCGCAATCCATTCCCTTCGGTGTGAAGGGCACAAGCCCTTACATAATATTTTTACAAGGAGGAACCCTACCATGAAAAAGTTCCTGTCCCTCGTTCTGGCTCTGTGCATGGTGCTGTCCGTTGTGGCTGTCGCCAGCGCCGCTGACGCCAAGGTCGCTCTGATCACCATGGACCAGATGGACGTGCACTGGGTGCGCCTGGAGGCCGCCGCTGAGGCCAAGGTTGCCGAGTACAATGCTGCCGGCAACAACATCCAGATGACCTGGTACGCTCCCGAGACCAAGGACAACGCTCAGCAGATCCAGAAGATCGAGCTGGCTGTTGCCGACGGCGCTGAGTACATCATCATCTCCGCCAACGACGCCACCTCCGCCAACAACGCCCTGCAGGAAGCTGTTGACGCCGGCTGCAAGATCATCTATGTTGACGCCACCGCCACCATCCCCGCCGCTGCCACCTATGCTACCGACAACTATGCCGGCGGCAAGCAGGCCGGTGAGTACCTGCTGAACGTCCTGACCGAAGCCGGCGTGACCGAGGGTGTCATCGGCATCGTGGACGCCCAGGCCGGTGTTGAGTCCTGCCAGCAGCGTTATCAGGGTTTCGCTGATGTCTTCGAAGGCACCAACTTCACCCTGGGCGAGCGCCAGTACTCCGACGGCGACAACTCCAAGGCTCAGGAGCTGGCCAATGCCCTGATCGCCAATGGCGTTATCGCTATCTATGGCACCAACGACGGCGCCACCAACGGTGCTGCCGCTGCTGTCGCCGAAGACAAGTCCATGGGCGGCAACGTGTACTGCGTTGGCTGGGACAAGTCTGACTCCAACATCGCTCACGTTGAGGGCGGCGAGCTGCTGGCCTTCATGGCCCAGAACCCCAACATCATGGGCGAGGGTGCCATCGACGCCGTTGTGGCCCTGGCCAATGGCGAAGACCTGGGCGGCATCGTGGTTGACACCGGCGTTTCCACCGTCGATGCTTCCAACGTGGCTGACTTCAAGTAATCCTTCAACCAAAGAGGGCCGCTCCGAAAGGAGCGGCTCTTTTCTCCTTTTGGCGGGGGAAAATACGCGGTGAAATCAGGAAGCCTTCCGCAGGCTGCGGAAGAAGTTGATCAGGGCGATCTCGTCATTGGCGTCGGAGGCGAACAGCTCATACTCGTCGCGGCCGCCCTTCAGCATCGCGCCGAAAACGATGTACTGGCTCAGCTCATTCTTCAGGTCATAACGGGTACCGTTCATATCCTCGGCCCAGATCTCACCGCGGGCCTCCTCAATAATACGCTTCATGGCGTTGATCTCGTTCATGGAATGCATGCTCATCTTTTAATACCTCCTGTGGAGTATCGTTCTGCCAGGATCTCCTCCTGACAGCCCACAGTATAGCGAAATCCGGCGAAATGAAAAGGTCAACCTGGTGATGAAAAGATGACAAATTCGCTTTTTTGCGCTATACTGGCCCGGAGGTGAGGACTGTGGCGGATGAATACGAGGTCATCGCGTACGCCGGTACCAATTATGTGTTTTCCCTGGGACGCGCGTCCTATGTGTGCCCGCATGTGCATCGGGAATTCGAGTTCGGCGTGGTGCTGGACGGCCAGATGCGGATCATCACGCCGGAGAAGCGCTTCGTCGTCAACCGTGATGAGGTCTGGCTGACCAACTCCTGCGAGAGTCACGAGGTTTACGCCGGCGGCGTTCACAGCACCTATACCTATCTGATCGTGCAGCTGTCACCGGCGTTCTTCCGGCCGTATCTGCCGGATATCGACCGTCTGCGCTTCGACACCGGCGCGCTGACGGCGGAAAACACCGATCCCGCGCTGCTGGATACCTGCCGCCGGCTGCTGATGGATTCGGCGATGAGCTACTTTGCCCAGGAGCCCTATTACAAGCTGACCTGCGCGGCCAATATCAACCTGCTGCTGCGAACGCTGCTTCAGGCCGCTGAGCATACATGGCTGGACAGCGACCTGCAGAATACGCGAACGCTGGCCATGGAGCGCATCCGCCGGCTCACGGCCTATGCCGAGGAGCACATGGGGGAGAAGGTGCAGCTTTCTGAGCTTGCGGAGCGCGAGGGGCTGACGCTGAACTATTTCTCACACTTCGTGAAGAACAGCCTCGGCATGTCCTTCCAGGAATACATGGCGAGGATACGCTGCGAGCGGGCCCGGGCCATGATTATTTCCACGGAGGATTCGCTGACGGACATCAGCATCAGCTGCGGCTTTTCTGCCTTGAAGTATATGAACAGCGATTTTGAGAAGCTGTACGGCGTCACACCGAAGGAATACCGTGCGGCCTGGCAGGCGGAGCACGGCTCGGCTGCGGAAACGACGCCGGAGCAGTCCTTCATTCCCGCCGGGCAGCGGAATACGCACCAGGGAACGATCTGCCGCCATTTGACGCCGGAGGAATCCCTCCGATACCTGAAACGGTACCGCTCCTTCTGAAAGGGACGGTACCGTTTCCACTATTATATGGTGATTTCACTTCCGTGCCAGCAGCTTCATCAGCGCGCCCGGATCGGCGTCCGGAAGACGGGTGACCAGCTGCGCGTGCATCCGTTCCAGAGATGCCTCGGGCGTGCGGCTGTCCGCGGCGTTGATGAGATCTTCGCCGAAGAGGCTTTCCGGCAGGGCGTAGCGGGCGATGCCCCAGCCGTATTCGCGGCCGTTGCGGTCGCGGGCGTATTCAAAGTCAGAGATGCACAGGAAGGTCTGCATCTGGAGGCGGGTGACGGCGGTGTCGAAGCCCTTTTTGCCGTCCTTCCGGTAACCGCAGGTACGCTTCAGCTCCCTGGAAAGCATCGGGCCATCGGCAAGGGTGTCGATCAGCTCGCGATCGTTCCGGGAGACTTTGCCATCCTCGTAGAAGGATTCAAAGTCATAGCCGTCACGGCGCCAGTTGCAGAAATCCGGCAGCCAGGCTGTGCTGACGAAGCCGGCGCAGCCGTGGAACAGCTTGCCGTACATGCAGCGCCCGGAGGCCGCGGCGGGGCCCTTCCATTCCCAGGGGCCATCCTGCTCCGTGAACCAGAGCTCCGGCGGCGTCATGTCCTCGACGCTGAAGCCGGGGATCCCACACCGGAAAAAGGGGAGAAAACCGAAGTACTCCACCGTTTGCAGCAGATCCTCAACATGCTCCATGGCCGTGCCTCCGTCTGTGTTGCTGCGTACAGTATATCACAATACCGGGTAAATGACCAGACCCCGGTCTGTTTTTTGCGAAAGGAATAGCTCAGGAAGTGGATTCCTCACGGCAAAGCGGTGTTGTGGTTGACTTTTGGGCGCAATTGCGATAACATGACAATGGTTTTCTATGCGAATGGGAATTTCCGCGGATGAACGGCATTGGCCGCGATCCCGCGTGATCGGAGGATTCCGCTGATGAGAAGGCTTACGCTTATGCTTCTGCTGCTGTGCAGCCTGTGCCTCACGGCCTACGCCGCGGATGGCGCCCTGACCGTGGAGGTCATCGGCCGCGCTGTGGAAGCGGACGGCACCGCGTCCATGATGGATGTGGACTGCGTGTTCGATGTGACCGTGGACGGCCAGTCCGCCGGCACGGTGCGCTCTTATTCCGACGCCGTGACGGTTCCGGCCGGTACCGCCGTGCTGACGGCGCAGGACGCGGACGACTGGCTGTTCCAGGATGGCGGCTACACCACCGTTATCAAGGAAGGCAGCACCGCCAGCATGCCCATCATCGTGTGGGAAAACGCCGGCGGTCTGCGCTTCACGGGCCTGCCTGAAACGGCCTACACGCTGATCAACGGCGCCGGCGAAGCGGCTGCCGAAGCCATGATGACGGATGCCGAAGGCCTTGCCTGCGTGGCGCATCTGAAGCCCGATACCTATGTGATCGTGGACGCGGACGGCACCGCCGTGGCGATCGCGGCTGTGTCCGCTGCGACCTCGGCGGATCAGTGGACCGAGGTGTCCGCTGAGCAATATCCGGAGTCCGGTGTGTATGCCGTCGGCGAGGAGCGCTGGCTGCTGATCCGCCGTCCCGCGGGGGACGAGCTGGCGGTGGTGCTGCCTTACGCCCTGGCGGATGCTGAGCTGCAGACCTCGGAAGGTCACGCGATCATCGTGGCGGACGCGCAGATCCGCGCGATCCGGCTCACGGCTGATGCTTCCGAAACAACGGATGTGTCCGTTTATACCGTGACCGGCCTTGAAACAGACCAGATTCTGTTTACCATCGAGCCTACCGCGGCACCCACGGCTGAGCCCACCGCTGAACCGACGGCTACTCCGACTGCCGAACCGACGGCCACGCCCACGGCTGAACCGACCGCTACACCTACCGAGGCGCCTACGGCCACGCCGACCGCCGAACCGACGGCGACCCCCACGGCCGAACCGACCGCGACGCCGACCGCGGCGCCCACGGCTGAGCCGACGGCGACACCCACGGCCGAACCGACCGCTACGCCGACCGAGGCACCCACGGCCACCCCGACCGCCGAACCCACAGCAACTCCGACGGCCGAACCGACGGCCACCCCCGAACCCACGGAAGCGCCGACCGCCACGCCCACGCCCGCTCCGACGGCGGTGACCATGGGCCAGGGCAACGGCTCCCTGCAGGTCGCGGTATTTATCGACGGCAACAACAACGGCGAACGCGGTACCTATGAAAAGGGCCTGTCCGGCGTGACGCTGACCCTCAATTATTACGGCAGCGCCGCGGAAACGCTGCAGACGGGCAAGGATGGCACCGCCACCTTCGAGCATCTGCCGGCGGGCGAGTATACCGTGACTGCCGTGCTGCCCGCGCACTACGCCTTCTGCAAGCAGGGCACCTCCGGGTCTGTGGACTCCAGCTTCACCGATTATCTGATGGCTTCGGAACAGACTACGGTCTCTTTCAAGCTGGACGGCGAGACCGCCAACGGCATCGGCATCGGTGTCACGAAGGCCGGCAGCATCGAGGGCGAGGTCTGGCTGGACGAAAGCTCCGACGGCATCAAGAACAGCGACGAGCCGCCGATGGAGGGCGTCACGGTCACCCTGACCAACGCCGATACCGACGAGCAGCTGACGACCGTGTCCGCCTCCGACGGCACCTACAGCTTCGACCTGATCCCGCCGGGCACCTGGAACCTGCGCGTCGTGCTGCCCGAGGGTGCCGGCAACACCAAGTATTCCTCCAAGGGCGGCGCGAACCGCTCCGTCATCACCACGGACCAGAAATACAAGAAGTTCACCATCAAGTCCGACCAGACCTTCGATCAGCAGTATATCGGCCTGATCGAGGGCGCCAAGCTGCATGGCATCGCCTTCATGGACGCGAACCACAACGGCCTTTACGATGAAGGGGAAGAGCCGCTGTCCGGCGTGAAGATCGAGGTCAGCAAGGCCTACGCGGACAAGCCCATCAGCACCGTGACCACCGGCAAGGACGGCCTGTGGGAGGTCGGCGGTCTGCGCGCGGCCAACTATGAGGTGCGCGTGGTCCTGCCCTCCAAGGGCGGCATCTACTTCTCCGCCGTGGCGGAGGGCGGCAACCGCTTCCCGTACCGCACCAATCGCCGCGAAAGCACCCTGAGCCTGACGGTTTCCAAAGCCGAGGATGTGGAGATCGATATCGGCGGCGTGACGCTGGCCACCATTTCCGGCTACGCCTATTACGACAAGGATTTCTCCGGCACCAAGGGCTCCTCCGAAAAGGTGGCCTCCAGCATGAGCGTCACCCTGGTGGACGCGGACGGCAACGAGGTATCCACCGTGAAAACGGACGGCAAGGGCAAGTATCTCTTTGAGGAGGTCATGCCCGGCACCTACACCATCCGCACCACGGCCGTGAAGGATTACGCCTTCACGAAGATCGCCGAGGATAACATCATCTACAATGAATCCGACGGCGCCGGCTCGTCCGCGCCCTTCGAGATCACGATGGGCAGCAAGAACCAGAACTTCAATATCGGCATGGTGCTGCCCGGTATCCTCAGCGGCACGGTTTACGCCGACGCCAACGACAACGGCCGCATGGATGCCGATGAGGGCGGCCTGGCCGGCACCACGGTCGAGCTGATCAGTGAGGAGGACGGCAGCGTTGCCTACTCCGCCGAGGTCGGTGAGGACGGCGCCTACCGCTTCGACGCGGTGATGCCCGGCAGCTACCATCTCCATTACATCATGCCCGACGGCGGCATCGTGGCCGGCGGCAGCGTGGACGCGCCCGAGACCGAAACGACCGGCAAGTCCTTCAAAATGGCCTCCGGCGACAACACCACCGCCGATACCGTGGGCGGCCTGCTGCTGGGCAGTATCAGCGGCACGGTGTTCAACGACCACAACGCGGACGGCGAGCGCACCGCCTCTGACGAGTCTCTGGCCGGCGCGGTCATCACCCTGACGCCCTCCCGCGGCGAGCTGCATGAGCAGACCGTCACCACCGGCGAGGACGGCAGCTACAGCTTTACGGCGCTGCATCCCGATACCTACACGCTAACGGTCAGCCTGCCGAACGGCCTGGTGCTGAGCCGCAACCGTACGGAGCTGCCTGTGAACGCGGGCCTCGCGGAGCAGAGCGTCACGCTGACGGAGACCATGGGCTGGAGCCGCTCCGGGCAGGATCTCGGCGCCGCCGTGGCTGGTACGGTCAGCGGTCAGATGTGGCTGGATGAGAACTGCAACGGCATCCGCGACGACAACGAGCAGGGGATCACCGACACCCGCATCATCCTCATTGATGAGGACAACGGTCAGACCTACGCGGCCGTGCAGACGGACGCGGACGGCGGCTTCACCTTCACGGGTGTGATCGCCGGCAGCTACACCGTGAGCAAAACGGCCAACGCCAACGAGACCACCGAGGTCCGCGGCGACTGCGGCTTCACCGCGGCCGGCGGCACGCTGGTCATGCGCGGCGTCGCAGTCAGCGAGGCGCAGGATGTCACCGGCATCGCGCTGGGCGTCATCCGCTACAACACCGTGTCCGGCGAGGTATGGCTGGACAACGGCGGCGAATATGTGGCCATGGAGGGCGCCGTCGTCACGCTGGCCGACGAAACCGGCAAAACGGTGGATACGGCCACCATCGGCGAGGACGGCACCTACACCTTCAACGGCCTGCTGCCCGGTCATTACGAGTTGGGCTGCACCCTGCCGGACGGCTATCTGGTGGCTGAGCCCGATGACGACCGCATCGTCAGCGGCACGGCTGTCAGCGTGATGACGGAGGTCAGCGGCAACAGCGGCACGACCGGCATCGACATCACCATGACCGGCAGCTACAGGAATATGGATGTGGGCTGCGTGCTGCCCGGTCGCCTGGGCGATTACTGCTGGCTGGACGAGAACGGCAACGGCCTGCAGGATTCCGGCGAGTACGGTCTGGCAGGCATCACCATCGAGCTGATCCGCAACGATCAGGTCGTGGCGGCGGCGGTGACCGATCAGTACGGCCGCTGGTTCATGACCAACGTGTATCCCGCGACCTACACGCTGCGCGTAACGCCGCCCGCCGAGGTCAAGCCCACCACGCCCGACAACACCTTCCCGTCCATGACCTCCGTGCTGATCGAGACGGAAGACACCGTATGCGAGTCCAACCCCGTCACGGCGGTTTCCGGCAAGAAGAATTACAACGCCGATATCGGCTTTGTGCTCCGCCAGAAGGGCCAGTATCCCGAAGGCTACGGAGAGTTCAAAACGCAGGACTGGACACCTGTACGTATCACCGAATAATCACCCGGAGCTGCGCAGCCGGGGGGCCGAAAAGCCTCCCGGCTGTCCGCACCTGTCATGACCGGCTGAAGGAGGACGGAAGATGCTGAAACGGATCGTTTCCTACATACACAGTCACGGCGCGGCATACACCCTCCACCACGCCGGCGAGCTGCTGGATGAGCGGCTGCATCATCCCTACGACCGGCTGTGGCGGGAGAAGCTCTGCCCCGGTGAGGAGGAACTGGCGTACCAGCGGGCGCATCAGCCCGAAGGCGTCGGCACCGTGAGCGTCATCGTGCCGGTGTACAACACGGAGCCGCGGCTGCTGCGGGAGCTGGCGGAGTCCTTCATCGCCCAGACCTATACCGACTGGGAGGCCTGCCTGTACGACGGCTGCTCGCCCCGGGCGGATACCGGCGCGATGCTGGCGGAGATCGCCGCGCTGGATCCCCGCATCCATGTGACGCGGGGGACCGCCAACGACGGCATCGCCGGCAACAGCAACCACGCGCTGGATATGGCCCATGGAGACTGGATCGCCCTGTGCGATCACGATGACCTGCTGACGCCGGACGCCCTGTGGCGCATGGCCGAGGCGGCCGCGAAGGGCGATGCCGATCTCATCTACTCCGATGAGGACAAGATCAACGAGGACGGCAGCGTTTTCTACGCGCCGAACTTCAAGCCGGATTTCTGCCCGGACAACCTGCGGTCGGGCAACTATGTCTGCCACCTGATGCTGCTCCGCCGGGAAACGATGGAGCGGGCCGGCCGCTTCCACGCCGGCTTTGACGGCTCGCAGGACCATGACCTGACGCTGCGCTGCAGTGAGATCACGGACCGCATCGTTCATGTGCCGCGGGTGCTGTATCACTGGCGCACGTTGAAAAGCTCCGCCAGCCACAGCAATCTGGACAAATGCACCGACGCCGCCTGCCGGGCCGTGGAGGAGCATATCCGCCGTATCGGTTTGCCGGGGCGCGTGGAAAACATGAACGGCCAGCCGCGCATCCGCTATGATACGAAGCCCGGCGCGAAGATCGACGTGATCGCCGTGGAGAGCGGCGACCCGCAGCTGTGGGCCGGCTTCTACCGGGAGCTGGCCCGTGCCGCCGGGCCGGATGTGCGTTTCACCATCATCAGCCCATGGAAGGATTCCGCCATCGGTGTGCCGGATTGCCGCTGGATCGAATGGCGGCCGCAGGAAAATGTCTTCGCCTGTATGAACCGCGCGGCCCGGGCGGCGGACGGGGAGTTCCTCGTTTTCCTGCACGGCGCGGTGGTCATGCAGGGCGATACCTGGCTGGAGGAGCTGCAGATGTACGCCCAGCGGGACGACGTCGGCGCGGTCACGCCGCAGCTGGTGGATCACGCCGGCCGCATCGTACACGGCGGCTTTGCCCTGGAGCTGGACAGACCGGTGATGAACCGCGGCGCCGGGCTGCCCCGTCAGGCCGGAGGCTGGCACGGGATGATGACCACCAGTCACAACGTCGGCGCCGTCAGCGCGGCCTGCCTGATGATCCGCCGGGACCACTTTATTCCGTTCGACGAGGGTTATACCGGCGCCCTCGGTACGGCGGACTGGTGCCTGAAGCTTTCCCGGAACGGGCTGCGCCATGTGTACACGCCCCACGCCCGGGGACGACTGCAGGATCAGACGGCGCGGAACTGGCTGCTGGCGGAGAAGGACATCCCGCCGGAGGATGAAGCCCGCTTCCGTGCGGCGTGGGGCGAGCATGTGCACGATCCGTGCTACAGTGAGCTGTGCGGCCGGAAGCGCGCGGACTGGTCGCTGCCGGAGCTGTAAACGGTACCCACATGATGATGAAAGGGAAGTGAAGGCTTTGCGGATCACCCTGTACGCGCTCGGCTCCACCGGCGATGTGCGGCCCATGCTCCTGCTGGGGCAATCGCTGCGTCGGCGCGGGCACACGGTCACGCTGGCGGCCTTCGCGCCCTTTCGGAAGATGGCGGAAGACGGCGGCCTCGGCTTTTACCCGGTGGCGGGCGATGTGGTTTCCATGATGGACCATATCATGAAGCCCGGCACCAACGGCGTCGGATACCTTGTGGAGCTGGTGCGCAGCCTGAAGCAGGTCGCCCCCGTGCTGCTGGCGGATCTTGTCAGCGCATCGGAGGACGCCGACGCCATGGCCTGCAACTTTTTCGGCTCCATGTTCTACTCCGTGGCGGAGCTGCGGGGGATCCCGTGCATGCAGGTGCAGTACGCGCCGGTGGATCCGACCGCGGAGCTGGCCATCTCTTCGGCGCCGCTCAGACATCTGGGCAGGGGGTGGAACCGCCTCAGCTACCGGCTCGGCTACCGGCTCATCGGCGCGGCCGAAAAATGGCTGCTGACGGACTGGCGCAAAAGCAACGGTATGAGCCCGCGGAAGGGGAAGCCCTGCCCGGATTACACCCTCGGCCCGAACCGCATCCCCGTGGTCTATGCCCTCAGCGAGGCGCTGCTGCCCCGGCCGAAGGACTGGCCGGAGACCATCGCCATGAACGGCTTCTGGCTGCAAAAGGATGCGCGCCCCCAGCCGCCTGCGCCTGAGCTGGAGGATTTTCTGCGGGCCGGGGAGCCGCCCATCTACATCGGCTTCGGCTCCATGGTCTCCGGCGATATGGAGAAGACCTTCGGCATCGTGATCGAGGCTGTGCGGCGGACCGGGCTGCGGGTGCTGCTGTCCGGCGGCTGGAGCGGCCTGACGGAAACGAATGATCTGCCGGAGAACCTTTTCCTTTGCGGCGACGCGCCGCACATCAGTCTGTTTCCGCGCTGCTGCGGCGTGGTGCATCATGGGGGGCTCGGCACCACCGCGGAGGGCCTGCGCTGGGGCTGCCCGACGCTGGTCATTCCCTTCGGCGGGGATCAGCCCATCTGGGCGCGGTGCGTGTATGAGCGCGGCTACGGCCCGAAGCCCATCCCGCGCACCCGGCTGACGGCGGAGCGGCTGGCCGCGGCCCTCATACAGCTGCATGACGAGCCATCCTACCGCGTCAACGCGCGGAGAGCGGCGGAACAGATCGGGCGAGAGGACGGTGTTTCCGCCGCGGCGGACCTGCTGGAAAGGACCTGCCGCGACTGGATCGGAAAGGACGAACCATGATCGATATCGAACGCGTGCACGAGCTGATCGGCACGGTACATGGCAGGCTGGGCGTATACATCGCCTGCCCGGAGACCGGGGAGAGCTTCTCCCACAACGCGGAGGAGCCGATGCTCGCCGCCAGCGTCATCAAGCTGTGTGTGATGCTGGAGGCCTTCCGGCGCCGCGAGGAGGGCACGCTGGACTTCAACGCGCCCGTCACCGTGCGCCCGGAGGACAAGCTGCCCTCCTGCGGCGCGCTGACCTACCTGCACGACGGGCTCACGGTGACAGTGGGGGATCTGGTCACGCTGATGATCATCCTCTCGGACAACACCGCCACCAACCTGCTGATCGATCTGCTCGGCGAGGAGCGGATCAACCGGACGATCCGGGAGACGGGGCTGAAGCACACGGAGCTTCAGCGGAAGCTCTTCCGGCCGGACCTGGCCGCGCGGGGGCTGGAGAACCGCGTCAGCGCGGAGGATATGGGGCTGCTGATGGAGGGCCTGCTGAAGGGCCGGCTCATCAGCCCGGCGGCCTCCCGGGAAATGCTGGACATCCTGCTGAACCAGCGGCTGAACGGCAAGCTGCCCTTTTATCTGCACAGCCGCGGCATCCGCGTGGCTCACAAGACCGGCGAGGACGACGGCATCACCAACGACGTGGGCATCCTGATGACCAAACCGCCGGTCATCTGCTGTGTGCTGGCCAATGAGGTCGATGTGCCCTCCGCCGAGCGAATGATGCAGGACCTGGCCGCATGCCTTGTTACTACTCAGGCCCCCTTGCGCACAGAGCCATCTGATTGCGGCTGAACTCCCTCAGTCGCCTGCGGCGACAGCTCCCTCGAAGAGGGAGCCCTGGATTGCCGACAAGCGTCCGTTCCCCCAATAAACAAGCTACGGCCAAACA
>R14__coassemble_193_pt1 | contig 49938 bp, 58 predicted proteins | sample R14__metabat2_high_PE_015 | metagenome-assembled genome bin R14
GGAGACGGGTGCCGTCCGTCGCGGGCAGATACAGGGCAGCGCTCTCGGTGTGAGTCAGGCAGCTGTCATCCTGCGGCGCTTCGTAATTCGTCTGCGCCGGGGGCAGCGTGGGCGCGGCATCCACGATGTTGCCCTGAATGGAGGTGCAGCCGCACAGCAGTGACAGACACAGCAGCAGACACAGGGCGGTCAGACAGACTTTTCGCATCACTGCACCCCCTCCATGGCAGCCTCCAGCCGGGTAACAGAGGTCAGCCAGATGGCGTCGATCCTGCTCAGACGGAAGGAAACGGTGCCCCGCAGACCGTTCTGCAGGCTCAGCGTCAGGGAAAACAGCATCGTATCGCCGTCCGCGCTGACGCTGCCGCCCTCGGCCTGCCAGTCCGTCAGCATCGGCAGCGCCTCCATACGGGTCACGAACTGCTCCTGCGTGGGGGCGGCGGTGCCGTCATCCGGGTCTGTTTCGGCCATGTAATGGTACAGCCTGGTCCAGTCTCGCTGCTGCCACAGCGTCATCACGGTGTTCAGCGTGCGGGTGGGCGTCAGCAGCAGGCTTTCGTCACGCCCGGCGGGGTCGGTCAGCAGGGTGTCGTCATCAGTGGTTTTGTAATAGCTCTGGCGCAGCCTCATGGAGTCCGAAGCGGTGCTTTGCTCAACGAGGATCTGCACCCGGTCGATGTCACAGTTTTCGGTGATGGTGGCCACCAGACTCTGCACGCACAGACGGCGGCGCAGCGGTACCTCGGTGCTCCAGGAGGGATCGTCCTGCCAGTTGTCCGGCTCATCGGCGTAATTATCCAGCAGCTACCGGCTCAGGGTCACAAAGAGCGTGGTGCCCTGGCGGGCGGTGGAGATGACCTTCACGCCGTCCGGGAAGGTGGCGGAGAGCGCGTCCGAGCGGGTGCCGGGGCCCTCCAGCAGCGCCTGGATCAGCGTCAGCTCCGGCGCCTCAGAGGGCAGCCGGGAGAGGGTGCGCGTTTCCGCGGCGAGATATGGCTCGGTGCCGTAGCGGAAGTACAGCACGGCTTCAAAGGTATCCGTCAGGGCCTCGGGCGCCTCCGCCGCGGGCATCACGGTATCGGTGTCGGGGACCAGCGTGGCCACGGGAGGGGAGGCCTCCTGCAGCGCGCAGCTGCTCAGCAGTACGGCGAGCAGCAGGAGCGGGAAGAGTCGTTTCATGCGCTCACCTCTCTTTCCAGCGGAATGGTGACCGTGAAGGTCGAGCCCTCGCCGTGGACAGAATCCACGGTGATTTCGCCGCCATGCATCAGCACCAGCTGATGGACGATGGACAGGCCCAGGCCGGTACCGCCTGTCTCCCGGGAGCGGGCCTTGTCGACCCGGTAGAAGCGGTCGAAGATGTGGGGGATGTCCTCCTGGGGAATGCCCACACCGTTGTCGATGATCTGCCAGACGGCGTCCGCGCCGCGCCGGCGCAGCGTGACATGGATCTGTCCGCCGTCGGGGGTATACTTCAGGGCATTCTCCGTCAGGTTGTATACCACCTGATTCAGCTTGGCTCGGTCCACGGTGCCGATGACGCCGCTGTCGCATTCGCAGGTCAGCGTCTGGCCGCGCTTCGCGGCGATGGGCTGCAGCGTGCGCACGGTCTCCTTTGTCAGCACACCGAGGTCGCAGGAGGCCAGGGTCACCTTGTCCGCCTTGTTGTCCATGCGGGTCAGCGTCAGCAGATCCGTCACGATGCCGGTCAGCCGGTCGATCTCGTGGTCGATATCCTGCATGAACTCCGTGCGAAGCTCCGCGGGCATATCGGGCTGATAGATCAGGCTCTACAGGCAGATCTTCATCGTCGTCAGCGGCGTTTTCAGCTCATGGGAGGCGTTGGAAACGAACTGGTTGCGGCTCTTGTCGAGGGACTCCAGCTGCTCCGCCATGTGGTTGTAGCTGTTGGCCAGCTCACGCATCTCACCGGAGCCCCGCACAGGCGCGCGGACGGAAAGATCGCCCTTGCCCATGCGCTGAATAACGGCGGTCAGGTCAGTCACAGGACGGGTCAGCAGGCTGGAGAGCAGCAGCGAGGCCAGTACGGCCAGGGCGGCCACGGCCAGGAACACGGTCAGCATCTGCCGCACCACGCTGTTCAGGCTGGCCATCATCTCATCCACCGGGCTGATGTAGAGCAGCACACCGAGGGTCGTGCCGTCGTAGCTCATGCCGGCGGCGCAGCACGCGGCATATCCGCCGGCGGACAGCAGCTCTCCCTCCGTATCGTACTGGTGAATGCCGTAGGCTGTGGCCTGATGCCCTGTCAGCACCGAAAGGGTCTCCGGCAGCTGGAGCCGTGTGCCGTTGAGCAGGCCGAAGCTGTCGCACTGAACCTTGCCGTCGGCATCCAGCACGATGACGCGGCCGCCCATTTCGCCGGCGGCGGAGGCGGCGCTGTCCTCCAGTTGGGAGGCGGAGGCATCACGCAAAAAAGGCGCAAGCGTCGCGGCCAGCTTCTCAACGGAGACGCTGTCCTGACGGATGCGCTGACTGTACAGATCGCTGCTGACCAGATTCGTCAGCATATAGGCCATCACACCGAAGGAAACTCCAACGATGACCAGCAGCGCCAGCAGCACGCGCCAGCGCAGCCCGGTAAAGATATGCCGCTTAATCCTTATCTGTGAAATAGTAACCCACTCCCCATTTGGTGAGGATGAACTCAGGCTTGGAGGTGTCGCGCTCGATCTTTTCACGCAGGCGGCGGATGTGAACATCCACGGTGCGGTCCTCGCCGTTGTAATCGTATTTCCAGATGGTCTCGATCATTTCCTTGCGGTCAAATACCTTGCCGCGGTGGGTGATGAACATGTGCAGCAGATCGAACTCCTTGGCGGTGAGGCGGATATCCTGGCCGCCGCGGGTCACGGTGCGCTTGAGCAGATTGACCTCCAGATCACGGACGCGGATGAGCTTCTGATCCTCCGCGGGCAGCGTGCCGCCGGCGCGGCGGAGGATGTTCTTGATGCGGGCCTTGACCTCCAGGATATTGAAGGGCTTGGTCATGTAGTCATCGGCGCCGTATTCCAGACCGAGGATCTTGTCCATATCCTCGCCCTTGGCGGTCAGCATGATGATCGGCACATTGGAGGCCTCACGGATCCTCTGACACACGGTAAGGCCATCCATCCGGGGCAGCATGACATCCAGCAGCACCAGGTCGAACTGGGACGCGTTGAAAAGCTCCAGCGCCTCCTCGCCGTCCATGGCACACTCGGTCTCGTAGTCTTCCTGCTCCAGCGAATATTTCAGGCCCTTGAGGATCAGGGGTTCGTCGTCAACCAGCAGAATGCGCTTGCTCATGCAGGCTCACCTCTTTACAAAGTCTGCACATATTGTAAAACAAAATTCAGAAAAAAGCAAGGTTTTCGGCCTCAATTATGACAGAAAATTTTAAGATTTTGTAACGAAAAAGGCAAATTACCGAATATAATGTGGCTTTGCGGGCTTTTGTGACATTTTTCTTCAGCGCTTATTCACACAAACCGCAATATTCCTGTCATAATTGGCCGGCGGCGGCCGGAAGGCGACAATGGCCGAAACAGGTGCCCAAATCGCCAGAAGAGCGCTTGAAAAACAGCGCCGCCGGTGCTATAACAGCGGTGGCGGCAGCAGCCGCCGGATTCCCGGAAGCCTCAGCCTCCGGGCTGCAAAGGAGTGTGTTGTAAAGATGAGAAGGATCCTGATCGTTGTACTTGCGCTGATCCTGGCGCTGGGCCTCCACGCGAGCCTGGTCACGCCCGCCTCGTCAGACAGCATCAATGTGCAGATGACGAGCTTCACCGGAACGGCGGAGTAAACGACATAACAGGCACTGCCCGGATCGCCAAATCCGCCGGGCGGTGCTTTTTTGATGCCTTTTTTGAAGCTTTCCCGGCAGGATTCCGCGCCGCCGGGCCGAATAGAACGGGCAAGGAGGGGATGACTGTGAGGATCAGACACGCACGCCCTGAGGATCTGGACGCGCTGACGGCGCTGGAGGCCGTGTGTTTTCCTCCGGCGGAGGCGGCGGACAGGGAAACCATTGGCCGCAGGCTGGCCGCCTGGCCGGGGCATTTCTGGCTGCTGGAGGAAAACGGCCGTGTGATCTCCATGATCAACGGCCTTGCGACGGACGAGCCGCACCTGACGGACGCCATGTATGAGGATGCCTCCCTGCGCCGGGAGCACGGTGCCTGGCAGATGATTTTCGGCGTGGATACCGTCCCGGCGCGGCGCGGACAGGGCTGTGCCGGAAGGCTGATGCGGCGGGTGATCGCGGACGCCCGCGACCAGGGGCGGCGCGGTCTGGTGCTGACCTGCAAGGACCATCTGGTGGGCTGGTACGCGGGCTTCGGCTTTGCGGACGAGGGCATCTCCGGCTCGCAGCATGGCGGCGTGGTGTGGCACGAAATGCGTCTGACCTTTCCGGAAAACGACTGACCGGTCAACAGCATATCACGGGAGCGTTCTCCGGCGCTCCCTTTATCTCCCCATGCGGGGCGGTCTTTGGGGCACACAAATCACACAAATCAACCACAAATGAAACAGAAAAGATTAAAAATCGAAATAAAAATGCCACAAATAGCATCGAAATCGTAAGAAAATGCGTCAAAAATGTTGCAAAAGTGTTATTTTTATGGTATAATGTTCATGAAATCCATGAGAGCGCACCTGCGCCCGGAACGGAGGTACCATGTACAGATATAATCCGCTGAGACCGCACAAGGGGCGGATGGACGAGCAGCGGCCGCGTTTGCTGGAACGCATCAAAACCATTGTGATCGTTCTGTTGCTGATCGCGCTGATCGGCGGCGCCGTGGTAGCGGTCCCGGCGCTGCAGTACCGCAGCAACGCGAACGACCTTTTCGTGCGGCGGATGGCCTCGGAATGCGGCGAGGCGGTCACGCTGGCGGGAACGCTGTCCCGCACCGCCGGTACATCCTCGTATGATACGCTGGCCCGCGTCCGCGCCCGCGTTTATGCCATGGAGCTGATGAACAGCCTGTCCGTCAATCTGAACGGCTCCTCCGGCACCATCGTCAGCTCCGAATGGTTCACCAGCCTGACGAACCAGCTGGACAATTACGGCACACAGCTGATCACGGGCATGTCTACCGGCGACCTGGCCACAACGCTTCAAACGGACCTCAGCACCCTCCACGCGCAGCTGCAGACGCTGTACTGACCGTGTCCCTGAAAGGAAAAAAGAACGCAAAAAACGGAGCGACAGCGATGCCGTTCCGTTTTGTTTTGACCCGATCATGCCGGAAGTGCCGCGATGTCAACCGCGCGCTTGCTTCCGCGGGGCAAATATGCTACAATCCTGTTGAGGCCTCAGGCAGCCTCCCGCGCCGCGCGGACAGAGAGGAGTGCGGCATTTGAAACAGAAAAACAAGGCGATCCTGTGCATTACCGCTTCGGCGTTCTGCTTTACCTGGATGAACATTTTCGTTCGGCTGGCGGGCGATCTGCCGAGTATCCAGAAGAGCTTTTTCAGAAACTTTATCTCAGCCATCGTGGCGGCTGTCATCCTGCTGCGCAGCGGGGAGGGATTTCATCCGCAAAAAGAGAACCTGCCGCTGCTCCTGGGCCGCTCGACGCTGGGCACCATCGGCATCCTGTGCAACTTTTACGCTGTGGATCACCTGGTGCTGTCCAACGCCTCCATGCTGAACAAGATGTCCCCGTTCTTCGTGCTGGTGTTTTCCCTGATCCTGCTGAAGGAGCGGCTGACGCTGTTCCAGCTCGGGGCGGTGGTCGTTGCCTTTGCGGGCAGTATGTTCGTCATCAAGCCGGTGCCGGGCAACATGGCGTTGGGGCCGTCGCTGATCGGCTTCACCGGCGGGCTTTCCGCCGGCATGGCCTACACGCTGGTGCGTAAGCTGAGTCTGCGGGGTGAGAAGGGGCCGGTCATCGTGCTGTTCTTCTCGATCTTCAGCTGCCTCGCGGTACTGCCGGCGACGCTCCTGCACGGTGAGCCGATGACCGCGCGCCAGGTGCTGATGCTCATCGGCGCGGGCGTCGCGGCGGCCGGCGGCCAGTTCGGCGTTACGGCGGCCTACAGCTACGCGCCGGCCCGGTAGGTCTCCGTGTTCGATTACACCCAGGTGCTGTTCTCCGCGCTGTTCGGGCTGCTGCTCTTCGGCGACCGCCCGGATCTCTGGAGCTTCGTGGGCTACGCGCTGATCATCGGCGCCGCGGCCGCGCTGTTCGTCTACAACAACCGCAAACGGGAGGCATAACCGCGTCATTCAAAAAGCATCAGCCCGCGTACATACGGGCTGATGCTTTTACGTGGATATGCCGGGATGCGGCTTACCACACCATCAGGGAGTCGGCGTAGAACCGGTCCATCTCTTCCTTGGTGGGGAAGGTGGCCAGGAACATGCGGTTGCCCATGGCGTCGGCCAGGGCGTCGGGCAGACGCTGGACCATCTTCATATTGGCGGCATACTTCGCAACCAGCTCCTCGTCAGACAGCTGGAAATTTTTGCCGTCGCGGCGGCCGCAGAAGGCGCAGTACTGATGGTCGCCCTCGCCCTTGGTGGAGTGATCGAAGGCGATCATATCCGCCCAGATCTTGTACACATCGGTGGCGTTGGCGAAGTTCATCATGTCGGGGGAGAAGCCGCCGCAGGGGCGCATATTGACCTCCAGGGCCACAACGTCGCCCTTTTTGCCCATGCCGGGCTGGTCCTCGGTCAGACGGAAGAACTCGAAATGTACGAAGCGGCTCTTCACGCCGAAGCTCTTCACGGTGGCGCGGCCGGCGGCGCGGGTATCGTCCGGCAGATCCTTCAGGATGTAATAGATGGAGTTGTCGGCTTCGTTGACGATATCCATGATGGACATGGGCGTCACATTGCCGGTCTCGAAGATCGGGTTGCCATTGGAATCGATGATGGCGTCGTACGAGTTGACCTCGGCGTGGATGAACTCCTCCATGATGTAGCTCACGTTGACGGTGTCCGTTTCGGACAGGAAGAAGCCCAGCTCCTCGTCGGAGGACAGCTTGTAGGTGTGGGAGGCGCCCACGCCGTTGTCGGGCTTCACGATGACAGGATAACCGACCTCATCGATGAAGGCGCGGCAGCCGTCCCAGTCATCCACCATGTGATAGCGGGCGGTGGCGATGCCGGCGCGCTGGTAGTAGGGCTTCATGCCGCTCTTGTACTTGATGCGGGCCATGTCCTCGTTGTGGAAGCCGGAGGGGATGTTGAAGTCGGTGCGCAGGGCGGCGTCGCGCTCCAGCCAGTACTCGTTGTTGGATTCCAGCCAGTCGATGCGGCCGTACTTGAAGGTGAAGAAGGCCACGGCACGGTAGACCTCCTCATAGTTCTCCAGGCTGGAGACCTTGTAGTACTCGTTCAGGCTGGCCTTCAGCTCGGGCATCAGCTCATCGTAGGGCTGATCGCCGACACCCAGCACATTCAGGCCGTTGTTCTTCAGCTCACGGCAGAACTGCCAGTAGTTCGTGGGAAAGTTGGGGGAAATGAACACAAAGTTCTTCATGGTGATTCGACCGTCCTTTCGTTATGGCGGGGTACAGGGAATGAATAGCTTTGGCAGTTTACATCGTTAAAGATAAGCGGATACGCCCTCACGGACGCACCGGGAGGATCAATCCTCCAGCAGCTTGGGCAGATAATACTGCACCTGCTTGTACCACCAGGGCCAGTCGTGGTTGACGTCGTAGCCCCAGAAATCCACCCACACGCCGATGCCCTTCTGCGAGCAGATGTCGGCAATGCGGCGGGTGCTGTCCGGCTGCTCCCAGGCACCCTGACCCACGCAGATGATGCCCTTGCCGTTGTTGTAGCGCTCAATGTAGGGATGGTCGGAGGGCATATTGGCCAGGTAATCCACCGGGCTGTTGCGGTACACGACCTCGTCCATGTAGCTGCCGAAGCCGTAGGAGGCGGTGTAGATGCCGCTCAGGGCCAGCATACCGTCGAACAGGTCCGGGAAGCGGAAAAAGAGGTTGGCGGCATGGGTCGCGCCCAGGCTGCAGCCGAAGGTGATGATGCCGGGATAGCCTTCCCAGCCGTTCCGCTCATTCACGATGCCGCGGATGAAGGGCACCGCCTCGCGGGTGATGAATTCGATCCACTGCTCATAGCGGCGGATGCGCCAGTAGGCGTCGCCGTTCGTGTCGGACCAGGTCTCCTTGTCGATGGTGTCGATGGCAAAGACCATCACCTTGCCGGCATCGATCCAGGGGGACATGACGTCCGCCATTTTGAAGTTCTCAAAATCGTAGCAGTGGCCGTCCTGGCAGGGGATGAAGAGGATCGGGCGGCCGGCGTGGCCGTAGACCTTGATCGGCTCATCACGGCCGGTGTAGTCGCTGTGCTGAACGTAATACTGTGTCTCCATCAGAACCTCCGTTGCTTGATGACCGTATTTTTATTCCCGCTCATAGAGCAGGGTGGGGATGACAAAGGGAAGCTGCTGCTCCCAGCACTCCTCGGAGTGGTCGCCGTTGGGCACGACGCGGCTCGTCAGGTTGATGCCGGTCTTCATCAGCCGGGACACGAAGCGCGTGTACAGGCTACGCATGCCCTTGTGATTCTCGAACTCGCGCTGGCCGTAATCCATGTACAGCACGGTGTCCGGGCCCATGTGGCTGTCCCGCAGCATACGCTCGATGTTCTTCGGGCTGGTCCACACGGAGGGCGACAGGGCGGCCGCCCGGCCAAAGACCTCATTGTAGCAGCTGACGGCGTAGAGCGCCATCAGTCCGCCCATGGAGCTGCCCGCGATCCAGGTGGCTTCGCGGTCGGGAATGGTGGGGTAATGCTCATCGATGTAGGGCTTCAGCTCGCCGGCGTACCAGTCCATGGTCAGCTTGCCGCGGCCCTTGATGTGGCCGAAGGTCTCATCCTCGAAGGTGAAGGGCGAATATTCGGACAGGCGGCCGTTCTTCTTGGCGTGGCTGCATTCCACGGCCACCACCATGATGCGCGTGTCGGTGCTGTCGAGATAGTTGCCCAGTCCCCAGGATTTGCCGTAGGTCGCGTCCTCATCATAGAACACGTTGTGCCCGTCGAACATGTACAGCACGGGATAGCGCTGCTCCTCATCCTCCTCAAAGGAATCGGGGACATACACGTAGACGTTGCGCTTCGCGTTCTTGCCGCCGGCAAAGGGCAGGGTGAGCTTGAACTTTTCGATCATGGGAAAAGCCTTCTTTGAACAACTCAGGGTCGTTCATCGCCGCGGGGGGAGCTGAGTGCGTCCCGCGACAGGAACAGTTTAGCATAGATGACAGCGGGGTACAACCCAACCGGGGAAAAAGAAACCGAGGAAAAACAATTGCGTATGCTGTAAGAAGCGTTACCGTTCTTCGCCGAAGCCCTCAAGGTCGGCGCCCCAGCATTCGTGGCGGGGCGTACCGTCGCGGTACACGGGCTCCCAGGCGTCGGGGCGGCTGTCGTCCTCCTCATCCTGATAGCGCTGGGACTGCCGCTCGCGGCTTTCGGGATCCTCGGGACATGCCATGGTCAGTCCTCCTCACACACCGGCTTACTGCGCGGACACCGGATGCACGTCCCAGATCTCCGCCGCATACTGGGCAATGGTGCGGTCGGAGGAGAACTTGCCGGCGGACGCCACGTTCTGCAGGCACTTTTCGGAGAAGGCCACGCGGTCGCGGTACTCGCGGATGGCCTGCAGCTTGGTTTCCAGATAGCTGCTGAAATCGTGCAGCAGGAAATAGTGATCCGGCTTGTGCCAGGAGGCGCCGTCCAGCAGGGCGGTGTACAGCTCCTTCAGCATGCCGTCGTCGTCCGGGAAGGTGCCGTCGATCAGCGTATCCAGCGCCCGGGCGATGACCTTGTCCTTCTTGTAGATGGCGCGGGGATCGTACGTTGCCCTGATGGCGTTCAGCTCGTCCACGGTGGCGCCGAAAATGTAGTTGTTCTCCCGGCCGGCCTCCTCCACGATCTCGATGTTCGCGCCGTCGAAGGTGCCCAGGGTCACGGCACCGTTCAGCATCAGCTTCATGTTGCCGGTGCCGCTGGCCTCCGTGCCGGCAGGGGAGATCTGCTCGGAAATGTCCGCCGCGGGGATGATCTTCTCCGCGTAGGAGCAGTTGTAGTTGTGCACAAACACCACGCGGAGCAGCTTGTTGGTCTCCGGGTCGGCGTTGACCTTGTCGGCGATCATGTTGATGAGGTGGATGACCGCCTTGGCACGGTCGTAGCCCGGGGCGGATTTGGCGCCGAAGATGAACGCGGTGGGGGTGAAATCGGTGATGCTGCCGTCCTTCAGTCCCTGATGGATGGCAATGATGGACAGGGCGTTGAGCAGCTGGCGCTTGTATTCATGCAGGCGCTTGATCTGCACGTCGAACACCATCTCCGGATCCAGCACGACGCCCTCGCGGCGGAGGATCTCCTCGCAGAGCTGCTGCTTCTTCAGCTGCTTCACGGCCATGAATTCCTTCGCAAGGTCTTCGTTGATGAAGGGCTTCAGCGCCTGCAGGCGGTCCAGCTCCGTCAGATAGCCGGCGCCGATTTTGCTGTCCAGCAGCGCGCACAGCTCGGGATTGCACAGCCCCAGCCAGCGGCGCTGGGTGATGCCGTTGGTCTTGTTCTGGAAGCGCTCGGGATAAAGCGCGTACCAGTCGGCGAACAGGTCGTCCTTCAGGATCTGGCTGTGGATGGCGGCAACGCCGTTGGTGGCGTGGGTCGCGTACACCGCCAGCTGGGCCATATGCACCTGCTTTTCCCAGATGACGCAGCGGTTGCGGATGGGCTCCAGGTCACGCTCCGCCATCTCGCTGCGGAAGCGGGCGTCGATGAGACGGATGATCTTCACCAGGTCGGGGCAGACGCTGTTCAGCAGGGAGATATCCCACTTCTCCAGCGCCTCCTGCATTACGGTGTGATTGGTGTAGGCGAAGGTGTCCCGGGCGATGAGGAAGGCGGTCTCAAATTCCACGCCGTCCAGCTGCAGCAGGCGGATCAGCTCGGGAATGGCCATCACGGGATGGGTGTCGTTCAGCTGCACGGCGTATTCCTTCGCGAAGAAGCTGTAATCCGCGCCGTGACGCGCCCTGTAGCTGCGCAGCAGATCCTGAATGGTGGCGCTGACCAGCACATACTGCTGCTTTACGCGCAGTTGCTTGCCCTCGCGGCGGGTGTCGTTCGGGTACAGGAACTTGGTGATATCCTCAGCGCGGTTCTTGGAGGCCGCGGCCCGCAGATAATCCTGATTGTTGAACAGACCGAAGTCCACCTCCTTGGTGGCCTCGCACTGCCACAGACGCAGGGTGCCGACGTTCTTCGCGCCGTAGCCGACGATGGGCATATCGTAGGGCACGGCCTTCACGGCGCCGGTTTTCATCGGCACGACGACAGTCAGATCGTCCCGGCGGATGGACCAGGGATCGCCGTAAGCGGACCAGTCATCGGGGGATTCGGTCTGGCGGCCATTCGTGAAGGACTGCCTGAACAGACCGTAGCGGTAGCGCAGGCCGTAGCCGGTCAGGGGGATATCGTGGGTCACGGCGCTGTCCAGGAAGCAGGCGGCCAGGCGGCCCAGACCGCCGTTGCCGAAGGCGTCGTCCTCGATATCCTCCAGGGCGGCCAGATCGACGCCGCGTTCGGCAAACAGCTTTTGCGCGTCGGCCAACAGGCCCATGCAGAACAGGTTGTTGTATACCATACGGCCCATCAGGTATTCGGCGGAGATATAGCATGCCTGCTTCTGTCCGGCGCGCTTTTCCTCCATGCTCACCCAGGTGGGGGCCAGCGCCTCCATGGCGGCGGTGGAGATGGCGTTGTGCAGGGCGTGGATATCCGCCTTTTCCAGGGTCGTGTGATTCTGTACCAGAAGCAGCTCTTCGGTCCGCTTCAGCAGCTTGGCAGCGTTCATGCGGTGTAACTCCTTTGCTTGTATCGGTCACGCGTCGGCACGGGGCAGACGCTGGGTGGTCTCGTTCAGCCGGAACAGGCGGTCCGCCAGCTCCTTGGTCAGTACACCGGGCAGCATGCGCCAGCGCCAGTTGCCGCCGATGGTACCGGGGTAGTTCATGCGGGCGTCGGTGTCCAGCCCCAGCACATCCTGCATGGGCACGATGGCCGTGCCGGCGCGGGAGGCGAACAGCACCTTCAGGAAGGCCTCCGGCGCGTCCTCGGCCTTCTCAAAGCCCACATATTCGCGGGCGAAGGCCTGTACCTTCGGATCGGTGGATTTGTACCAGCCCAGCACCGTATCGTTGTCATGCGTGCCGGTATAGGCTACGCAGTTTTCCACATAGTTGTCAGGGAAATGGGTGTTGTCGCCGCCGCCGTCTCCGAAGCCGAAGCACATGATGCGCATGCCGGGATAGCCAACGGCCTTCAGCAGCCGCTTTACACGCTTGCTGATGACGCCGAGATCCTCCGCGATGATCACGATGCCGGGGACCTCCTTCTCCAGCGTCCGGAAAAGGCTCTTGCCGGGGCCGACGACCCACTTGCCGCCGCGGGCGTTGGGCGCGCCGTAGGGCACGGACCAGTAGTTCGCGAAGCCGATGAAATGGTCGATGCGGACCATATCATACAGCTCGGCCATCGTGCGCATGCGGCCAACCCACCAGTCGTAGTGGTGGAGGAACCGCAGACTGCGCCAGCGGTACAGGGGATTGCCCCACAGCTGGCCGTCCTCGGAGAAATAATCCGGCGGCACACCGGCCACGCGCTTCGGTACGCGGTTCTTGTCCAGCTGGAACACATGCGGGTTGGTCCAGGTGTCGGCGCTGTCCTCGGCCACGTAGATGGGCATATCGCCGAACAGACTGATGCCGAGACTGTTGCAGTAGCTTTTCAGCGCCAGCCACTGGCGGTAGAACAGCATCTGCACGAAGATATGGTAGCGCGCCTCCTCCGCAAACTGCTCCCGGGCGGCGGACAGCGCGGGCTCCTGACGCATGCGCAGCGCCTCGTCGGGCCACAGCGTCCACTTGACGTCGCCGAAGTGCTTCTTCAGCGCCGTGAACAGGGCAAAGTCCTTCACCCAGGAATGGCTGTGAACAAAGGCCTCCAGCTCATCGCTCATGCGCTCGGCGCTCTGCTCAAAGGCCTTGCGCAGCAGCAGCTCCCTGTTCTCGCGCACGGCGGGATAATCCACCGCGGAAAGCTCAGCCGGGGAGAAGATCTCGCTGTCCTCGCAGGTCAGGATGCCCTCCCGGCGCAGCTCACTGACGGAGATCAGCAGCGGATTGCCCGCATGCACGCTGGAGCACTGATAGGGCGATTCGCCGTAGCCCACGGGGCCGACGGGAAGCACCTGCCAGATGCTCATGCCGCCCTCATGCAGGAAGCGGGCGAAGGCCCGGGCCTCCTCACCCAGGGAGCCGATGCCGCCCTCTCCGGGCAGCGAGGTGATATGGAGCAGAATGCCACTCCGGCGCATGGCCATCCATCCTTTCGGTCGAAAATGCCTGTATATCGGGACGTTGTAATGCTTCAAAAAAGGGTATACAAAAAACCCCACGGTAGAGTATACCGTTCGGGGCTTTGATTGTCAAGAAGCGGTTGACCATTCGGAGCAAAGCTCAGCATTCCGGAACCCTCCACTCAAACAGCTCCGCGGTGATCATGCCGCAGCCGGCATATTCCATGGCGATGCTGCCCAGCAGCGTGAAGCCGGCGGCGGCATACAGACGCTCGGCAGGGCGATTGCCCAGCAGCACATCCAGCCGGATCGCCCGAAGCCCGGCGGCCGCCGTCAGCTGCTGGGCGTACCGCAGCATGGCGGTGCCGACGCCCTGGCCGGCATACGCGTCCGCGACGGCCAGCGTGTGCAGCACCAGATAGCGGTCCTCCGTCAGCGCTTCCGGCCAGGGGAACGCGTCATACCGCGGATTGCGCAGATGATTGAGCAGCATGGCGGATACCACGATACCGTCCCGCAGCGCGATGTGCATCGTGCCGGCGGCAATGGCCTCATCGGCCCAGGCCGCGGACGGATACAGCCCCCACTGCCAGCGGGGATTGCCGGGCCGGTCCTTCAGCGCCGCGCACAGCGCTTCATAGAAGACGCAGACAGCCGGCGCGTCCCCGATGTGGGCGGGACGGATCGTCAGCCCGGCTTCAGCGCGCGTCATCGGCGCCTCCCATCGGCACGGCGTCGATCTCCTCACAGACCGCGCGCAGCGCCGCGTCTACATCGGTCTGCGGCAGATCGAGGTTCTCCGCGGCAAAGCAGCGGCTTTCGCGGATACCGAAGAAGGTCCGCATGACCGTTTCCACATAGCCGTACCCGGGGGCCGGATCGAGGATCGGTCCGCCGGCGGTGGTCACATAGTACAGCCGCCGCGCCCGGCACAGGCTGACGGGAACATTTTCCTCCGTGTAACGGAAGGTGGTATCCAGCACGCAGATGTGTTCAATGTACACCTTCAGCACGGAAGGAAAGGACAGATCCCAGTACGGCGCGGCGATGACCACCGTATCCGCACGCGCAAACTGCCGGGCCAGGGCGGGATCGCGGTGGAGGGTGCCGTATTCATCCAGCGGGCGCAGCCCCAGCGCGTAAAGCGCCACGGTCTGCACCTCCTCCGCCGGGAAACGGGCGAGCAGCCGTTGGGCCAGATAACGCGTCCGGGAATGCTCACGGGCGCAGGCGTCGATCAGCAGCAGCATGGCAGATCCCTCCGAAGCGCTGCCGGATGGCAGCATTTATTAAAGAAGAAAGAGGACCGTCCGCGCGGAACGGCCCCCGAAGGAAACGGATCAATCCGTGGCCTGGTCGACCTCTTTGCCCTGGAAGAGCAGCAGCAGCGTATTCTCCTCGGATTCCCACACGGAGGTGCCGTGCAGCAGCTCGCCGAGGACTTCCGTGCGCACCACGGGCATATTGTCGTCCACAAAGAAATCGCCGTTGGCGCAGGGGAACTCCTCGTCATCCACCGTGCAGGTGAAGGTACCGCCGTTCAGCAGGATCTCCACGGTGTAGCCCTCGGCGCTCATGATCCAGCCGGAGGCGATGGGGGAGACGACCCACTTTTCGATGGCGCTGCTCAGGTCGCCGAGGTTCACGGCCACGGTGCCGTCGCTCACCTGATACACCCGAGGCGTCAGCTGAACGGTGACGCCGTCCACCTTCTGCGTGTAGGACAGCGGCTCGCCGCTTTCGTTGTAGACCACGGAGGCGTCGGGCAGCTCCTCCAGCGTCAGGGGCACAGGTGTGGGCGTGGCCGTTTCGGGCGCGGTCAGTTCAACGCTTTCCGAGGCGGTACCTTCCTCCGTTTCCGTACCGGCGGTGAGGATCGTGCCGTCGGCCTTCACCACATAAGGGCTTTCATACAGGATGGTCAGGGTCGCCTTGCCGGCCTCGCCGTCGGCGGAGAGGTGATTGGCCTTCTGGAACCGCAGCACGGCGGAGCGGGTCGCGTTGCCGTAGCTGCCGTCGATGTTGCCGGTCAGATAGCCCAGCTCCTTCAGACGGGTCTGCAGCTTGCGGACCTCCTCGCCCTTGCTGCCCTTGCGGAGCAGCGTATACGCCGTGTTCGGCGTGATGGTGGGCTCGGGCACGGGCGTGATGGTCGGCGTCGCGGTGGGCGTGGGCGTCGCCGTCGCCTCGGGGGCGGGCGTGACCGTCACCTCCGCCACGATCTCCGTCGGCACGGGCGTCACCGCGGAGGGCGGCTCGGCTCCCTGCACGGAAACAGCCGTGGTCAGCGCCATGTAAAGCAGCATCGTTTTCAGAAAGTCCATGGTCAAGGCCTCCTTACATTCAGCCGGTCCGGCTTACTGCAGCCGGTGGGATGGGGTCAGCAGACGATCGGTCCAGGCACGGTCGACAAACAGATTTTCCTTCAGTCCGGCGGGGAAAAATGCGGAGTACAGCTTGCGGCATTCCGCGTAATCGGCCTGGGTGAAATGACACAGCAGCGGATCCGCCTGCGCGTTCGGAAACACCAGGAACTCAAGCTTGTCCGCGTCGTTCAGGAAAACCCGCTCCGGCAGCTTTTCATCATGCTCCGAGGCCCAGCTGATGCATACCATCAGCTTCAGCAGCTCCACGATGCGGTCGTCCAGGCCGCTGTCGAAGACGGTGATCTTCTCGGCCAGCTCCGGCGGCTGCGTAACGGCACGCACGGTGTAGCCCTTGTCGAGCGGGAAAGGCTCGCCGACCAGCGTCTGCAAAGAGGCGTAGGCCTCGGCGCGGTTATCGTTCTCCGCCAGCATCACGATCAGCTTTTTCGCCGGATCGTGGTAGAGCATGGGGTAGCCGACGCGCGTGGTCTGGCCGCAGGCGGTGCAGGTCAGGTCGAACAGGGAGCCGTCCATGATCATCGGCTTCCATTCCGGATGGCGGTCTGTGTTCACCCGCTCGTACATCCGCAGCCGCTGGGGCGCGTGACAATGGGGACAGGGGATCTCCCGGTCCAGAAAATCGGGCATGGTTCCTCCGGTCAGACTTTGGTCTTCTCGAGATAATCCTCGTAGTTGCAGTAGAAATCGGTGACAGTGCCGTCGTCGTTGATCTGCAGGATGCGGTCAGCCACCGTGGAGATGAACTGATGGTCCTGGCTGGTGAACAGCACATTGCCGGGGAAATTGATCAGGGCGTTGTTGACGGCGGTGATGGATTCCAGATCCAGGTGGTTCGTGGGCTGGTCCAGCATCAGGAAGTTGGCGCCGGACAGCATCATGCGGGAGAGCATGCAGCGCACCTTCTCGCCGCCGGAGAGCACGCTGACGGGCTTGTAGACATCGTCGCCGGAGAACAGCATGCGGCCCAGGAAGCCGCGCATGTAGGTCTCCAGCTGCTCCGGGCTGTACTGGGCGAACCACTGCAGCATCGTCATGTCGCAGCCATCGAAAAATCTGCTGTTGTCCTTCGGGAAATAGCTGGTGGAGATGGTCACGCCCCACTTGAAGCTGCCGCTGTCGGGCGCCAGCTCCTCGTTCAGGATGCGGAACAGCGCGGTCTGCGCGGGCTCGTTGCCCACCAGCGCCACCTTCTGCCCCTTGGTGATGATGAAAGAAACGTCCTTCAGCAGCTGCACGCCGTCCTGGGTGTAGCTGATGCTGTTGACAGCCAGGATATCCTTGCCGGCTTCGCGCTCGGGCGTGAAGCAAACCCAGGGATAGCGGCGGGAGGAGGCGGGCATTTCCTCCAGGGTCAGCTGATCCAGCAGCTTGCGGCGGCTGGTGGCCTGCTTGGCCTTGGATTTGTTGGAGGAGAAGCGCTGGATGAAGGCCTGCAGCTCCTTGATCTTGTTGTCGCGGGTCTTCTTCTGGTCGGCCATCAGCTGGCGCATCATCTGGGAGGACTCGTACCAGAAATCGTAGTTGCCGACGTACAGCTTCACCTGGTTGAAGTCGATATCCACGATGTGCGTGCAGATGTTGTTCAGGAACCAGCGGTCATGGCTGACGACGATCAGCGTGCCGGGGAATTCCATCAGGAAGTCCTCCAGCCAGGCGACGGAGCGGTTGTCCAGGTTGTTGGTGGGCTCGTCCAGCAGCAGGATGTCGGGATTGCCGAACAGCGCCTGCGCCAGCAGCACCTTGAACTTTTCGCCGCCGGCCAGGTCGGCCATCGGCAGATAATGCTCCTCGGTGGGGATGCCCAGGCCGTTGAGCAGGGTGGCGGCGTCGCTCTCGGCGTCCCAGCCGTTCATCTCGGCGAACTCGCCCTCCAGCAGCGCGGCCTTTTCTCCGTCCGCCTCGTTGAAATCGGGCTTGGCGTAGAGGGCGTCCTTTTCCTTCATGATGTCATACAGCCGCTGGTTGCCCATGATGACGGTATCCATCACGGAGAAGCTGTCGTACTTGAACTGGTCCTGCTTCAGCCAGGACATGCGCTGGCCCGCGGGGATGGACACGGTGCCGGTGGTGGGCTCCAGCTCGCCGGACAGGATGCGCAGGAAGGTCGACTTGCCCGCGCCGTTGGCGCCGATGATGCCGTAGCAGTTGCCGGGCAGGAACTTCAGGTCCGCGCCGGAAAAGAGCTTCTGACCGCCGAAGGTCAGGGAAACATTGCTGACTGTAATCATATTAACTCCCGTATCTCGTTGTGATGGCGGCCCTCCGCGGCCGGGCGCAAAGGGACAGCCTATATTGTACCATATTTTCGGGGCTTTGCAAACAGTTTTCTATGGCTTTTTCCGGAAAAGTTTGCTATACTGTCATTCAGCACCGGCGATTCACCGGTGCGGAAACGGGCACGAAGGGAACGGTGAGGAAGCATGGCGGGTCTGTCCATCGAAAGCAGCTCTCCGCTGTATCGTCAGCTGATCGAGTCACTCCGGTCGGATATCGCGGGAGGCATCTATCCGCCCCACAGCCGGATCCCCTCCGAGGCGGAGCTGTGCGAGCAGTACGGCGTCAGCCGCGTGACCGTCCGCAAGGCCCTGGCGGAGATGACCCGCGACGGCCTGCTGGAGCGCTATCAGGGCAAGGGCACCTTTGTGGCCATGCCCAAGATCCGGCGCGACCTGAAGGAGGTCACCAGCTTCCACAACTGCTGCCGCATGATGAAATGCGAGCCCGGTACCCGCGTGGTGAAGGTGGAGACCGTCACCGCCACCGAGGACGACCGCGAATGCCTGCTGCTGGAGCCGGCGGAGCATCAGGTGCTGTCCATCAGCCGCCTGCGCATGGCGGACGGCGTGCCGGTGATGCTGGAGGAAAACCGCTTTCCCATGGCGTATCTTTATCTGAAGGACTGCGCGCTGGACGGCTCGCTGTACGCCATCCTGCGGGAACACCAGGTGGAACCCGGCCAGGCCACGCACGACATCGCCCTGAGCTACGCCTCCGCCGCCCAGGCCGAGCTGCTGGAGGTGCCCGTCGGCAGCGCGCTGCTGAGCCTGCATGAGGTCATCTACGACCGCAGCGGACACGCGCTGCACATTTCGCGGCAGCTGATCCGCGGCGACCGCTTTACCTTCCGCATCTGACAAGGACGCGGAGGAAGCTTTAACGGATATCAAGGAGCTGAACATTTGAGTAAGTTTGCGATTTTTGTCGATCTGGAGAACTGCGGCGCCAAGGTGGCGACGCTCTCCAGCATCCTGGAGAAGGTCAAGATCCGCGGCGACATCCTGCTGGGCAAGGTGTACGGCTACACGGACCGCTTCTCCGACCTGAAGGAGATCCTGCTCTCCAATACCTTCACGGTGGTGCCGTCCATCCGCTACGGCATCGCCCAGAAGAACAACGCCGACATCCAGCTGGTGGTGGACGCCCTTGAGGTGGCCTATACCAATCCGCTGATCGATTCCTTCTGCATTGTTTCCGGCGACAGCGACTACACGCCCCTGGTGGGCAGGCTGAAGTCCATGGGCAAATTCGTGCTGGGCATCAGCCGCAGCGAGGCCGCCAGCAATATCTTCATCAATGCCTGCAACGAGTTCCAGTTCCTGGAGAGCGTGGACCGCCGGGCGCTGAAGGCCGGCACGGAAAACAGGAAGCACAAGAAGACCGACCAGACCGCGGCGGGCGAGGAGAGCATGGACGAGAGCGAGCTGAACAAGCTGCTCTGCTCCGTCTTCGAGGAATCCGCCGCAGCGGAGGAGATGTACGCCAGCGAGCTGAAGGGCGTGCTGCTGCGCCTCCGCCCGGATTTCAACGAGAAGAGCTACGGCTGCGCCACCTTCTACAAGCTGCTGACCCGTCTGTCCGCCCGCTTCGGCGACCTGCATGTGAAGAACGACAACTTCAACGTCATGGTCTCCCTGAACAGCCCGACGGAGAGCGGCGACGCGGCCCTGCAGCTGACCCGCGACAACTGGCGCGATGCCTTTGCCGCCCAGCTGGCCGCCTACAAGGACGGCGGCTTCGAGCGCGTCAATCCGTCCATCCTCAAGGCCGATATCCTCACGACCTACCCGGGCTTCACCGAGAAGGCCATCGGCTTCCGCCGCTTCTCCGACGTGATGAAGCAGCTGGAGAAGGATGGCCTGGTCACCGTGGAGATGGACGAGCAGAAGACCATGCTGATCAAGCTGCTGTAAGGGCGGGGAGGAGCGAGCCATGCACATCCTGTACGCCGCGGACGAAAACTACGTTCGCCACGCCGCCGCCTCCATGGTCTCCCTGATGGAGCGCAACACCGCCGCGGATTCGCTGACGGTGCATTTCCTGTCCATGGGCGTTACGGAGGACAGCCTGCAAAAGCTGCGGGCGCTCTGTGAGACGCGCGGGCGGGCGTTCCGCCACTATGAGCTGGGGGATATCCGCCGCTGGTTCGATTTCCCGGTGAACTCCCGCGGCTTCGCGCCCAGCGCCCTGGCGCGGCTTTTCCTGGCCCGGGTGCTGCCGGAGGATGTGGACCGCGTCCTCTATCTGGACTGTGATACCATCGTGATGGACGATCTGCGGGAGCTGTGGGCCACGGACATGGGCAGCTGCTATCTCGGCATGGTCACTGAGCCCACGGTCACCAAGGCGCGGCGCGTGCAGCTGGGCATGCCGGACAGCCAGCTGTATTTCAACTCCGGTGTGCTGCTCATCAACCTGAAGCTGTGGCGCGCCGAGGATGCCGAGGGCACCGTGCTGCGCTATTACTGCAGCAAGGGCGGCGATCTGGTGGCGCCGGACCAGGACGCCATCAACGGCGCGTTCCCGGGCCGCATCTGTGAACTGGCGCCGCGGTACAATTACGGCTCCATTCAGATCTATTATCCCTGGCGGACGCAGAAGCGCATCTGCGCGCCCACGCCCTTCATGGATGAGGATACCTACCGCCGGGGCACGGAGAAGCCGGCCATCGTGCATTTCCTGGGGGAGGAACGCCCCTGGCGCGCCGGCAATCATCACCCGTACACGCCGGAGTATGAGCGTTTCCTGGCCATGACGCCCTGGAAGGACGCCCCGAAGGACCAGGGCTGGCAGACCTACTTCCTGTGCTTCGGGATCTTCAACACGGTGATGAAGCTCTGCCCGTACCTGCGGTGGAAGATCATTGACGGCCTGATCCCGGTCTTCATGAAGCGCCGGGAAAAGCAGCTGAAGAAGAAAAGGTAACGCGGAAGCGTTTCTGAATAAAAAAGAAGGAAGGAAAACAACATGAAAAAGCTGATTGCCCTGCTCCTGTCCCTGTCCCTGCTGCTGTCCCTCTGCGCCGCCGCGACGGCGGAGACGACCGATGCCGCCGAAGCTGAAGAAAAGGTGGCCGAGGTGCTGACCTCCACCGAGACCGAAGGCGCTGAGGAAGCCGCTGACACGACCGCGACCGAAGAGACCGCGGCGACCGAAGAAACCATCCACCCCTTCGAGATGTATGTCAGCTACCTGGCGCAGGACGATGTGCTGGGTGACCCCGCCGGCTTTATGGCCGCGGAGGAAGCCAACTACGTCGGCATGAACATGATGATCCTCTACCTCTACGATGACGCCCCGTACGACATGATCTTCACCGGCATCGTGGAGGGCGGCGCGGAATACGTGGCCATCTGGGACAACCTGACCGATGTGCAGAAGCTGCAGTGCGCCTACATGGTGGCCGGCACCTGGGATACCTACATCACGCCCTCCGGCGAGGATTTCGGCGTTTACCTCTGCTACTCCACCGAGGAGAGCGACATCATTGCCCTGGAGAACGCCGAGGCGGCCGCGAGCTTCGTGAGCTATGTGGACGAGCTGTTCGCCGAGGACAGCACGACGGAATCCGCGCAGTAAGCGGCCCGACGGACCGGACTCTGTTGAACGAAAGGAAACATGGACGATGGACCAGTACGCAGCGATGATCCGCAGGCTCCAGACACCGCAGGTTTCGGAGCGCATTGCTTATCTTTACGGCAGCCGCGAGGGCACGCTCGTCAGCCAGACCCGGCGGTATACCAAGGTGCTGAAGCGGCATGAGGAAGCCTTTTCGCCCAACGGCGAGGTGCTGCTCATCAGTGCGCCCGGCCGCACGGAGATCGGCGGCAACCACACGGACCACAACCACGGCCGCGTGCTGGCGGCGTCCGTCAATCTGGACTGCCTGTGCGCGGTCAGCGCCCGGGATGATATGCTCGTGCATCTGCACAGCGAGGGCTACCGTCCGCTGACGGTGGACCTGAGCGATCTGTCCGTGCGCCCGAACGAGAAGGGCACCACCACCGCGCTGATCCGCGGCGTGGCGGCCCGCATGAAGGAGCTGGGCTACGCCATCGGCGGCTTTGACGCCGCGGCGACCTCCACGGTCTCCTCCGGCAGCGGCCTGTCCTCCTCGGCGGCCTTCGAGGTGCTGGTCAGCGGCGTGCTGGACCGGCTGTTCAACCGCTTCGATATGGACTTCAAGACCCGGGCCAAGATCAGCCAGTACGCGGAGAACGTGTACTTCGGCAAGCCTTCCGGCCTGATGGACCAGATGGCCAGCGCCGCCGGCGGCCTCGTCAGCGTGGACTTCCACCACGAGGATCCCGACGTGCGTCCGCTGCAGTATGATTTCGCCGCGAAGGGCTACGCGCTGGTGGTGGTCGCCACCGGCGGCAGCCATGCCAACCTGACGGCGGATTACGCGGCCATCCCCGCGGAAATGCGCGCCGTGGCGGCCTGCTTCGGCGAGCAGTATCTGCGCGATGTGCGGCCGGAGGAATTCTTCAGCGCCGCCGCCACGCTGCGCGGCAGGGTCTCCGACCGGGCCATCATGCGCGCGTACCACTACTTCAACGAGAACGAGCGCGCCGACCGTGAGGTGGCCGCCCTGGAGCGGGACGATCTGCGGACCTTCTTCGACACGATCATCGACAGCGGACGCTCCAGCTTCATGTATCTGCAGAATGTGTACGCCCGCACCGACCAGCAGCAGCTGTCCGTGGCGCTGGCGCTGGCGGAAAGCCTGCTGAAGGACTGCGGCGCCTGGCGCGTGCATGGCGGCGGCTTTGCCGGCACCACGCTGAACTTCGTGCCCACGGAGCTGCTTCCGCGCTTTGTGGACATGATGGAGAATGCCTTCGGCGAGCATTGCTGCCGGGTGCTGGATATCCGCCCCGTCGGCGCGGCTGTGCTGAACCTGGGCGAGGAATGAGCCTGACAATCTGAAGATCCCCTGCGCTGATGCGCCGGCAGTTCATTGGTACCTTCCTGCCGTTAAACAAAACCGGGACTGTGATCTGAAACACGATCAACGCGCAGCGCCGGACCGGTGCTGCGCTTTTTTCACCCCCATTCACGCGGCTGATGCCGAAAGGAGCGAACCCGATGCGCGAAAAGGAAAGCCTGACCCTGCTGGGCAGCCATCAGAATACCTGCAGCTTCGATTACGATCCCGGGATACTGGAGACCTTTGAAAACAAACACCCGGACAACGACTATTTCGTCAAGTTCAACTGCCCGGAGTTCACCAGCCTGTGCCCGATCACCGGCCAGCCGGATTTTGCCACCGTATACATCTCCTATGTGCCGGACAGGCGCATGGTGGAGAGCAAGTCCCTCAAACTGTATCTGTTTTCCTTCCGGAATCACGGCGACTTTCATGAGGATGTCATCAACATCATCATGAAGGACCTGATCCGGGTCATGGAGCCGAGATACATCGAGGTGTGGGGGAAATTCCTGCCCCGCGGCGGCCTGTCCATCGACCCGTACTGCAATTACGGCAAGCCCGGCACCCGCTGGGAGCAGGCGGCCTGGGACCGCCTCAGCCATCACGACCTGTACCCGGAGCGCGTGGACAACCGCTGAAGACGGGGAAATTCATGCTTGCTTTTTCGGCCGTTCCGGTATATGCTGAAGACAGCGCATACCGACAGGAGGAGAAGATCATGCGGCTGACTGACAACGTAACGGGGATCCAGCACATCGGCATCCCGACCAACGACATCGCGAAAACGGCGGCCTTCTTTGAAAGCCTCGGCTTTGAGAAGGCCTGGGCGGTCCACGACGAGGTCCGCAATGTGATGTTCCTGAAGCTGAAGAACATCGTCATCGAGACCTATGAGAACGGCGGGGCCACGATGAAGCCCGGCGCCATCGACCACATTTCACTGGATGTGGCGGATATTGAAGAGGCCTGGCGTGAAGTGACCGCCCTGGGCTACGAGCCCCTCGAGGGCACGATCCGTGAGCTGCCCTTCTGGAGCAGCGGCGTCCGTTTCTTCACCATCTGCGGACCGGAGATGGAAAAGGTCGAGTTCAACCAGCTGCTGTAAGCGGCGTCCCATGGCCGACGCAACGAGGGGGAGCGAAGGCTCTCCCTCCGTTTTTCCGAAAAGCTCCCAAACAAAAAGCAGCTTCTCCGACCGGGAGAAGCTGTTTTTCGGTGCGCCGGTTTACTCGATGCCGCGCACTTTGTTGAAGGGGAAGAACACCGCCCGCACATGGCCGATGATCATGCTGCGCGGGATCGCGCCGATGGAGCGGCTGTCGTTGGAGTTGTTGCGGTGATCGCCCATCACGAAGTAATAATCCTACGTGTAGGTCTGCGTCTCGCCGTTGGCGTCCACATAGGTGTCGCCCTTCTTCGGCACGGTGTAGGGGAGGAAGCTGTTCAGATAGCCGGACTTGTATTCCTCGTTGATGTAAGCTTCCTCCACAAGCTCTCCGTTGACGTACAGGTCGCCGTTCAGCAGCTGGATCGTGTCGCCGGGCAGGCCGATGACGCGCTTGACGAAATTCGTGCTGCCGCGGTCCGGATAGTGGCAGATGACCACATCGAAGCGCTCGGGATCGCCCAGCAGATATTCGGGCTTGGTGACCAGCATGACCTCGCCGTCGGCCAGGGTGTCGTCCATGGAGTGGCCGTCCACGCGCACGGGCTCAAACAGCAGGGTGCGGATGACCAGCGCGATGGCCACGGCGGCCACCAGGGTCACGATCCACTCGATGATCTCGCGCTTTACCGACTTCTTCGGCTTGCCGTGCTTGTCCAGCGGCACGGCGGGCGCGGCGGCCTCCGCCTCCGCGGTACCGGTGCTGTTCTCTTCGGCCGTCTCTTCCGCGGGCTTCGCTTCGGAGTTCTTCAGTTCTTCCTCATTCATCGGGATGACTTCCTTTCTCAGGCGCGGAGACGGGCAAGCTCCTGCTCCACGGCTTCCTTTGTAATGTAATTCAGGGGAGAATAGCGCAGATCGACGATGGTCTCCAGCTTTTCGATGGCGGCGGCCTTATCGCCGTTTTCCACATCGTAGCGGGAGAGGAACCACAGGGTATCGATCTGGTCCTTCTTCTGCTTCACGGCGCGCTCGAACCATTCCTTTGCGGTGGCCTTGTCGCCCAGCACGCGGTAATAGAACTGCGCCATGTTGTCCAGGCAGACGGAATCCTCGTCGTCGTATTCGATGGCCTCATCCAGGAACTTCTTCGCGACATCCACCTGGGCCTGCCACCAGTCGTTCAGCCGCTCCTCATCGCTGCGGGGATCCACCGGCGCCGGCTCCTCCTCGGGGGCGGGCTCGCCGTTCTGCTCCCGCAGCAGCGCGGTCACGTCGGGGAACTGCACGGCCTCGTCCGCCTCCGCGGCGGCCTTTTCGGCCTTTTCGGCCTCCATCGCCAGGAAGGCCTCCACCGAGGGCTTGCGGTTCATGGCGTATTTCTCAACATACAGATAGCCCAGCGTGCCGTACATCAGGCCGCCGCAGCCGTCCTTGACGCGATGCTCCAGCGTGGTCACGGCCTTGTCGATATCGCCCAGACGGAAGCAGCACACGGCGTAATCGATGTGCAGCTGCTGCTTCGTATCGCCGACCATGCCGGGATATTTCTGGCTCTTGACGATGACCTCCTTCGCCTCGGTATATTCGCCGCCGCGCAGCAGCAGCAGCACATAGGCGAGGATGGAGCGGGGATCGGTCAGACCCTCCTGCCAGCATTCGCGGTAAAGCGTCAGCGCCTGATCGCTTTCACCCTTCCGCAGCAGCTTCAGGGCCTTCTGAGCCTTCAGGATCGTGGAAAAACCCATGGTCGAATCACTCCTTGCCGGCGCTCCGCTGCTTTTTGCGGCGGAGACGCTCATATCGGTATTGTAACGCATTTCGCGCGTTCTGTACAGAGCCATCCTCCAAAAGTGTCGGACCCGCGAGCAGGCTGATGGCTTTCCGGGTCATGTCAAGGGCGGCGTCGATGTCCCCGGCGCGGTGCTCGTAGTACTTGGCCATCTCCACATACGGCCGGATGCCGCCCTCCCGGCGGGCGATCATCCGCAGCCATACGGTCACCGATTCGCCGAGCTCCCCCTCGCGCCGCCAGCTGTCGGCCAGACGCAGCTGCCCCTGCACGCGCATTTTCCCGGAGGCGCACAGCCTGTAGCAGCGCCGCGCCGCCTCGGCGTGATGCTCCTTTTCCAGCGCGCGGCCCATGGAGAACACGTCCTCCTCGTGGCACTGCGCTTCCGGATGCTCATAGAGCGCGGCCATCCGCGTCAGCAGCACGCAGAGACTGGCGATATCCTGCGCGTTGTGGGTCAGCACATCCTCCAGCAGGCCGAAGTCGCCGGTCTTCAGATAGGTGAAGTACCGCTCCGGCACCTCGCTGCCGGGCAGATCGTCCACACGCGGTTTGCCGAGGATGGCCTCCTCCAGCCGGCCGAGATTGCACCGCCCCAGCCGCAGCTTCCACAGCCGGCGGGACAGGTGCAGCAGGTCGATGTGCGGCTTGTCCAGGCAGTCCGGCTTCATCCGGTTCATCAGAAAGCGGGAGCGCAGCAGCGGCAGATCGAAGGTCTTGCCGTTGAAGGTGCACAGCACGTCAAAGCGCTCCGTCAGCTCCCGCAGCCGCCGCAGCACAGCCTCCTCCTCGGGATAGTCCCGCATCACCAGCTGGCGCACCTCGAAGCCCTCGTCGGTCAGGCAGCCGACGCCCACCAGGAAGGCCACGGTGCCCGCGCCGCCGGAAAGTCCGGTGGTCTCCGTATCCAGATACAGGATGCGCCGGGGATCCAGTCCCTCCGGCAGCTCCTCGCCCTGCATCAGCATCAGCGTGTCCCGGCGAAGGGTCAGGGCCGCGGGCAGATCGTCGATGGGGAAGAGCCTCGTGCGCTCCCAGCAGCGCTTTTCCTCCCGGGGCACGGCGGGCTGCGGCGCGGCCGGCTTCTTCGGCGCGGCGGCAATGGCGTTCAGCTTGTCCCGCAGGTTCATGTCATCAGCTCCCGCAGCAGCGTCATGGCGGTGCGCTTGCCGGCGGTGCCGATCTCCGCCACGGGGCCGCAGCAGGAGGGACAGCCGCACTCGCACCGGCAGTCCGCCGCCACCTGGTACGCCCGCTCCAGCAGCAGATCGCGCATGGTGTACGCCTTCTGCGCCAGGCCGATGCCGCCCGGGCAGTTGTCGTAGAGGATGATGGTCGGCTTGTCCGTGATGGTGCTTTTCACCTGGTATACTACCGAGATATCCTGCGGCGAGCACATCAGGTACAGCGGCGCCACGATGCGCAGCAGATTGGCGATGCCCAGCATGCCGCTCTGCAGCGTGTCGTCATCGAACCGGGCGGCGAGGGCGTCCGGCAGCGTCCACCACATGGCTGTGGTGTGCATCTCGCTTTCCGGCAGCCGCACATGGCCGAAGCCCAGGTTCTCATGGGTATCGAAGCGGATCTTCTTGAACATGGTCACCGTGGCGGTCACCTTGACCTCACCGACCGCCCGCAGCATGCCGGAGGGCGTCGTTTCCTCCTGCTCGATGTCCAGCGGGAAAAGGCTGGTGTTCAGGTCGCTGTCGGTGTAGTAGCCCACATCCACCTGGCGGATGAAGGCCTTGCAGGCGTCCCAGTCCAGCTTTTCCACCTGATACTGCCGGGCCTCGTGCATATAGATGGCATTCTCGTGCAGCAGCATGGGCACGGTGAAGCGGTCCATTTCGCCGATGACGCGGTGATGCGCCGGGTCGGTGATATCCACGATGACGAAGTTCTCCTCCGCGGCGGAGCGCAGGGAGATCTGCGAGGCGGGGAAGTCCTCCGCCATCCAGTGATAGCGGCCCTCCACGTGGCGCAGGATGCCGGCGTCCTCCAGATAGGCCAGCAGCTCCTCCGGCGACGGCGCGTTGCCGAAGGCCTCGCCGTCCTCAAAGGGCAGCTCGTAGGCGGCGCACTTGAAGTGGCTCAGCAGCACATACAGATTGTCCGGGTTCAGCAGGGCGTTCTCCGGGCTCTGGCGCAGGAAATAATCCGGGTGATTGACGATGTACTGGTCGATGGGCGCGGAGGAGGCCACGAAGAAAACGATGGAGGTCTCCTTCCTGCGGCCCGCGCGGCCGGCCTGCTGCCAGGCGCTGGCGATGGTGCCGGGATAGCCGCACAGCACGCAGGCGTCCAGCGCGCCGATATCAATGCCCAGCTACAGCGCGTTGGTCGAGACCACCGCGTCCACCCGTCCGGCCCGCAGTCCGCGCTCGATCTCCCGGCGCTCCGTCGGCAGATAGCCGCCGCGGTAGCCGCGCACACGCCCCGCGTTGCCCAGGGGATCGCGCACCAGGTCCTTCAGATACTTGGTCAGCACCTCCACCTGCAGCCTGGACCGGGCAAAGGTGATGCTCTGGATGCCGTTCTTCAGCAGCATGGAGGAGATCTCCCGCGTTTCCGGCAGCACGCCGCGGCGGATGCCCAGCTGGCGGTTGACCACCGGCGGGTTGTAGAACACGAAATGCCTGCGGCCCATCGGCGCGCCGTTATCATCGATCAGGGTGACGGGCCGGCCGATCAGCGTTTCCGCCAGCTCGCCGGGGTTGGCGATGGTGGCGGAGCAGAGGATGAACTGCGGATGGCTGCCGTAGAAGGCGCACAGCCGCATCAGCCGCCGCAGCACGTTGGCCAGGTTGGAGCCGAACACGCCGCGGTAGGTGTGGATCTCGTCGATCACGATGTACCGCAGGTTCTCGAACAGCTTGACCCACTTGGTGTGGTGCGGCAGGATGCCGCTGTGCAGCATATCGGGATTGGTGACCACGATGTGACCGGCCTGCCGCACCGCCTTGCGCGCGGTGGCGGGGGTGTCGCCGTCGTAGGTGTAGGTCTTGATGTCCGCGCCCATGGCCTCGATCAGCTCGTACAGCTCGCTGACCTGGTCTGCGGACAGCGCCTTGGTGGGGAAGAGGTACAGCGCCCGGGCGTCGTCGTTCTCCAGAATGGCGGACAGCACGGGCAGATTGTAGCACATGGTTTTGCCGGAGGCCGTGGGGGTGACCACCACCACATCCTTTCCGGCGGCGGTTTCCCGCAGCGCGTGGGCCTGGTGACTGTACAGCTGACGGATGCCGCGCCCGGCCAGTACCTCCCGCAGCCGCGGGCTGACCGTATCGGGGAAGGGCGCGTACACGGCCTCGCGGGCCGGCAGCTCCTCCCAGCGCACCACGTTTTCCATAAAGGAGACATCCCGTCTCAGGCTGTCAGCCAGCTGATCGACATTCATGCGTTCACCTCCGGCAGCGCACCGGCCGCTTTTTCCGGCTTTTCCGGCGCGTCCAGCCGCTCCATGCGTCCGAGATCGCGGACGATGGTGTTCGATTTTTTCATGGCGGCCTCAATGGAATCGTCGGCGCCGCGCAGCTTCTGCCGCGCCTGCTGCAGCGCCAGGGCGAAGCTGTCGAAATCCTTGCGGATCACGGACAGCAGCGACCAGATCTCCGAGGCCTGCTCCTGCACGGCCATCGTGCGGAAGCCCATCTGCAGGCTGTTCAGCAGCGCCGCGAAGGTGGAGGGGCCGGAGAGCATCACGCGGTATTCGCGCTGTGTCTGCTCCAGCAGGCCGTCCATGCGCGCGGCCTCGGCGTACAGCGCCTCCGTGCCCAGATACATCACCGCGAAGTCGGTGGACTGCGGCGGGCGGATGTACTTGCCGCTGATGTCCTTCGCGCATTTGAGGATGCTGCTCCTCAGCGCCCTGCGCGCGGCCTGCACGCTCTCGGCGTCGCCGTTTTCGGAGGCCTCCGCCAGCCGCAGATAATCCTCCATCGGAAATTTGCTGTCGATGGGCAGATACACCGGCCCCTCGCCGCGGCCCGGCAGCACGATGGCGTATTCCACCACGTCGCTGCCGCCGGTGATATGCACATTGGCGGCGTACTGCCCGGGGGCCAGCACCTGCTCCAGCAGCGCGCCCAGCTGCACCTCGCTCCAGGTGCCGCGGGTCTTCACATTGCCCATCATGCGGTTCAGGTCGCTGACGGAGGCTGCCAGGGACCGCATCTGCCCCAGCCCCTGCTGCAGCGCCTCCAGACGCTCCGCCACCTGACGGTAGCCGTCGTTCAGGGAGCGGGTGAGGGTCTCGTTCAGCTTCTCATCCACCGAGCGGCGGACCTCCGTCAGCTGGCGCTCGTTCTCCTTCCGGAGCGTTTCCAGCGACCGGGCCATGCTGTCCCGCATCTGATCGATGCGCAGGTTCATATCGGCCAGCTGCCGCGAAACGCGGCCGTCATTGCGGTCCAGGGCCTCGTTGAGGCGCTCGGTCTGCTTCTGCAGCTGCTCGCCGTGGGCGCGGGTGCCGTCGCTTACATCGCTGCGGATCATGCCCAGCAGCTGCAGCTGCACCTGTGTCAGGCTGTTCACGGATTTCTGCAGCGTGCCCGTCAGCTGCTGCAGCGCGCGTTCCGTGTCCTCGCGCTGACGCTCCAGCTCCGCCTCCAGCGCGCGGGTCTGCCGCCGCCGCAGGATCAGCCCGGCCAGCGTCAGGATCAGCAGCGCAAGAACGGCGGCGCACAGGGCCGCCATGATCACCGGCTGAAGCTCCGTGGGGATGCTCATCACGATCCTCCTGTTTATCGCAAAATACACGCCGTGTGACGCGGCGTGTATCGGGTTACAGCTCTCTGCGGCCCTCCATGGCCTTCGACAGGGTGACCTCGTCGGCGTACTCCAGCTCGGAGCCGATGGGCACGCCGTGGGCGATGCGGGTGACCTTCACGCCCATGGGCTTCAGCAGCCGGGCGATGTAGGTGGCCGTGGCCTCACCCTACACATTGGGGGAGGTGGCCAGGATGACCTCGTTCACCTGCTCCGTCTGCAGCCGTGAAACCAGCTCGCGGATGCGGATATCCTCCGGGCCGACGCCGTCCATGGGGGACAGCGTGCCGTGCAGCACATGGTACAGGCCGTGATAATCATGCATCCGCTCCAGGGCGGATACATCCCGGGGATCGCGCACCACACAGATCTGTCCGTTCTCCCGGGAGGGAGTCATGCAGATAGAACAAAGCTCCCCGGCGGCGTAATTGCCGCAGCGCTCGCAGTAGCGGATGGCCTTCCGGCCCTGCCAGATGGCGGTGGCCAGGCTGCGCACATCCTCCAGCGGCATACTGATGATGTAATACGCCAGCCGCTGCGCCGTTTTGTGGCCGACGCCGGGCAACCGCGACAGCTCGCCGACCATTTTCTCGATCGGTTCGATGCTTCCGTCCATCAGAACATGCCGCCCATGCCGCCCAGGCCGGGGGCCATGCGGCTCATCTGCTGCTCGCGGGCTTCCTCACCGGCGCGCAGGGCTTCGTTCACAGCCGCCATCACCAGATCCTGCAGCATCTCCACATCCTCGGGATCCACCACCTGCGGATCGATGACGATCTCCTTCACCTCGCGCTTGCCGGTGACCTTGACCTTCACCATGCCGCCGCCGGCTGCCGCCTCATACTCGGCCGCGTCCAGCTGCTCGTTCATGTCCGTCATCTGCTGCTGCAGCTTCTGCGCCTGGCGCATGAGCTGCTGCATATTGGCACCGCCGCCGAAGCCGCCGAAATTCTGTCTGCCCATGGGGAATTCCTCCTTTGATATCAGCCGTTCAGGCTGTCTGATTGTTGTTCAGCTCCAGGGCGCCGGAAACACTGGTCACCCGGATGGACGGAGCGCCCTCTGTCAGGGAAATGCCGCTGGTACGCAGCCGTCCCGTGGCGCTCTTGAGCACCACGTCCGCCGCGCTCATCGGCGCGTAGAGCCGGATGGCGCCGGCCACGGAATTGCCGCTCAGCGCCTCCAGCGGCGCGTTCAGCGCCATCAGCACATCCCCGGACACCGTATTGACCGAGGCCCTGCGGAAGGCGCAGTCGTTCAGCTCCGCGTCACCGGATACGCTGTGGACCGAAGCCTGCTCGCTGTAGAGCAGCTCGCCCCGTACCGCGCCGGAGACCGTCTGCAGCATCAGGGTGATGCTCTCCAGGTTTTCCGCGCGGATGGGCCCTGAGACCGTTTCCAGCCGCACATCGCTGCCGCTGAGGCCGCGGGCGTTCAGCTGGCCTGTGGTCGTGCAGGCTACGATCTCGCCCTTCCAGAAAGCGGGGACGCGCACGATGATCTGCATCCACCGCGCCGTGTTCAGCCGGGGATTCAGCCCGTAGGTCGGCTGCTCGATACTGATCCTGCCCTCCGCTGCGGTCACCTTCAGGTCATCGACATCCGCGTCGGTGCCGGATACGATCAGCTGCAGCTCGGGCACATCGCCGCTGAGCAGCTCCACGCTGGCCCAGCCCGCGTGCAGCTGCAGGCTGCGGACATCCGACATCGGGTAGGCTTCATTCCTGTTCATCACGGTACCGCCTTTCGGAAAGCTGGGATGGAACCCTTTGAATTTTACCATTGACGGCAGGGAATGTCAAGCAAAAGCAGCGTGCGGTCACTGCCCGCGCGTATCCAGACGGCCCTCCGAGATCAGATGCTCCACCTGGTGGTACATATCCTGCATCCTGCGGTCCAGCCGGGCGATGTCCTCCGCGGATTCGGACAGGCCGTTGGAGATGTACTCCGGCACCTCGGTCAGCCCCTTGTAGCGCAGCTCATGCTCCAGCGCGGCCCAGAAGTCCATGGCGATAGTGCGGATCTGCACCTCCACCGGCACATGCTGCTTGCCCTCCTGCAGGAACACGGGGATCTCCACGATCAGATGCAGGCTGCGGTAGCCGTTGGGCTTGGGCTCTTTGATGTAGTCCCGCACGCGCAGCACCCGCACGTCGTCCTGACGGCTCAGCAGGTCCGCCACGGTGTAGATGTCATCGATATAGGGGCAGATGACGCGCACGCCGGCGATGTCCGTCAGCTCGCGCACCGCGGCCTCCACGCTGACGGGGAAGCCCTTGCGCCGCAGCTTTTCCAGGATGGACGGCAGCGATTTCATGCGGCTTTCCATATGATGGATCGGATTGCGGCTGTGCATGGTCTGGAACTCGTTGTCCAGGATCTCCAGCTTCGTCTGCACCTCACGGATGGCGGACTGATACCGGCACTGTACCTGGAAATACTGCTCCATCATGCCCTGCAGCTCTTCGGACATCATGCCCAGATGGACCGAGCGGTCGTTCTCGTTGGTGATCATCGTTGCTTATCCTTTCGCCGCCCGGGCGCCCCCGCCAAGGGGCAGCACCACGCGGAAGGTCGTTCCCTCGCCGGGTACGCTGGTGACCGTCACCGTACCGCCGAGGATATCCACAATGCGCCGTACCAGCGACAGACCGAGGCCGATGCCCTCCCTGGAGCGGGAACGGTCCGCCTGGTAGAAACGGTCGAAGATGCGCTTCAGCGTTTCCTCATCCATGCCGATGCCGTGGTCCTCCACCTCCACAACGGCCTGATCTCCGTCGGCCTTCGTGGCGATGCGGATCACGCCGCCCTTGTCGGAGAACTTCACGGCGTTCTGAATCAGGTTGACCCATACCTGCCGCAGCAGCTCTTCGTCGCTGGTCACGGCGACCTCCTCCAGCTCCAGCTGCCAGTCGATCTCACGGCTTTCCCAGGCGGGGGCCATGTTCACGATGACCTCTCGCAGCTGCTCATCCAGCTGATAGCGGTTCACGGACACCGGCGCGGTCTGCTGCTCAAGGGCCACCAGCCGCAGCAGCGTCTGGCTCATGCGGGACAGACGGTCGGACTCGGTGGCGATCAGCTCCACATACTCGTTGCGCTGCTCCTCGCTGAGGTCCGGCATCTGCAGCAGCCTCGCGAAGCCGCGGATGGATGCGATGGGCGTTTTGAACTCGTGGGAGATGCTGGCGATGAAGTCCTTCTGCAGATAGCTCGTTTTGCCCAGCGTTTCCGTCATGGAGTTGAAGGTACGGATCAGCTCGCCCATTTCACCGGGCTCGTCCTCCTGCACACGCACATCGAAGTCGCCGTTCTGCACGCGCCGAGTGGCAGCAACGAGGCGGTTGATGGGCCGCGTCGCACGCCGCATGGCCAGGATACCCACCACGCTCATCACCAGCAGATAGGCGATGACTGTCAGCGCGATACGCAGGATGGAGATCATGAACACATTCACGCCGGAGCCGGGGCTGATGCTGATCAGCTGCCCGTCCAGCCGCAGATAAGTCACGGGAACGCCAATCACGTTGCCGGTGTCAGTGACCATGTTCTGCGCGTTCAGTACGGTCCACTGTTCGTTGCTCAGCCGGACATCGCTTTCGGCAACGATCGTGATGGTCAGATCCGTATCGCCGGACATGTCCAGCAGGTCCTCCAGGGGCAGGTCCGTTCGCTCACGGAGATCCACCATGGCCTGCGCGGCCTCCAGCTGGTCGGCCACCAGCTCGCTGCGCACGGAGGCGCGGGAGTAGGTGTAGCCCACCAGCAGCGCCGCCACGCAGGCGAACAGGGCGCAGAGGATCAGCACCTGCAGCAGCCTCCGGGAAAATTCATAGGGCCGGAAAAAACGGCCGCGCTTCTCAGCCATCGGTCTTCTCCGCCTTGTACCCCAGTCCGCGCACGGTGACGATCTGGAAATCCGGGAAGATCTCGCATTTCTCGCGGACGCGCTTGATATGCACATCCACCGTGCGCTCGTCGCTCTGGGCGTCCATGCCCCAGATCTCGTCCATCAGCTGCCGGCGGGTGAAGATCTGCCTCGGGCTGGAGAGCAGCTTGAACAGCAGATAGAATTCCTTCTTGGGCAGCGTCAGCACGGTGTCGCCGCGGGTGACGGACAGCTCGTCGTAGTCCAGCACCGTCTGTCCCACGGTGAGACGGTGGCTGGTCATGGCCTGGGCCCGGCGGAGCAGCGCGTTGATGTGCAGCAGCAGCTCATCCAGATCCAGCGGCTTGGTCAGGTAATCATCCGCGCCGGCGGAAAAGCCCGTACGCTTGTCCTCCAGCGTGTCGCGGGCAGTCACGAGGATCACCGGCATCAGCGGCCAGACGCGGCGGATCTCGGCGGTCAGCTCCCAGCCGTCCATTTTCGGCATCATCACGTCGGCAATGACCATATCCGGCAGCACGCTGTCCATGACCTCCAGCGCGGCTTCGCCGTCCGCGGCGGTCACCACGTTGAATTTGTTCAGGGTCAGGAAGGCGGACATCATCTTCAGCAGCGAGCGGTCGTCCTCCACCACAAGGATCGTAAACACGGTCGTTCACCTCTCCGGGCATTCTTCTTCATTTTGATTATACCACACTTTCGGAAGCTTGAAAAGGGAAAACCGGCGGCTTTGTGACAATAACCGGCCTTTTTGTCCAACGAAACGCCGGAAAAAGCGGCCCCGGACAGTGCGTCCGGAGCCGCGGTATTCGGATCATATTTGCCGTGGAGGAGAGGGTCACAGCACCTCGGCGAGAGCGGCGCTGTCCTCCTTCAGCGGCGCGTACAGCAGACCCCTGACCTGCAGATCGTCGCTGGCGATCAGCGACTGGGTCAGGCGGATGAAGGCGCCGCCCTGCAGCCGCAGCCCCCGGGGCTCCGCCCAGGCACGGACGCGGCGGATGGCGTCGGTGTAATCCGGATCGCCGTAGGAGAAACGGACGGTGGTCACAACGCAGGAGCGCGGCGGCAGATAACTGACCTCGGGCGCCGGATCCAGACCGATGTCCAGCGCCAGCTTGGCGTCCACCGCCACGCCGTACAGCGGCTCGCGGGGCGGCGGCGCCTCGGTGAACCACAGCCCGTCCAGCAGCACGGCGGAGGAGCTGTGGGGCGTGTATCGGGCGATCCATTCGCCGGCATGCTCCGGCGCCTCGGCGCTCAGGAACGTGCCGCCGCGGCGGAAGGCGAGGAAATAAACGCCGGGCGTCATGCCCATTTCGCAGGTGTCGCCGATACGCTCGGCCTCCTGGATGCGCCTGGCCTCCGTGCGCAGGCCGCGGCGGATGCGGTTCAGGTTTTCGATCTCCCGCTACAGCTCCTCCGAGCGCTCCTGCATCACCCGCAGCTGCTCCCGCACATCCATCTCGCGCACGATCCGCGCGGTCTCCTGCACGGAGAAGCCGTAGCCGCGGTACTGCAGGGAAGCGCCCAGCATCTGCATATCGGTTTCACTGTATTCGCGGTAGCGGTTGCCGCTGTTCCGCTTCGGGCGGATGATCCCGCTCTGCTCGTACAGCTTCACGCCGTTGGCGGACAGGCGGAAGATCCGCTCCATCTGAATGCTTTTGACCTTCAAGGCTCAGCCTCCGCAAAAAGGTGTCACCAGGTGACAGGTTTATCGATGACAGTATAAGCGATTTCGTCAAAAAATACAAGGACAACGTCGATATTTTGTCAATTTTCTGGGCATATCGGCGCACTGTCGGACCGGTAAAAAGAAAAAATCCGGCCCTTGACCCGTCACCCGGTGACGGCGTTATGATAACATAAAGGTGTCCCGTGGGGCACCGTGAGAAAATAAGGAGGTCTTTTCCGATGAAAAACCTGAGCCGCCGCGCCTTCCTGAAGGGCGCCCTGGCCGGTGCCGCCGGCGCTGCCGCCGTGGCCGCCGTGCCCGCCATGGCCGAAGCCCCCGAAACCGTCGCCTATATCCCCGGCACCTATTCCGCCACCGTCAAGGGCATGAATGAGGTGACCGTGACCATGACCTTCACCGAGGACGCCATCACCGGGGTCACCGTTGATACCAGCAACGAGACCGACGGCATCGGCAAGCCCCTGGGCGAAGGCTTCCAGACCCAGATCCTGGAGCGCCAGAGCGCCGAGATCGACGCCGTGGCCGGCGCTTCCCTCACCAGCAACGCCGTGCGTGAGGCCGCGAACAACTGTATCGCCCAGGCCAAGGGCATCGATCTGTCCGCAGAGGAGACCGAGAGCAACGTGTCCACCGATCCCAGGTTCTGGCTGGGCGACGCGCCCGTGGTCACCGACGACATGATCGGCGAGACCTACGATACCGACATCCTGGTCATCGGCGGCGGCCACTCCGGCCTGATGTGCGCCCGCAAGGCGGCCGAGCTGGGCAAGAAGGTCATCGTGATGGAGAAGATGACTGAGGAGGTCTGGTCTCCCATCGGCTGCGACATGGCCGCCGTGAACGCCGACTACTATCTGGAGTCCGGCGCCGAGCCCATCGATGAGATGGAAGTGCTGAACGAGTGGCAGCGCCGCTGCATGAACCGCTCCAATCCCTACCTGATCCGCCAGTGGGTCCGCCGCTCCGGCGAGTGCGCCAACTGGATCCGCTCCCTGGCCACCAAGGAGGAGCTGGACGAGTACTCCGTGTACTGCAACTTCCCGAACGGCCGCGTGAACACCGCCATGACCATCAACGGCCGCACTTCCTTCCCGGGCTCCATCTCCTACCGCGACTGGAACAACAAGCTGGGCGGCGGCGAGAACCAGCCCGCGCTGAAGGCCATCTGGCAGTACAGCGTGGACGACGCGAAGAAGAACGGCGCCGAGTGGCTGTGGGGCACCTCCGGTGTGGTGCTGTGCCAGAATGAGGCCGGCGACGTGACCGGCGCCATCGGCAAGAAGAGCGACGGCACCTATGTGAAGGTGAACGCCTCCGCTGTCGTGCTGGCCTGCGGCGACTTCTCCGGCAACGGCGCCATGGTCTATGCCCTGATGGACGAGATCCGCAACCTGATCACCACCCGCCACATCGATCTGCAGGATACCTCCATGCTGAACGGCATGTCCCAGGACGGCTCCGGCATCAAGATGGGCCTGTGGGCCGGCGGCATGATGGAAGCCGGTCCCCGCGCGGCCATGAACTTCGGTGTGGGCACCTCCGTGGGCGGCAGCCTGGGCATCGTGGGCGATTATCCCCAGTTCGGCCCGGACGGCAAGCGCTTCTTCAATGAGTCCATCGTGCAGTTCGGCGGCCAGGGCTGCACCGCCCGTATGATGGTGGGCGGTCTGTACTGCGCCATCGCCGACGGCAAGGTGCTGGACAACATGAAGTACCAGGGCTACGAGCACAACATGTCCTCCACCACCTGCGAGCGCGAGTGGAGCATGGTCGAGGACGACATCAAGAACTACAAGACCGGTCCCGAGGGCTTCCAGGTGCACGGCTTCACCGGCTACGGCCTGGGCACCTCCACCGTGTATGCCGCCGAGACGCTGGACGAGCTGGCGGACATTCTGGGCTACGAGGGCGAGGCCAAGCAGGGCCTGCTGGACGAGATCGCGCACTACAATGAGATGTGCGCCGCCGGCAAGGACACCGACTGGGGCCGCGATCCCATGCTGATGCTGCCCATCGACACGCCGCCCTTCTTCGGCAACAGCGCCGTGGCGGAGGAGTCCTCCCGCATCGCGGGCGGCATGGTGCAGCTGTCCGGCCTGCAGACCGACAACAACCAGCAGGTCCGCCGTCAGAAGGACGACACCCTGATCAAGGGCCTGTACGCCACCGGCAACTGCTGCGGCGACCGCTACAGCGTGCAGTATCACACCGTGATGATCGGCAACACCGTGTCCATGGCCGCCACGCAGGGCATGTGCCTGGGCGAGTATCTTGCCAACAACCTGTAATATTCATATAATAGTACTGTCAGGAGGGAGCTTCCCCGCGGAGGCTCCCTCCGTTTCACAGCGAAAACAGCGGAGGACGATCCCATGAATACCACGGCCAGACTGACGATCCGGGTCCCGTTCTGCTTCTATGAGTGCCGCTTCTGTCCCCAGGGGGCGATCAGCGGCCAGCATCCGGATACCAGGCACGCCTATATGGCGGCGCTGCTGAAGGAGCTGGCGGCCGGCGCGGAGGACTGCGCGGGCCAGCGGGTGGACAGCGTGCATATCACCGGCGGCATCATCGCAGCGGCGGACGGGCATGACCTGGACGCTCTGCTGACGCTGGTGCGCTCCGCCTATCCGCTGACGGAGGACTGCCAGATCGTGCTGAACGCCTATCCGGGCACGGTCAATGTGCCCACTGTGCGCGGCGCGATGAAGCACCATGTGACCGCCATCGACTGCGAGGTGTTCACCGCCGATGGCCGAGACCGCCTCAGGGCCGGCCTCAGCGGTGATTCGGAAGCCATGGGGCTGACGCATTATGTGTATCTGAACACGGGCTTCAACGGCGCGGCCACCACGCTGCTCTGCGGCCTGCCGGGACAGACGGAGATCAGCTTCCGCAAGTCCCTCGGCATGACGGTCAGCTGCGCCCCGCGCTACATCTCCGTGCTGCCCTGTCCAGGCACGGAGGGCAATGCCGCGATGGCCGCCCACGCGGAAAAATATCTGACGGAGAACGGCTATACGCGGTACGCGGAGGGACGCTATGCCCGCGGCGCGGCGCCGCTCCGGTGCTATCTGCCGGAGGAGGACAACGTCGATTACCCAGGCTTCGGCCTGGGCGCGTGCTCGCGGATCGACGGTATCCGCTGCCGGAACACGCAGGTGCTGTCGGAATACATCGCCCATTCGGATGACCCCGCCGTCATCGTGCGGGTGGAGGGGTGAGTCTGTTTCAAAATTGTAAAAAACGCACAGGAAGGCCAACTTCAAATTGACAGCCCGGCCGATGTGTGATATAAATAACACATAAAACCATCCTGAAAGGGAGGATTGTCACGATGAAAAAACTTCTTGCTTCCCTGCTGGCTGTGATGATGCTGGCGCTGCCCCTGGCGGGCCTGGCCGAAATGCCCGCCGATCTGGTTGTTAACGCGCTGGGCAACGGCCGCAGCGTGACCGTTGTCACGAGCAATGTCGCCAGCGATACCGTCAAGCAGCTGGCTGCCCTGCTGGATGAAACCGGCACCGCCACCGCGCTGCTGGACATGGCCGATGTCATGTCCCACAGCTACACCGTGCAGAACGGCCAGCTGGCCGTGGTTGCCACGGTGGGGGACTATGATCTGGGCGAGATCTTTGCCGTGAAGGACGGCGCCCTGTACATCGCCGGCGACCTGAACGACCAGGCTGTTGTGATCGACGCGACCGAGATCGCGTGGGCGATCCGCCGCATCGGCACCTATCTGACGAAGAACGGCGCCGATGAGTCCGTCGTTGCCGTCGTCAACGGCTGCGCGGACGCGCTGGAGCAGGATGGCGTGGTCGGCCTGGCGGATTATATTGCCGGTGCCTGCAGGGCGTATGCCGCCGAGCAGTTCGGCATGACCGAGGAAGAACTGCAGGCCATGATCGGTGATGCCTACAACGCGCTGAGCGAGGTGATCGCCGCCCTGGCCACGGAGCTTCAGGAGCTGCCCGGCGAGATCACGTAGATGATCGGCAAGTACATTACCTTCGACAATACGATCGCTGCCGTGACCGAGATCATGGGCAAGGCCGAGATGACCGACGCTTCCGATGTGGAGCTGCCCGGTGATCCTGCCGTGGCCTGCGTGTCCATTACCCTGGACAGCAGCGACGCCGCTGCCCTGATGAAGGCGCTGCTGCAGGACCTGCTCGACAGCAAGCTTATGGGGCTGATCGATAACTCCCTCGCGGAGTATGAGATCCCCGCGTCCTCTCTGGTGAGCTTCGCCGGCAATGCCTTCATCGCGCAGGCGACCGTGCTGGATGTTCAGTATACGATGAATGTGTACATGGACGCCGAGGGCACCATGACCTGCATCCGCGAGGATATGACCATGACCGCGGACGATCAGACCGCCGCCATGGGCATCGGCATCTGGACGACCACCCTGGACAACGGCAGCCAGACCAGCGCTTCCCTTGTCGTGTCCCTGGGCGATGCCGAGCTGTACAATGTGGACGCCACCTACGCCACCACCGATGACGGCGTGAACGCCAACGAGCTTTGCGAGCTGGCCGCGAGCATGAACGGCCAGGAGATGCTGTACTTCGGCACCACCACCGATCGCGTGACCAGTGAGGCGCCCGCCTCCGACAATGAGTTTGTCATCCGCTTCACGCAGGACGGCGAGTCCTACGCGATCGGCAGCACCACGACGCTGGTGACCGAGCTGAACGGCGAGGACTTCACCATGACCATCGTCGAAAAGCCCTATGTGGATCTGTCCGGCGAGCGTATCGATCTGGCCACCGAGACCTGCGTGATCGCCTCCGGCGAGCCCATGGAGTCCATCGCCTCCGATGACGCCATCCGCATGTCCGAGATGACCGAGGACGAGTTCACCACCTGGGTCAGCAATATGGCCGCCGCGGCCGACGCTGAGGAGCAAGCCTTCCTGAAGGTCGCGCCCGATTCCGTCGTGGCCTATCTGGAAAGCCTGACCGCCGAGCCCACCGTGGAAGAGACCGTTGCCCAGTAATCCACAGAGAACCCTTCAGACGCTCCCGGTAACGGGAGCGTCTTTCATTGGCTTCGGAGGGAGAGAAAATGTTCTTTTGATGTATCTCCAAGCCGCGCACCGTCCGTGCTGACAGGAAAACGCGGGCGGACGGCGAATCAGAACAGACGATGCCGTTACGGAAAGGAAGAAAAAGCATGATGACGCTGGAGGAAGCCCGCAGCTGGTTCGCGGGGGACAGGTTTGCCACGGAGGTCACGGGGATCCGCATCGATGAGATCGGGGAGAACTACGCCAAATGCTCCTTTGAGGCTGAGCCGCGGCACTGCGCGGCCCACGGCGGCGTGATGGGCGGCGCCGTTTACACGCTGGCGGATTTTGCCTTTGCCGTGGCGTCCAACATCGGCGGACAGCTGACGGTGACCACGAGCAGCACCATCAGCTATCCCGGCATGGCGAAGGACCACCACCTGACCGCGGTATGCACCTGCGTGAAAAACGGGCGCAGCACCTGCCTGTACGAGACCCGCGTGACGGACGGTCTGGGCAACCTTGTGGCCCATGTCACCTCCAACGGCATGCATCTGAACCGCTGAAATCGGTGTCAAATACAGTAAAAGAACAGCGCTAAGGCGCGTTTCCGTCAAAATATTTCTTGTATGACTGTCAGAATTCGGATATAATAACAGTTGCTATGCGCCGCGGACATCCGGTCCGCGGCTGATTTGAGGAGGAAATGGCTTTGAAAACGCTGATGCTCGGCAATGAGGCCGTTGCGCGCGGTCTCTGGGAGGCGGGAGTGCGGGTCGTATCCAGCTATCCCGGCACGCCATCGACAGAGATCACGGAATTCGCGGCAAAATATGATGAGATCTATTGCGAGTGGGCCCCGAACGAAAAGGTCGCCACCGAGGTGGCGTTCGGCGCCTCTCTTCGCGGTGTACGCAGCGCCTGCGCAATGAAGCATGTGGGCCTGAACGTGGCCGCGGATCCGCTGTTCACCCTGTCCTATACCGGCGTGAACGGCGGCATGGTGCTGTTTGTGGCCGATGATCCGGCCATGCACTCTTCCCAGAACGAGCAGGATTCCCGCCACTACGCCATCGCGGCCAAGGTGCCGATGCTGGAGCCGGCGGATTCTCCCGAGGCGAAGGAGTTCGTGAAGCAGGCCTTCGAGCTGTCCGAGACCTACGATACCCCCGTCATCGTGCGCATGTGCACCCGCATCGCCCATTCCCAGGCGGGCGTGGAGCTGTGCGAGCGGGTGGAGAAGAAGCTGCCCGAATATCAGAAGCAGCCGCAGAAGTACATCATGGCCCCCGCGAACGCCATCCGCCGCCATCCCGTGGTGGAGGAGCGCTGCGCGAAGCTGCGGGCGCTGGGCGAAACGACCGCCCTCAACCGGGTGGAAATGGGCGGCACGCAGATGGGCATCATCTGCACCGGCACCTGCTACCAGTATGTGAAGGAAGTGTTCGGCGACAGCGTTTCCGTGCTGAAGCTGGGCCTGGTCAATCCGCTGCCCGAGCAGCTCTTCCGTGATTTCGCCGCGAAGGTGGACAAGCTGTATGTCATCGAGGAGCTGGACGGCATCATCGAGAGCCATCTGAAGAACCTCGGCATCCCATGCGTGGGCAAGGAGCTGTTCTCCCCGATGGGCGAGTACAACCAGACGGTGATCCGCCGGGCCTTCGGGCTGCCGCAGCCGGAAAGCGTCGCCCTGGAAACGCCCATTCCCGTGCGTCCGCCCGTCATGTGCTCCGGCTGCCCGCACCGTGGCATGTTCTACACGCTGGCCAAGCACAAGCTGACCGTGCTGGGCGATATCGGCTGCTACACCCTGGGCAGCGCGGCGCCGCTGAACGCGCTGGATTCCACCCTGTGCATGGGCGCCTCCGTCTCCGGCCTGCATGGCTTCAACAAGGCCGGCGGCAGTGAGTCCGAGGGCCGCACGGTGTGCGTGATCGGCGATTCCACCTTCATGCATTCCGGCATGACCGGCCTGGTGAACGTGTCCTACAACGGCTCCAATTCCACGGTGATCATCCTGGATAACTCCATCACGGGCATGACCGGCCACCAGCAGAACCCCACCACCGGCTACAACATCAAGGGCGATCCGGCGTCGGCGGTCAACCTGGAGGACCTGTGCCACGCCATCGGCATCAGGCGCGTGCGCGTGGTGGATCCGTACGATCTGAAGCAGTGCGAGGAGGCCGTGCTGGAGGAGCTGGCCGTTGCCGAGCCCTCCGTGATCATCTCCCGCAGGCCCTGCATGCTGCTGAAGTATGTGAAGGCGAAGCCCGCCCTTGTGGTGGATACGGACAAGTGCGTCGGCTGCAAAATGTGCATGCGTCTCGGCTGCCCGTCCATCAGCATGAAGGACGGAAAGGCCCGTATCGACGCGACCCAGTGCGTTGGCTGCGAGGTCTGTGCCCAGCTGTGCAGGACCGGTGCCATCGGGAAGAAGGTGCTGTAATATGGAAACGAAGAATGTCATGATCGTGGGCGTCGGCGGCCAGGGCAGCCTGCTGGCCAGCAAGCTGCTGGGCGCGCTGCTGACGGACGAGGGCTATGATGTGAAGGTCAGCGAGGTCCACGGCATGAGCCAGCGCGGCGGCTCCGTGGTGACCTACGTGCGCTTCGGCGACAAGGTGTATTCTCCCGTCATCGCGGAGGGCGAGGCGGATTTCATCGTCTCCTTCGAGAAGCTGGAGGCGGCCCGCTATATCCGCTGCCTGCGCAAGGGCGGCAGGATCATCGTCAACACCCAGCAGATCGATCCGATGCCCGTCATCACCGGCGCGGCCGTGTACCCGACCGATGTGCTGGAGCAGCTGAAGGCGCTGGGCGTGTTCGTGGATGATATCGACGCCCTGGCCCTGGCTGAGCAGGCCGGTACCGCCAAGGCGGTGAACATCGTGCTGATGGGCCGCCTGGCGAAATATTTCGACATCGCGCCGGAAAAATGGCTCGCCGCCATCAAAAAGCTGGTCAAGCCGCAGTTTATCGAGGTCAACACCAGGGCCTTCGAGCTGGGCTGGCGATACAACGGCTGAGGTGAACACCCCGGTACGGAATTTGACAGAAAGAAGGGATCGATCTTGGGACGCTACTACCAGGAAGCCATTGAAACCGCTCCCCGCGAGGAGATCATCCGCATCCAGAACGAGAAGATCGTGAAGCAGGTGAAGCATGTCTACGACAATGTGGCCTACTATCGCGACCTGATGGACAAGGCAGGCGTCCAGCCCGAGGATATCAAGAGCATCGACGATATCAAAAAGCTGCCCTTCCTTTCCAAGGCGGATCTGCGTGAGGCCTATCCCTACGGCCTGCTGGGCACGGATCTGAAGAACTGCGTCCGTATCCAGTCCACCTCCGGCACCACCGGCCGCCGCGTGGTGGCCTTCTACACCCAGGAGGATATCGACATCTGGGAGGAGTGCTGCGCCCGCGCCATCGTGGCGGCCGGCGGCACCAACGAGGATGTGTGCCAGGTGTGCTACGGCTACGGCCTGTTCACCGGCGGCCCCGGCCTGAACGGCGGCTCCCACAAGGTAGGCTGCCTGACGCTGCCCATGTCCTCCGGCAACACGGAGCGCCAGATCCAGTTCATGATGGACCTGGGCTCCACCATCCTGTGCTGCACGCCTTCCTACGCCGCCTACATCGGCGAGTCCCTGAAGGAGCGCGGCTACAAGCCCGAGGACAACAAGCTGAAGGCCGGTATCTTCGGCGCCGAGCCCTGGACCGAGGAGATGCGCCAGAGCATCCAGGAGAGCCTGGGCATCAAGGCCTATGATATCTACGGCCTGACCGAAACCTCCGGCCCCGGTGTCTCCTTCGAGTGCGAGGAGCAGACCGGCATGCACATCAATGAGGACCACTTCTACGCCGAGATCATCAATCCCGAGACCGGCGAGGTGCTGCCCGACGGCGAGAAGGGCGAGCTGGTGTTCACCTCCCTCGACAAGGAAGCCTTCCCGCTGCTGCGCTACCGTACCCGCGATATCTGCGTGCTGACCCGCAAGAAGTGCTCCTGCGGCCGCACCCATGTGAAGATGAGCAAGCCCATGGGCCGCAGCGACGACATGATGATCATCCGCGGCGTGAACGTGTTCCCCAGCCAGATCGAGACCGTGCTGCTGAACGAGGGCTATACCCCCAACTACCAGATCCTGGTGGACCGCGTGAACAACACCGATACGCTGGACATCAACGTGGAGCTGTCGCCCGAGATGTTCTCCGACAAGGTGTCCGACACCATGGCCCGCGAGAAGGCGCTGGAGAGCGCCATGCGCACCATGCTGGGCATCGGCCCGAAGGTGCATCTGGTGCCGCCCAAGACCATCGCCCGCAGCGAGGGCAAGGCGGTCCGCGTGATCGACAAGCGCAAGCTGCACGACTGAGCAAGGAGGAGCGAAAATGGCGATTCAACAGCTGTCTGTTTTTGTACAGAACATTCCCGGCCGCCTGCAGACCAAGCTGAAGGCCCTGTCTGACGCGGGCATCAACATCCGCGCCATGAGCCTGGCGGACACCAAGGATTTCGGCATCCTCCGCGTCATCGTTTCCGATACCGAGAAGGCGTGCAGGGTGCTGAGCGAGGAGTCCGTGGCCACCATCACCGAGGTCGTGGCCGTGAAGATGGACGACAAGGCCGGCGCCCTCTACGATATCCTCAAGACCCTGGCCGATGCCGGCATCAACCTGGATTACATGTACGCCTTCACCGCCACCACGGCGGGCGGCGCCTATGTGGTGCTGCGCGTGGATGACAACGCCCAGGCCGAGGCCGCGCTGAACGCGAAGGGCATCGCGACCCTGAGCTCCGACGAGATCAGCCGGATGTAATTACGATCGATCCAAAACCGCATAACAACAGCCGTCCCGTTTCGCGCGGGGCGGCTGTTTTGAAAATTACCGTTTTGTACCGGCGGTCAGCCCGTAGCTTCTGTCCAGCAGGAAGCGGATCTCGTCCTCCGGCACCGTTCCGTCCAGCGCCACGGTGATCCAGCTCGTTTTGCTCATGTGCCAGGCCGGATAGAAGCCGGGCTTCCGCCGCAGCGTGCCGATGAGCAGGGGATCGCACTTCAGATTCATGAAGAGCAGCGTACCATCCTGCGGCAGGCCGAGGCTTTTCAGCGGCACGGTGCCGATCAGCGCGAACCACTTGCGGTTGCCCGCGTGGCGGAAGATCTCAAAGTCGGGATACCGTGCCCAGAGGAATTCACCCTCCGCGCTGTAGTCCTCACGGATCCGCTGCTCCCAGTCAAGGCGGGTCATGCTGCGCGCTCCTTTCGGCTGACTTTGCCGGATCGCGTCAGTCCGGCGTAACGATCAGTGTGCTGGACAGGTCCTCGATGATCGTGTGGAACTGCTTGGCCATGCGGACGTGCGCGGTCTCCGTGAAGACCTGAATGTAGGGCGTTTCGGTGGAGGACCCGGTATAGACCGGCGTGAAGCCGTCCGCCGCGAGGTTCAGGAAGTCGCAGCTTTCGAGCGCCGACCATACCGCGGTCATTTCGTCCGATACGCCGAGGGCCAGCAGCTCGTCCGGAGACTTGTACAGCTTCTGCTCATACAGGGCGGAGTCGAAATAGCGGATCTACGTCACACGGCCGTCGCCGTCCGCCATCAGCCACAGCGTGCAGCCGGCGGGCGTGGCGTAAACGTAGGTGGTGATGCCGTTCCATTCGCTTTCGTTCTGCTGATCCAGCACGCCCACGGCGGCGGTCACAGCCTCGTAGACCCGGGCGAGCTGCGTATCGGCGGCAAGCGTTGAATCCTCAAAGGCCGCTTCGGCATCGGCCATCAGCGTCAGGAATTCGGGGAACACGCTGTAATCGCCGTCCGCGTCCACAAGCACCTCCAGGCCGTCCGTGCGGAGATAGGTGTAGTTGAGGTCGTGGCTCCGGCTGTAATCATAGACATGAAAGCCGTATTCAAAGGTCAGGCCGTAATCGGCGAAGGCACGGTCCATGGTCTCGGGATCCACACCGCCCTCTACCGTGGCGCTGCCCAGGGTGCCGTCCTCAAGATACGCATTGACATAATCAACGGTGCCCGCGTAGGAATCCGTCTTCACGGTGGTCAGGGGAGTGAAGCCGTCATCCGTCACCGCGTAAACGCCGTAGCTCACGGTGATGTATTTCTTCTTCGGCTCATTGGGCTGCGCGACCTACAGATACAGGGTATCCTCCGACAGACGGACCAGCGTGACCCGGAAGGAGTCCGCGCCGTACCAGCCTACGCCGCTGAAGATGTGCATACCGACGCCGGCGCCGTTCCGCAGCCGGATGAGTCCGGTGGACGGATCGACCTGCAGCAGGTTCAGGTCGACGGCGTCATCGTTGTGGCTGATGGCAATGGTCACATCCCAGGCTGCGAATGCGGAAGCGCAGACGCCCAGCAGCGTCAGCGTGAGGAGCAGGGCAACGGCTTTCCGGAGCAGACGGGTTTTCATGATGATATCCTCCCCGAAGAAATGATGGCAACGTACTGCCGACAGTATAAAGCATTCCGGTGAAGGTGCCAAGCCACGGCCGGAAATTCAGCCGTGCCGGTGCTTCTCCGCCAGCTGATGCACCTCCCGGCGCTTCCAGCTGATGAAGCCGTTGCAGTCGTTGATGAAGAAGACCGCGAAGTTGGCGGCCATCGGCGGCTTGCCGTCCAGGAGCCACAGCATGATGAGGATCAGGTCGTTGGCGGCAAAGGCGAGGCCGTACCAGGAGGAGCGCATGAAGGTCAGGTACGCCGCGAGGAAGCTGGTGGTCACGGACAATGTGCTCCAGAACAGGTTGGGCGTATCCAGCCGGTAAAGGATGTACCCGAAGAACGCCGTGACCGCCGCGGTGATCAGCGCCATCCGCCCGGCCTGCGGCAGCGTAAGGTGGTGGATCTCCACCTCGTTGTGCTGTTCGCCTTCCGCCTCCGCGAATGGATGGCGCAGCCAGCTGACGACAGACAGCGCGGCCATCGGCATCGTCATCCCGAGGTAGGTGATCATCTCGCCCCAGTACCGGCTGCGCCAGGAGATCGCGCCGTACAGCAGCGAAAACACGATGGTGAGAAGCTGCCCCCACACATCGCCCCGGGCCAGAAAGATCAGAAAGGTTGCGCCCACCAGGTTGGCCAGCAGCGTCAGCGGATCGATGCTGCCGGAGAGCAGGTTGCACAGCACCAGCGCGCCGCAGGAAAGGCCCCACAGGCACCATTCGCGCCGGGTCAGGCCGCGGAAGGGATTCTTCAGCATCAAGGGAAAAACCTCCTGTCAAAAGAAACAGGCATCCGCGGCGTATCTTCAAAGGCCTGATGATACGCGGCAGATGCCTGATGGCATCGGCAACCCGGCGGCTGCGATGAAATTGTATTTTCGCCTTACTGCTCCTGCTGCAGCAGATACAGCAGACAGCCGCGCCAGCCGTCCAGCACGCTGTGGGCCTCAAAGCCGTCCAGGCGCAGCTGCAGGGCGTAGTCGTCGGCGGTCATGCCGGTGTAGCAGATGAGGTAAACGGGCAGGGTCTTGTCGGTCAGGGCCGGCGGGCCGTCGGGGTCGTCCATCGGCATGCTGACGGCGCCGGGCCAGGTGCCCCTGTCATAAAAGGCGCGGCTCCGCAGATCGATGACCAGCTTCTCCCGGGGATCGGCGGCCAGGTCGGCGGCGGTGCACTGATAGTCCTCCATGGCTCATTCCTCCGGCCATTCCAGCGGATACTCGCTGACGGCGTAGGTCAGCTTTTTGCCGTTCTTCAGCAGCGTTTCCACCACGCTGCTCTTCTGCTTGTCGGTGGTCAGCGGGGTGGGGCAGAAGTCGTTGTAGTCCGTGCGGGAGGAGATGCGGATGGGGATGATGCGGAAAGCCTCCGTGCTGCATTCGCCCTCGACGCTGACGCGCATTCTGGCCTGGAACACGAAGGACAGCATATCCGAGGGCTTCTTGTTGCCGGAGAAGCAGAAGTTGCCCAGCGAATAGCAGATGTACACGCCGTTGTAATACTCGATGGGATTCATGCGGTGGCTGTGGTGGCCCAGCACCAGGTCGGCGCCGGCGTCCACCGCCAGGCGGCCCATTTTGATCTGGTTGTTCGTGGGGCTGTAATCCTTTTCGTTGCCCCAGTGGAACGACACGATGACCACGGGATACTCCGCCTTGGCGTCGGCGATGTCCTGCGGCACCTTGTCCCACAGCTGGTCGTAGCGGTCGATGCACAGATAGCTGAGCATGCAGATCTTCACGCCGTTGATCTCATAGATGCCGCGGGTGGTGGAGTTGGACCACACGATGCCGGCCTCCGTCAGCGTGTTCTGCGTGTCGATGTAGGCGTCCTCGCCGTGATCCATCACATGGTTGTTCTCCAGCGAAACGGCCTCGATGCCGTTGTCGGCCAGCATGGATACATAGGACGGCGGCGCGGAGAACAGGAACTCGTTGTTCTTTTTGGAGGAGGGCACATAGGTGGATTCGGTCAGCGTGCCCTCGAAGTTCACGATGGTCAGGTCGTCCGCCAGCAGGATATCCCGGAAGTTGCGCATGGTGAAGTTGATGTCTCCGCCCTGCTTCCGCAGCTCCTTGTCGAAGATGTCGGTGGACTTGCGGGAATCGCCGCCGATGGTGAAATCGCCTGTGGCGGTCAGCGTGAAGGTGACGGAGCCGTCCGGCTCGTATGTCACGCTGCTTTCGAGGATCTCGTTGCCGTCGTCATCCAGCAGCACCTCTTCCTCGATATAC